>WNGB01005301.1_pt1 | contig 51296 bp, 50 predicted proteins | sample 5400681 | NCBI WGS metagenome assembly WNGB01 (sample SAMN13153367, study PRJNA577476) | soil metagenome | isolation source: 115 cm soil or saprolite under grassland replicate 2 | place: USA:California | collected 2016-06-15
GATCTCGGCGAGGCGCAGCGGGAACGGGTTCTGCCCGGCCGGAAAGCCGGCGGAGACCGCGCAGACCGGAATCCCCGACCCGGCCAGGGCCTCGCGGGCGGCGGCGATCAGAGCGTGGTAGACGCAGACCGACGCCACCCGGATGTCCAGGTGCGCCACGCCGAGAGCCTCCAGGATGTCCTGGCGGACCGGCCGGCGGGCCTTGGCGCAGAGCCGGCGCACGCGGCCCGGGGTGTCGTCGCCCTGGAGGGTCGTCAGGTCCATGCAGGTGATCGCCCGCAGGTACCAGGCGGCCTGCCAGTCCTTCTTGACCGTCCGCCGCTTGGGCAGGGTGGCCGCCCGGCGCTCGACCGCGCTGGTGTTGACCCGCACGTCGCGCACCCACCCCAGGTCGAGCGGGATGCCCGGGTTGCGCTCCGGGTGCGGCTCCGCCCAGCGGGAAGGGCGGGCGGCGTGCTCACGGAGGTCCTGGACGGCCATGGGGGAAGCTTAGCACTACTGCTTGCCCACCGCCGCCGCCCCCGCCGCCGGCGTGCGCACCCGGCCCAGCTCGACGCCGGTGTAGTAGTGGGTGAGGATGTCCTTATAAGAATGGCCGCGCTGCGCCATGCCGTAGGCCCCCACCTGGCACAGGCCGACGCCGTGGCCGAAGCCGCGGCCGGTGAAGAGCCAGCCGGCTTCCTGATTTCTCGGTGCCAGGCGCTTGGCGGTGAACAGGGTGTCCGGCACGTCGAGCGTCCAGCGGATCGCCAGGCCGTCCACCTCCACCACCTGGTCGTTCTCACCGTGGATGCGGATCTTCCCCACCCGGCCCGACTCGCCACGGGAGAGGATCTCCAGGTCGCGGAAGCCGACTCCCGGGAAGCGCTGGTTGACCTGCCGGGCGAGCTGCGCGTCGCTGCGGAAGCGGGTCCACGAGCTGTAGGGGCTGCTGCGGTCGAAGGCCACGCCGTCCAGGTCCACCTCCTGGACCGCGGCGAGGAGCCGGTCGCCCTGCCAGAAGAGCACCAGATCGTCCCCCGGCAGCAGGGCGAGGCTGGCGCTCGTCATGCTCTCGCCGCGGCGGCGGAAGGTGGCGAGCTCCGCCGGCACGTCGTAGGTCCTGTCCTCCTTGCCCGAGCGGACGGCCAGCCGGCTCTCCCCGAGCGAGAGGAACGAGGCGTCCTCGCGGCGCACGACCTGCAGCATCTCGGCGAGAGCCAGGAGCAGCCCCTCCACCTCGCCGTCGGCGAGCGGCCGGTCGAGCGGACCGGTCATCAGGCCGCTCTTCATCAGATAGGCCGCCCGCCGCAGGTCGTCCTCGCTCCAGTTCTTGGGCGGATCGTGGAGCAGGTACTGGATGTCCTCGGGCGCCAGGAAGAGGTGGGCGTCGAGGACCAGGTCGAAGGCGTAGGCGACGAAGCGCTGCACCTCCCGCCGGTCGAGCGAGCCGAGGTGCTCCCGCGGCACCGGCAAGCCGGCGAGGAGCGCCAGATGCTCCAGGCGCGCCGAGAGGGCCGCGGCCGCATCGGCTCCGGGCGCCGGCGGCAGGAGCGCGCGGGTCAACCCGCCGGGGAAATCGATGCCCGGCGGCAGGCTCCCCTCGATCCGCGCGAATCCGGCCTCCATGCAGGGGACGCCCTTCAGATACGGCTCCTGGTTGAGCGGAAAGATCACCGGCGCGTCCTCGGTGTGGCCGCCGCAGGTCGAGCTGTAGAGCGCGTCGGCGAGGCGCCCCTGATAGAGGAGGACCTGGCCGGCGGTCTCGGCCACCGCGCGGTCGGAGAGCGGATGCTCCACCTCCATTCCTTTATAGACCTGGCAGCGCGGCGTGGCACAGATGTCGTAGCCCTCGCGGGAGAACTCGCCCAGGTTGCGCAGCGTGTAGGTGCGGGCGGCGACCGCCTGCGCCTTCAAGGCCTCGACCTGGTTGTACTGGATCGGCCCCATCTCGCTCGGCACCACCCCGCGCAGGTACTCCTCGACCGGCAGCTCGTTGATCAGGTTGAGCAGACCGCGGTCGTTGACGTAGACGAGGATCCGCCCGCGCCAGCGCTTCCCCTGCACGCGCACACTGTCGCCGCCGGCCGGAGCCACGGAGAGCCAGCGGCCGGGGTAGACCGCGGTATGCGCCCCCTGGGAGACGCGCAGGGCCGGAGCGGTGACCGAGCCGCCCTCGTTGATCACGAAGGAGTCGCTGACGCCGAGCGCTCCGAGCCGCCGCCGGTCGGCCTCCGCCGCCTCGCGCGTGGCATAGCGGCCGACGTGCACCCGGTAGAGGTCGATCCCGGCGTCGAAGTGCGCCTCGCCCGGCTGGCCGGTCTCGCTCGACAGGCGGCGCACCAGATCGTTGGCCTGTTCCTCGTCGCGCAGGGCCGCGGCCTGGATGCTGTAGTACCCCTGCTCGGCGCCGGCCGCCGCGGGCTCCACCTTGAAGCTCGCCACCACCTCCAGCGGCTGCTCCCCGGCCGAGACGATCAGCGCATCCTCACAACACGGGAAGGTCACCCCGTCGAGGTCGGTGGCCAGACCGACCTTGAGCAGGAGGGGAACCGAGGGACCGATCGGCACGGGCTCGACCGGCGCCGGCTCGGGCCGGGGCGCGGGCTGCGGCGGCTTCCCGGCCGGAGGCGCGGGCCGCGGCACGGGCGGAGCCGGCCGCGGAGTCGGCGCGGTACGGCAGGCGGCCAGGATCGTCAGGAGGACGAGGAGCAGAGCCAGGATAGGGTACGGCGTTGTCTTCACGCGGGGTGAAACCTCATCGCAAGCGGGAACCGTGCACCTTGTTCTCCCGCCGGAAGTCCTCGATGGAGGTCATGAGGACCGGCTGGGCCATCTCGTACAAGCGGCTGACGAGCATCGCGGGGAGACGGGAGGTGAGGAGCTCGCCGGCCGGGGCGACCTCGGGACCGTCGGGTCCCCGGTCGAGGCTGGCCGGGCCGGGGAACGCCGGCCTGGCAATCTTCTTCCTCTGCGCCGTCTCGTCGAGAAGATAGTTGGTGGTGAAGATCGTCGGCAGCTGCCGCGTGTAGCGGTGGTTGATGATGAGGTAGAGGATGTCGCGCACCCAGGGGGTCATCTGCTGCGCCCCGAGCTCGTCGAGGACCAGGAGCTCCGCCCCCATCAGGGGATCGAGGATCTCCCGCTTGGACTCCGGCGAGCCGGGGTCGAAGGTGGCCTGGATCTGGTGGATCAGCGAGGTGAACTCGGCGAATCGGCCGCGCACCCGCAGGCGCTCGATCAGGTCGACGAGGACGCCCACCGCGAGATGGGTCTTGCCGGTCCCCGGAGGGCCGACGAAGAGGAGGCCCGACTGCCGGAAGCCGCCTTCCTGGAGGAAGCCTTCGACGTAGTGCTCGGCGAGCCGGCGCGCGCCCTGGAGCTGGTTCCTCTCCGCCGCCGCGGGGCTCGAGGTCTGGAAATTGGACAGCCGGCAATGCCGGTACCGCGGCGGGATGCCGGCGGCCTCCACGAGGCGCCGGCCGCGGTCCTGCTCGCGGCAGGAGCACGGGCGCGCGGCCCCCGTCCCGGCATCGGATTCGATGACCCATCCCCGGCCGCCGCAGAGCGGGCAGGTCTCGTCGCGCGTTGCGGGCAGCATTGTGGGGAAATCGTAGCATGGCCCGAAGGAGCCCGTGTTAGATTCCGCCGCGGGAAACGAGTCGTCTGATCGCCGTTGCAGCCGCTTCGGAATCGAGGAGAGCTTGTCCAAGGAGCGCCAGCTACCTGAAGACCCTCTGGATTTCATCCAGATGTGTGTGGATCAGCGGAAGATCCTCTGGACGTATCATGTCAACATGCGGATGACGGCTCGGTCCGTCCCGCGCGCAGTGATCCTGGAGTCCGTGGACCGGTTCGATGTCATTGAGAGCTATCCAGAGGACAAGTATCTCCCGAGCTACCTGGTCTGGACCGAGTACGCAGGGGAAATCTTCCATGTACTCTTTGCAGCCGATGTCCCCAACGACCAGGTCCGCATCATCACGGCTTATCGGCCAGATCCGGATGAATGGGACAAGGACCTCAGAAAGAGGAGAAGGAACAAATGAAGTGCCATCTCTGCGGGGCTGACCTGATCCGCCAGGTGACGGACCTGCCGTTCAAGCTGAGCGAGACGACCATCGTGATCGTCAAAGACCTGCCTGTCCTGCAGTGCTCGGGGTGCAGTCAGTACCTCCTGGAGGACCCTGTCATGGAACGGGTCGAGGAGATCCTCGGCAAGGCCGATTCTCGAGCGGAGCTCGAGATCATCCGGTACGCCGCCTGAACGCCGTACGGCTCTCACCCCGGCGCGGTTAGAATCCGCCTCCCATGGAACGCCCTTGCCTCCTTCTGCCTCGCCACTTGGCCGTCGTGTGCCTGGCCGGCATCGCGCTCGCCTTCGCCGGCTGCCGTGGTGAGCCGCAGAGCGAGGCGCGCCCACGCCTGGGCGGCGCCGCCAAGGGGTGGAACGTCGTCCTGCTGTCGATCGACACTCTGCGGGCCGACCATCTCGGCGCCTATGGATATAAGGTCAGGCCCACCAGCCCGCACTTGGACGCCCAGCTCGCCGCCGGCCTCACCTTCGACGCCGCCATGGCGCAGCGCGCCGCCACCTGGCCCTCCCTGGCCTCGCTCTTGACCGGCCTCTACCCCAGCGGCCACGGCGTCCAGGAGAACGGCTACGGCTTCCCCGACGATCTGCCGACCCTGCCCAAGGCGCTGCACGGGGCGGGCTATCGCACCGGCGCCTTCCTGAGCAACATGTGCAAGGCGAACCACCAGGGGTGGGACGCCTTCGGCTGCACCCCGGGCCAGGACGGCAAGACTGTCAGGAACGCCCTGGGATGGGCGCGCGCCCTGCCCGCCGGCGGCAAGCCGTTCTTTCTCTGGGTCCACCTGTTCGGCGCCCACAACCCCTACTACAACGGCGGCGACCTGGCGGACCGCGAGCTCGACCCCGGCTATCAAGGACCGGTGGCGCCCCGGAAGCGGATGCTCGACGCGATCATGGTCGACAAGATCCCGCTCGCGGCGCGCGACGTGCAGCACCTGAACGCCCTCTACGACGCCGCGGTGATGGGGTCCGACGGCCTCGCGGGCGAGCTGCTCTCCGGCCTCTCCGCCGCCGGGCGCCTCGGCAACACGGTGGTCGTGGTCACCGCCGACCACGGCGAGGAGCTCTACCAGCACAACCGCTACCTCTATCATTCCTGCTCGGTCTACCAGTCGACCCTGCACGTGCCGCTGGGAATCTCGGCGCCGGGCCTGAGCCCGCCGGGGACGCGGGTGCCGCAGACCGTGGAGCTGATCGACGTGGCGCCGACGCTCCTCGCCCTGCTCGGCCTGCCCGCGCTGCCGGAAGCCCACGGCAAGTCGCTGGTGCCGTACCTCGAGCGCCCCGGCGGGGGCGGGCGCGGCCGGCCGGCCTTCTCCGAGTACGGAAACACGCAGGTGCGCACGGTGCTCGACCAGGACTGGAAGCTGGTCTTCAACCCGGACCATGTGGACCCGATCTGCATCCCGAACGCGCCGCCGGGCCACTACCCGATCGGCCGCGTCGAGCTCTACGACCTGGCGCACGACCCGCACGAGACCACCAACCTCGCCACCGCGCAGAAGGCCCGGGTGGCGAAAGCTGCGCAAGGAGCTGGAAGCGTTGGGCTACGTGGCGAAGTGAGGCTTCTCCACCACGGAACGGACGGTTCGCCCCGCGGAGCGGACGGCTTGCACCGCGGTGCTGACGGCTCGCTCCACGGTGCGGGCGGTGATTCCGCGGTGCGGACGGTCCGCTCCGCGGTGCGGATGGCCCGCTCCCGGGTGCGGGTGGTCCGCTCCACGATGCGGGAGACCCGCTCCGGGGTGCGGCTGGTCCGCTCCGCCGCGGGCGAGGCCGCTCCGAGGTGCGGACCTCCCGCTTCGCGGAGCGAACCGCCCGCGGGCGAGCCTGGTCCAGGTGTTGACAGCAGCGGACCGTGTCCGTACTATATGCATCCTTCCGCGCGGCGGGAGGTTAGCTCAGCGGTCAGAGCACCTGCCTTACACGCAGGGGGTCGCGGGTTCAAATCCCTCACCTCCCACCAAAGAGGTGAGACACGCCGCAGGAATCAGGGCAGTTTTTAGTGCGGGGCTGTAGTTCAGTTGGTTAGAACGCCGGCCTGTCACGCCGGAGGTCGCGGGTTCGAGCCCCGTCGGCCCCGCCAATCTGGAGAGACACACGATGCGCGACAAGATCAAACTGGTTTCGACGGCCGGCACCGGCTTCTTCTACACCACGACGAAGAACAAGAAGCTCTCCACCGAGAAGCTGCGGATGAAGAAGTACGACCCCAAGGTGCGCAAGCACGTCGAGTTCGTCGAAGAGAAGCTGCGCTAGGCACCCCCCCGTCCGCCCTTCCTCGCGAGCCCCGTCCCCGGGGGCTTTCGTGTCTTCAGCCCCTCGTGACAGAATGCTCCGTGTGCGAGGGAGGGAGAGACCCGCCCCCATCTTTGTCCCGACACCCCGGTCGAAAGGAGGAGACGCAATGTATGAGTTGCCCCCGCTGCCTTACGCTTTCGACGCTCTGGAGCCCCACATCGACGCCCAGACGATGCAGATCCACCACGACAAACACCACGCGACGTACGTCAGCAAGCTGAACGACGCGCTCAAGGACCACCCCGACCTCCAGAAGAAGAGCCTCGAAGACCTGCTGCGTGGAATCAGCGAGGTCCCCGAGGCGATCCGCACCGCGGTGAAGAACCACGGCGGCGGCCACGCCAACCACAGCCTGTTCTGGCAGATCATGGGTCCGGGCGGCGGCGGCACGCCGTCGGGACCGCTCGGCGACGCCATCTCGCAGGCGTTCGGCGGCTTCGACGCGTTCAAGGAGAAGCTCACCACCACGGCCACCAACCTGTTCGGCTCCGGCTGGGGCTGGCTGGTCGTCAAGGACGGCAAGCTCGAGGTCGTCGGCAAGCCCAACCAGGACAGCCCCTGGATGGACGGCTCGCGGCCGGTCCTGGGCGTCGACGTCTGGGAGCACGCCTACTACCTCAAGTACCAGAACCGGCGGCCGGACTACCTGGCAGCCTGGTGGAACACGATCAACTGGAAAGAGGTCGAGCAGCAGTACCACCGCGCCCGCGGTTGAGCTCCCCCTCCCACCGAGGACAGCAAGGACGGCGAGGAAACGCCCTTGCTGTCCTTGGAGCCCTTGCTGTCTTTCTCCAGGGTTTCCCCCGACAAGTCCTGCTCACCGGATGGGCAACGTCCCTGCAATGAGGGCTTTGCCCGCGTCACAAAGCTGTCGCACGCGGGACTGCAACTTGCGGTTATAGAGAAGTTTGCACGAGTCAGCTCAGTTCGTGAGCACAGACCTGCCTCAGGAAGGTTGCAAGATCAAGCCTTCCCCAAGTATGTTCCATCTAGAATAGGTTCAAATATGGCTGAGGGTGATGAGCACCTCAGGCCAATCGTACCAAGGAGGGAAGAGCATCATGGCCAACATCGACCGCGGAATGCAGAGCTTTCGCCGGGATGAACGGCATCTGACGAAAGTCTTCAAAGCACTCTCGGATGGCACACGACAGGAGATCCTGCGCCTGCTGGAAGACCGCCAGCACACGGTCGGGGAGATCGTCGGGAACTTCAATCTGTCGCAACCGACGATCTCGCGGCACCTTTCGGTCCTCAAGGAGGCGGATCTGGTGGTCGACCAGAGGCAGGGGCAGAACGTCATCTATCGCCTCAATGATGACGCGCTCTCGACCTCGATGCAAGAATTCTTCGGACAGTTCCGGAGCTGCCAGGAAGTCATGCGCTAGAGTTTCTCCCCCCATTCTTTTCCTTTGCAATTTGAGACGGGGGCGGTATAAGATTCCGCCCCCGGGTCGCCTCCCCCGTGTGGCAGCGGCGTCCGTTCACTCCCCGTTCTCGGCGGTGTAGCTCAGTTGGTTAGAGCGAGCGACTCATAATCGCTAGGTCATGGGTTCAAGTCCCGTCACCGCCATCATCGCGCTGGAATCCTTCTTCCGCGAGACCGCTCCGCTCGGACGCGGGGAGCGGATCGTCGCCGCCTTCTCCGGCGGGCCGGATTCGACCGCCCTCCTCCTCGGCCTGAGCCGCCTCGGCTTCGCGGTCACCGCGGCCCATCTCGATCACGGGCTCGACCCGGGCTCGGCCGGCCGCGCCGCCGCCGCCGCCGGGTTGGCGGAGCGGCTCGGCGTGCCCTTCCTCGGCGAGCGGCGGGCCGTCCCCGCCCTCCGGCAGCCGGGCGAGAGCGCCGAGGCGGCGGCCCGGCGGGTCCGCTACGGCTTCCTGGAAGAGGTCCGCGCCCGCCTCGGCGCCCGCTATGTGGCCACCGCCCATCACCGCGACGACCAGGCTGAGACCGTCCTCCTCCGGCTGTTTTTCGGCAGCGGCCTCGCCGGGCTCGCCGGCATCCGGGCGGTCCACGGCCGCATCGTCCGCCCGCTCCTCGACCTCCCCCGCAGCGTGCTCCGAGAGGAGGTGGAGGCGGCCGGTCTCCCCTGGATCGACGATCCGACAAACCGGGACCTGGCGGTGCCGCGGAACCGGATGCGGCATCTGATCCTCCCCCGGCTAACCCTCTCCCCTCTCCCGCTCGCGGGAGAGGGGCCGGGGGTGAGGGCCTCCCTCGCCCGCCTCGCCGAAGGAGCCCGCCGAGCCACCGCTGCAATCGACCGGCGGCTGGAGTCGCTGTTGGACGTCCGCACCCTGGACGACGGCGTGGCGGTCGACCGCGAGACCCTCCTGGCCCTGCCGGAGGAGCTCCTCCCGTTCGCCCTCGCCGGCCTGCACCGCCGGGCCGGGGCGCCGTACCCGGCGGGGCGCGGGGCGCGGGCGGAGCTCCTGCGCCAGACCCGTTGCGCGGCGGCGGAGCGGAGCGCGTGCGACTGCGGGCGCGGCTGGCGCTGGGAAGCGGTCGGAGGTCTCCTCGCGCTGCGCCGCGCCGCCGCTGCCGAGAAATCCCTCCTCTTCACATATACTCTGGAAGTTCCGGGCGATCTGGAGATCCCGGAGCTCAGCGTCAGGGTCGGGCTGCACCACCGCCCTGTGGAGCCCTGGATGTTCCAGGGCTCTCCTCACCGCGCGGGCCTCGCGCTGCCTCTGGCTCCCGGGGACCGCGTCACGGTGCGTAACCGTCGCCCCGGCGACCGCCTGCACCCTCTGGGTGCGGCCGGCAGCCGGCGGCTGAAGGAAGTCCTGATCGACCGGCGGGTGCCGGAGGGCCACAGGGACCGCATCCCGCTCCTCTGCGTGGGCGGGCGGATCGCCTGGGTCCCCGGAATCACCATCGATCAGCGCTTCCGCATCACCTGCGAGGCGGCCGCCTGGGTCGCCGAGGTCGAGATCCGATGAGCGGGAGAGAGCCGCAGGCTGCCGAGTTTCCACCGGACATCGAGGTCCTGTTCGACGCGGACGAGGTGCGGAGCCGGGTGAGCGAGCTCGGCCGCCAGATCGAGAGCGAGATCGGGTCCGAGGACCCCCTCTTCGTGGGGCTTCTCGAAGGCTCCCTCATCTTCCTCTCCGACCTCGTGCGCGCGGTCCCGGCGCCGATCCGCTTCGAGCTGATCCAGGTCAGCTCCGGCGTGGACTCGGGAGTGATCCGGATCGAATACCCGATCCCCGTCGACATCGTGGGGCAGAGCGTGGTGGTGGTCAAGGACGTGGTGGCCTCGGGGGTCACCGAGCCCTATCTGGGGCAGCAGCTGCGCGACCATGGGGCGCGGCAGGTGCGCTTCGCCACCCTGGTCGACCTCCCCGACGAGCGGAAGACCGATTTCCGTCCGGACTACGCGGCGTTCTCCACCTCCCGCCGGGGAGTGCTCGTGGGATACGGCCTGAAGCACATGGGAAGATCTGGGAACCTCTCCAGTGTTGGCCGGGTCAGGGGGACGGAATGACCCCTGTGCGGACACCCGGGAATCCCTCTCCGGGCCTTCGGGTTGTCACTGAGAAGGGACTTCGTGTCTCTCCGCGAGGGGCGCGATTCAACAAGAGGTAGCCGAGCTTTGAACTCTACGCTCAAGACGCTTTTTCTCTGGATGGCGATCTTCGTCGTCGTCATCCTGCTCTGGAACGCTTTCCAGCACAGCAAGGGCTCCGATGAGGACCTCTCCTTCACGCAGTTCGTCAAGGACGTGCGCGGAGGCAGGGTGTCGGAGGTCACGATCAGCGGCCAGCAGGACCTCGCCGGCAAGTTCAAGGGAGGCGCCCAGTACGCCGAGGGACAGAAGTTCAAGGTCACGCTCCCGCCGACCTATCCCGACCTGATCAAGGAGCTGGAGGCGGCGAACGTCGAGATCAAGGCCGAGAAGCCGCGCGACAACCCGCTGATCGCGGTGCTCCTCACCTGGGCGCCGGTCCTCTTGATCGTCGCGCTGTGGATCTTCTTCATGCGCCAGATGCAGACCGGCGGCAACAAGGCGCTCTCCTTCGGCAAGAGCAAGGCGAAGCTCTTGAACACCACCGGCAAGAAGGTCACCTTCAAGGACGTCGCCGGGGTCGAGGAGGCCAAGGAGGAGCTCCAGGAGATCGTCGAGTTCCTGAAGGAGCCGCAGAAGTTCCAGAAGCTGGGCGGCCGCATCCCCAAGGGCGTGCTCCTGATGGGCCCGCCGGGCACCGGGAAGACCCTTCTCGCCCGCGCCATCGCCGGCGAGGCCAACGTCCCCTTCTTCTCGATCTCCGGCTCCGATTTCGTCGAGATGTTCGTCGGCGTCGGCGCCTCGCGCGTCCGCGACCTCTTCGAGCAGGGCAAGAAGAACGCCCCGTGCATCATCTTCATCGACGAGATCGACGCCGTCGGCCGCCACCGCGGCGCCGGCCTGGGCGGCGGCCATGACGAGCGCGAGCAGACGCTCAACCAGCTGCTGGTCGAGATGGACGGCTTCGAGTCGAACGAAGGCGTCATCCTGATCGCCGCGACCAACCGCCCCGACGTGCTCGATCCGGCCCTCCTGCGCCCCGGCCGCTTCGACCGCCGCGTCGTCGTCGACCGGCCGGACATCAACGGCCGCATCGGGATCCTGAAGGTCCACACCAGGAACATCCCGATGGACGACAACGTCAACCTGACGATCATCGCCCGCGGCACCCCGGGCTTCGCCGGCGCCGACCTGTCGAACCTGGTCAACGAGGCCGCCCTGATCGCCGCCCGCCGCAACAAGAAGAAGGTCGACATGGGCGACTTCGAGTACGCCAAGGACAAGGTCCTGATGGGCGTCGAGAGGAAGACCATGATGCTCACCGACGAGGAGAAGCGGGTCACCGCCTATCACGAGGCGGGCCACGCCCTGGTCGCCGCCTTCACGCCGGGCTCCGACCCGCTGCACAAGGTGACGATCATCCCGCGCGGCCGGGCGCTCGGCCTGACCATGCAGCTGCCGACCGAGGACAAGTACACCTACCGCAAGCAGTACGTGGAGGCGCAGATCGCCATCCTGATGGGCGGCCGCGTCGCCGAGGAGCTGACCCAGCCCGACGTCACCACCGGCGCGGGCAACGACATCGAGCGCGCCACCGACATGGCGCGGCGCATGGTCTGCGAGTGGGGGATGTCCGAGCTGGGGCCCCTGTCCTTCGGCGGCAAGGACGAGCCGGTCTTCCTCGGCCGCGAGTTCTCCCAGCGCGCCGACTACAGCGAGGACACCGCGCTCCACATCGACCGCGAGGTGTCCCGCATCGTGCGCCAGGCCTACGAGCAGGCGACCACCGTGCTGACCACCTACCGGGCCGTCCTCGACAAGGTCGCACAGGACCTGCTCGAGCGCGAGGCGCTGGACGGCGAGGACGTCTACCGGACCATCCGCGAGATGACCGGCCGCGACCCCGCGCCGACCCGGCCGGTGCAGCCGGGCGAGGGGCTGGTGGTGGGCGGCCACGAGGTCCCCGAGCCGGTGATCTCGCCGCGGCAGCTGCCGGTCCCGGCGACGTAGGGCAGGAAAAAGAAAAGGACCTCAAGGACAGGCAAGCGGCCCGTCCTTTTGGTCCCTTGAGTCCTTTTTGTCCTTGGGGTCTTATACAATCCCCTCCGGGCCGACGCCCTGCCTGGCCATGGAGACCGCGAGAATCCCCGACACCCAGCGTACCTGGACTCTTCAGCTTCCCGGCGGTCGCTCCCTTCCTCTCGGGGAGAGGCCGCTGGTGATGGGCGTTCTCAACCTCACTCCCGACTCCTTCAGCGACGGCGGGCTGTGGACCGATCCGCCGCGCGCAGTCGAGCACGCGCTGCGGATGCTCGCCGAGGGAGCCGACCTGCTCGACCTCGGAGCCGAGTCGACCCGCCCCGGCGGCGGGGTCTACGGTGAGGGTGCGCCGGCGGTCCCTCCCGAGGAGGAGGCCGCCCGCCTCCTGCCGGTCCTCGCGGCGGTGCGCCGAGCCACCGGCGCTCCCCTCTCGGTCGACACCCGCAAGGCGGAGGTGGCGCGGCGGGCCCTCGACGGCGGCGCCGACCTGATCAACGACGTGAGCGCACTCAGTGGTTTGGGGGGGCCCGAGCTCGGCCGCGCCGTGGCCGCCGCCGGCTGTCCGCTCGTCCTGATGCACAGCCGCGGCGAGCTGGGCACCATGCAGAGGAACATCCGGTTCTCCGACCTCCTCGCCGAGGTGCGGAGCGAGCTCGCCGGCGCCATGGCGCGCGCCGAAGCCTGCGGCATCGACGAGGAGCAGCTCGTGCTCGATCCGGGAATCGGCTTCGGCAAGACCGTCGAGCAGAACCTGGCCCTCCTCGGCCACCTCCCGGAGCTTTCGGCGCTCGGCCGGCCTCTCCTCGTCGGAGCCAGCCGCAAGAGCTTCATAGGGCGCGTCGTGGAGCAGACCGGCCGGCCGCTGCCCCCTGCCCAGGAGCGGCTCCCCGGCAGCCTCGCCGCCGTCGCCTGGGCCGCCGCCCGCTCGGCCGCCATCGTGCGGGTCCACGACGTCTCCGCGACCGTCCAGTTCCTCGCCGTCTGGCGGGCGATCGGCGCGCAGACCCCGGAGACATCGGAGGGTGCGGCGTGAGCCCGGTGGGTCTCTTCCATCTCCTCACCTGGCGCGACGCCGTCGACATCCTCGTCGTCGCCATCGTCATCTACAACCTGCTCCTGCTGATCCGCGGCACCCGCGCGGTCCAGATGCTCCTCGGGATCGTCTTCGTGGGCATCGTCTACTATCTCGCCCGGATCATCGAGCTGCCGACGCTCCAGAAGATGCTGGAGAGCCTGCTGATCGTCCTGCCGTTCGCCATCATCGTCCTCTTCCAGCAGGAGATCCGCCGCGCCCTCGCCACCTTCGGCCGCAACCCTTTGTGGGGCCTCACCAAACAACAGAAGGTGGTGGCGTCGTTCGCCGACATCGTGCTCGCCGCCACCACCCTGTCGTCACGGCGGATCGGCGCGCTGATCGTCATCGAGCGTCTGCAGGGCCTGCGCACCTACGTCGAGAACGGCATCCCCTTGGACGCGGCCCTCTCCTACGACCTGCTGATCAACATCTTCACGCCCGACACTCCGCTCCACGACGGCGCGGTGATCGTCCAGGACGACCGCATCGCCGCCGCGGCCTGCTTCCTGCCTCTCACCCCCAACCCCGAGCTCTCCAAGGAGTTCGGCACGCGCCACCGGGCGGCGCTGGGGATCACCGAGGAGACCGACGCCGTGGCCGTGGTGGTCTCCGAGGAGACCGGGATCATCTCGGTCTGCTTCGACGGCGCCATGTTCCGCGACCTGGACGGCAAGAGCCTGCGCAACACGCTCTACAAATACCTGGTGACCGACCTCTACCCACAGGCCGGGACGGCATGAGCGAGGCCCTGCGCACCTGGGGCCTGCGCGCGCTCGCGCTGGCCATCGCCCTCGCCCTCTGGTTCAGCGTCTCGCTGGAGGACCGGCAGGAGATGTCGGAGCGGCTGGTCGAGGCGGGCGTCAGCTACAACCGGCCGCGCGGCCTCCTCATCCTCGATCCGGAGCAGACCGTGCGGGTGCGCCTGCGCGGCGGCAGCAAGCAGATCCGCGAGCTCAATCCGTTCCAGGTCAACCAAGTCGTCTCGGTCGAGCCCAACGCGATCCAGGTGGAGCTGGACCGGGAGACGACGCAGCGCCTGCCGGTGGTGCCGAAGCTCGTCGGCGAGCCCGCCGCCGGATCGGTGGTCGACGAGCTGGAGGTCTTCCCCAACCAGGTGCTGGTCTCGGGCCCGGAGTCCCTGCTGCAGCGCACCGCGTCGCTCGAAACCATCCCCATCCATCTCGATGGGCACGCCCTCTCCTTCGAGGTCGAGGTGCCGGTCGTGCCGCCGGACCCCCTCATTCAGATCGTGCAACCCTCCCGGGTCACCGTGCGCATCCCTCTGCGGCAGCCCGGGACTGACGACGGTCCCGCCGGGGACCAGGGAAAGAAACCATCTTGAGCCCGAGCTCCCGACACCTCTTCGGCACCGACGGCATCCGCGCCCGCTTCGGCGAATCGCCTCTGGACCGCTCCACCGTGACCTCCCTGGCGGCACAGCTGGCCGCGATGCTCCGCGAGGCCGCTCCGCGGCACGAGCGCGCCGGGGACTCCCCCCTGGTGGTGCTCGGCGGCGACACCCGCGAGAGCACGCCGGTGATCTGCCGCTGGCTGGCCGAGGGGCTGACCGCGGGCGGCGCGCGGGTCCAGTACGCCGGGGTGATCCCGACCCCGGGCATCGCCTGGCTCACCCGCGAGCTCGGCGCCGCCGCGGGCGCGGTGGTCTCCGCCAGCCACAACCCCTGGCCCGACAACGGGATCAAGCTGATCGACCCGCGGGGGTTCAAGTGGAGCGAGGAGGAGGAGGCCGCCCTCGAACGGCGCCTCGCCTCCGCCTCCGTGGAGGTCCCCGCCCTGGCGGCCGACCTGCCGGCCGACTCCTCCCTCCGAGAGCGCTACCTGGAGCGCCTGGCCGCCACCCTCGGACCGGCCGGGCGGCCGCTCGCCGGGCTCGAGGTGGTGCTCGACGCGGGCAACGGCGCGGCCTCGTTCTACGCCGGCGAGCTGTTCGAGCGGCTCGGCGCCGCGGTCACCCGGCTGCACGTCGCGCCGGACGGCAGGAACGTCAACGAGCGCTGCGGGTCCACGGCGCCCGAGGAGATGGCGGCCCGGGTGGTGGCCGAAGGGGCGGACCTGGGAGCCGCTTTCGACGGCGATGCGGACCGCTGCATCCTGGCCGACGAGCGCGGCGAGGTGCGGGACGGCGATGCCATCCTCTATCTCTGGGCCACCTGCCTCCGCGCCCAGGGGAAGCTGGAGCCGCCGCGGATCGTGGCCACCACGATGAGCAATCTCGGTCTCGAGCGCGCCCTGGACCGGGAGGCGATCAGGATCGAGCGCTGCAACGTGGGCGACCGCTACGTCGTCGAGACCCTGCAGAGCGAGGGGCTCGCCCTGGGCGGCGAGCAGTCGGGGCACATCGTCCACCTGGGGCTGTCGAGCACGGGAGACGGCCTGCTGACCGCGGTGCAGATGGCGGCGATCGTGCGGCAGGCCGGCCGCCCTCTGTCCGAGCTCCTCGCCGGCTTCCGCCGCTATCCCCAGATCTTGAGGAACGTCCGGGTGGCGGAGAAGCCCGACCTCGAGACCCTGCCGCGGGTGGCGGCGGCCAAGCGGTCGGTCGAGGAGCGGCTCGGAGCGGACGGCCGGCTGGTGCTGCGCTACAGCGGCACCGAGCCGCTCGCCCGCGTCATGATCGAAGGCCCCGACCAGCCGTCCATCGAGGCGATGGCGGGCGAGCTGGCCGGGGCGATCCAGGAGGCGATCGGGGCGTAGGCCCTCAACCTCCGCTCATCGCCGCCAGCATCTCCTTGACCGCCGCCTCGATGCCGACCATCACGGCGCGGGCGACGATCGCGTGCCCGATGTTCAGCTCCTCGATGTTGGCGATCGCGGCGATCGGGCCGACGTTGTCGGTGCGCAGGCCGTGCCCGGCGTAGACCCGCAGCCCCTTCTCCTTGCCGATCGTGGCCACCTCCTGGATCTTGTCCAGCTCTTCCTTGAGCTGCGCCGGATCGGTGGCCCGGGTGAAGGCGTCGGTGTTGATCTCGAACCCCTCGATCCAGCGGGCGCCACCCCCCGGCATGCTGGAGAGAGCCTGCAGCTGGCGCGGATCAGGGTCGATGAACAGCGAGATGGCGATGCCGCCGGCCGCGAGCTGCTCCGCCACCTCGGTGATCCGCCGGCCGTAGAAGATCAGGTTGAGCCCTCCCTCGGTGGTGACCTCCTCGGGCCGCTCGGGCACCAGGGTCACCTGGTGCGGCCGCAGCCGCAGAGCGGCCTTGAGCATCTCCGCCGAGATGGACATCTCCAGGTTGAGCTTGCCGCGCACGCTGTCGCGCAGCCGCTCGACGTCCGCATCCTGGATGTGGCGGCGGTCCATGCGCAGGTGGACCGTGATCCCGGAAGCTCCGGACTCTTCGGCGACCCAGGCCGCCTCCACGGGATCGGGGAATGGGGTGCGCCGCGCCTGGCGCAGCGTGGCGATGTGGTCGATGTTGACGGAGAGCTTGGCCATCAGCGTTCGACCTCCAGGGTTTGCCGCGTGGTGTCCTCCGGCTGCCGGCTGATCAGGACGGTCCCCTGGATGGGGAAGAGAGTGCGGTGGACCCGCTCCCCGACCGCGAGGTTCACCTCGTAGTAGCCGTCCGTATTCACCTGGAGCAGGATGCCCAGGCTGCCCTTCGCCCCCAGCAGCGCGCTATGAATCATGACTTCGGTCGGTAATTCCATCAAAACCCCTCCTAATCATTGTCCTGGAGATAGCCTTCGTCCTTGTACTCCTTGAGCTTGCGCTGCAATGTCCGCAGCCCGATGCCGAGGAGGTCCGCGGCCTTGGCGCGGTGTCCGCCGGTCCGCGCGAGCGTCTCCAGGATCGCCTGGCGCTCGATGTCCGCCATGGTCCGCGTCCCCCCCACCACGGCCTGGACCGGGACCCCCGCGGCCGACAGCGACGTCGACTCGCGCACCTCGACCGGCAGATCTGCGGGCTGGATCTCGTCGCCCTGGTGGAAGATCACCACCGATTCGATCACATTGCGCAGCTCCCGGACGTTGCCCGGCCAGGGATAGCGCAGGAGGAGCTCCACAGTCTCCGGGCTCAGCCGCTTGGCGGGCTTGCCGTGCTCCTGGCAGAACAGGCCCAGGAAGTGATCGGCGAGCTGCTGCAGATCGCCCGGCCGCTCGCGCAGGGGCGGGATGCGCAAGGTCACCACCTTGAGGCGGTAGTAGAGGTCCTCGCGGAAGCGCCCTTCGGAGACCTCTCTCTCCAGATCGCGGTTGGTGGCCGCGATCAGACGGAAGTCGACGTCGATCAGCTCGCTGCCGCCCACGCGCATGACCTGCCGCTCTTCGAGGACGCGCAGCAGCTTGACCTGGAGCTCGGGGTAGAGCTCGCTGATCTCGTCCAAAAACAGCGAGCCGCGATGCGCCAGCTCGAACTTGCCGATCTTGCGCGAGACGGCGCCGGTGAAGGCGCCGCGCTCGTGGCCGAACAGCTCGCTCTCCAGGATGTCGCTGGGGATGGCGCCACAGTTGATGGCGAGGAACCGCTCGTTGCGGCGGGGGCTCGCGCGATGCAAGGCATTCGCGACCAGCTCCTTGCCCGTGCCGCTGTCGCCGATGATGAGGACGCTGGAGCGCGTCGGCGCCACCAGCTTCATCTGCTCGAACAGGCGCTCCATGGGCGCCGAGCGGCCGATGATGCTCTCGAAGCCGTACCGCTTGTCGAGCATCTGGCGCAGCGTCGAGACCTCCTCCTTGAGCTGCTGCTTCTCGAGCAGGTTCATCACCCGCTGCCGCAGCTCGTAGAGGTCGACCGGCTTGGTGAGATAGTCGTCCGCGCCGACCCGCATGGCCTCGACGGCCGATTCGATCGTCCCGTAGGCGGTCACCAGGATCAGACCGAGGTCGTATTTCCGCTCGCGGACCTCCTTGAGGAAGGCCACGCCGTCCATGCCCGGCATCCGCAGGTCGCAGACCACCAGGCGGACGCTGTCGTTCTCTTCGAGGAATTCCAGGGCCTTGCGCGCATCGTCGAAGGTGCGCACGCCGAAACCGGCCTTCTCGATGGCGATCGCCATCGACTCGCGCGAGCCGGTCTCGTCATCGATGATCAACACGAGAGGGTTATCCTGCATGCAGGGCCATTCTGGCACAGGAATGAGCAGAACTGGAATTCGCCGGCAGATCCCCGGGGCGTCTCCTGTCGTAAACTGGCCCGCCGATACGGTATGACTCTGCCTTTCGAATCCCGGCCGGCACGCGACGAGGACACTCTCGAGGGGGTGCTGGAGCGCATCGTCTTCGCCAACGAGGCGAATGCCTGGAGCGTGGTCCGCCTGGCCGTCCCCGGACAGCGCGACGAGGTCACGGCGGTCGGCAACCTGCTGGGGATCCAGCCCGGCGAGAACCTGCGCCTCCGGGGAGCGTGGGTGCAGGACCCCAAGTACGGCCGGCAGTTCAAGGTCAGCTCCTACCGGACGGTGGCGCCCGCCACCAGCGCCGGGATCGAGAAATACCTGGGCTCGGGCCTGATCCGCGGCATCGGCAAGGGGCTCGCCGGCCGGCTCGTCCAGAGCTTCGGCCTGGAGACGCTCGACGTCATCGAGAACCATCCGGAGCGCCTGCGGGAGGTGGAAGGGATCGGGCCGCAGCGCAGCACCGCCATCCAACGCGCCTGGACCGAGCAGCGGGACATCAAAGACGTCATGGTCTTCCTGCAGTCGCACGGAGTCTCCACACATTTCGCCATCAAAGTCTACAAGACCTACGGCGCGAACGCTGTGCGCGTCGTGCAGGAGAACCCCTACCGGCTGGCCGCCGACGTGTACGGGATCGGTTTCAAGACGGCGGACACGATCGCCACCGCCCTCGGCATTCCTCCGACGGCGCCGCAGCGGATCGAGGCCGGCGCCCTGCATCTCCTGGGCGAGGCCGCCGACCGCGGCCACGTCTACCTGCCGCGCCGGGAGCTGCGGGAGGACGCGACCAAGCTCCTGGGCGCCGAGGACTGGCGCATCGATCAGGCGGTCGCCGCCCTCGCCGAAGCCGGACAGGTGGTGGTCGAGCCCGTCGCCGCCGCTCCGCTCGATCCGGCGGAGGCGGCGATCTTCTTGAAGCCCCTGCACGCCGCCGAAGCCGGGATCGCGGCGCGCATCCGGGGTCTGCTGGTGCAGCCGGCCCTGCCTCTGGAGATCGACCTCGACCGCGCGGTCGAATGGTTCGAGAAGCAGGAGCGGATCGCGCTCGCTCCCCAGCAGCGCCAGGCGATCCGCGCCGGCCTGACGCGCAAGATCCTGGTGGTCACCGGCGGACCGGGGACGGGCAAGACGACCCTGGTGCGCGGCATCGTCCAGATCCTGGAGAAGAAGGGGCAGAAGATCCTCCTCGCCGCCCCCACCGGCCGCGCCGCCAAGCGGCTGTCCGAGGCGACCGGGGGCGAGGCCGCCACGCTCCACCGGCTCCTGGAGTTCAATGCCCAGACCCGGGCGTTCGACCGCAACCGGGAGCGCCCCCTCACCTGCGACCTCCTGATCGTCGACGAGGTCTCGATGCTCGACACGGTCCTCGCCTACCATCTGCTGCGCGCCCTGCCCGACAGCGGCCGGCTCATCCTGGTGGGGGACGTCGACCAGCTCCCGTCGGTGGGACCGGGGCGCATCCTCGGCGACCTCATCCGCTCGGACGCCGTCGAGGTGGTCCGCCTGACCGAGATCTTCCGCCAGGCCGAGCGCAGCCTGATCGTGGTCAACGCCCACCGCATCAACCAGGGGACGATGCCGATCCTGGAGTCGGTGGACAGCGACGGCGACTTCTTCTTCTTCGAGCGGCGCGACCCGGAAGAGGTGGTGGAGACGATCTGCCAGCTGGTCGCCCGGCGGATCCCCGCCGGCTTCAAGCTCGATCCGGTGGAGCAGATCCAGGTCCTCACCCCGCGCAACCGCGGCCCGCTGGGCACCGAGGCGCTCAATGCGCGCCTGCGCGATCTGCTCAACCCCGAGGGGCCGGCGGTGACCCGCGGCGGGAAGACCCTGCGGGTCGGGGACAAGGTGATGCAGATTCGCAACAACTACGATCTGGAGGTCTGGAACGGGGACATCGGCCGCGTCGCCGAGATCGACGAGGTGGACCAGCTGGTGCGCATCACCTTCGACGGCCGCGCGGTGGTCTACGACTTCGCGTCGCTCGACGAGCTGGTCCTCTCCTATGCCTGCTCGATCCACAAGTCGCAGGGCAGCGAGTACCCCTGCGTGGTGATCCCCTTCCACACCACCCACTACCTGATGCTGCAGAGGAACCTCCTCTACACGGCGCTGACCCGCGCCAAGCGGCTGGCGATCCTGGTCGGCGAGGAGCGGGCCCTGCGCATCGCCGTCGCGAACCGCAAGACGAAGGGGCGCTTCACCCGGCTGGCGGAGCGGCTTCGCGAGCCTTCAGATTTTTGAGTGCTGGGGTTTGACCGGAAGGAGGCCAAAAGCGCGGAATCGGAGTATACTCCGCCGGTGCTCCAAGTCTTGATCCTCGACGATGAGTCGATGGTGGTCGACACGCTCGCGGTGTGGCTCCGCATGCCGGGCGTGCACCTGACGACCTGTCTGGAGATCGAGGCGGCCGAGGCGCTCCTGAGCACCTTCCGCTTCGATGTCGTGGTCACCGACCTCTCGGTCTCCGAGCTCGGCGGGCTGGAGGGGATGCGTCTCATCCGCTTCGTGACCACCCATTTCCCGGATACCACGGTCTACGTGCTCTCCGGCTACGTCGACGAGAGCGTCCGGTCGCTCTGCTCGGTGCTCGGGGTCACCGCGGTGCTGGAGAAGCCGGAAGGGCTGTCACAGCTCCGCACGCTCCTCCTGGAGCACCGGGCGAGCCAGGCGAACGGCGCGGTGATCACCGGCGACGGCGAGGTCCAGCAGGTGGAGCGCCTGGAGGACTTCCTGCAGGCCGACACCATCCGCTCCGTCCTCCAGCCGGTGATCAAGCTGAAGGACGGCGGCGCCCCCTTCGAGGTCTTCGGAGCCGAAGGGCTGGCGCGGGGGACGACCGGCTCGGCCCTGGGCAATCCGTCCTTCCTGCTCGCCTACGCCGCGCGCAAGGAGCTGCTCTTCGAGGCGGACATGATCTGCATCCGCGCCGCCCTCCACGAGGTCTCGGTCCTGGGGCATCCGCTGATCACGTTCCTGAACGTCCAGCCGCGCTCGCTGACCAACCCGGAGCTCACGACCAAGCTCTGCTCGGCCGTGGCGGCGGCGGGCCTCGAAGAGAAGAGCATCGTCCTCGAGCTGACCGAGCAGCAGACGATCGTCAATCCGCGGGCCTTCGCCGCGACGCTGCAGAAGCTGCGCGACCGCGGCTTCCGGATCGCTCTGGACGATTTCGGCGAGGGGTCGTCCAACCTGAACCTCTTCCAGGACCTCCGCCCCGACTACCTGAAGATCTCCGGCACCTTCTGCCGCAACCTGGCTCACGACCCCTTCAAGCAGATCATCGTCCAGAGCACGGCCGAGATGGCCGCCCGCGCCGGCACGGCGACGATCATGGAGGCGGTCGAGACCGCCGAAGAGGCCGAGGTCCTGCGGCGCCTGGGCATCGACTACGCCCAGGGGTACTTCTTCCTCAAGCCTCTCCCGGGCCGCGATCTCGCGCGGGTCCTGGAGGAGGGGCCGGTCCGCTCGTCGCGCTCCGGCGCGGTCGGCGCCGTCGGCCTCCTGCCGTCCGCTTCCTGAATCCATCTGTCAATTTGTCTCTTTCTGCAAACGTCCCGGCCTCCATCGGCCGGAACGTGAAAATCGATTCTCGAAAGTGTCACGGTTGACCTTTTGAGGTACACTCTTGGTACGGACGGGCGCGCACGTCCTGCGCAGTCACAAGCTGCAGCTAACTTTTGATGCTTTGACGTGGAGGGACTCTTCATGACCGGTCTGTACCCCTAGCACCACTGCTGCTGCTCTGCCCTTATCTCTGCTGTATTTGTTTCCGTTGTCGTCTGGTTCGTTAACCTTGAACGGCAGGGGATCGTGCATCCTCTGCATTGCGGGAGAAACTACGCCCATGTCCATCCATGATTTTTATTCGAAGTTTGTGTCGAGCGAAGAGGAGAACACGTTGCTGGGAACGCTGCGCAGGCTGAGCCTCTTCGAGGATCCCAAAGCGATGTTCGATGAAGATCCGATGGGAGATTGGGGCCCCTGGGCGGGCTCCGATGTGGCAGCCGAAGGAATGGCTCTGTAGGACTCGGCTGAGCCGGTCCTGAGCAGCGTCCGCGGGCTGGGATCCCGACCCGCGGACGCCTTACAGAGAACAGGGTTCGATCGCGGAGACGAAACCAATGACCTTCGAAGCCATCAAGGCGGCAGCTCGCCGGCTGCATGAATTTTCCGAGTGGCCGGAGATCCTCGATCTGATCGAGCGGGTCGGGCACAGGGAAGGAATTTCCGTGTGGGACCATCCGTTCGCTTCCTGCCAGGCCGTCGGCGGAACGGAAGCGGCGGCCCTGCCTGGAGCAGCCGCCGTCTTCTGCTCCCTCCTCAGCATTCATCTCGTGGACGACATGCTCGACGACGAGCCGTGCGGCCAGTTCCGCCGCCTCGGCGCGGGCCCGGCCGCCAATCTCGCGCTCGCCTTGCAGGCCGGCGGCCATCGCCTATTGAGCGATCCATCTCTGGAGCCGGGTGTCAGCGCGGCCGCCCAGCGGATCCTCGCCCGGATGGCTCTGGGCACCGCCTATGGACAGGGGTTGGACATCCGAGAAGCGCGCAGCGAAGAGGAGTACTGGCGGATCGTCGAGGCCAAGACGCCTCCCCTGTTCGGCGCGGCCTTCGAGATCGGTGCCTTGCTCGGCGGCGCTCCGGCCGAGGTCTGCGAGCGCCTGGAGCGGATCGGACGCCTTCTCGGCCGCTTCATCCAGGTCAGCGACGACCTGTCGGACGCGCTGCAAACTCCCGCCAAGGTCGACTGGAACAGGCCCAGCAACAATCTCGCGATCCTCTATGCATTGACCGCGCATCACCCCGCACGGGGCCGGTTCCGGGAGCTCGCCGCGCGCTCGGGAGATCCGGAGGCGCTCTCCGAAGCACATCAGGTCCTGCTCAAAAGCGGCGCAGTGAGCTATTGCACTTTCAAGATGATCGAGTTCTCCCAGGAAGCCCAGGAGATCCTCAACCGGACCCCTCTCCCGGACCCCGAGCCCGTGGCCAGGGTTTTGCGTCTCAATTTGCGACCGCTCCATCGCCTCCTCGAGAACGTGGGAGTCGAAGAGCCCGAGCTGATCACCGTGTGAGCCTGCGCCATGACCCTCGTGACCCGGAGACCCCGCTGGAAGCTCCAGCCGCGCACGGCAGCCGACGACGATCTGCCGTCCCGGCGATCGGTGCGTAGGTATACTGTGCTGCTGCGCACCGAAAGGACGATCTCCGCCGAGATCGACTGAGGTCATGCCGGCGACCCTCCCCTCCCGCGTGCCCCTGCGGCTTGCCATCAAGCCGGGCGAAATGGGAACGCGCGCCGAGGTCGAGAGAGAGCCGTTCCGCTCCCGAGCGCCCCCCCTTCCCTCGCAATCCAGAAGTCCAGCGGTGACTTGTCAAGATAAATGATTTCACCTTCCCCGAGGGAGGATTTGCAATGTCTATTCAAGACTTCCATTCGAAGCTCTCATCCCGGAATGAAAGCAGCCCTCTGTTCCAAGCTCTGCGTCATCTGAGGAAACTGCAGAACATCCAGGGCGTGCTCTTCTCCGAAGAGACCTCAGCGAACGGCTGGGGCCCCTGGGCCCCTGACGGAACCCAGCCTCTGGAGCATTCCGCCGCCGGCGCCTGAGTGCCGCTCTCCGACGAGCCCCCGGGGCGCCGGCCGGGTCGGCGTCCCAGGGGGCCGCTGGTGAGCTGCCCGCGGAGGCTCCGCAGAAAGGCGGGAATGTTGTAGACTCCGCCAGAACAAAGCCTATGAGCCTCCAGCGCATGAAGGAGTTGATCCTTGGGCTCCGCCCTGTCGCGGCTTGGCCACAGATGGTCGAGCTGGTCGAACGCGTCCAGCCCCGGGGTTTCTCCGGTATCTTGGAGTACCCGACCGCGGCCTGCGAGGCGATGGGGGGATCGGCGGAAGCGGCCGCGCGAGGCTCCGCGGCGATCCTCTGCTCACTGATCAGCATCCATTTGGTTGACGACATGCTCGATGAAGATCCCGGCGGCGACTACCACCGCCTGGGGCAGGCCGTCACCGCCAATCTGGCGTTGGCCTTCCAGGCTGCGGGCCATCAGGTCCTCGACGACGACACCCTCGCGCCGCAGACCCGCTCGGCCCTCCAGGAGATCCTCTCCAGGATGGCGCTCTCGACCGCCTACGGCCAGAGCCTCGATCTGCACGATCTGCGCGACGAGAGCGAATATTGGGAGGTGGTGGGCCTCAAGACCCCTCCTCTCTTCTCAGCTGCGCTCTCGATCGGCTCTCTGCTCGGCGGAGCCTCACCCGAGGTGGCGGACCGGCTCGGCCGGATCGGCGGTCTGCTCGGCCTCTGTATCCAGTTGTCCGATGACCTGCTGGACGCCCTGAGCACCCCCGCGGCCGCCGACTGGAACCGGCGCCCGAACAACCTGCCCATCCTCTATGCAATGACGGCGGAGCACCCGGAGCGGGAGGTCTTCCTGGAGCTCGCGGCGCGCGCCGCCGAGCCGGAAGCCCTCGCCTCCGCCCAACAGATCCTCGTGCGGAGCGGTGCTCTCAGCTACTCTGTTTTCAAGCTCCTCGAGATCCTCGGCGAGGCCCGCGCTCTTCTGGAGATCATCGACCTTCCGCGTCCCGAGCCCGTCCTGCGGCTGTTCGATGCGCTGACCCAACCTGTCCATCGTCTGCTCACGGCGGCGGGCGTTTCGAATGCGAATTCGCTTCTTCTCCATCGGCCATGAAACGAAAGCTCCTGGGCTGGAAGACGACGGACCTCTTGTGGGCGGCTGTCTCTGTGCTCGCCCTGCTCCCCTGTCTCTACTACCCCTATCAGGCGATCCGGCAGAGCGTCGACTTCCTGCCGGCCTACTACACGGGAGACGTGGTCGCCGCTCCCGCCTGTCCTCCCGCGCGCGAAGACTGTCTGCGCCGGGGAGACCGGCTGCTGGCGCTGGGAGGCGTGGAGTGGAAGACCTTTCTGCGCTCCCGGATGTTGCCGATGAATGACGCGGCGGCGCCGGACGGCTCGGTCGCGGTCCGCATCGAGCGGGGCGGACGCGTGCTCGAATTCCGCCAGCGCCTCTTCTTCCAGGGTGAGACGCGGCATTACGAACCCAACCCGGCGCCGTTCCTGCCTTTCGTGCTGTGGCTGATGGGCACCATCGCCATCTTCCTCTTGCGCCCCCGGGACGAGAGATGGCTCCTCCTGGTCCTGTTCAGCTACACGACCGCCATCTGGTTTGCCGCCGGCCAGATCTCATTCCAGCACCTCGGTGGATCGACCGTCGTCTTCCATCTGTTCATCTGGTTCTTCCTCCCTCTGTCGATCCATCTGCACCTCATCCTCCCGTCCTGGCTGCTGGGCACGAGAAAGCGCGTCGTCGCTCTGGCGCCGCTCTACCTTCTCGCGCTCATCCTGAGCGTCCTGGATGCCTTCTACCTGCTCGGCCGCTTCGAGTCGTTCTATCTCTGGACCTCGCTGGCCGGAGTCGCCGGCTCGCTGTCGCTGTTCCTCGTTCGCCTCTTACTGCCGCTGCCGCAGGAAGTGAAGATCGCCAACCGCACCATGCTCTACGGCCTGGTGCTGGGCCTGGGGCCGTTCATCTTGGTCTACGGGCTGGTCTCCCAGTTCTCCACCGCCTTCTCCGAGCGGTTCGGTGACGTCCGGGTGCTCTATCCCTGGTTCGGCGGCGCCGCGTTCTTGAGCCTGCTCATCTTTCCGATGAGCTACACCTATGCGATCTACAAGCACCATCTCGGCACCCTGGAGTTCCGGGCCAACCGGTTGATCGGCGTGTATAGCTACATGGTGCTTGCGACGATCCCCTATGTTGTCGTCCTGATCGCAATTGCCAGCCGGTGGCCGCCGATCAACCAGGAGCTCCTCGCCTGGCTTCTGGGAGTCTCCCTGCTCTTCATCACCACGACTCCCTTTCTGCTCAACCGGTTCCAGACGTTCGTTGACCGCCATGTCTTCGGCATCCGCCATAGCTCCGAAGAGATCATCGAGCTCGTCTCCGAGCACATTCCCACCGCCTTCGACCGCACGGTCCTGGCCCACGTGATCGGCGACGAGATCCTGCCGGCGCTCCTGATCCGCCAGTCCGCCCTCTATCTCTTCGAAGGGAACCGGGTCGAGCCGCTCCACCGCCTGGCCCTGCCGGAAGGCGAGCCCGAGCCCGATCTCCAGGAGATTCAGGGCCTCCTGACCCGGAGCGGCCGCTACAACCCCCCGTCTCCCTCAGGTGTGCGGTTCGGCTGGGTCCGCCTGAGCCTCCCCCTGACCGTGCAAGGGCGGACCGTCGGCGCCTGGCTGATCGGCCGGCGCGATCCGGACGACTTCTTCCCGGTGAGCGACATCCACCTGTTGACCACCGTGGCCAACCAGGTCGCTCCGATGCTCGAGAACATCCGCCTCTTCGAGCGGGCGCAGCAGGAGATCGCCCAACGCAAGGCGGCCCAGGAGGAGATCCGGCGCAGCGAGGAGCGCTTCCGCACCCTCTTCGAGGCCACGCTCGAAGGGATCGCCATCGTGCGCAACGGAGTGATCCTGGAGGTCAACCACGCCCTGCTCGGGATCCTCGGCACCACCCCCGCGGAGGTCATCGGCCGCCGGCTCGCCGAGGTCGTCGAGGAGACCGGAGCCGATCTCGACCACGTGCCGCGCGAGAGCGTCGCCCGCCGGCGCGACGGCACCCTGGCCGACATCGAGATGGCGGGCAAGAAGTACGTCTTCCAGGGCGAGGACGTGACCGTGGTGGCCATCCGCGACATCGCCGAGCGCAAGCGCAACGAGGCCGAGAACAAGATGCTCCAGCGCCAACTCCTCCACTCCCAGAAGATGGAGGCCATCGGCCGCCTCTCCGCCGGCGTGGCGCACGACTTCAACAACTGCCTGCTCGCGATCTTCGGCTACAGCGATCTCCTGCTCGACCGCCACCGCGACGATCCGTTCCTCTCCCGCAACCTGACCGGCATCAAGGAGGCGGGCCAGAAGGCGGCCTCGCTGACCAAGCAGCTCCTCGCTTTCGCCCGGCGCCAACCCATGGAAGCCCGGGTGCTCAGCCTGAACCCGATCATCACCGGTCTGGAGAAGATGCTCCACCGCCTGCTGGGCGAGGACGTCACCCTGATCAGTAATCTCCAGGCGGAGATGGCCAAGGTCCGCATCGATCCCGGGCAGATGGAGCAGGTCATCATGAACCTGGTGGTCAACGCCCGCCAGGCCATGCCGACCGGCGGCCGTCTGACGATCCGCACCGCGCAGATCGCCGTCACACCCGAAGGCGCTGCACCGCACGCCAACCTCCCCTCCGGCTCGTACGTCTTGCTGAGCGTGACCGATACGGGGAGCGGCATGGATTTCGAGACCCAGGCGCGCGCCTTCGAGCCGTTCTTCAGCACCAAGGGGGAGGGGACCGGGCTCGGCCTCTCGACGGTCTATGGGATCGTTCAGCAGAGCGGCGGTTTCATCTTCGTCGACAGCGCCCCGGGCCAGGGTGCCTGCTTCACGATTTACCTCCCCGTGACCTCCGCGCAGGAGAGCAGCGAGACTCTCGTGGCCCCCGTCACCGAGGACACGGGATCGGAGACGGTCCTCCTGGTGGAGGACGAGGACGAGGTCCGCAAGGTCCTCCACCAGGTCCTCATCGGCAAGGGATACCGGGTCTTCCAGGCCGGCTCCGGTGAAGAGGCGCTGGCCATCTCCCGCCTGCATCGCGGCACCGTCCACCTCCTGCTGACCGACGTCACCATGCCGCGGATGAAGGGCACGGAGCTCGCCGCGCGCCTGCTCTCCGAACGGCCGCAGACGCGCGTCATCTTCATGTCCGGATACAACGAGGAGCGGCTCTCCGGCGGCGAGTCGACCTGGACCTGCCTCCAGAAGCCGTTCTCGCCGCAGACCCTGACCCAGACGGTGCGCGCCATCCTCGACACGCCCGGCGATCCGGTGCGGCGCAAGGCCGCGATCGCCTAGACGCCCTCGTCCGGCGGCTCAGGGCTCCGCCGGCGAGCCGGTCCCATCCAGCGCCGGGTCGTAGGGGACCGGTGCCGGAGGCGGCGCCGGAGGTGGTGGCGCCACCGGATAGGAGCTCCCGCGGGCGCTCCCGAACCGGGCCAGCAGCACGGCGCCGAACCCGACCGTCCAGGCCGCGTACTGCACCACGAAGCCGAACGCCAGGACCGTGAAGGCGAGGAAGTCGAGGAACCCTCCGCCGAGACCGATCACCCGCCCCAGCAGGCTCCAGATCTCGATCGCCATCACACCGACCAGGGCCACGGCGTACGGGCTGCCGAACCGGCGGCCGAAGCGGACCTCGAGGAAGCGCCCGAGCCGGTGGGCCACGGCCGCATAGCCGAGCAGGGCGGCCAGCCCCAGCGCGATGAAGAGGAACGGGTACAGCGCGATCAAAGCACATCCGACGATCGTGATCACCAGGAGGATCGTCAGAGCGACGAGGAGCGGGATGAAGGCCAGCTGCGCCACCAGGCCAACGAGACCCGCCACCCAGGGCTCGTTCTCCACATGGCGCTCCACCCTCTCCAGAGGCCCGCGCGCCACCAGGAGGCAGAGGCAGACCAGCAGAGCCAGGATCCCCGCCGCCGCGAGCTGCCAGAACAGGTCCATCGCGTCGCTCAGGAACGGCGACCAGGGATGGAACGTGATGTCGACGTCGTGGTCCCAGTCTCTGTCCGAGGGGACGACACCCGCCTCGGTGGTCTTGCCATGGACCCGGGCTCCCTCGGAGCGCACGATCTTGCCGCCGGCGCTGGTGACGTCGCCGTCCACCACGGCGTTCGGCCCGAGGCGGACGTTGCCGCCGACCGCAGTCACGTTGCCGCCGACGCGGCCGTTGATCGTGACCGATCCGCCGACCGCCGTGACGTCGCGGCTCACCTCGCCGTCGACGCGGACGGAGCCCATGATGGCGACCGCCTCCTCCGCCAGCTCGTCCTTGTCGACGGTGATGCCGCCGCCGAACCGCAGCCGGCTTCCCGAGGTCGACGACGGGAAGTTGGGTGGTTCCGGAGCCCCGGGAGCCGGTGGGGTCTCCGGCTTGTCCGGAGATCCGGGAGCAATCTCTCCCTCGGCAGGGATGTCGGTCTCGCCGGCCGGCCCCGCGGGAGCCGTCCGCTCGGCGGGGATGCCTTCAGTCGTCGGCAGCCCGAACAGCGCCTGGCGTTCGCGCGGAGGCAGGTGCGCCAGACGGAGGACCGGCTCGGCGTCCGCGACGAGCCAGGCGCGCAGCACCCCTTCGGTGACGCGCTCGCCGTTGACCGCGATCGTGTCGCCGCTCAACTCGATGGTGCGCACGCCGACCCGCTCCTTGCGCGGCCGCAGCATGACGCCGTTGTGCAGAGGGAGGACCTCGTAGCTCTGCTCGATGACCGGGCGCAGATCGCTCGGGGCCTCCGCCGGCGCGGCGGGCGTGGGAGGCGTGGCTGTGGGAGCCGGCGGCGCGGCGGAAGGGGGCCGCTCCTGTGCCAGGGCGGGCCCGGAAAGGGCGAGGGCGAAGACGGCCAGTCCGGCCCGGAGCAAGCGTTGCGCGGCGGTTCCGCGCCTCGTGAAATCAGATGGGTTCCACATGGATCCAGCTCCTGTCTCGTGTGATGAGGTCGCGGAGAAAGTGGAACGCCACCAGGGACACCAGCAAGCAACCGAACAGGACCACGGTAACCGCCGGCGTCGCGAACGGCAACGCCAGCACCCGTCCGATCTCCAGGAGCCAGTCCCAGAAGGCGAGCGCCGTGGCCAGAGCCTGGCTGGTCGCGACGAGCGCTCCAGCGCCGAGGCGGACCACGTCGCCCGCGCTCCACCATGCGCGCGTGAGGCCCGCTACCGACCGCAGGACCTCGGACAGCCACGGCAGGGCCAATCCGGTGACCAGCAGGGAGAGCGTCACGAGCGCGCGGAGCCCGTACGAGGCGAAGAGGCTCCGCCGCGCCGGCACTGCCGCCACCACCCCAGCCCGCGCCAGGACCCGGTCCGCGAACCCAGCCGGCGGCACGAGCGGGGGCAACGCCTCGAACAGCGCAAGGAGCGCGGTTTCGGCGGCGTCGTCCCGGCCTTCGTGCTCGGCGGCGAGCCAGCGGTCCAGGATCTCTTCGTGGGAGGGGTGCATCCGTTCTTTCTCCTTCTGGTCCGCCCTACGAGCCGGGCGCGCTCCGGGTTTCGCGTCCCCAGCCGAGCGCCGCCATTCCCTCGGCGAGCTCCTTGCGCGCCCGGTGGAGGTTCGTCTTGACCGTCCCGAGCGGCAGGCTCGTCGCGTCGCAGATCTCCTGGTAGGAGGCCCCTTCTATATAGAAGAGGACCACCACCTCGCGGTAGTCGGGGCGCAGCCGGGCGATCGCGCGCTCGAGAGATCTTGCCATGTCTTTGCGCTCGGCGGCAGCGGCAGGGTCCTCCAGGGACTCGTCGGCGAGGACGGCCGCCAGCCCTCCGCGGTGCTCCTCGTCGCGGTCCTTGCCCCCTTCGAGGGGGACCGTCTCCGGAGCATGCCGCCGCAGATGGTCGATCGTGGTGTTGTGAGCGATCTTGAACAGCCAGCTGGAGAATTTCCGGGCCGGGTCGTAGGTTTCGAGCCGCCGGAAGGCCTTGATGAAGACCTCCTGAGCGAGGTCTTCGGCCGCCGCCGGATCCTGGAGCATGCGGGCGATCAGGCTGTAGACCGGGCGCTCGAAGCGCACGAGGATCTCGCGGAAGGCCTCCTGGGCCCCGCGCATCGCCTCGGCGACCAGCTCCGCATCGGTCTTCATCTCGCGGATCGGCTATGCTCTTCGCACTGCGAACATTTCTCGGAGGACTCTACAATGCGAACCCGTCTCGCCGCTCTTCTCGCTCTGTTCCTGATCGCCTCGGCCGCCTCGGCCGGTACGCTCGCCGGGGTCACCCTGCCCGACAAGGTGGATGTCGACGGTCATTCCCTGGTGCTCAACGGCATGGGCCTGCGCACCAAGCTCTTCATCAAGGTGTACGTCGGCGGCCTCTATCTCTCTCAGAAGGAGAAGTCCGACAAGAAGGTCCTCGCCGCGGACGCTCCGCGCCGGATGGCCCTGCACTTCATCTACGACGTGAGCAAGGACCAGATGTGCGACGCCTGGGACGAGGGGTTGGAAGCGAACACCCCCAACGCCTCGGCGGAGGTGCAGAAGAACTTCAAGACCCTCTGCAGCTGGATGGGCGGGGTCGGCAAGGGGCAGGTGCTCGCCTTGACCTACCTCCCCGGCGAAGGGACCCGCGTCGAGATCGCCGGCAAGGCCAAGGGGACCCTCCCCGGCAAGCCCACGGCCGATGCCATCCTGTCGACCTGGATCGGCCCCGACCCGGCTCCCGGCAAGGACTTCAAGAAGGCCGTGCTGGGCGGCTAAAAAAAGAGGAGCGCCCGGAGCGCTCCTTTTGGAGGGATGAGAGGAGGTCTACACCTCCCCGCATCCGGAAGCTTAGGCTGCCCATCGCTACTTGTCAATAACCTTCGCGTGAACCTTTTCAACCACGCAGGAACACTGTCGCCAGGATCACCGCGCCGAGCAGCAGGCGGTAGACCATGAACACGGTCAGGCTCCGGCTGCGCAGCCAGCTGAGCAGCCAGGCGATGGCCGCATAGCCGACCACCGCGGAGCCGACGAGACCGATCGCCATGGGGAGAAGCTGCGCGGCGGGCAGGCCCGTCTCGAACAGGTCGAACCCCTGCTTCGCCCCGGCGAGCACGAAGACCGGAATCCCCATCAGGAACGAGAAGCGGGCGGCGGCCGGGCGGGTCAGGCCCAGCAGGAGCGCCGCGGTGATGGTGATCCCCGACCGAGAGGTCCCGGGGACGATCGCGAGCGCCTGCGCGATCCCGATCACCAGCGCCGCCTGCCAGCCGATCTCCCCGATCCGGTTCGCATGGCGCCCCAGGCGGTCGGCGATCCCCAGCAGCAATCCATAGACGATCGTGGTCCCGGCGACCAGCAGGGCGGAGCGTGCCTGGGTCTCCACCCAGTCCGAGCGGGGCTGCCCGGTGAAGAAGCCGATGACCAGGTCGCGCACGTCCCAGCGGAAGTAGGCGAGGATCGCCAGCAGGGTGCCGACGTGGGTGGCGATGTCGAAAGCCAGCCCCTGGTCCGGCCATTTCAGGAAGTAGGGGACCAGGATCAGATGGCCGGACGAGCTGACGGGCAGGAACTCGGTGACTCCCTGCACCACGGCGAGGACGAGGGCCTGGAACGGGTTCAGGATCGGCGGCGGCGTCATGGCGCGCCGATCATATGCCACGGGGTATACTTCACCGCCCATGGAAACGTTCCTGATCACCGGCGGCGCCGGCTTCATCGGCTGCAACTTCGTGCGGCTGGCTCTCGCGGAGACCGAAGCCCGGCTCGTCGTCCTCGACAAGCTCACCTACGCGGGCAGCCTGGAGAACCTCTCCGCCGTCCTGGACGATCCGCGCTTCACGTTCGTCCTCGGCGACATCGCGGACCGGGCGACCCTCCACAAGATCTTCGCCGAGCACCGGCCCACCGCGGTCCTCAACTTCGCGGCCGAGAGCCACGTCGACCGCTCGATCGAGGACGCCAGCGCCTTCATCCAGACCAACATCGTGGGAACGTTCGAGCTGCTCGAGGCGGCACGCCGGCACGTCGCCGGGCTGGGCGAAGCCGGGAGCCGGGCCTTCCGCTTCCTCCACGTCTCGACCGACGAGGTCTATGGCAGCCTGGGTCCGACCGGGGCGTTCGCGGAGACGACCCCCTACGCTCCCAACTCACCCTATGCGGCCTCCAAGGCCGGCGCCGACCACCTGGTGCGCGCCTACCACGAGACCTATGGGCTGCCGACCCTCCTCACCAACTGCTCGAACAACTACGGACCCCACCAGTTCCCCGAGAAGCTGATCCCCCTGATGACGCTCAACGCCCTGGAGGGCAAGCCTCTGCCCATCTACGGCGACGGCGGCAACGTCCGCGACTGGATCTACGTGGACGACCACTGCCGCGGCGTCCTCACCGTGCTGCAGCAGGGCCGGCCGGGCGAGAAGTACAACCTCGGCGGGCGCAGCGAGCGGACCAACCAGCAGATCGTCGACAGCCTCTGCGAGATCCTGGAGAGCGCACGGCCGGCCGCCGCCAACCCAGCCCTGCGCGACCGCGGGATCGCCTCCTACAGAGACCTGAAGGTCTTCGTCGCAGACCGCCCGGGCCACGACCGCCGCTACGCCATCGACGACACCAAGGCGCGGACCGAGCTCGGCTGGGAGACCCGCCACGACTTCGCCTCCGGCCTCTCCGCCACCGTGCGCTGGTACATCGACAACCGACCCTGGTGCGAGGCGGTGCAGGCGGGACGGTACGACCGCGAGCGCCTCGGCCTGATCCGGAGCTGAAGAGCGCATGGACTTCCGCCCCCTGGAGCTCCCCGGAGTCATCCTCGTCGTGCCGGACGTCCACCCTGACGAGCGCGGCTACTTCCTCGAGACCTACCACCGCGACAAGTACGCGACGGGAGGCATTCCCGAGACCTTCGTGCAGGACAATCAGTCGTTCTCGTACGCGAGGGTGCTGCGCGGCCTCCACGCGCAGCTCCAATACCCGCAAGGCAAGCTGGTGCGTGCCATCACCGGCTCGATCTTCGACGTGGCGGTCGACATCCGGCCGGGCTCGCCCTCCTTCGGCCGCTGGGTCGGGGAGACCCTCTCCGGCGAGAACGCCCGCCAGCTCTACGTCCCTCCCGGCTTCGCCCACGGGTTCTGTGTGCTCTCCGAGACCGCGCACGTGCAGTACAAGTGCACCGACGTCTACCGTCCCGGCGACGAGATCGGCGTCGCCTGGAATGATCCCGAGATCGGTATCGACTGGCCGGTCGCCGATCCGGTACTCAACGAAAAGGACAGGAAGGCTCCCCGATTGGCCAAAATCGTGCAGAGACTCCGATCCGTCTGACCGCTACCGCCGCGCGCGGTCGCTTCAACGGAGGAGAGCCCTTGCAGCCGACCACGACCCTGGATACCGCGGTGCTCGACGCGCCCTGCATGCCCGAGGAACTGTTCACCGACGCCGACCTGCGCCAGATGGCGGAGCTGGGGCTCCCCCCTGAGGAGGCGCTGCGCCAGGTCGAGCTGTTCCGCAATCCTCCGCCGTTCACGCGGGTGGTGCGACCCTGCACGCCCGGCGACGGCATCCGGATGATCTTCGACAGCGATCACGACCGCCTCCTCGGCTTCTGGGAGGAGGCGGCCCGCCAGGGGCGGATCGGCAAGCTCGTGCCCGCCTCCGGCGCGGCGAGCCGGATGTTCAAGGCATTGCTCGAAGACCTGCACGACTGCCCGGCCGAGCCCTCCGCCGAGGTATGCCAGGTGATGGACAACCTCCACCGCTTCGCCTTTTTCGAGGATCTGGAGTCAGCTCTGCGGCAGGGAGACCGCCGGGCGGTCCTGGAGCACCTGCTGACCGGCAAGGGGCTCGGCTATGCGGACCTGCCCAAAGCCCTCCTCGCCTTCCATCGGTATCCCGAGGGGCCGCGCACGCCGTTCGAGGAGCACCTCGTCGAGGCGGCCGCGACCACCCGCGACGCCAACGGGATCTGCCGGCTCCACTTCACCGTCTCGCCGGGCCACGAGGAGGAGCTGCGCCGGCTGCTCGAAGAGGTCCGGCCGCGCTACGAGGAGCGCCTCGGCGCGCGCTTCGAAGTCTCTTTCTCCTTCCAGGACCGATCGACCGACACCCTGGCCGTGGACCTGGAGAACCGCCCCTTCCGGCTGAAGGACGGCTCGCTCCTCTTCCGGCCCGGCGGTCACGGCGCATTGATTCACAACCTCCACGCGCTCGCCGGGATGGGCTGGGACGTCGTGCTGCTCAAGAACATCGACAACGTGGTGCCCGACGACCGCAAGGCCGCCGGCCTCCTCTGGAAGAAGCTCCTCGCCGGCGCCCTGCTCGCTCTCCAGAAGCGGATCTTCGGCTATCTGGAGCGGCTGGAGAACGGGTCGTCCGTCACTCCCGAGCTCCTGGAAGAGGTCGAGAAGTTCATGACCGATGCCCTGGTCCGCCCGGTCCCGCCGGAGATTTCTCTGCGCGCGGAGGAGCTGCGGCAGTACTTCCTGCGCATCCTGGACCGTCCACTGCGCGTCTGCGGCGTGGTGCGCAACCTGGGCGAGCCGGGGGGAGGCCCCTTCTGGGTCGAATCTCCCGGAGGGGAAGTCTCGCTGCAGATCGTCGAAGCCTCGCAGATCGATCCCGGAGATCCGGTCCAGCAGAGGATCCTCCGCTCCTCCACCCACTTCAATCCGGTGGACCTCGCTTGCGCCCTGCGCGACCGCCACGGCCGGCCGTACGACCTGGAGCGCTACATCGACCCTACGACCGTGTTCATCGCGAAGAAGTCACACGAGGGAAGGCCGCTCAAGGCCCTGGAGCGGCCGGGGCTGTGGAACGGCGCGATGGCCGACTGGAACACGGTCTTCGTCGAGGTGCCGGACGCCACCTTCGCACCGGTCAAGACGGTGCTCGACCTGCTTCGGCCGGAGCACCAGTAGCGTCTCCCGGCGGAGCCTGCTCACGAGGGCGAGGGCTTCTTTGGCCCATCTCCTCGCCTGAGCATCAGCTCAAGAACGGAAGGTCAATCGGTTCTTTCCGACCTTCGCCTTAAGCTCCTGCCGGAGTTTCTCCTCAAGCTCTGTCGCAGGCTTCGCCATGCGATCACGGATGTGGCCGGCGAGGGTTTTCCTCTTCGCCATCGCCTCTTCGGCTGCGAGAGTGCTCGTCTTCATTTCCTGCTCCTCGACGACGGCGATCGCACGCTCTGGCATTCGAAGTTCTCCATCCGAGGTTGACTACCCTTTCCGGCAGACGGTCGTCGGTTCCCACCTCGTCGCTCTTGATCATAGCAGCGTGACGGCCTGCGCCATCGCCTTTCGTCCCGTGACCCGCTTCGTGACCCCGTGGTAGGGTTGGTCCCCGGACGGAACACCCCGATGAGCAGCTCTCATCCCGCCCTGCCAGTCAGCCGCCTGCCGCCGACCACGCCGTCTCTCCTCGACGACACCGCGCGGCCCTACTTCCTTTGGTGGACGGACGCCACCGTCGGCCAGCTCAAGGAGCACCTCGCCTCGGATGATCCGGAAGAGCGCGCGTACTGGATGGGAGCACTCCTGCGAGAGGCCAACACCCGGGACGTCTGGCTCTTCGTTCATCCCGACGAGATCCGCGCGCTCTGGCCACGCCTGATCCGGTATCTGGGACGCTCCCGGCAGATGTGGGCCTGGCTGCTGGAGCTCCCGCCACCCGAGTGGCCGCCACTGAGCCAGATCCGTGCAAGCCATGCGTAACACATTTGACCGCCGGGTGGTTCCGGATTTTGTCCTCGACTTCGTCCGTGCCTGCCAGATGCGCATCCCCTGCCACCTCGGCGGCGGCGCGGCTCTCGCCGGGGCGTATCTCGGTCATCGGACGACCGGTGACATCGACCTCTTCGTCCATGACGCCGAGGAGATGCGGGCCCTGGTCGGGCTTCTCCCGGGCGCTGCCTCGGATGCCGGGATCGATGTCACGGTGCTGCGCGACGTGGGCCACCTCGTGCGCGCACGACTCGAGACGGAAGGAAGCAGCGTCGAGGTCGATGTCGTCCACGAGCCCATCGCCGACCTCGCGGCACCACCGCCGCCGATCGAGGGGATCGTCATCGAGTCGCTCACCGACCTGCGGGCGAGCAAGCTGACCTGTATCCTCTCACGCTCCGAGCCTCGCGATCTCGTCGACCTCTATTTCCTCGACAAGGCCGGGTTTCCGCCCGAGCGGGATCTCGAAATCGCCTTGCGGAAAGATGCCGGAATCGATCCTGGTGTGCTGGCCTGGCTCCTCGCCCAGTTTCCGACCCGCCCCCTGCCTGCGATGCTCGAGCCTCTCACTTCCGACCAGTTGGAGACGTTCCGAGACGCTCTGGCGGAGAAATTGCGGCGCAGCGCCATCGAGTGAAATCAAGCCCCAGTATCAATACTGTTTCGCACAGGCCAGGACAGGCCCGGCGCGCGCCCCCTGGGAGCGCTGGCGTCTCGCCGGCATTCAAGAGAGTGGGCCGAAGGCCCGGCCTTTTTGGAGAGGGTGGGAGGCGAGGTGCGGCTCGAAGCTGCGGTGCTCATGGCCGGCCGCCGTGGTCGGGTGGAGTGTGGGCCGCCGAGACGGCGGCGGTCCCAGGGGGCGGTGCTCGGCCCTCGGTGCCAGGCTTGGCCCTTCCCAAGATTCCGATCGTTGTGCTACAATCGTGCACACTATGACCCGCGAACAATACGAACACCGCAAACGGCGGCTGGAGGAGCAGCTCCAGGCCGGCATCCAGTTGTTGGAGTCGGCGTATCAGGCCCAGGTCCGGGCCCTGGACCTGGTTTGGATGCTCCAGGCGGAGGAGGCCGGCGCCGGGGCGATCCAAGCTGGAGCGCCTCTCTCCTCTCCCGCAGCGCCGACCGCACCGCCTCCTGCTACGCAGGAGGCGCTCTCTGTGCCAGGCCAGCCCAGGCGCCGGAGCCCCTCCGAGGTGAGCGACGACGTCCATGCCGCCCTTCCTCTCCTGCCCGAGATGTTCACGCGCGGCGATGTGTGCAAGACTCTTGGCTATGAGCCGGACCGCGCGATCCTCTACCGGATTCTCCAGGACCTGGTCCAAAAGGGCCGGATCCGCCTCGAGACTCGCGGTGCGGGCCAGAGGGCGACGGTCTATTGCAGGACCGATCCGAGCGATCCGCCTGCGCCCGGGTGATACGCGGCCGCGTCCCGGAGAGATTCCGGATTTCCCGGTGCTCAATCGGCTCGAGTTGCCGCACATTGGGGTTCATTCCCGCACCTCCCCGGCCGGGATCTGTGACATTCTCTCCCAGAGATGCGGCTCCCCTGAACATTCGGCGCTCATTCGGCCCCTCTCCGACCCCACCCGGCCCGAGGGCTGTCTCATTCGGCTCGCGCCCCGCTTCATTCAGCTCTCGCCCGGAGACATTCAGGGGCCGGGCGGACTCATTCAGGTGCTGAGAGGAAACATTCAGGCCGCGGGCGGAGACACTGCTCTCGTCACCCAAGACATTCCGCTCCCGGGCGGAATCACTCCTCCCAGGAGCTGAATGACTCCGCCCAAGGGCCGTATGTTGTGCGCCGTGGGCTGAATGTCTCCGCCCAAGCCCGGAGTGTTGTGCGCCGTGGGCTGAATGAGTGAGTGACAGCAGCGGCAAGGAGGAGTGCCGATGCAAGCGAAGCGACGTTTTCCCGCCGAGATCCAGGCCGCAATCCGCGACGAAAAGATCCTGGGCCTGCGAGCCGGCACGCAGCCGCACCGTTTCATCGGCATCTGGGCTGTAGTGGTGGAGGGCCGTGTGTTCGTGCGGTCCTGGAGCCTGAAGCCGCGGAGTTGGTACCGCACTTTCCTCGTGGAGCCGCGCGGCACGATCCAGATCGCAGGTCGCGAAATCCCCGTCCGAGCCGTGCGCACGAGGAGCGAGCGATTGAAGGACGCGGTCGACCGCGCCTACCTGGAGAAGTACAAGACGCCAGGGTCCATCCAGTACGCTCGCGACCTCGCACGCGCGGAGTCCAGGGCCACGACGACGGAGTTGGTGCCGCTGAAGTAGAAGGTGCTTCGAGAGTTGAGAGGCAGGTTTCCCCCTCTCCCGGACGGTGGGGGGGCGATGGGAGAGGGAGCCAGGGGTGAGGTCAACGGCGCCAACCCCACCACGAGCTCCTGCTGTGACGGCGTCTAGAACCCGATCCGCACGCCGAGCTGGTACTGGCGGCCACCTGGGCTGTTTGTCGAGGTGGGGGTCAGGAACCCGGCGGTGCCCAAGAACGAGTCGCCACCTTGAAAATTGGGAGCTGTTCTCCCATATTTCAAGGTAAACTGTGGGCATGATCGAGCGCTCCGCCCATCTCGAACGTCTGCGTGACCTGCTGGGCCAGTTTCCAGTGGTGGGGTTGATCGGCGCTCGCCAGGTAGGGAAGACCACCATGGCGATGGCCCTGGCGGACAGTTTCCAAGGGGAGGTGACCCGCTTCGACCTGGAAAACCCGCGCCACGTGAGCCGCCTCGAGGACCCCTTGTTCGCACTGGAGGACCTCGGCGGCCTTGTGGTCCTGGACGAGATCCAGCTCCGGCCGGAGCTGTTCCCGGTGATTCGGGTCCTGGCGGACCGGCCCGGGATCCCGGCGCGCTTTCTGGTCTTGGGGAGCGCTTCTCCCGAGCTGCTTCGCCAGAGCTCGGAGTCTCTGGCCGGCCGCATCGCCTACCACGAGCTCGGCGGCCTGAGACTGGAGGAGGTCGGGGTGGAGCATCTGGACGCGCTCTGGCTCCGCGGCGGTTTTCCGCTCTCCTACCTTGCCGCGTCGGAGCCGGAGAGCAGCCGTTGGCGGCAGCAGTTCATCCGTACCTATCTCGAGCGCGACCTCTCCGAGCTCGGGATCACACTCCCCGCGACGACGATGCGGCGGTTCTGGGCGATGCTCGCTCACTACTATGGGGAGACCTGGAACGGCTCGGAGCTGGCGCGCGCCTTCGGTGTCTCCCACAAGACCGTCAAGGGGTATCTCGACGTGCTCTGCTCGACTTTCATGGCGACACGGCTGGAACCCTGGCACGAGAACCTGGCGAAACGCCAGGTGAAGGCTCCCAAGATCTACCTCGCCGACAGCGGCATCCTCCATACCCTCCTGGGGATCGAGACGCGAGACGATCTGCTCGACCATCCAAAGATCGGCGCCTCCTGGGAGGGCTTCGCCATCGGCGAAGTGGTGGCTCATCTCGGCGCCCGTCCCGAGGAGTGCTTCTTCTGGGGGTTGCACAGCGGCGCCGAGCTCGACCTGCTGATCCAGCGCGGCACACTCCGTCGCGGCTTCGAGCTCAAGCTCACCAGCAACCCACGGGTCACCCCGTCGATGCGCTCGGCTCTGGAGAGTCTGGACCTCGACGAGCTGACGGTCCTCTACGCCGGTACCGAATCCTACCCACTGGCCCCCCGCATCCGCGCCGTGGCTCTGTCGCGGCTGCGGGAGGACGTGCCGCCGCTGGGGTAGAACCAAGAGGTCAGTCGGTTCTCAAGATTCCCAGATCCCCGCCTCATCCGCCAGGAGGTCCCAGCCTCCCGTACCAGCATGGTCTCTCAGCCACTGGGCGGTCAAGCCCGCCTGTTCGAGAGCCCGCCGGAGCGTTCTCAAACAGCGGTCGCGTGCCGAGTACAGCGCCTTCTGAGGACGCCCCAGGGCGGACGAGATCGCCGCCATGGTCAGGCCGTCCCGGCAGGAGAGCTTGAGGAGGAGGCGGTCTTCGGCCGACAGCTCGCGGAGCGCCTGGAGAAGCGCGCGGCGCAGGAGGATCGCCGCCTTGGTGCGCTCGTCCGCTTCGACCCGGGCCTCCACCGAGCCGTGACAGGCCACCTCGCGAAGCTCGTCCTCGCCGACCCACCGCCTCTCGGTGCGCCGCGGGAGCTCGCCGGCGATCCGTTCGAGCTCGGCCGCGGACGGAGCGACCCGGTGCTCGCTACGCATCCGCCCGATCGCCTCGTCGAGGGAAAGGCCGTCTCGGTTCCACAGCCGCTCGAGCAGCACCGCCTCCGGCCCAAGCCTCCGGGCCACCGCGGACGGCCGCCACTTTCCCCAGACGTGGGTCCGGTAGTCCCGCATCAGATTGACCAGGATCACGGTCAAATAGGTGGAGAAGGAGCTTCGGCCCTCCCAGGCCGCGAGCATTCGATAGTCATCCTCGACCAGCTTGAACAGCGCCCAGGAGCGGAGCTCCTCGGCCTCGTGCTCGGGCAGGCCACTCCGCCGGCCCAGCTTCTCGAGCTTTTGCTGAATCAGATCGTAGTGAGCCTCGAGCAGCTCTCGGCCGTTCATGGGGATGTCGGGTTGGACCTTCGCGGCGACTTGGCGGGCCATCTCAATCCTCCTGGAGGTCGGGTCGCCGTTCGGCGGCCGGGATCGGGGCCAGTCTTGCCGCCCGAGGTCCCTGGCGTCCTTTGGAAAGGCTTCAGAAATCCTCAAGATCCTGGCAGGAGGGGCTTACAATAGGAGGCGTCCTCGAAAAGCGACATCCCGATGACCCAGCCGCGAGAATCCAGGCGCGTCCCCCATCCCGGCAGATTCCGGTTGGACAGCTGGTCGGTCCACCCCGCCGAGGGGACGTTGTCCTCCGACGGCCATCTGGTCCGGCTGGAGCCACGGGTGATGGACGTGCTCGTCTATCTGGCGGCGGAACCGGGAGAGGTGGTCTCGAAAGAGGATCTCCTGGAGGCGGTGTGGGGAGGCGCCTATATCGAGGAGGGAGTCCTCGCCCAGGCGATCCACAGTCTCCGCAAAGCGCTGGGGGACGACGCCCGGCAGCCCCGCTTCATCCAGACGATCCCCAAGCGCGGGTATCGCCTGGTCGCTGCGGTCATGCCGAAGGTGGCTGCTCGCGTGCCGACCACACCTCAAGATGATGTGTCTGTCGAGGAAACGCAAGCATCCCTCCCGGCCGCCGCGCCGCCGTCGCGCTGGAGGGCTTGGGTGCTCGGCGGCGCCGCCCTCCTCGCCGTGCTCCTGATTCTCGGTCTCACCCATGCTCGCTTCAGCCGGTCCCGACAGGAGGAGGAAGCTCCCTCGCCGGTCGCTCCCGAGGGGAGGCGGATCGTCGTTCTTCCTTTCGAGGATGTCAACGGGCCGGCAGATCCATTCTTCGCCAAGGGCCTGACAGAGGAGATCACCAACGACCTTTCCTCCTTGGCAGCCTTGGAAGTGATCTCGCGGACGAGCGCCAGGCAGTACGCCGGGACACATAAGCCGCTGCCGCAGATCGCACGCGAGCTCAAGGTCAACTACGCGCTGGAGGGATCCGTCCAGTGGGGCACGACTCCGCAAGGGCATCCCCAGGCACGCGTCTGGGCGCGCCTCGTCCGTGCGCCCGACGACGTTCAGGTCTGGGCGGCGCAGCTCGATACCGGAGTGGAGAACATCTTCTCCGTCCAGTCCGAGATCTCCCGCCGGGTGAGCGAACAACTTGGTATCGCTCTAACCTCGGAACAACGCCTCGCCCTGAGCAAGCCGCCGACCGAGAACCTGGAGGCCTACAACGCCTATCAACGAGGCTTAGCGCTCAGGAACCAACCGTTCTATTCACCGGAGCACGTATTCAAGGCCGTGTCGATGTTCGAGCGTGCCACCGAGCTCGATCCCCGATTCGCCGCCGCCTGGGCCGAGCTTTCACAGAGCCATTGCTATCTTGCGTTCAACACCGATCGGTCGCCGGCCCGGGTCGATCTGGCGCAAAGGGCCTTGGAGCGCGCAGTCAGCCTGGACTCCGAACTGCGTTCCGTATGGTTGGCCCGTGTCTACTTCTCCTATCGCTGCAGGGGAGACTACGACACCGCCCTCCAACAGCTCACGCAGGCGGCCCAGCATTTTCCGAATGATGCCGAGGTTCTCCAGCCTCGCGGGTTCCTTCTCCGCCGCAAGGGGAGATTCCGGGAAGCTGCCGAGGTTCTCCAGCACGCCTACACGCTGGACCCGAAAGCGATCCTTCTGGTCTGGGCAACCGGGGAGACCTATCGAGCCCTACGCAATTACGAGGAGGCCGACCGCTTCTTTCGGCAAGCCGTCTCGCTGGCTCCTGACGAGTCTACCTATTGGGCAGAGCAAGTGCTCAATAGATTAGCATGGACAGGGGATCTCACTGAAGCGCGCATACTTCTCGCGAAGGCACCGACCCTCGAAGACCCAGGGCTCCTGTTCGTCTCGTTCGAGCTCGATTTCTTCGCACGCGACTATAAGAAGGCACTCTCCCGACTCTCCGGTGAATCGCTGCACAGGCAAACTCCCGCCGCGAAGCACCAGTTCCTGATGATGGCGGCCATTGCGCGTGAACGGATGGGAGATCACAAAGGAGCCTTGGCCGCCGCCGAAGCGAGTCGCGCGGAGTTGGAAGACCTCGTTAGACGCTTCCCAGGGGAGCCGTTCTACCCCGCCCTCTTGGCAATTGCGCTCGCCCAGCTCGGTCGGGGCGACGAGGCCTGCGCGCTCGCCGAGAAAACGGCCCGAAAAAACCGCCTTGACGCCCTCGGTGGTCCAAACGTCGTGGAGTTTCAGGCGATGGCTGAGACCATGGCCGGGCGACATCGCGAGGCAATCAGCCGGCTGGCCCAACTGCTAGCTACTCCATACCGCAATGCACTTTCAGTCAATGAGTTGCGGCTAAGTCCTGTATGGGACTCCTTGCGTAGCGAGCCGGAATTTGAGAACCTTGTTAGAGTGCCCAGATATTGACAAGGTATTGACTCTTCCACATTGCTGCATTCAAACCCTGAACCGAGGAGCGCTGCTCCCAACGGAGGAGAATCATGGCTTTTGTGACCAAGGAACTTGCAGGTAAGATTGCTATACCGCAGGCAGACGGAGGAGGAGGAGAAGGCGACGTAGTTATTATCGTCCAGTGTGCAGCAACTTGTACCGGAACTGTAGGGAAGGTCGAACTCGTTGGGGACGGGCTGAAAACCGAAGCCAATCTCGAAAAACTAAGGAAGGCGCTGAGCTATATTGTCAATAATTTTAGCGACATCGAGACTGAGTTCCTCAACCTGCCCTGATTAGCAACTGCCGACTGCTTCGATCCCGAAGCCGACCAGGAGCATCGCCGGGAGCAGGAGGAGCGGAAGGACCGTAACCAGAGGACGGTGCGGGAGGGCATGCATCCAGAGTATCAACCATCGAATCGACCCGATGATCCGCCGCCTCAACCCATTGGGTTCGCCGCCGGGCTCATTAGCTCGTTAGAATCCGGGCCATGGCCGACCGCGATTCCGCTCTTCGCGTGCTGACAGCGCTCCAGAGGAGCCCGGTCGGCGACGCTGCCGTCCTCGTTGGCTCTTCGGGACTCTTCGGATTCCCGACGGAGGTGCCCGCGCTCACGGAGGACGTCGATGTCGCGGTTCCGGAGGCGGCGGTCGCCCGGCACGGTCGCGAGATCGTGGAAGCGCTGCGCGAGCAGGGATTCGAGCACGATGCGGGAACGGCGACGTTCATCGGTCCGGACGGGGCGATCTTCGACCTGCTCGGGCATGGAGATCCAGGACAGGGGGACCACATCGGCGGAACCGAGACTCTGCGTGTCATGGTGTTCGAGGATCTCTCTCGGGTCCTCAGCGATCCCTCTACAACAGCGGTGCTCGCGGCCGGAGGCCGGGCTCTGACTCCAGCCGCCTTCGTGGTCAGCAAGCTGCTCACGGAACGTGCTCACAAAGGCGCGAAGGACAAGATCCAAGCGCTCCTGGTGCTCGCCGAACGCGAGGAGGAGATCTTCACGGACGAGGTCGTCAGGCTGCTTCGCGATCTCGCTCCGGAGCGCCTTGACGATGTCCGTGCCGGCGCCCAGAGCGCCTACTTCAGCCTGCAAGGGGATCCGGCCTTTTCCGATGCCGGCGCGGAGGGATATGCGCCGGTCGTGCGCCAGGTCGAGACAGGCCTCGAACGGCTGCTGGCGATCCTGGAGAAACTCGATGGCTGAGACGCGCCGAGGGCTCACCGCCGAGGAGCGGATGCGGGAGCTCGAGCGCGACCGGGCGGCGTTGCGCCGGGAGCGGATGTTGCGCGAGGTGGCCGGCCCCCGCTGGCGCCGCATGGTGAGGATCGTACCGGTGCTCTTCCGGCGCGAGGGACAGATGGTCGCGAGGGTGCTCCAGGCCGAAGTCGGCACCGTGATCGAGGCGTTGCGGCCCGACGCGGTCTTCGCCCTCGATACGGCAATGCGCCTCGCGCACGGATTTGGATTCCTCGCGGTCCAGGAGATCCAGGCCTACCTCACCAGTCCGGAGCCGCTCGACCGTCTGGCGGAGGAAGGCCTGATTGCGCCCCAACCCTTCGCGGATACGACCCTGATCCGCCCCTGGCCCGGTCCGCCCCGGCTCCTGGCTTGCCTGGTCGAGGATCTCCCTCCTTGGCGCGAGCTCACGGGAGGATGTCGCGTCGTGACCCGGGAGCGGCTCGGCCGTGAGCTCATCGGCGCCGTCGGACCCCGAGCAGATCTGTTTGCCCTGTACGAGAAGGCGACCGAGGGACAGAACGCCTGATCCCATCCCTCAGCGAGGCAGTTTCTCCTCAATACTCCGCCAGGTACCGCTCCTGCTCCCAGGGGTGGACGTGGGAGATGTAGTCCGCCCACTCCTGGCGCTTGGCGCGCAGGTAGTTCTCGAGGATGTGCTCGCCGAGGACGCCGCTGACCACCGGGTCCTTCTCGAGCTCGTCCAGGGCCTCCGAGAGGTTGGCCGGGAGCTGGCCGATGCGCAGGCGCCGCTTCTCGCGCTGGCTCATGGTGAAGATGTTCTTGTTGATCGGCGGGCCCGGATCGAGGCTCCGCTCGATGCCGTCGAGGCCGGCCGCCATCATCACCGCCAGGGCGAGATAGGGGTTGCAGGACGGGTCGGGCATGCGCACCTCGCAGCGGGTCGACATGCCGCGCTTGGCCGGCACGCGGACCAGCGGGCTGCGGTTCTTCTCCGACCAGGCGACGTTGATCGGCGCCTCGTAGCCCGGCACCAGCCGCTTGTAGGAGTTGACCAGCGGGTTGGTCACCGCCGCGAAGGCGACGGCGTGCTCCAGGATGCCGCCGATGTAGCCGAGCGCCACCCGCGACAGCTGCCAGGTCGCCTCGGTGTCGTAGAAGGCGTTCTCGCCCTTGCCGTTGAGCAGGCTCTGGTGGACGTGCATGCCGGAGCCGTTCACGCCGAACAGCGGCTTGGGCATGAAGGTGGCGTGCAGGCCGTGGTCCATGGCCACCTTCTTGACCACGAAGCGGAAGGTGGTGACGTTGTCGGCCGTCGAGACGGCGTCCGCGTACTTGAAGTCGATCTCGTGCTGTCCGGGCGCCACCTCATGGTGCGCCGCCTCGACCTCGAAGCCCATCGCCTCCAGCACGATCACGATGTCGCGCCGGCACTCCTCGCCCTTGTCCACCGGAGTCAGGTCGAAATAGCCGCCCACGTCGTGCGTCTCGACCTTGACGTTGCCGAGGTCGTCGCGCTGGAACAGGAAGAACTCGGCCTCCGGGCCGGCGACCATGGTGTAGCCCATCTTCTGGGCCTTCTCCACCTGTCGCTTCAGGGTCATGCGCGGACAGCCGGCGAAGGGAGATCCGTCCGGGTTGTAGACGTCGCAGATCATCCGCGCCACCTTCGAGCCGTCCTGGTTCGCCCAGGGATTGACCCGGAACGTCTCGAAGTCGGGGACGAGCAGCATGTCCGACTCCTCGATCCGCGTGAAGCCCTCGATCGACGAGCCGTCGAACATGATCTGGCCGTCCAGAGCCTTCTCGAACTGGCTGCGCGGGGTCTCGACGTTCTTGATGATCCCCATGATGTCGGTGAACTGCAGTCGCATGAAGCGGACGCCTTGCTTGTCGGATATCTTCAGGATCTCGTCTCTATCCATAATGTCTCCCCTGGTATGTGATTGCGCTTGATCGCCGCCGGATGACGACGCGCGGATCTTATGGGGCCGATCGGTCGTTGGCAAGCCAATTCTGTGCGCAGTGACATGCAAACCTTGCCGGCTCTGCACATTCCGCGGTGCAGGGCGGCCCTCACCCCCGGCCCCTCTCCCGCGAGCGGGAGAGGGGTGCAGGTAACCCGGGAAGACATAGACTTGGGCGATGACAACCGCCACGTTGGCCAACAAGAAGCGGGTCTCGCGAAGGAAGGTCGTCCTCATCCTCGCGATCGTCGCCCTGATCCTGGTCGCCCTGACCCTTTTCGGACGCCAGGCCGTGCCCTACATCCCGCGGTTCACCGCCTGGGTCCGGAGCCTGGGGCTCTGGGGTCCTCTCGCCTTCATCCTGGGCTATGCCGTGGCCACGGTCGCTTTCATCCCGGGATCGCTGTTGACCGCGGCCGCAGGAGCCATCTTCGGCCTGGTCCAGGGGACCCTCTATACCTTCGTGGGGGCGACTCTCGGGGCCTCGGCGGCGTTTCTGGTAGCGCGCTATGTGGCGCGCCGACGGGTCGAGAGGATGATCGCCGGCGATGCCAGGTTCGCGGCGGTCGACCGGGCCGTGGGCCGGGAGGGCTTCAAGATCGTGGCTCTGCTGCGGCTCTCCCCGGTCTTCCCGTTCAACGTCCTGAACTATGCGCTGGGGCTGACCAGGGTCCGCTTTCTCGACTACCTGCTCGCTTCGGTGGCCATGCTCCCCGGGACCGTGCTCTACGTCTATTACGGAAAGGTCGCCGAGAATTTCGCCACCTCTGCGGGAGGGTGGGTGACCCTCGGCATCGGCCTGGTCGCCACGATCGCGGTGACCACGGTCATCACCCGGCTGGCGGGGCGGGCGCTCCGGCAGCAGATCGGCGAGGAGGATCGCGATGCCTGAGCCCGTGGAGCCGCTCGACGAGCACAACCGGACGCTCCTCGCGAACGTCCACCCGCCGTCCTGGATCAACCCGGAGCCGGCGCCGCGCTATCACCTGGTCGTGATCGGCGCCGGCACGGCCGGGCTGGTCTCGGCAGCCGGAGCGGCGGGGCTCGGCGCCCGGGTGGCCCTGATCGAGCGCCACTTGATGGGCGGCGACTGTCTGAACGTCGGCTGCGTCCCGTCGAAGGGAGTCATCCGCGCCTCCCGGGCCTGGCAGGACGCTCGCCAGGCCCGCGAGCGCTTCGGCGCTCCAGCGGTCGATCCGGGAAGCTCCGGCAATTTCGGGATGGCCATGGAACGGATGCGGCGGCTGCGCGCCAAGATCAGTGAGAACGACAGCGCAGAGCGGTTCCAGGGGCTCGGAGTGGACGTCTTCCTGGGCGACGGGCGCTTCACCGGACCGGACACCGCGGAGGTCACCGGCAAGACCCTGCGCTTCCGCCGCGGCGTGATCGCCACGGGCGGGCGCGCCGGCGTACCGCCCGTTCCCGGACTGGCCGACTCCGGATATCTGACCAACGAGACGATCTTCAACCTGACCGAGCTGCCGGCCCGGCTGGTGGTCATCGGCGGCGGCCCGATCGGCTGCGAGCTGGCCCAGTCGTTCGCGCGCTTCGGCAGCCGGGTGACCGTTCTCGATATTGCGCCCCAGATCCTCCCCCGCGAGGACGCCGACGCCGCCGCCCTCGTCCGGCAGGCGATGGAGCGAGACGGCGTGAGCTTCGAGCTGGGCGTCAAGATCGCGGAGGTGCGGGAGAAGACCCTGGTGATCGAGCGGGAGGGAGAGCGCCGGGAGCTCACCGCCGATCACATCCTGGTCTCGGCGGGCCGTGTGCCGAACATCGAGGGGCTCGGGCTGGAAGCCGCGGGGGTGCGCCACGGGAAGGCCGGAGTCGAGGTGGACGATCACCTGCGCACCAGCAATCCGCGGATCTACGCCTGCGGCGACGTAGCCTCGCGCTACCAGTTCACCCACGCGGCGGACGCGCAGGCGCGCATCGTCATCCAGAACTCCCTGTTCAAGGGGAGGGCGAAGGCGAGCGCGCTGACCATCCCCTGGTGCACCTACACCACCCCGGAGGTCGCCCACGTCGGCCTCTATGAAAAGGAAGCCCGCGATCAGGGGATCGAGGTGGACACCCTCGACGTGCAGCTCGCGACCGTGGACCGCGCCATCCTGGACGGCGCCGACGAGGGCTTTCTGCGCGTTCACCTCAAGAAAGGGACCGATCAGATCCTGGGAGCTACCCTGGTGGCCGAGCACGCCGGGGACATGATCGGGGAGCTCTGCCTCGCGGTCACCCACAAGATCGGCCTCGGCAAGATCGCCAGCGTCATCCACCCCTACCCCACCCAGGGCGAGGTCGTGAAAAAAGCTGCCGACGCCTGGCGCCGCACGAAGCTGACGCCGGGGGTCAAGAAGCTGTTCGGAGCGTGGTTCCGGGTGTTCCGGTAGGCCCCCTCCGACCGCGCGCAACGCTTGTATACTGACGCCATGGGACACGCCGAAGCCCGGGCCTATGAAGAGATCATAGATTTCATTGCAGCCAGCAGCGCTCCTTGACTTATTGCCCCAGAAGTGGCACCCTCCAGGTGGAGGGGAGGAACGATGCCGAACTGGCCCGAGGTCCTGCAGGCCCAGAAGAGCGCCTCTACAGTGCTGGTGCTCTTTGTGCCGAGCGTTGACCGTGACGACCAGCCCATTGAGCAGGAGTACTGGGTGACGGAGAGCTTGACTTTACTCGGTCGTCTTTTCGGAGGCGCTACTGCTTTCCCACAAGGTCGAGGCGTCTGGAGGGATGACGCACGCGGCGGGCAGCTCATCTTTGATGCGCCTGTGATTGTCCAGTGCTACACGACGGAGCCAGCCCTGGAAGAAAACGCAGAGGACCTACGGAGCTTCCTTGTGCGTTTGGGCAAGGAGGGGAGGCAGGGGGCAGTTGGGTTCGTGATTGACCGCGACTATCTGGAGATCCGGTTCCCTCTAGAGGAGGCGTGATGGCAAAGAACATTGAGACCCTAGCGAAGAAACTCGGCGCCACCGTAGTGGGCACTGTGCCCGAATACTCGGCAGGCGCTTTTGGCATTGCGGCACTGGCGAACACATTGAGGGAACGGCTGGAGCCGAGCGTCGGTAAGAGGCCCGGCCGGCCAAGTTACGCGGCGTGGAGCAAACGGCCGAAAGTGCCGATGGCACCGGAAACCGAGGAACGCCTGAAAGAGCTGTCCCACTTTCTCAGCGATGGGGAGCGGCAAGTAAGCCCAATGCAGGTCGCCGCCCTCATCTTGGAACAAGCGACGGCCAGCTACTTTCAGCTCACTGCACCCTCGAAACGGAAGCGCGCCGGCTAAATTAGTACTCCCCACTGTAAATACCGTGTCGTAAATCACCGGAAGAGCGGCGGGAGCGCCCCTGGAGGGGCGCAGGCGTGTAGCCCGGGGCGTGAGCCCCGGGTCAGCGGAGCCCGAATTTTTTGGCGAGCCCTCGGCATCTGGAGCATGCTCCGCCTCCGGGGACTTCCAGAGGCGGAGAAGATGGCGGGAGGGAACCGGTAGGCCTCGGCCGGCGTCGTGGTACCCTCTTCCAATGACTCTCAAAGGCCGTGTTCACAATGGACGGCTTGTGGTAGACGAGCCAACAGAGCTTCCTGAAGGAACCGAAATTGATCTCCTGCCTCTCGATCCTGGCGACTGGCTCGACTTCGCCGACCGAGCCGCCCTTGAACGAGCCCTGATCGCTTCTCAGGAGGATATCGAGGCCGGCCGTCTCATCGAAGCCGAAGACGTGCTGAGGGAACTTCGGACCCTACAAACCCCCCTCCTTGAATTCTTTCAGCGCTCGCTCTTGGCGGAGCTCGACTTGGACCGCGACCGGAGCCCGGTGCGGTAGGCTCTTTCCATGCGGCCCGTATTCGCGGATCCCAAGACCGACTTCGTCTTCAAACGCATCTTTGGCAGCGAAGTCCACAAGCCGCTCCTCATCGAGCTGCTCAATGCCCTGCTGGAGCTCTCCGGCGAGCATCGGATCGTCGATCTCAAGTACCTCTCCTCCGAGCAGCATGTGCCGGTGGAGAAGATGAAGCTGTCGCTGGTGGACGTCAAGTGCTTCGATGAGCGCGGGCGGCACTACGTGGTCGAGATGCAGGTGCTCAACGTCGAGGGCTTCGAGAAGCGGGTGGTGTACAACACCTCGAAGGCGTACGTGACCCAACTGCGTACCGGTGAGGACTACCCCGGCCTCGACGACGTGGTGGGGGTGACGATCTGTGATTTCCTGCTCTGGCCCTCTCCGGCGGTGCCGGGTGGGGCGCCGGTGCCGATGCTGAGCCGCTGGCGGATGCAGGAGCAACATGGCGGCGCCCTGGGCCTTTCGCAGGTGCAGTACGTGTTCTTGGAGTTGCCGAAATACGCCTCCGGCGGCGATCCGCAAGGGACGATCGACCGCTGGGCCTACTTTTTTCGGGAGGCTGAGAACCTGGAGATGGTGCCACCTGCCTTGTCGGAGCCGCCGTATCGGGAGGCGCTGGAGGTGGCGCGCATGGCGGGTTTCAGTGTGGGAGAGCTGGACCTGTACGACCGTGCGAAGATCGCTGAACAGGACGCCCGCGGTGCCCTCAGCCTGGCCGAACGGCGGGGGAGGGAAGAGGGGCGTGAAGAGGGACTCACCAAGGGGCGCGAAGAGGGGCTCGCCAAGGGACTGCTGGCCGTGCTTCGGGCTCGCGGCATTGCAGTGCCGGACGCCGTCCGCGAGCGCATCCTGGCGCAGAAAGACGCGGGGCGGCTGGAGCGCTGGCTGGAGAAGGCCGCCGTGGCCGCTTCGGTTGC
>WNGB01000764.1_pt1 | contig 51294 bp, 45 predicted proteins | sample 5400681 | NCBI WGS metagenome assembly WNGB01 (sample SAMN13153367, study PRJNA577476) | soil metagenome | isolation source: 115 cm soil or saprolite under grassland replicate 2 | place: USA:California | collected 2016-06-15
GTCACTCAAGCGCTACGTCAGCGTGAGCCTCGAGACCCGCCAGCGGCGCCTCCTCGGGATCGCGCTCATGCCCGTGCGAGAGTTCCTCGACGCGCTGTGGAGCGAAGAATTCGTGTGACTCCTTGTGGATCGGGCCGCCCCGGACGACCCGTAACGTCAGTGGGTCAACGTGACGGCGCTCGGGGCTCTCCTATTCCTCTGTCGATCGCCTTACGATGGACTCCCAGATCTCGCCAAGCCCCAAGCGCGCCGCCCATTCGGCGATGTAGGACATGTCGACATCCGAACCGGAGACCCTCAGGATCCCAAGGATGTCGCGCGCGTGTCGATCGGATCCACCCTCACGAAAGTAGAGCATCTTGTACAGGATGACGTCCTCGGGGCGGGCGAAGTAGGCGTCCCGCCCTTCAACGAAGGCGTGGCGCTCCCGCCGCGAGAACTCTACCAGATCGTATGGCGTGCGTTTCGGCAGGATGACATCGATCTTGAGTCCGGAGGCGGGGTGAATGATATTGAACTGCCCCCGCTCCAGAATCGCCTCTCGGACGGTGTCTGCGCTGACATAGAACTCGCTGGAGGGGAATCGCTCGAGCAGCCCCGAAACATGCTCGGGCTCGATGTCGGCCACGACATCGATGTCGCGTGTGAGGCGCGGTTCCCCATAGTACATCGCGGCCTGGGCACCACCGATCATGTACGGGATGTCGAGGGCCTCGAGCGCATCCACCAGGTGACGCAGTAAATCAGCCTGGTCCACCCAAGAGCCTCTTGGCCACCTCTCGCTCGACCTCCGCCGCATCCCAGTCAGGGTGTCGGGCGATAAGGAAGGCCACGAGCCGCTTGCGAGTGAGCGCCCATTCCTCATGGGCGAGCTTGAGCCGCTCCGCTCCGGGCTTGCGCCGGAGAATGGCGGCGACCCGGGCGTCCACCATATCGACGCGCGCGACCCTTCGCCGCTCACCGCTACTCACTGGATCACCTGATCAGCCCCAACAGGAGCGACGGCGTGAACGCGTCGAAGAGAGGCGCGTCGGCCACCGCCGAATTCCAGACAGATACTACCAGCAGGGCCAGCGCCGTCTCGGACAGCGTGAGGGAGAAGGCCAGGCCGACGACGAAGGCGGCGAGAAGGGCGCGGCGGACGGCGGTCACGTCAATAGGCGTTCCGCTCGAAGATGATCCGCACCACGGTCAAGGTGAGGATCTTCAGATCCAGCGCCAGCGACCAGCGCTCGATGTACTCGAGGTCGCACTCGATGCGCTTCTCGAGCGAGGTGTTGCCGCGGAGCCCGTGGACCTGGGCCCAGCCGGTGACGCCGGACTTGACCTTGTGCCGGAGCATGTAGCCGGGCACCGTCTGCCTGAACCGCTCGACGAAGACGGGGCGCTCCGGGCGCGGCCCCACCACGCTCATCTCCCCGCGCAGCACGTTCACGAACTGCGGCAGCTCGTCCAGGCTGAAGCGGCGGAGGAAGGCGCCGAATCGCACCCGGCGCGGATCCGCGGCGGTGGCCCACACCGGCCCCGTCCCGGCCTCGGCGTCCACCCGCATGGTGCGGAACTTCAGCATGCGGAAGCGCTGGCCGTCCAGCCCCATGCGCTCCTGGCGGTAGAGCACAGGGCCGGGTGACGTCAGCTTGACGCCGGCGGCCAGGAGTGCCAGGAGCGGCGAGAGGCCGATCAGCACCGCCAGCGAGAAGACGACGTCGAAGGCGCGCTTGGCGACCCGGCTCCATCCATGAAGCGGCGACTCGCGCAGATGGATGAAGGGCATCCCCTCGAACTCCTCCACGCCGCCCCGCAGCGTGGCGAAGCGGAAGAGGTCGGGCACCACGTGGATGGTCACCGGCTCATCGCCCACCGCGTCCAGCAGGCCGCCGAGCCGCCCCTGGTCCTCGTGACTCAACGCCAGGATCACGTGGTCCACCGGCTGCCGGTCGAGCACGGCGCGGAGGTCCGCGTAGCCGCCGAGCCACGTCACGCCGCCGACCTCCTCCTTCTTGTCTCCCACGACGCCGAGGATCTGCAGCCCCACGTCCGGCCGCGACTGGACCCGGCCCACCACCGTCGCCGCCAGCTCCCCACCGCCCACCACCACCGCGTAGCGCAGGTTGTAGCCGTGGCGGCGAGCGAAGCGCAGCGCCTCGCGGAACACCGCGCGCGAGAACCAGACGGTGGCGATGGACAGGAGCCAGAAGTAGATGATGACGACGCGCGAGTAATCGTAGCCGCGGAAGACGAAGGTCATGATCGCCACGAGAACGAGGGCGCCCATGGACGAGGCCTTGGCGATGTCGGCGGCCTCCGAGAGATGGGAGCCGATGCGACGGGGGCGATAGAGATCGAACGCGCGGAAGGACACGCCCCAGACGAGCAGGATCGGCAGCAGCATCAGGAGGTACGGGCCGAGCGCCGGGACGTCGCCGTGCAGGAGCGGCGGGCCGAGCACGTAGAATCGGACGAAGTAGGAAAGGAGCCAGCACCCCGCCACCAGCCCGAGGTCGGCGGCCAGCATGAGCTGCTCGAGGAACCTGGAATGAACCTTCAGCACCGGGTCTGCTCAGCGAGTCGCGCGTCGAGATAACCCTTGACTCGCTCCTTGAAGATCGGACGGTCGAAGGCTTCCGCCCGCCGCCTGAGCGCCTTGGGCTCGAAGCGCCCCGGGTCCTGCTCGAGCGCGCGGATGGCGCCGATCAGGTCGTCCGCCGTCTGGCGCGCGAAGAACAGGCCGGTGGGCGGAACGGTGCCGCCCGGCGGCACGACCGTCTCCAGCGCGCCCCCCTGCCCGAGGGCGATCACGGGCCGCCCCGAAGCCATGGCCTCCAGCGGCGTGATGCCGAAGTCCTCGACCGTGGGGAAGATGAGGGCGCGGCAGCGCGCGTAGAGGTCGGCCACCTGGGCGTCGTCGCGCCACCCCAGGAACTCGACATTGGAACCCGCGAGGGCCCGGAGGCGCCGCGCCTCGGGACCGGTGCCCACGACGAGCAGCCTGCGGCCCAGCCGGTTGGCCGCCTCAACGGCCAGGTCGAGCCGCTTGTACGGCGTGAGCGCCGAGACGACCAGGTAGTAGTCTCCCGCCGACTCCTCGATACGGAAGCGCGCGACATCCACGGGCGGGTAGATCACGTCGGCCTCCCGACCATAGGCGCGCCGGATCCGATCCGCGACGAAGCGCGAGATGGCCACGAAGTGGCGGACCCCGGCCGCGGTGCCGCGATCCCAGCGGCGCAGCGCCGCGGCCACCGGCGGCATCAGCACGCGCGTGAGCACGCCCGCCCGGCGTCCGAAGTAGTCGTCGTAGAGGTCCCACACGTACCGCATCGGCGTGAAGCAGTAGCAGACGTGGAGCGCGCCCGGCGGCACCCGCACGCCCTTGGCCACAGCATGGCTCGAGGACAGGATGAGGTCGTACCCGCTGAGGTCGAAGCGGCTCACCGCCGCGGGAAAGAGCGGCAGGTACCGCCGATACGCGCGGGCCGCGTGGGGCAGCCGCTGGATGAACGAGGTGATCACGCGCCGGCGCTCGATGACGGGCGTGACAGAGCCGGGGACGTGGAGGAGGGTGAAGAGGTCGGCGTCCGGGAACAGCTCGCAGAAGACCTCGAGACAGCGCTCGCCGCCGCGCATCCCCGTGAGCCAGTCGTGCACCAAGGCCACGTTCATGGCTCGCAGACTCGGCGGGGGGCTTCGCCTCCCTTCCGACGCCTCCCCCCAGGAATCGGGTGCGTCGGCAAAGCCGGCCCTCGAACCTCGACCATGTCGCGCGAGATTTTCTCCGATGGACTCGAAACTCGGAGGGGGGGCTTCGCCTCCCTTCCGACGCCTCCCCCCAGGAATCGGGTGCGCGCCGGCAAAGCCGGCGCTCGAACCTCCTGGCGGCCGCTCCCGCCCCTCCCTCAGGGGGACGCGCGGCGAACGCGCTCCCGCCAGTAGTCGAGGAGCTCGGCGAGCGTGCGCTCCAAGGGAATCTCGACCCTCCACCCGGTCGCCTTCTCGATCTTCGTGGCATCGCCCTCGAGGACCATGACGTCCGACGGGCGCAGCCGGCCCGAATCCACCTTGACCGCGATCCCCTTCACCCGGGACTGCGACAGCAGGAAGTCCAGCACTTGCTGGATGGCCCAGGAGCGCCCGGAACAGAGGTTGTAGACCTCGCCGGGCTCGCCGCGCTCGAGCAGGAGCCAGTAGCCGCGGATGATGTCGCGGACGTCCGAGAAGTCCCGCCGGGGCTCGAGATCGCCCACGTACACCGCGGGCTCGCTGAGACCGGCCTCGACCTCGGCTACCTGGCGGGCGAAGTTCGACTCGACGAACACATCACCGCGGCGTGGCCCGGTATTGTGGACGAGGCTTCGGCCCAGCCCGGCATGGAAGACATGATCCTCGGTCTCGAAGTCCCACACCTCGCCGGAGTACGGAACGGCTTCTACCTTCTTGATCACGTCCTCCGGGATCTCAAGATGCCGCCCCCACCGCTCGTGTCCCTGGTCCGCCGAGTTCAAGTCGATGAGGTAATAGATCCCGCCGGCCCGAACCTCGGTGTTCAGGCAAATGCGCTGGCGGGTCGTGTTCGCGACGAGGTAACAGAGCCCGAGCACCAGGATCGGTGACTCGGTCTCGAAGCTCTCGAACTCGTACGATCCGTGGCCGTCGCGGAGCCCGTCCCCCTCGTTGTAGCCACGGAGGAAGGCCAGCTTGGCGTCACCCTGAGCGTTGAGGATGGCGCGCGGCACCCGCTTGTCTCCGCGGGACGCGTAGACCTGTCGATGGAGCCGCCGGGCAAGCGCCCCGGGCCCGCGAACCGTGAGCCGCCAGACACCGCGCTCCCCTTCGACGAAGTACGCGTCTACCCCGAAGTGCCGGAGCAGCACCTCGGCGCATCGCTCCAGGGGCTTCCGATCCTTGTTGTAGATGCGGATCTTGCCACCGGTGATAGAGCCCTCGGCCGCGAAGAACCCCAGCAGCCACGCCACGTCCTCGTGCACCCACATGCCCGCGCTCTGTGGCAATCCCACTAGCGCCACCCGGTCGCCCACCGACAGGTCCCGGGCAGACACGGGGACGTGCCGATCGGGCCCCGGCACCATGACCGAGTGGTCGCCGGTGACCTCGACGATGCCACCGCCGCTGACGAGCCGCAGGACGCGGTCGCCGGGACGAAGTGGATGACACGACAAGTGGATCACCTTTGACCACTTGCCGGCGGCCCACACCGACACCGGGTGGCGGCGCATATCCCAGAGGACAGCGCCGCCGTCCAGGAGCTGGCCGCCCATGTGTCCCGTCGGCTCGTAGTGCCGGATCTCGCTGATGTAGCGGATGTCCACCAGTCCCGTACGGTCGTCGCGGAGCAGCACGGGCGTGTAACGGCCGACGCTGTGGTTGAACGCCCGGGTGCGGACGATGGGCAGGCCGTAGCTCCTGAAGTACTGGTAGCCCATCAAATCCTGGGCGACCTTGCTCACCGCGTAGGGCGAGAGCGGCCGGAGCGGATTGGTTTCCCGGATCGGCAGCTCGTCCTCGTATGCCAGGCCGTACTCCTCGCTGCTGCCCACGGCCAGGAAGCGCGGCGAGAGCTTGAGCCCCCGGATCGCCTCGAGGAGATAGACCTGGGAGATGATGTTCGTGGAAAGTGTCTCAGCCGGGCTGTGCCACGAGGCGCCGACGAAGCTCTGGGCGGCCAGGTGGATCACGTGGGACGGATCGGCGGTCTCCACCAGCGCCCGCACCGAGGACATGTCGCGGAGGTCGGACTCGATGAGGGTGATCCGGGACCGCAGGTGCTCGATGTTCTCGGTCTTGCTCCGCCACCGGACGGAGCCGAAGACCTTCGCTCCCTGCGCGAGCGCATACTCGGCCATGTGGCTCCCGACGAACCCGCTGATGCCGGTGATCAGCACTCGCACGACGCGATATTATACAGGAGGGGCGTTCGCACCGTCTCCCTTTCCCGGCGCGGGAAACCACGGCGGGGGCCGCGCGCCGCCCGGCCGCCCGGCAGGCGCGTGGTGCGGGGCGGCGTTCTGTGGTAATGTCGCCTGGCGCCAACTCCTGGGGGGAGCGGCGCTCGCCGGCGCGGCCGGGCTCGGCCCGCCCGGCCGGTGCGCCGCCGGAGGCCTCAGTCGCTCATGCTGCTCTCGGTCATCATCCCCGTCTACAACGAGGCCGGCACGCTCCGCGAGATCGTCGGCCGGGTGATGAAGTCGTCCGTCCCCGTCGGTCGCGAGCTGATCATCGTGGACGACGCCTCGAGGGATGCCACGCCGGAAGTGCTGAAGGCCGTCGTCGCGGAGCACGGCGACCAGGTCCGGATCGTCTCGCACGCGACCAACCGCGGGAAGGGCGCGGCCATCAGGACCGGCATCGCGAACGCCCGTGGAGAGATCGTCCTGATCCAGGACGCGGATCTCGAGTACGATCCGCGCGATTACCCACTCCTGCTCGAACCCATCCTCGAGGACCAGGCCGACGTGGTCTTCGGCAACCGGTTCCACGGCGGGCCCCACCGGGTGCTGTACTTCTGGCACTACGTGGCCAATCGCTTCCTCACCCTCTTGACGAACGTGCTCACCGGCCTCAACCTCTCGGACATGGAAGTGGGTTACAAGGTCTTCCGCGCGGACGTGCTGCGACGGATCACCCTCAAGTCCGACCGCTTCGGCTTCGAGCCGGAAATCACCATCAAGGTCGCCAAGCTCGACTGCCGCGTCTACGAGGTCCCCATCCGCTACTACGGCCGGACCTACGCCGAGGGCAAGAAGATCACGTGGCGTGACGGGCTGGCGGCGCTCGGGCACATCATCCGCTACCGCCTCCTCGACTGACGGGGAGCCACGAGGTCCCCCTTGCCCCCGTTGCCGCATCGGCACGCGAGCGGTTCGGCCAGCGGCCGCCTTCGCCGGAACGCCCTCGCCCCGACTGAGCGCCACGTGATCCCTCGCTTCCGCTTTGCCTCCGCCCGAGGGGTGCCCGACCCTGGATGGATCCATCGACGATCCGCCTGTTGCGCGGCAACGCGGTCCAGACACTCCTGCTGTTCGAGAAGCGGGTGGATGTGCGAGTCCGCTTCAAGTTCGGCCTGCTGGGAGAAGCCCGTTGCCGGCAGCGGGATGCACGGGACCTCGCGGCGCTCGGCCTCCCTGGCTGATCGGGCGAGGCCGAGACGCTATGGCCGTCTCCGGGCGATGGTGGCGATGTTGCCGAGCCTGATGGTGACGGTGAATGGGTGGTCGAAGGGCGGCGCGAGCCTCTCTAGGCCGAGGACGGTGAAGGCGCTCCGGACGAGATACGTGAGAGGAAAGTAGTTCACCGTTTTCTTCGACACCACGACCGTGAAGCCGCAGCGCTCGAGCAGGCGGCGGATGGATGGCGGGCTGAAGAGCTGAGGATAGGCCATGGCGAAGGGAGGCCACCGGCGCCCCAGCAGTCACGCGAGGAGTGACGACTGGTCGTGAGTGACGGTCATGACCACGCCTCGGGGCGCCAGATCGTCGTGGATGCTCGCAAGGAGTCGGCAGGATCCACCAGGTGGTCGAGAACATGCACGAGGATGGCGGTGGAGATGTCGGCCTTCGGGAGCAGGCCGGCGTAGTACGGCGCGGCGGAGATCTTGACGTCGTGGCCGGCCAGGCGGGCCGTCACTGCCGGGTGGACCTCTCGGTTCGGCTCGAACAGGTGAAAGCGGGTGAAGCGGCCGTGGTCGGCGCAGGTGCCCGCGAAGAGCCCGATGTCCGGCCCAATCTCGAGGTACTCTCCCTCCAGTGGGGCATGCCGGCGGAGGATCTCGAAGTAGGCCTTCTGGGTGGCCTCCCGCACGAGCCGGGGCACCTCGGCCATGTTCTCGTCCTCATGGCTGTGGAGCCCGTGGATCTGCTCGGGCGTGAAATACACGGGACAGTACAGGCCGCCGCACTCCCGGCAGCGATGGTAGGTGAAGATCACCCGCCGGTTCGTGTAGCCGGCCAGGAATCTGCCATGGGTCCCGAAGGGCAAGGCTTCGGCAGCGGGCCTGGACCGGACGGCCGGGATGGAGGCCGAGAGCGGCGCGCTGCAGATCGGACACTGGTCCCGGTGCAGGTAGCCGCCGGCGATCATTCGAAGAGGATCACGCGGAGACGGCGCAGAGCGATGGTCATCAGGCTGTGCCCGACCGAGAGGAGGTTCTTTACGTTGATGGAGGTCGACCCCTTGCGGTCGTAGCCGATCAGCGGGATCTCGCGATAGGTCTTCCCCTCGTAGATCAGCCGGGTCAGGAACTCGGCCCGGTAACCGAAGCCCGTGGCCTCCACGTGATAGCGCAGGACGTGCTCTCGGCGGTAGAGTGGGCAGCCGTTGTAGTAGTGCAGATGATAGCCGCTCGCCAGGTTCACCAGGAGCGTGTAGAGCTTGGAGATCACCTTGCGGTACGCTGACCGGTTCCGGATCTCCAGGAAGTAGGGGATGATGATGTCCGCGGTGCCCATCTCCTTGAAGAGACAGGGGATGAATATGGTGATGTCTGGTTCGGTCGGCGTCGTCCCCATCCTCCCGTAAGGCTCCTCTCGCGTCCCGGACCGGATTCCGGCCCCGTCGCTCCCGCCGCCCGTGCGCCCACATCCCGCGCGGCGCTGCTTGGCGCCCGACTATAGAGGTCCGGGCGTCAGGCTGTCAACCTACACCACCATCCTCGTAGTCGCGCGCCTCCAAGAGCAAGGCCACGTCGCGATGGGAGCGGCAGGAGGAACACGTCGCGTCGATAGGCTGGAACTCGGAGTCCGGTGTCCGGTCGCCGGCAGGATGCGTTCTTGCGAGGCCCCCCGGTCTTTGCTTGGGGTGCCAGGCCGACACGATTATACTGTGATCCCGTCGCCACCCATGGACCACGGAACGTGATCGCCCCTCTGGATTTCTCCCTCACTCCGGCAGTGCTCTCGGCGCTCGTCGCGGCTGCCGGGCTTCCTCTCTACCTGGCTCTGGCTGCTCGGGTGCCGGGGCTCGCCGGCCGCACCGCCACCCAGTTCCTGATCGCCTGGCTGGCGATGGTCGGGATCTGGGGCCTGGGCGTCGCCCGCTGGCCGGGGCCGGGTCGCCTGTCCGCTCCCGAGGTCGCGGTGGCGCTGATGCTCCTCGGAGCGGGTTCCCTCGCCTACCTCGAGGCCTGGGGCCTCCTGTCGCGCGGCTACACACTGGGGCTGCTGCTCACTCTCTACCGGGCAGACCGGCCGCTCGGGGAGAAGGATCTGGCGGACCGCTACCGGGGAGGAGAGGGACTCGATTGGCTCATCCGCCATCGGCTTCGAGGTCTGAAGGCCGCGGGCCTGGTGCGCGAGCAGGACGAAGTCGTGATCCTCACCCCGGTGCTCGGGGTCGGCGTAGCCTGGCTCTACCGGCTGAGCATCGCGTTCCTCGGGCTCAGGGGGACAGGATGACAGGTCACGGGTTCCTGACCGGCACCCTGGGCTTCACCGTTTATCTCGTCGCGATTCTCGGGCTCCTGCGGCTGCCGATCCCCGGCTCGCCGGCGCTCGTCGTCGTGGGAACCGCCATCGTCGTGTATGTTGGGACCGCAGCGGCCGGGGCGGCGCTGGCCGCGCCGGTCCCGTTCTGGGCCATGTCGGCCACCTACTGGTTCCTTGCCCTCTGCTTCCTCATGGCGTTCGGCGCCATCTACAAGTCGATCTCCCTCCGGATCCTCCTTCACCTGCTCGACAGGCCGGATCGGGCCGAGCGCCGAGATGCGATCATGAGCCGATATGTCCAGACCGACAGCTACCGGGGCCGTCTGGAGGTGCTGATCACACAGCGGCTTGCTACTCGGGAGCACGCCGCCTTCCGGCTCACTCCGAGGGGACAGCGCATCGCCGCGGTGGCCGCCGGATGCCAGCGCCTGTTCCGGATCGAGCAGAGTGGCTGAGCGCGTAGTGGCAATGATAGGCGACTACACGTTTGTCATGCCCACGTACTTATTCTGTGGCAGCTCCTAAAGTGAGGGCCCCATGACGCCGTCTTCCCCTACGGGGCATACGCAGCCGCCCCCTGAGCCGAGAACGTTGTGAAGACCTCCCGCGCCAGAGCGGCGTTTCGCATACCGGTCATGCAAAAATGGCGTCACTTACGGATACTTGTCCACGCGGCATCTTGGGCTTTGCTTACTTGTTCTGTTGCGGTGGGCGTCCTCCGGATTCCTAATGAGATCATCGGCGGCACCTACTCGAACACTGATGGACAGTGGCTAGCATGGAATGCCACTTTCATTCTCCATTATGCCAACTTTCTCGATCCGAGCCCGCATAATGCCTTCGCAGGTATGGGCTCGATGTACCTCCCAAACCTGCCCTGGTTGAATCCTGGCGCATTGTTGCTCAGTTTGCCGGTCCCGCAGGAGACTGCATATCTGCTTTCCTACCTTGTCTACATGTTTGGGTTGGGCGGCTCGATCGCCGTCCTGGCCCGAAGCCTTGGGTTTTCCTGGATGGTGGCGACGATTGCGGCGCAGCTGCACATCCTAGTCCTATTCCCACCATTCTCCTACTTCTTCAATCCGATCGAGTGGTATTCGGCGGGGCCAATGTATGCGCACCTCACCACCGTCCTCAATCTCGCCACCGCGCTTTTCCTAAGAATCGGTCGGTGGCCCCCCCTGTGGTCGCTTGCTGGCGGCCTTTTCGGCTTGTCGGCACTGATGGTTATCGGCCTTTTCTCCGCGCCGTTCAGCTTCGTCTTCTTCTTCCCTCCTTACGTTACACTAGGAATCGTCGTTCTCCTGGTCGTCCGTCCTTCTCGTCACGAGCTTGCGTGGAAGCTCGTATGCGTTCTATCCGTATCCTTCATCATATTTGCCATCGGTTTTCCCGATTATCTCCGGGCGATGATGGAAACATCGGCAAGGACGCCCCGGGCGCCAATCGTCTGGAGTTCGTTACTGTCACCCCGCGCTTGGTGGAATCTCCTCCTCCACCACTCCATCTGCAGCGACCCCCGTACACTCATTTGCGCCGCAAATTCGGTCAATTGGCTCCAGATACTAGCGGTGATCGGCTCTGCGGCCCTGGTATTGTCCGGGAGCGGCATCCGGCGCGCTGTCGGTATCTGGGGCGCCTTTTATACAGCCGCCGTTCACGCTTATGCTTACCTTTTCGCGTCGGGTTGGCTTGGCCCCTTAGCCGCACTTTCGAACCATTTTCTTAGTTGGGCTAGCTATTCGATTCTCGTCATTCCCGTGGTGGTGGCCCTCCCAATGCTTCTAGAACAGATTCAAACTGCCTCCACTCAGCTCAACGGATTTCACGGCTTGCCCCCTCCGGCCGCGGCGACCGGTTCGGTCAACGCTCTTCTGCGCTCCTCCCGGTATCGGCTCCGACGGCCCCTTGTTCTCGTTGCTGTCTATGCAGCGGTTACATGGGGAGGGATACAACTTTTTCGGGGCACACTCCTGGATCCTACTCCCAGACTCGTCCTTCCTAGCCGCTTGGCAACGGCCGCGTTTCGGCTCTGGTGGGGGGGAGTGATCATCGGGTCCTTTTTCTTGGTTGCCTGGAGAGTTGTCCGGGTCGCAGAAAGCACTCTCCGGCTCTTGTCCGGCTCTCTTGGCCGCCTCAATCTCCGCAATCAATGCGTCGACGTACGGCGCTTCACCTTTTCTGCACTGCCGCTATTGATCATCCCTGCCACATCCTTGTGTCTCTTGCCGACGCTCGAGGCAGTAAGCCAACCTCTTCGAACGCCCACTTCCGGGCCGATCTCCGACCGCCTGAAGCTCGACGGGGAGCTCAGGCTGGGGGAATCGTTCAGAGGCTACGCAGCGACGGTGTGGTCGAAAGCGGTTGACGCCGTCGATCCATATCACCGGGCCAGCACCATACCAACATTCCGTTACATCGGAGGACGTTTGTACTTCGACAAGTATTATGGGAACACGTTTACAGAGACAGACCTTTGGACCAAGAATATCCCCACGTTCGAGGAATATGGCCAATGGGTATCGCTTCAAGCACAGATCTTTGTACTCGCGCTGCTCGCGGACGACAAGGTACGGCAGTCGCAGGAATCGGTGCAGCAATCGAGATTGTTGAGGATTTACAAGCCAGACATCGACCTGATGCGTGCTCTCGGGATTCGCTTCATGATCACGGACGAACTCATTCAAGGCGACTCGCGATTGACTTTTCTGGCTACCCAGTCAGCACCCGGTGCACTGCCCGTGCACTTGTATGAGTTGCGTAATCCGAACCTCGCGACGTTCTCCCCGACGGAGGCAATAGCCACGATTGGCTCCGCCGCTGCGATCTTTGCCAATATCACCAACAATCCGGCAGCGCTCGATCGCAAAGTATTCGTCACGGCGCCGCTGGTGGGGGACTTTGTGCCTGCTGAGGCGCCCGGTATGAGGCTCGTGCGCGACGGCTATCGAGTTGCAGCGCAAAGCACAGGTCGATCGCTCCTGTTGCTGCCGATCCAATACTCGCATTGTCTGACAATATCCGACCACGTTGGTGGACAGTCCCGCCCCCGGCTGGTTCGGGCAAATTTCATAGAGACCATGGTGGTCTTCGACCGATCGCTCGATGCAACAATCCGGTTTCAGTTTGGTCTATTTGGTAACGCGAGCTGTCGCCTCCAGGACGCAGCAGACATCTCCGCTCTGACTTTACGAGCTACCTATTGATGTGCCAATCCCGACAGAGTCATGATGGCGTGTCTCGGACGACCTCGTGGCGGACCACACTCCGCGGACGTCCGCCTGGCGGACGGGTCGTCCGTGCAGGCGGAGCTCATCGTCGAGTACGCTGGGCCTCGTGGGTGGGATGGTCCGGGGAATAGGCAAGGCCCTCGGCGTCGATCTCAGCCGAGACGCCACTGGCCGCGGAAGGCGGGGCGGGGCCCAGGGCACTGCACGCAAGAACCCTCGAAGGCCTGGCCGCCGTCATAGACGCTGTCGCACTCATAGCCCATCATGCGGCAGGCCTTGGAGATGGTCTGGAGCTCCTGAGCCATGTGCAGCAGAGAGAGCTTTCGTGCTCCGGGGCGAAGCGGCCTATCTCGTTCTTCCCTTCCTCGGGTGATCGGTCGACTGAGGGGGCCGTCCTTGACCCAGGTCTTCGAGCGCGCTATATTCCAGGCGGTAGTGGGCTCAGATCGCCATGTCGCGCGCTTCGCGGCCATACTCTCGTGAGCCTCACCCACGGCGTTCGCTCTTGTCAACTCCTCACGTGACGTCATGCGCTCCTCCGCTTCCCGCGCGCCCAGATCTAAGCGAGCGCGGGTCTGGGCAACGGGACCTCGCCCCGTGAAGGTCGTCATTCTCGCCGGCGGCCTCGGGACACGTCTGTTCGAGGAGACGACCGTGGTCCCGAAACCGATGGTCGAGATCGGTGGGCGACCAATCCTGTGGCATATCATGAAGATCTACGCCGCCCACGGCTTCGAGGAGTTCGTGATCGCTCTGGGCTACAAGGGGGACGCCATCAAGCGTTACTTCCTCGACTTCCAGGCGCTCGACGGGGGCCTCACGGTCGACCTCGCCACGAGGGAGGTCACGCGGCACGGCCCCCCGACCGGGAACTGGAGGATCCACCTGATCGAGACGGGCCTCGAGACCATGACGGGCGGGCGCGTCCGCCGCCTGCAGCCCCTCCTCGGAGGCGATACCTTCCTGCTGACCTATGGCGACGGCGTGGCGGACATCGACCTCCACGCGCTCGTCAAGTTCCATCGCGATCACGGGCGGCTGGCCACGGTGACGGCGGTGCGCCCGCCCGCCCGCTTCGGCGGCCTCGCCTTCGACACCGCCGGGCGGGTCACGGACTTCATCGAGAAGCCCCAGATCGGCGAGGGCTGGATCAACGGCGGCTTCATGGTCCTCGAGCCCGGGGTGTTCCGCTACCTCGAGGACGACCGGAGCATCCTCGAGTCCGACGCGCTGGAGCGGCTCGCCGCCGACAGGCAGCTCATGGCCTACCGGCACGACCGCTTCTGGCAGTGCATGGACACCCTGCGCGACAAGCGCCAGCTCGAGACCCTGTGGGACAGCGGCGCGGCGCCGTGGAAGCTCTGGGAGTGATGGCGGCCGAGTCGGCCTTCTGGCGCGACCGGCGCGTCTTCGTGACCGGAGCCACCGGCCTCGTGGGCGGCTGGCTCGTCCGGGCCCTCCTCGAGCAGGGCGCGGACGTGGTCGCCGTGGTGCGGGACTGGGTCCCGGAGAGCGGCCTGATCGCCGGCGGGCACCTCGACCGCGTGACGGTGGTCCGCGGCGACGTATGCGACGAGGCGCTCCTCGAGCGGGCCCTGGGCGAGTACGAGGTCGCCACCGTGATCCACCTGGCCGCCCAGACCATCGTCCCCATCGCGAACCGCAACGCCGTGTCCACGTTCGAGACGAACGTGGCGGGTACCTGGCGCCTGCTCGAGGCCTGCCGGCGCAGCCCCACGGTCAAGCAGGTCGTGCTGGCCTCGTCGGACAAGGCCTACGGCGAGTCGCCCACCCTCCCGTACCAGGAGAGCATGCCCCTGGACCCTGTGCACCCGTACGACGTGAGCAAGGCGTGCGCCGACCTCATCGCGCGCTCGTATGCCCGGACCTGGGGCCTCCCGGTCGCCATCACGCGATGCGGGAACTTCTTCGGCGGCGGCGACCTCAACTGGAACCGCGTCGTGCCCGGGACGATCCGCTCGCTCCTGCGCGGCCTGCGACCGGTAATCCGCTCCGACGGCACCCCCGTCCGTGACTACATCTACGTGGAGGATGCGGTGAGCGCCTACCTGGTGCTGGCCGAGCGGCTCGCCGCGAATCCCGCTCTGGCCGGGGACGCCTTCAACTTCTCAAACGAGACTCGGCTGACCGTGCTGGAGCTGGTGCGCCAAATCACGGACCTCATGGGCTCGACGCTCGCCCCGGTCGTGCTGAACGAGGCCCCGAGCGAGATCCCCCGTCAGTACCTGGACGCGGACAAGGCGCGCCGCGTGCTGGGCTGGCAGCCGGCCTTCGGCCTCGGCGAGGGCCTGAAGCGTACCATTGCCTGGTACCGCGATCATCTCCACGATGGGCCATGACGATCCCCTGCCGGTCGTGCGGGGGTATGGGCCTCGAGCCCATCCTGAGCCTCGGGCGCACGCCTCTCGCCAACGCGCTGTTGACGGCGGACCGCCTGGCCGACCCTGAGCCGATCTACCCCCTCGACCTCGAGTTCTGCCCGGCCTGCTCGCTCGTCCAGATCACGGAGACGATCCCCCCGGAGGAGCTCTTCCGCGACTACGTGTACCTCACCTCCTACTCGGATACCGCCGTTCTGTCGGCCAAGCACTTGGCCGAGCGCCTCGCCGCCGAGCGCCGCCTCGGACCGGACTCCCTCGTGATCGAAATCGCCAGCAACGACGGCTACCTCCTTCAGCATTACCGGCACCTCGGCGTGCCCGTGCTCGGCGTCGAGCCCAGCGCCAACATCGCGCGGGTGGCCGAGGCCAGGGGCATCTCCACCCGCTGCGACTTCTTCGGGCCCCGCCTCGCGCGGGCGCTCGTCGCCGAGGGGCGCCGCGCCGACGTCCTCCATGCCAACAATGTCCTGGCGCACGTGGCGGACCTGAACGGCGTGGTGGCCGGCATGGCGGCGGTGCTCGCGTGCGGCGGGCTCGCCGTGATCGAGGTGCCGTACGTCCGCGAGCTGATAGAGAAGTGCGAGTTCGACACCATCTACCACGAGCACCTGTGCTATTTCTCCCTCGGCGCGCTGGACGCCCTCCTCTCCCGTCACGGCCTCGCCGTGGTCGACGTGGAGACGATCCCCCTGCACGGGGGGTCCCTGCGCGTCTCCGTCAGCCACGCCGGCCCCGCCCCCTCCGAGCGGGTGACCGCCATGCTGGCGGATGAGCGGGCGGCGGGCATGCGCTCGTCGGGCTTCTACCAGGGCTTCGCCGAGCGCGTGCGGACTCTCGAGTGCGAGCTCGTGCCTCTCCTCCGCCGCCTCAAAACCGCCGGCAAGCGGCTCGCCGCGTACGGCGCCTCGGCCAAGGGCAGCACGCTCCTCAACGTGTTCCACATCGGCGCCGCCCTGCTCGACTTCGTCGTCGACAGGAGCCCGGTCAAGCAGGGGCGCTTCACGCCGGGCACCCACCTGCCGATTCTCCCGACCGAGGCGCTCCTCGAGCGCCGTCCGGATTATGTCCTCCTGCTCACGTGGAATTTCGCCGACGAGATCCTCGCGCAGCAGGCCGCCTACCGGGCCCAGGGTGGCCGCTTCATCGTGCCGGTCCCCACCCCGCGGGTGGTATGATCCCTGTGCGATGATCTTCTCGGGGCTGCCGCTCAAGGGCGCCTTCGCGATCGAGGTCGAGCGCCTCGAGGACGAGCGCGGCTTCTTCGCCCGCACCTTCTGCCTCGACGAGTTCGCTCGGCACGGGATCGCGTTCCGCATCGCCCAGTCGAGCGTCTCCTACAACCGGCGGCAGGGGACGCTGCGCGGCCTGCACTACCAGGCGCCTCCTCACCAGGAGGCGAAGCTCGTGCGCTGCACGCGGGGCGCGGCCTTCGACGCCATCGCCGACCTCCGGCCAGACTCGCCCACCTTCAGGCAATGGGCGGCGCTGGAGCTGTCCGCCGACAACGGGCGGTTGATCTACATCCCGGAGGGCTTTGCCCACGGCTTCCAGACCCTCGCCGACGACACCGAGCTCCTCTATCAGATATCGGTGCCCTACGTGCCTGAGGCGGCGCGGGGCATTCGGTGGGATGATCCCGAGCTCTCGATCGAGTGGCCGCCGGCGGCCACCCGCGTGGTCTCCCCACGCGACCGCGCGCTGCCGTGGCTGTCGCCGCGGGCGGCCGGCCCGCCGCCATGAAGGTGCTTGTCTCCGGCGCCAGCGGCTTCCTCGGCCGCCACGCCATCGAGGCCCTGCTCGCCCGGGGCTACCGCGTCCACGGGTTATCTCGGCGGCCGCCGACGACTCCGACATGCGTTTGGCACCGCGCCGACCTCTTCGAACCGGACTCCGTGCGCGTGGTGCTCGAGGCCGTCCGCCCGAGCCATTTGCTCCACGTCGCCTGGGACACCACTCACGGGCGCTACTGGACCTCGCCCGACAACCTCCGATGGGTCGAGGCGACCCTCGGCCTCTGCCGGCTCTTCCGTGAGGCAGGCGGACAACGGATGACCGGCGTGGGGACGTGCGCCGAGTATGCCTGGACCGCCGCCGCGCTCGGCGACGGCCCCGTGCACGAGGAGGACACGCCCCGGGCGCCCGATCACTTCTACGGTATCGCGAAGAACGCGACCTTCGAGCTGCTGCGCGCCTACGGTGGGGCGACCGGTCTGGAGGTGGCCTGGGCGCGCGTCTTCTTCCCGTACGGTCCCCACGATCTGCGTCCGACGCTGATCCCATCGATCATCCAGGCGCTTCACGAGGGACGGCCGGCGCTCTGCACCCACGGCCGCCAGCAGCGCGACTTCATCCATGCACGCGACGTCGGAGCCGCGCTCGCCGCGCTCGTCGGCTCTCGGGTCAGGGGGGCGGTGAACGTGGCCTCCGGGCTGCCGGTCCCGATCGCGGAGGTGGCGCGCTGCCTCGGCGACCTCATGGGCCGTCCCGACCTGATCCGCCTGGGAGCGCTCGAGGCTCGTCCGAATGAGCCCGCCGCCGTCGTGGCCGACACCGGCCGCCTCCGGACCGAGGTGGGCTTCGTCCCCAAGGTCACCCTGGCGGAGGGACTCCAGGACACCGTCCGGTGGTGGAGGCGGCAGACCGCGCGGGAGGAGCGGGGAACCGCGGATGCGCTACACGGTTGACCTCGAACAGAGGGCATTGCGCCTGGAGCGCGACGGGCAGGTGGAGACGGTGGACCTGTACTCACCCCAGAGCTTCTCCGCGCTCTCCCACCTCTGGCTGACCGTGGGCTGGGCCCTGAAGTACTCCTACCAGTTCACCTGGCTGGGGCGCCCGATCATCCAGCTCCCCGAGGACATGGTGCGGCTGCAGGAGCTCATCTACCAGGTGAAGCCCGACGTGATCGTGGAGACTGGCGTCGCGCATGGGGGGAATCAGGTGTTCCTGGCGTCCCTGTGCCGACTCATGGGATGCGGCCGGGTGATCGGCGTGGACATCGAGATCCGACCCCACAACCGCGCCGCTCTCGAAGCCCACGAGCTGTACCCCCTGATCACGCTGATCGAGGGCTCCTCGACCGATCCCGGCGTGGTCGAGAAGGTGAAGACGGCCATCGGGGCGACCGAGAACCCGCTCATCCTCCTCGACGCCAACCACGCTAAAGACCATGTGCTCCAGGAACTGGAGGCCTACGCGCCCCTGGTTGGCGTGGGCTCGTACATCATTGTCGCCGATGGCGTCATGGAGCAGCTCGGAACGGCGCCAGGCGCGAAACCGGAGTGGGCCTGGGACAACCCCCGGCGCGCAGTGGCAGAGTTCCTCGGCCGGCACCCGGAGTTCAAGCCGATGCCCCCGCCCCGTCCTTTCGACGAGAGCTTGGTGCGGGAGCCGGTCACCTACTGGCCCGAAGGGTACCTCCAGCGGATGAGGTGACATGCCGATGTCGTCGATCCAACCGCTCGTCCTCCCGCTAACGCCGCCCGCCCGGCGCCCGCTCCTCCGCCGAGTGCTGGGGCTCTACACGCCGATCTGGGCAAACCGGCGACTCATCTGGCAGCTCGCGCTCCAGGAGCTGCGGTTGCGATACGCGGGGACCCTTGTGGGCTCCATTTGGGCGTTCATCCATCCTGTCGTCCTGATCGTCGCCTTCTGGTTCGTTTCGACGCGGGGCCTCAAGATCACATTTGAGACGGGCCCCCCATACTTTTTGTTTCTGTTCTGCGGCATGGTCCCCTGGATGATGTTCAGTGACGCGGCCAGCACCGCGACGGGTGCCGTCCTGAGTCACAAGTATCTCGTGAGCAAGATCAAGTTCCCGCTGGAGATCCTGCCGGTGGTGAGTGTGGTGGCGGCGTTCGTCGTCCACCTGGTCCTGCTGACGCTGCTGATCGCGATCCTGCGGATCTCCGGCTCCCCCTTGACCTTGCACGTCGTGCAGTTACCGGTGTTTCTCGTGGGGATGCTCGCCTTCTCGACCGGTCTCGCGTGGGCCCTCTCGGCCCTGAACGTGTTCCAACGCGACGTGGGCCAGACCTTCACGGCCATCCTCACCATCTGGTTCTGGATGACACCCATTCTCTGGCCTGCCACCGGGATGTCGCGCTGGACGCTTCGGATCTTGAAGCTCAACCCGATGTATTACGTGGTCGAGGGGTACCGTGACGCGCTGCTCTACGGCCGACCCCTCGGCATGGCGTGGAAGGTAGACGTCTACTTCTGGAGTGTCACCGTGTTCCTGGTTCTGGCCGGCGCGGTCATGTTCCGACGTCTCAAGCCGCACTTCGCGGATGTCATGTGAAGGAGCCGCCCCGTGTCCGATGACATCGCCGTCGCGCTCCGCGACATCTCGAAGATGTACCGGCTCTTCGCCTCGCCCAAGCACCGGATGCTCGAGGCGCTCCACCCGTTCCGCAAGACGTATCACCGCCAGTTCTGGGCGCTCCGCAACATCACCGTAGACATCCCGCGCGGTCGCACGGTCGGCATTCTCGGAGTGAACGGTTCGGGCAAATCCACCCTCCTTCAGATCGTGAGCTCGGTGCTCCAGCCGACCACCGGCGCCATCCAGGTGAACGGTAGGGTCGCCGCCCTCCTCGAGCTCGGCGCGGGCTTCAACCCCGAGCTCACCGGCCGCGAGAACGTGGTCTTGAACGGCACCATCATGGGCCTTCGCATCGAGCAGATCCAGGAGCGCATGGAGGAGATCCGCCAGTTCGCGGACATCGGCGAGTTCTTCGATCAGCCCATGAAGACGTATTCCACCGGGATGTTCATGCGGGTGGCCTTCGCCACCGCTGTCCACGTCGACCCCGATCTTCTCATCATCGATGAAGCCATCTCCGTCGGCGACGCGAAGTTCCAGGAAAAGTGCTTCCGGCGGTTCCGGGGCTTCCAGCGGGCCGGCAAGACCATCCTCTTCGTGACCCACGACCGGCTGGCCATCCCGCGCTACTGCGACCTCGGCCTGCTGCTCCACCAAGGCGAGCTGGTGGAGGTCGGCGAGCCCGCGAAGATCGCAGAGCTCTATGGGCAGATCATCACGTTCGGCTACGTTCGAAAGGTGGAGGAAGGTTCCCCGGCGCCAGCACGTAGCGCACCCTCCGCGACGGCCACGCTCGTCGCGCCCTCCTCCCTGGGAACTGCGGCCGCCGCTTTCTGCGCTGACGCGTCGGCTGAGGATCGCTGCCCGCGGAATCCCACCTATAACAGGAACGAGGTGCGATCGGGGAATCAGCAGGCCGAGATCGTGGACTACCTGATTCTCACCGGCGATCAGATCAATCCCGCGACACTCCGAAGCGGGGCGCCCGTGGAGCTCTACCTGAAGATCCTGTTCCGCGAGGCGGTCGAGAATCCGATCGTCGGGATCAGCTTCACCAACAAGGAGGGCGTCATCGGCTATGCAGTCAACAGCGACTGGATGTTGGTGCCGACGAGACCCGCTGCGGCAGGAACGGTCCGGGTCTACCGCTTCACCGTAACGCTGAGCCTGGGTCCGACCGACTGGTTCGCGACCCCCGCCGTGGCCGCCACCTCCAGCGAGATTTGCGACCATCGCACGGCGATGATCCACCTCCAGCTCTCCGATGCCCGGAAGTACGAGGGCCTCGCCGCCTTGGACGCACACTTCGAGGACGTCGACGCGAGCGCGGCCCGGGTGTCCGGGGCCGCCGCGTCTCGGCCCGAGACCTGAGTCCGTGATCGATGGCGCTGAGGCTGCCCGCCACGCTGATCTTCTTCCACATCGGGAAAACCGCCGGACGCACGCTGGGGACAATCATCTCGCGTCAGTTCCCCGAGGACGCACAGCTCAACGCGAGTATCGGGGAGACACGCTCCGCGCTCGGCCTCCATCGCCGCGACGCCATCGAGGCCCAGGTCCGGGCCCTCCCCGCTGAGCGGCTCGCCCGGCTTCGCTTCGTCCGCGGCCACATCCCATTCGGCATTCACGACCTCTTCGCCGCGCCCGCGCAATACATCACCCTTGTGCGCGACCCCATGGAGCGCGTCGTCTCGAGCTTCTACTACCTCCGGCAGCAGCCGCAAGTCTTGATCCACCGACGACTGGAGACCATGACCCTCGACGACTACCTCGAGAGCCGTCTCGGCCTCGATCCGTACGACTACCAGGTCCGCGTGCTGAGTGGCTGCCCGGAGCTCGATGCCGACTGGACCGAGCCGAGACCCCTCGACTTGGTGGAGGTGACCCGGCACCACCTGGACCGAGCCAAGGTGAACATCGTCGAGCACTTCCTCCTCGCCGCCCCCACGGAACGGTTCGAGGCGGCCCTGATCCTCCTCCGACACCTCTTTGGATGGTCACTGCCCGATCTGTTCTTCATCCCCGAGAACGTGACGGAGGGGCGGCCGCACCGGTCCGCATTATCGGCATGGACCACCGCCCGCATCCGCGCGCACAACCGCTTCGACCGGGAAATGCATCGCTGGGTCGACCGCCGCTTCCGCCAGCTCACACGATCGCTCGGGCTCCCTTTCCGGCTCGAGGTCGCGCTCTTCAGCCGGCTGAACCACCGTTTTCGGGCCAGCGGCATGACGGAGGCGCTACGGCGACAGACGAGCCGAACCACGGCGCTCCTGGATCGTCTTGGGTGCACCGTTCTGAATCAGGGTCCACGTCCTCCGGCTGGCCTCCAACAGCGGGACAGGGGGTCTCCCACGCTCTCAGCGTGAAGGGGCCACGTCGGGACGGACGAGACCCCGCTCGGCAAGCAGCGAGAGTACGCGGCGAGCGCACTCCTCGGCGTCCGCATCGAGGGTAGTGAGCACGAGGCCTGGGCGGGCGGGCGACTCGTAAGGATCGTCGATGCCGGTGAAGCCTCGGAGTTCACCGCGCCGGGCCTTGGCGTATAACCCCTTCGGATCGCGCTGCTCGCATACCTCGAGGGGCGTCGCCACGTAGACGAGCACGAACTGATCCTCACCGATCATCTGACGGCACTCGTTCCGCGTCGCCTCGTACGGGCTCACGGCTGCGCAGATCACCGCCCCGCGATGTCTGACGACCTCTGCTGCAACAAACCCGATTCTCCGGACGTTCGCGTCTCGATCGTCCCGGCTGAACCCGAGGTCTTTCGAGAGGTGCGTGCGCACGACGTCGCCATCGAGGACCGTTGTCTGACGGCCATGCTCCACGAGCAGCACCGTCAGGGCGCTAGCGATGGTGGTCTTGCCGGCGCCGCTGAGCCCGGTGAGCCACACGCAGAGGCCTTGGCCATGACGGGGTGGCGACACCTGGGCTAGGATCGCGGCTATCTCCGGTCGCGTGAACCACTCTGGCAGCCTGCGTCCCTGGGCAAGCCACTCAGTTCTCGCCTGAATCCCGGAGACGGAGGCTACCCGTCTGCCGCGCGGGACGCAGTCCACTTCCTCGTATCGGGCCTCGTCCGGCAAGACCACAGCTATCGTAAGTCAGCACCAGCAGTGTGAAGCGTTTGGACCGGCCTCACCGTGAACCCGTCTGCCTGCCGCGAGCGGCCGAGTCGATAGCGGTGGGCCCCACCCCGGCCCCTTCGCGGCCCCGTCGGGACCGCCCGGCGGTTCTCTGCCGGATCGGGATTCCGGCGAGCCACCGGATCCCATGTCGAATCGGCATCGGCATTCCTCGGGCCAGGACCGACCACGCGCTCCGTAGCAGCAGTCGCTTCGCCAGCCGGGCCGTCAGGTGCTGGCGGTGACGCGGCGAGGCGAGCAGCCAGCACAGCAGGCGGACGCTGAATTCCGGCACCACGGCGCACTCCCGGACCGACCGCGCGACGTCACGAAACTCCTGGGACTGGAAGAGCTCGACCGCACGGTAGATCAGCTGGCGCTGGACCGCCCCCTGACGGGGCCCGAGGGCCGAATAGGAGCCGGTCGAGATCCGGAAAAAGGCCAGGATCTCAGGGACGTAACAGGCCCCGTGACGGAGCGCGAGGACGTAGTTGACGAACCAGTCGGCCAGCCAGCGCAGATCCTCGGGGAATCCCCCGACCTCGAGGAGAGCGCCGCGCCGATAGATGATGGAGTGAGAGGGGAAGTTGAAATAGTTGCGCTTCAGCACGCGCTCCATGTCCGCGGGGACCAGGAAGCACGCCTGCGCGCTCAGGAACAAGGGAAACCGCTGCACGACGCCGCTATCGCCCCGCATCACGCCGAGATCGGAGAAGCACAGACTCGCGGCAGGATAGCGCGCCAGAATCTCCAGCGATCGACTGACAAAATCCCGCGTCACCAGGTCATCAGCAGCCGGGAAACAGACGTACTCGCCGCGAGCCTCGCCCAGGCCTCGATTCAGCGCCGCGTTGACGCCGCGCCGTCGCTCCTGCCGGATCAGACGGACGCTCGGATGTCGCGCCGACAACCGCTCTACGATCGCGCAGCTCTCGTCCGTGGAACCATCGTCCACGACGATGATCTCCAGCGGCGGACGGCTCTGGTCGAGCAACGCTCGCAGGGCCGCCCCGAGATAGCGGCCATGGTTGTAGTTGGGCACCACCACGGACAGCATGGGCAGCGGCACATCCGAAGCCTCGGGGAGCAGTGAGGCGGGAGACACGAGCGGGCCGTCACTCACAGCACTTGCTCGCGACCGCCGCCCGCGGCGGCGTCTTCAGCCTTCGCTCCCGCGCCGGCTCCAGCGGAGGATGGAAAGAGGTCCCCTGACCGTTTCACGCCCTGGCTCTGGGCTGCATAGCGCCCCGTGATTTGGAGTGACTGCACCCCCACGGCCTGGCGGCGCCTGTCCTCGCGTGCGCCCCCCGGCCGGCCGGGCTCCCTCACCCACTCGCGCGAACGCAGCGCTGCGCGCTGCGGACAGGACGCGGGGGGCCACTCCCGCCCGGCCGCTCGGAGGCGCACACGACGCCACCAGCAGCCGCCCCGGCGTCGTCAGCACTCCAAGTCATGGGGCGCTATTTCGCCTTGCAAACCCGGTTGACCCTCCGCCAGGCGCATGCTAGTTACTGGCAAAGTGTATCGCACAATCGGTCGATTCCTTACACGTCGTTCTCGTCCAGCGCCATTAGTATCCTCAGCCCGCGCGGCCGGTGCCATCCCCGCCTCGCTCCGCGACATGTGCAAAGCGCATCCGCTCAGGGGGCGGATGCCTGCTGCCGGCTTGTCTGCCCTTCCTGGGCCGTCTTCCGCATGAGGGAGGACGGCTTGACGTCGCATGAGATGGTGACCGAGTCCCTGGAGGCGCGGAGCCTCGATATTCCGGACGTACAGGTGTTCCGAGCCGAGCACCGTGCGGACGAGCGAGGCTATGTGGTCGTGACGTACACCAAGCGTGGGCTCGCCCAGCTCGGAGCGGCATTCGAGGTCGTGCAGGAGAACCACTGCTGGTCCAGGCGAGCCGGGACGGTGCGTGGGTTCCATTACCAACTTCCCCCACACGGTCAGGCAAAGCTGATCCGGGTGACCCGAGGGAGAATCCTCGACGTGAACGTCGACCTGCGCCGGGGTTCGCCGAGCTTCGGCCAGCACGTGCGGGTCGAGCTCGACCCGGAGACCTGGAACCAGGTCCTGGTGCCCGTGGGCTTCGCCCACTGCTATTGGACGCTGACCGACGACGTCGAGGTGATCTTCAAGCTCGACTGCGAGTACGCGCCAAGTCATGCCCGCGGCCTCCGCTGGAACGATCCCGACCTCGGGATCGAGTGGCCGGTGTCAGAGCGGGACGCCATCGTCCTGGAGCGCGACCTGACCCGGCCTCGGTTCCGAGACCTCACGGAGTTCTTCCCGCTTTCCGCGGCCTCCACTCGGCCGACGCACGCTCCTATGGACCAGGCGGGCGCCGCAAAGGATGACAGGTCGTGATGGGGAGTTGCAAACATTCACAGGTCTTCGCCATCAACCGAGTGCGGTCTCGATCATCAGGTCGCGAACTTGTACATCACGCGAACTCGGCCATTCGCCCGAGGCGTCCCCGGGTTCGACAGGCGGCGGCTTAAGGAGCGTCGGCGGAATGTCATGTGATAGATTAGGGGCGCCCGCGAGAGTCGAGCAGTCGCGGGGCTAGGAGCGCGGAAGGAACCGGGATATCGTGTCGACGCTGAGGCTCTGGCTGATACCACCAGATCGTTGCGGCCGTCCGGCCGCCCGATGGTCGGCGTGATCCGGGGCTTTCTCTCCTACATTCGTCGCGCGGAGCCTGAGCGCTTCGCGGGGCTCATTGATTTCTCGTACCAGCATTACGCGCTCGGCGATGTGCTCACCACGGAGGTGAATCTTGCCTGTCTGGCGCTCGAGGCTAAGTGCACGAGTATCGACCTCTACTTGATGATCGACCCGACCTTTCCGTCGGCGCCGGCCCAGGGCTTCGTCACGCCTCACAATTATACGACGCACCTCGACAACCTGGTCCCGGCATTCCTGTGTCTCCCCGGCCTCGCTTCCCTGCGGATCATCCGTGATCCGCTCACCGCCGGGCTCACGCTGTGCTCGCTGGTCGCGAGCCGCGCTCCCATGTGGCCGCCGCTCCGTCAGCATCTGCGCCGGCGCATGACCTATCCGCTCGACCACAAAATCATCAACCGCTTCTTTGCGCGCGAGCGGTACCTCCCGCACCTCACGAGCCCGCGCGGCTACGCGGGCTGGGCCCGGGAGTTCCTGGCGCGTCACTATCCCGACCGGTTCGTCGTATGCATCAATCCACGCCAGAGCCGATTGACCCAGATGCCGGCTACGATCTACCGGGACGCGCCCCTCGAGGATTGGCGAGACTTCATCGAGAAGGTGGGCCGGACGTATCCCGATACTCACTTCTTCATGCTCGGTGGATACGCGGAATGGGAGCACACGCTGGTGAGGTACGGCAACGTCAGCATTCCGCGGGCGATGGGTCTCACGCTCGCCCATGAGTTGGCCCTGCTGCGGTCGAGCCACCTGTTCATGGGCACCTCGAGCGGGTTCGCCACCATGGCCACGTTCACGGACGTGCCGTACGTGATCACGCACCTCGAGCACGTCTTCGCCGGCTATGCGGGAATCCCCGTGAATGCTCCGCGGTACCCCTTCGCGGGCGAGGAGCAGTACCTCGTGTGGCGACAGGAGGACGCCCAGCTGTTGCTGGACTACTTCGAGAACATCTATGGCCGTGCGCGTCGGGAGACGCCCGCATGACCGTGAGGCGCGCGCTCTCGCTGATCATCAAGACGCCGAGAATGGTCTGGCGCACGACGCTGTGGGCGCTCGGGCTACGCCAGTACTCGTGGACGGTGAGCCCTCCTCACCGCGTGCTCAGCATCCTGTCGCGCCGCGTCTACGCTCGTCGCGCTACTCGGTACTGGCTCGCGTACAACGTCTTGGCCGCTCTCCTCAAGCATCGCGAACGCCTGTACGCGGACAAGATGAACTTCGTGGCCCGGCTGGGAGGGCCGACCACCGGTAGCGTGCTCCGCAACGCGTTGCTGTGGCAGCACGCCATCCTGCAAAACCCGGAGCTGCCGCCCACGCTCAAGGTGCACGGCATCCTCCGGCTCAGCGTGGATCCCGAGCATGTGCGGCTCGACCGGCTCATGTCGCTCCTGCTGCTGTCCGATGTGTTCGCGAATCTCAACGTCGTCTTCGATGGGCCGGACGCGCGCAGGGACCTGACGGCGCTTCTCACCGAGAGCGAGGCGCGCCGGGCCGGGCCGGAAGCGGAATTCGATCTCGAGGTTCCAAGGGAACTAGAGCTGGGCCGGGTGGCGGGGGCCAACTGGCGCCGGATCCTGCCCATCCAGGTCGATGCGCGGCGGAGCGTCACGAGCTACCTCAAGGCGGCGCACCCAGGGGCATTCATCGTGGCGGTAGGGCTTCCGGAAGAAGATGATGACGGCTTCTGTGATATGGCACTCGAAGAGTGGAAGAGCGCCTTGCGCAGTATCGCATCGGACCTGCCGCAGGCTGTGTTCTGTGTGCTGAACCGCACGGGCCGGTCGGCCTGGTCACCGCCGGGGGCGACCGGCGGCGCAGGCCCCAGATGGCTAGCACTCGTGCGGGAGGCCGGCCTTCAGCTGGCCGATGCCATCGCGCTCGCCCAGATGGCCGACGCGTTCATCGGCCAGGCCGACGTCTTCGGCATCGCGGCCCGGGTCGCGGGCCGTCCCGGCGTCTACATGGATCCATTGGCCAAGGCGGCGGTCCCGCCCGGGCCTGACACGTGCGTCACGGAGCCCCTCAGCCCGGTGGACGCGCTCGCAAGGCTTCGGCCCATCATCACGGCTCGCCTGGCGCCGAGGGCGCTTGCGTCGGTGCCTGGGCCGCGCCACGGCCCGAGGCGGGCGACTCGCCGCGGCGGCCCGACCGTGGCGGTGATCCTCTCGAACCACAATCACGCGCAGTATCTCCCGGAGTCGCTCCGGGCCATCTGCGGCCAGACGCGAGAGGCAGACGAGATCATCGTGATCGACGACGGGTCGATCGACGACAGTGTGGAGATCATCGAGGAGTTCGCGCGACGCGACGACCGCATCCGGTTCCTGCGCAATCCCACCAACGTGGGCCTGCAGGTGTCGATCGGGCGGGTGCTGCCCCTGGTACGGTCGGACTACCTGGTGTGGGCGGCCTCGGACGATCGTCTGCTGCCGACCTTCCTCGAGCGCTCCATGGCCCTGCTGGAGCGATATCCCCAAGCGGGGCTGTGCTTTTCCGAGCTGGCGGTGCTTCGACCGGAGTCCGGCAACATCCAGCGGTTCGCAATCGAGCCGAGCGTCCGGCATATCTTCGACCTGTCCGATCTCCCCGAATACGTGACACCGGCGCAGCTGATGCGCCGGATGCGGCAGGCCTACCTGCCCATTACGAGCAACTCTGTCGTGGTGCGACGAGACGCGCTTCTCGTCATGGGCGGCTATCCAGGGGAGCTCGAGTGGTGCTCCGATTCACTGGCCTACATGATGATCGCGCTCAGGCACGGCGCATGCGTCGTTCCCGAGACCCTGGCGGTGATCCGGCCAAGTCCGACCTCCTATTCCAGCCGGGGCATGCGCGATGTCCCGCGCCAGCGGAGGGTGCTGGGGGCCATCCTCGACCTCCTCGGGCGGCCCGAGAACCGGGATGTGCGCCGCGCGTTCCGCGCCTGCCCGAGCAACTTCTCCCCGTGGCAGGCGCTGATGCTTCGCGTTCAGGCGGGCCGCCCGCGGGACTGGGATCTGCTGGCGCCGTACCTGATCTGGAAGATCAGGGAATACAAGCGCGGGCATCGGCTGAACTGGAGCCGGACCGCCTGGCAGCTGGGGGGGCGGGCCAGCCGGGCAGTGGCGAGACGTGTCAGGGCGAAGCTCTCCCGTGTCCCTCGGACGCTCGCGCCTCCGGGCGACTTGACGAATGCCCCAGCGGCGCGCATCGAGATCGAGACCGGCGGAGTCAGCGCCGGCTCCGCGAGCACCGGCGCGCCACGGAACGACGTTCCCGCGGTCATCACCCGGGTGGGCCTGGACGGCTACACGTTGCTGATCATGACGTACAACCGCGCCCCGCTGCTCGCCCGGCTGCTCGACTACCTCCAGCACTTCAAGCCATCCTGTCCGGTCGTGGTCCTCGACTCGAGCATGGACGAGGCCCGGGAGCAAAACGCGGCGAAGATCGCCAGGTCCTCGCTCCGGGTGGAGCATGCCCTCTACCCGTCGGACGTCGACCCTTACGTCAAGATCCGGGAGGGTCTCGGGCGAGTCTCGACGCCGTTCTGCTCCTTGTGCGCGGACGACGACATCGTGGTGCTGCCCACGCTGGAGCGGTGTGTCGCCGAGCTCGAGCGCGATCGACAAGCCGCCGTCGCCCACGGCTATTACTTCAATTTCCAGGAGGCCAAGACGTTCGATCTGTCCTATATCGTCTACCGGGGAGGGTCACTGCTGGCTGACGATCCGATCGTGCGGCTGAGCGACATGTTCAACGCGTACGAGGCGGTGCTCTACGGGGTCTACCAGACCCCCATAGCCCAGGTGGCGTTTCGTCGCGTCGACGAGCTACGCACCGTGCTCGGCCGCGAGCTGCTCACGGCAGCGCTGACGGCGATCGGTGGCCGGATCGTGCGGGTCGACGGCTTCTACTATGGTCGGAACACCGGCGAGTCGCTATCCTACGAGAACTGGCATCCCCACGAGATCCTCACCCGCTCGCCGGAGGTGCTGTTCCAGGAATACCCCCGGTTCCGGACGATCGTCCTCGAGAGCCTGGAGGTGGTCGTGCCGGGTGTGAGCGACGGCGCCGCGGCCGAGGTGCTGGACCTCGTCTTTCTTCGCTATCTTGCCCCCTTCCTGCGGGCCGACGTCATCGACTTGATCATCGCGGACCGGCTCCGGGGTGAAAGCCCGGGGGCGACCCTCGAGAGACTCCGGGACGTGTTCGTTCGTACCCCTAATCGAACGCAGCACCCGATCGAGCCACTGACTGGCCCCGAGGGCACGGAGTTCGCGCCAGACGCGGTGCGGACAGCGGGCGAGCGACGGGACTATCTCTACAAGTCCCGCACGGTGTCTGGCGCGATGCGCCAATACCGGGTGCTCTACGAGTTCCTCTTCCCTGACTCGACGCCTGCTCCGGTGGTGGGTCGGGACCAGCTCATGCCCCTCCTGGGGTGGCTCGATGCCTACTGATGCCGTCTTGAAAGCCGGGTCGCTCCGAGAGACCTACACCCTCGTGGTGCCGACGTGCAACCGCGCGAACGCGCTCGTCGCGCTGCTCCGTTACCTGGAGCGGAACGACGCGGACTTTCCGGTGCTCGTCCTGGATTCCAGCGCCGAGCCCTTCCGGAAATCCAACCGGATCGCGGTGACGTCGTCCAGCCTGGACGTCCGGCACCTCGAGTACAGCGAGTCAGTCCGGGCCTTCGACAAGGTCCTGGCCGGGGTTCAGGAAGTCACGACACCGTTCTGCGGATTGTGCGCGGACGACGATCTCGTGCTCGTGGACGGTCTCCGGCGGTGCGTGGAGTACCTGCGGGAGCGTGAAGACGTGTCACTGGCCCACGGCTACTACTTCTCGTTCCGGGATCGCGGCGCGCCGGACGCCGGCATGGACCTCGAGGACATCCCATACTCCGCCCGTGATATCGATTCTCCGGACCCGGTCGCGAGGCTGCGCCAGCTCTTCGTCAACTACCAGGCCCTCACCTATGCGACCCACCGGACGCCCATCCTGAGCTACGTGCTGGCCAGGGCAAGAGCGATGGACAGCATGCTCGGCCGGGAGCTCCTGTTGAGCGCGGCTGCGGTCGTGAAGGGGAAGGCCGCGCGCCTCGGGTGCTTCACCAATGGGCGGAACCGGACGGCGGCCAGTCCGTGCGTGCGGGGGCATCCCCTCGAATCGTTCATCGCCTCACCCGACGGCCTTCTGGCCGAGTACCAGAAGTACCGACAGGCGCTCGTGGACGAGCTGCTGAATGCACCGGGGTACGGGCGCACTCGAGAGACCACCCAGCGCATCGTGGATGTCGTGCACATGTTCTACTTCCTCCAGCACGCCCCCGTCGAGGCGCACGAGTTCATCCTGGACCACGTGCTGGCGGAGAAGGACGTGCAGGATTTCTGGGCGTCAGAAGAGATCCAGATCCCCCTCATGCGGGCTGGTCGATACCGATCGCGGGCTGGGTGGGCGGACCCTGAACAGGTCCCCGGTGTCCGGCGATGGCCTTCGGGGGAGCCGTGGCCGCGACGAGCCCGAACACACGTTCGCGTCTATCGCCTGAACGAAGGCTTCGCCGAGCCCGACATGGGCGGCCTGATCCAATTCGACGAAGAGGAGGTCTCCAAGCTCTTCGACGCCCTCGATCACTACGCTCCGGCTGTGCCCGTCGACCAGGTGGCGCAGCAAGGGCCTCGCCCGGACAGGACGGCCTTGGTGGCTGCGGCGGCGAAGGGAGACGTGCGCGGGGTCCGCCGGATGCTGGACGCCGCCACGATGGACCGGGAAAGCTTTGACCGCGCCCTCCACGCGGCGGCGTTGGGCGGGCAGTTGGCGACGGTCCGGGCGCTACACAAGGCCGGCGCGGACCTGCACAGCCGTGAAGAAGCCGCGCTGCGCTTGGCGGCCAAGCGCGGGCATCTCGCCGTGGTGCAGTACCTGCACGCGAGCGGGGCGAACATCCAGGTGCGCGACGATGAGGCGATCCGCCGGGCGGCGGCGGCCGGGCATGGCAAAGTGGTGTCGTACCTCCATCGGAACGGCTCGGCGCCTCTGCTTCTCAGCTCCCAGAGCCGCATCCGGATCGACGAGATGGCGGAAGAGATCCGATCCGCGCCGGAGATCTACCACCCGTCCCGATTCTGGGAGTTCCTGATCGACACCAACAACAACTTCCTGAACTGGGGCGGCGAGCGGAACTTCAAGCGGACCATCAACCAGAACTACTTCAACTTTGTCCCTACGTCGCTGATCGACCCCAAGATCGTCAATCTGCTCCGTCTGTGGCCATGGAGGTCGCCCCTGCGACCGCTCCGATACCGCATCGACGATCCCGACCATGACCCCGATGTGTGGCTATCGTGGTACCGGCAATACTTCGTGTTCGGGGGGATTCACCGGCTCCGGCTCTGGCTCTACAAGATCTTCGTGGGCTGCCTGTACGAGTATGGGCTCCAGATGGATACCCACGGCGTGTTGGCCCGGTTGGAGGAGCCCCGGCTCGGGAACCCGATCCGCGTGTTCCGCGGGGCCAAGTTGGTGTCGCAGGACCTGGTCAACTCCGTAAGCGAGCGGAACCTTCTTCTCGAGGCGCTGGAGCGGACCGGCGTCACGGGCCGGCCGCGGATCGCCGAGTTGGGCGCTGGCTACGGCCGTCTCGGGCACGTGCTCCTTGCGTCGACCAACTGCCGCTATCTCGTATTCGACATCCCGCCCGCGCTCCACGTGGCCGAGTGGTACTTGTCCCGCCTCTTCCCGGAGCGGCGCATCTTCCTGTTCAGGCGGTTCCGCGCGTTCGCCGAGATCGAGAACGAGCTCCAGGCGGCGGACATCGCCTTCTTCACCTCAAACCAGCTGGCGCTGCTTCCGGATAGCTTCATCGACGCCTGCGCGACGATCAGCTCGCTGCACGAGATGAAGCCCGAGCAGATCTCTCACTTCCTGGCTCTCATGGCCGCGAAGACGAAGCACTTGATCTATCTGGCGCAGCATCGCCGCTACGTGAACCCCATCGACGGCCTGGTTGTGAGGCAGTCGGACTACCCGGTGCCGGAGGGCTGGCGTGTGGCGATGGACAGGCCGGATGAAATGAACCCGGGATTCTTCGAGCGGGTGCTCAGCCGGCGCTCGTGAACGATTCACGTCAGCGTGAGCGCGCCCCCATGTCTCCAACGACAACACGCTCTGCAAGGTCCGGTTCAAGATCTTGAACTACGGCCCCGGCGTTCCGCTCAATCCAGTACGCGCACTCATAAGACCAAGCCCCCTCAGCTCTGTCAGGTCCTTCGTCCGACAATCGAACCCGCGCCAGGGCCCCATTCGCCACCGGAGCACGATATCCAGTGCACCTTCGAAACACGACCAGCGTATGGAGCGCGTTCGCCCGCACCAGCCGGACATCAGGAACTGCTTCTGGTCGCTCCGACAGCGAAAGATGCCCGATTGCGGCACACACCACTTGACATACGGCCGAAATGACGTGACACCGGCTGTGGTTCATTCGGCTGCCCCGGTGAGTCGACGAAGTTGGCACCGGTGTTTCGGAAACAGGTACAAGCCCGAGGCTATCGGGTCGACGCGGATGGGCAGTATCCAGCGAAGACGCATGTTTGCGTCTCTACCATAACGATCGAAGGCGACAGTTACAGTCGCCGCGGCGCCGAGGCCAAGCGCAGGCCCCCACGATCAGCATCGGACAGCTGACTCGGCAGCCGGTCCGAATTCCCGCGCTTTTTCACGTCGCGCAACACTACCATGCCCACGTCCTGACCTGCGGCCCCAGAAGCTGGCGCACACGGCTTCAAGGCGAGCGCCTCGGCTCGTGAGGCGCCCAGCGCCGGCTGTGGCCAGCGAGCGAGGGCCGCAGGGAACTCAAGATCGACGCGGACGAGGGGGGGCCGCTATCTGCGTATCCCCCTAAAACCGCCAAATCGTGCTCGATGACCATCGCGGACGGTCGGCGTAACCAGGCGCCAGCCCCGTCGGCCGCCGCGGCACGGTCTTGCGCAGCCACTCGGAGTACGCTACAACCCTCTCGGCTTGAGTGCCCGCCCTATGGCCGGTTTTGCCCCGTCCACGCATGGCCGGTTTTGAGGTGTCCACCGAGGCTGGAAATGGCGGGCATGTCGTACGCCGTAGGTCGATGCCGCTGCGCACGGGACTTGGAGCGATGGGCACGGACCCGCAGAAGGACACCGGACGGCCGCCGCTGGTGTGTTCGCCGATCCTCGCCCGGTTTGACCTCGGTGGTATTGTCCAGCCTGAACCTCGACGCCCTGGCTGTGTTCTTTCTCTGCACGCTCGGCTACTACCTGATGTTTGCCAGGCTGTACCTGGCCCGGATCGTCGTGCACGGCAACGAGATCCATGGAATGTGCACGGCGCCGTATCTGGCCTTCTACTCGATTCAGCGCTGGGGAGAGTTCGCGTGGTGGGACCCTACCACTGCCAACGGATGGCTACATCATTCCGAGGCTGAGCGCGGAGCCGGCATGAGCAATCCGGCGCGTCAAGTGGCGGTGCTCACGAACTTCCGCCCGGCACTTGGTGGCGATGGGCCCGATACCACTCGATTGTCTGCCGGAGCCCGACCTCGAAGGAGGTGACGGCCCGAAAGCCGAAGAGCCGTTCGGCACGACTGACGTCGAGCATCCGGCGCGGCTGTCCGTCCGGCTTCGTGCTGTCCCAGACGATATCCCCCCGGAATCCAGTCAGCCGAGCAATCAGCTCGACCAGTTCCCGAATGGAGATCTCGAACCCGGCGCCGAGATTGACCGGCTCATCGCCGTCGTAATGCTCGGCGGCGGCCACGATGCCCTGGGCAGCGTCCTCCACATAGAGGAACTCGCGCGTGGCCTTGCCGGTCCCCCACACTACGATGTAGTCCTGGCCCGTCTCGATGGCATCGACGCACTTCTTGATGAGGGCCGGAATGGCGTGGGATCCGGCGGGATCGAAGTTGTCTCCGGGCCCATACAGGTTCACCGGGAGGAGATAGATCGACTGGAATCCGTATTGCTGTCGATAGGCCTGCCCCTGGACGAGGAGCATCTTCTTCGCCAAGCCGTAGGGCGCGTTGGTCTCTTCCGGATAGCCATTCCAGAGATCAACTTCGCGAAAGGGAATGGGCGCGAACTTCGGATAGGAGCAGACGGTACCGATGGTCACGTATTTCTCTGCCCCGAAGTGCCGGGCCTGCTCCATGAGCTGGAGTCCCATCATGAGGTTGTCGTAGAGGAACCGCCCGGGGTTCTCGCGATTGGCCCCGATGCCTCCCACGACCGCGGCCAGATGCAGGATCAGTTGCGGTCGGGCGGACTCCATCAGACGCCGGACGTCGGCGTCGCGACGGAGGTCACAGTTCGCCTTCCGAGGGACGATGACGTCTCGGCACCCCCGGGCGATCAGGAGCTGCACGACGTGTGAGCCGAGGAAGCCTGCGCCCCCCGTCACCAGCACTCGCCGGCTGCTCCAGAATTGCCCGAACTGCGGCGACGTGGCCTCGCTCATGACCCCCTCTGTCGGGTCCTCACGGCACTGGCCGAGATTGGCGCCCTCTCCTGCGGTGGGGGCATTATACTACCCACGCGGTGGGGAGGGAGTGCACTCGTACCGCGGGCGGGGCAGTGGCAGACCGGGGTGGTGGATCACCGCTGCATTGGATCACCACCAGCATGCGGAACGCCATGAGCGAGCCGACCATCGGGAGGAGCCGGTCTTCGATGCGGAGCAACGGCCTGACCCAAGAGGATGGGACGAGGCTCCACCGGCGGTAGCCACCAGAGAGGGGGTAGGCGAAGAGACTCAGCCGGGTGACCGACCGGATGGAGAGGGTGGGAAAGGTGGCGATGAAACGCTGCCGATCCCGTCCGAACAGCAGCGTAGGTATGGCCTGGTTCGCATCGAACGGATCGCGCGCCGAGCTCGGACTCCTGCTGGCCAGGGGATCGGCCTGCATCGACAGGGGCTCGGGATGGAAGAAGCGATAGAAAGGCCAGCTGGCGACGGTGATCGCGGGCTCGGCCATCACGATGCGTCCACCCGGAACGAGGATCCGCGCCGCGTCCTCGAAGAACCGACGCGGGAACTCGATGTGGTGGAGCACGTCGAACATGACGATGTTCGCGACGGTACGCGGCCGGAACGGAAGGCAGGCCGCGTCGGCGACCAGATCGAGCCACCTCGCGAAGAGCACGTCGGTCACGATGGTGCGGGGGGCGAACTCCTTGAAGCCACTCGAGCCGCCGCCCACCTCGACCGTCTGGCCGGGCAGGCAATGGGCGGCCATCCGGGCGTAGATGTCCGTGTAGATGGCACGCAGGGCGGGCTTCCGCTTCCAGGCCAGCTCTCGATCTGCGAGTCGCTGGTCCGTCACTCAGATGGCCTTCAGCTTGCGCCAGGCGAACACCACCATGCGGAGCAGGAGCCATCCGTCCGAGAAGCGTGAGATCTGCGTCTGGCCATAGGTCCGGCTGGCGTATCGCACGGGAATCTCGAGGATCTTCAAGTTGAGCTTGGCCGCTCCGAACAATAGGTCGAAGTCCCCGAAAGGGTCGAACTCTCCGAAGTAGGCGCGCCCCGCGGTGATCCGGAGGTAGTCACGACGCCAGAGCGCCTTCGAGCCGCAGAGCGTGTCCGTGAATCGCTGACCGAGGAGGTACGAGAGGATCGTGGCAAAGGCGCGGTTGGCGAAGAAATTCAGGAGCCCCATCGCCTGCCGGTCCATCGGGTAGATCAACCGGGTACCGTTCACGAATTCGCCCCTCCCGCTCACGAGCGCTCGGTAGAACTTCGGCAGGCTTTCGGGAGGGGTGCTGAGGTCTGCGTCCAAGATCATCAGGATATCCCCGCGCGCCTCGATGAATCCCTTGCGGACGGCATCGGCCTTCCCCTTGCCGTCCTGGCTCAAGACGCGTATCTGCCGATCGGGGAACTCCTCCTTGACCCGGAGGCATTCCTGGAAGGTCCCGTCGGTGCTGTGCCCTTCCACGAACAGGATCTCGAGGTCGTCGACGAGCCTGGGTAGCCGACGGATGTCGGATTTGATGTTGCCCCGCTCGTTCCGACACGGGATCACCACGGTGACCGAGGCCGGGTGGCGCGGGCCTTCCCGGAGCCGCGGTCTGGCAACGATGTAAGTGCGAAGACACAGCCGCCGGATGAACGGCAGGGGAGCCACGAAGCGGTTGAGCACCGACCCGATCCCGAGCAACCGCTTGGGCAGAAGCTGTCGCCACTCGGTGCGAATCACCTCGTAGTCGGCGAGGCTCAGGAGGTTCACGATGTCCGCCGTGGCCAGCCAGCTCTGCGGTGGGCTCGGCATCATCTGCCGGACCAGGGCGGCCAGGCGCAGGACCGGTTCCCAGCGCCTCTCGTAATAGGCGACCACCAGCCGCGTCTCCGGAGTGCATAGCCGATGGAGGTTGAGGAACGTCGACTCGCAATCTTCCAGGTAGCCGACGGTGTCGGAGAGGATGATCGCGTCGAATGGGCCGTGAAGCCGGGCGAGGTCGTCGGGCTCCTCGACATCGCCGGCGGAGAACTTCAGATGCGGGTACCGGCGCTCGGCATACTCGATCATGGTCGGACTGAGATCCAGGCCCACCCCGAGCGATGGCCGGAGAGCGGCTAGAAGATCACCAGTTCCGCACCCGATATCGAGCACGCGAAGGCCCTCGGGCACCAGGAACCGCATGTACCCGCGGTCGGTCTCGTAGAAGTAGCGGTTCCGGGCCAGCCAATGGTGTCGATGGGCAGCGAGGGCATCGAAGTGGTCCCGGATAACTGGCTTGGCGGTGGCCGCGCTACCTTTGTGGTTTCTCGTGGCCGACACCTTCATGCTCCAGGCTCCCGGGGAGAGGCGATGACGTTGATGCTGGCCCCGGCCCCGATCCCCTGGAGCGTACCAGGTCCGATCCCGAGTGGTCGCCCCCGGAGATTGTAGAGGCGATAACCGGCCTTCCCCAGAAGGTCGAGGAGCTCGACCGGGTTCTGGCCGCGCTCTTCCAGCGTGTAGGGAGCGAGCTCCATGATGAGGAGGGGGCACCACGCTCTGAGCGTGTTTCCGGCTCCACGGAGGACATCGAGCTCGTGCCCGTCGACGTCCAGCTTGATGAGGGAGACGCGTCGCACCGCGGCGTCCTCCAGTGCATCGTCCAGAGTCCGAGCGCGTGCTCCCTCGGTGGTCATCGGAACACCGAGGTGAAGCGGGTGTGCCCCCTGACTGCGCTCGAGCGGCCAGCTCGCGTAGATCGCTGGCTCGAGGGGCCGGGCGCTCGTGCTCGCCAGCATCACCTGGTCCGCCCGGATCCGCGTCGAGAGCTCAGGGTTCGCCTCGATGTTTTTCAGCAATCGCGTGTAGGCCTGACGGGTCGGCTCGTAGGCGAGCACCAGCCCACCCTCACCGACGCACTCCGCCAGAGGAAGGGTGTGAGCGCCGATGTTCGCACCGATATCGATGGCGATGTCGCCAGGGCGCAGAAGGCGTCGATAGGCGGCAACCGTCTGCGGTTCGAAGCGTCCGAACAGGAAGATGGCAAAATCGATACCCTCGCGGAGATCGAGATGCCACGTGATGCCTCGCCGGCGCACCCGGCAGGTGGAGCCTCGTCCACCAAATCCGCGCGCCTTGCGCACGATCCGGCTCGCAGCCCGGGCCAGCGCGATCTTGTGGCGGGTTGCCAGCCTGCTCACGGGTCCGGTGGAGGAGTGAGCGCGGGGAGTGTACGGCGCCATTCTGGATCGCGGGCTGCTCGCCGGTAGATGAAGAGATATACAAGCAGCGACAGGTAGAAGACAAGCCAAGAGACCTTCACTGGATACGGGTTGAACACCCACTCGACCATGTGGTCCCCGGCCGGGAGCTCGACTGCCTTGTACGTGAAATTGGCGCGATAGATGGGCACCGGGCGTCCGTCGATCCTCGCGGTGAAGTACTTGTTGTAGTTGTCGTAGTACACCATGATCACGTCGCGTGGCGCCGACACGGCGACCCTCAACCGGTTGAACGTGAACCTCCGCACGGTCCAGGCAACATCCTCTGGATGGTCGGACTGCCCGCGCGACTGCACCAGCTTCTCGTCGTGGAGGTAAACCCAGGCCCCTGCCGTCGACGGGACCGCAACCCGGTCGATTCGCCTGATCTCCTCGAACGGGAGATAGCGGCCGTTCGTGAAAAAGCGGATCCGGGGATAGGCTCGCATCGTCAGGCCCTGATAGTCCCACGTGTCGGTGAGCGTTTCCAGCTTGGGCCGGGTGGCCAGGACGAGCCATTCCCGGGTGCCGACCCACGGGCCCCCTGCCAGGTTGTGAAAGATGCCCCGGTACTTCCCCGGCCAGTTCTCAGACGAGCTAGAGATCGGCCCAATCGTCGCCGGGCGTGGTTTGGTCCACGAACCATCGTTTTCGTACATCATGTACCCGGGTCGCCGCAGAAAATAATACGACGAAGAGACGATGAGATCGGTGGCGGTGAGGACCAGAAAAATCAGGGTGATGGCCCGCCGGGTCCGGGGGTGCTCGATCAGAAGCAGCAGGAGCGCCAGAAAGCAGAAGAGGACGAGGTACAGCCCTGCATGCGCCAAGGTGTGGCGAATGGGACTGAACGATGGCTGGATGATGAGGACCAGGGACAGCCCGGCCAGAACGATCACGCCGGCCAGGAGTGCCATGAGCAGATGGCGCAACCGTCGTTCATCTCGGTGAACGGTGGACCGAGGACCGATCGAGACGGGGGAACCGTGGGTCACCAGCGTGTCGAGCCCGATCGCTGCGATCAAGATGAGGAAGAGCGCTCCGCCATCCCGTGCCAGGAGATTGGGCATCGTGCGGACGTTCTGGAATAGGGGGAACTTCATCAAGAAGGCGAACGCCAGGTTGTTCACGGTGTAGGCGACGAACACGACGCAGACGAACACGGTCAGGAACAGCGGCACGGTGCCGCGCCGGCGGAGACCCAGCGTGAGCGCCACGGCGAGGAGGGGCACCGCGGCCAACCCGATGTAACGATGGTCTATGCCCGAGTGCCAGGGGTCAAAGCTGAGCACTGCATCGTGGAGCTCGAAGAAGGGGGCGAAGTACATCAGGTTCGTCCAGAGCTCGAAGCCAGTGGCCCCGAAATTCGGCGGGTCCCAGTCGCCGAAGACCCCGACGCCGTAGTCGAGGGGCTTCGCCCCGGTGATCCGCAGCAGGTTCCCGGCATTCAGAACGACCGATGATGCTGGCGCGGCGAATCCCGCGATGAGGAGGAGGCCTCCGGCGAGCAGGCCTGCCCGGGACCACGGGCGTCTCCAGGCGGCGGCGACCAGGCGTGCCCCGTCGACGAGGAGGCCCGGCCGGGTCATCACGAAGAGGACGGTGAACAGCCCGGTCCAGTAAAGGGCAGACAGGGTGACGGCATAGCTCCCGCTCGACAGGTACAGGCCAGCGAACAGGATGAGGAGGAACAGGGCACGGTGCGTGCGGTTACGGTCGAAGTGCAGAAGAGCGAACAGGTAAAACAGCGCGCCAGGAAGGGCTTCGTACTGGTGGGAGTCGCGGAAGCCCTGGAACTGGATCACGCTGAGGGTGAAGGCGATGGCCACAAACGCTCGAGCCACCCGGGACCGCAACAGCTCGTGGGCGATGAGGAGGACGGCTGCCAGGTTCAGCAGGAAGTAGTAGACGACCTTCTGGATGACGATCGCAGTGTTCAGTCCCCGAGGTGAGATGGGGACGAACGTGCTGACCAGCTTGAACGCCGCAAAGAACGGGAACGCATACGGTGTGAAGTAGTTGAAGGACCAGTTGAGGAGATAGCTGTAGATGGGCCATCCACCCAGGCCGGTCGGGTCCCACCAGGGGAACTCGTCGAAGTTCTTGATCGAATAGAGCGTGAGGTACGTTAAGGACCAGACGCCGTGGGTGTCACTGCCGTGGACGATCTTCCGGGAGAGATAGAACCGGCCGAACAGGGCCAAGTACAGGGCGAAGCACCCGAGGGCGACCCCGATCGTGAACCAGTCGATGCGGATCAGGCGGCGTCTCAGCTTGATCATCGAAGGGGGGCGGCGGCTCTCTTGCCCTGTCCCCATCCAGCGGGGGGCCACGAAGACCAGCAGGGATGTCGATGGTGAAGCCGCGTGAGGACGGTAGACGTAAAGTACACTTCGCACGTAGGTAGCACGCACCGCCTAGGCGGGTCAAGTCGCTCGTGAATCGTCAGCGGCTTAGACGCTGGCCAGAAGCGACCCACCGGAGGTGACGCGGATCCGATTTCCTCGGCGTCCGAAGGTGTAGCAAGCAGAGCAGGTGTTCTGAGGGTGGAGGCCCGGGCTGGGATCCCGGGCCTCCTGGTCACCGGCCGCGGTGGCGCGATGGACCGGATAACCAGATAGAGGATCGCGTGCGCGGCCGGACTTGTAAAGCCCTCAGGACGCCTGAGCGGTGGCGGCGGCCGAGGCGCGGGTGTTCACGTGCGTGCGATGCGGGGTGGCGGTGTGGATCTGCCGCCCCTGTGATCGGGGCAACATCCATTGCCCGCGGTGCGTACCGGTGCCGACGCGGGCGGGTGAAGCGGGCGGGCGCGCAGTACCAGCAGAGCGAGTCTGGCAGTTGCTCCGCGAGTGCGCGGGCAGTTTCACGCGCGTGCACGAGGAGCTGACCAAGGCCGGGCTGCAGCTCTCCTATCCGGCCTTGAGCAAGCTCGGATGGGTAAGCCACGCTAGGGCGAGGATGACCAGAACGAACCCACACGCGACACCGTAGACCCAAGACTCTCGAGAGGGTGCTGCCGATCGCTGCTCGTGAGCGTCCGTCGTGTTCGTCATCGCTCCGGCGCCCGAGGTGACTCGAGCCGCGCCTCAGGCCCCGGGGCCACGTACGCGTCTCCCGGGCCCGAGCCGAGCAGCGAGGTGGACATGCAAGACTCAGGTCGGCTGCAGGTTCATTTCAGTAAGGCCACCCTGAGTCGCCGAAGCGCCATGTTCAGGAGGGAATGCCCGACCGAGAGCACATTCCTCAAAGTCAGTGAGCCAGACCCTTCTCGATCCTGTGCGACGAGAGCGACCTCAATGTAGCTCCGCCCCTCCGCCAGAAGGCGCGTGAGGAACTCGGCCTGGTACCCAAGCCCGGTGGCCTCAATATGGTACCTCAGCACATCTTCTCGCCGGTAGAGCGGACAGCCATTGTAGTAGCGGAGCGGCGTGCCACTCGCGGTGTTGACCAGCCGCGTGTAGCTCCTCGAGAGGAGGTGTCTGAGGAGGGGGCGTCCTTCGATTCTGGTGAAATAGGGCACGATGATATCCGCCTCGCCCCGGTGACTCACGATTTCGATGTGCGTCTCCAGGGGTTCAATGTCGTCGCCGCACACCAGCCGGTAGTATTTCCCGCGCCCCCTGAACGCGCCCTCCACGAAGTTCCAAGCCACACCGCGGTTCTCCGCATTCCGGAAGAGGCGAAGTGGAACCTCCCGATGGTCAGCCTGATACTGTCGAACCACCTCCGATGTTCGGTCCTTCGAGGCATCGTCGAAGACCAGTATCTCGTAGGACAGCTTGAGCCCTTGCGCCATCTTGACGATCTTGTCCACAGCTCCCGCCACGTTTCGCTCTTCGTTGTAGCAAGGTACAAAGAGGGTCACCTCGACCGCTTCGCCCGTCGTGTCCGGCTGGCCGTTTGCCATCGTCGTCTCCCCTATCGGGCGCACGCCTCGCTCAAACGCTCCGATTCCATTCTTCAGCCGCTCGCCTCGATCGCGTAGACCCGCTGCACTCTCCTGACGATGGCAGCGATCCGACGGCCCCGAGGGGTTAGATCGAGCCGGCAGCCGTGGCGGACCGCGACGCCCCGAATCTCAAGGATCCTCAGCCTGGCATGATAGCTCTCGACCTCCAGGTAAGCCCGCGAAATCGATGCGTATGTTGCGACGTGCGCTGGCGCACGAAGGAGATCGACCAAGATCCGCAGCGACACGGACTTGTACAGTGCGCCAAACAGGAGCAAGAACACGAGAGTTGGAAACGAATAGCTCGCGGTCAGCGGCCAGAACCGCGTCGGCGGCCCAACCACGGCGGCCAGTGGGAGGATGGCGCCATAGATGGCGGCCGCCGCAACCACCACGATGACAACTGGTGAGCGCCGAGGGTCAAACCAAATCCACGCCACGACGGCGAGGACGTACACGGCAAACCCACCCAAGCCTAGGGCCACTGAGCTCATGAGCCGTTCAACCAGTTCTCCGCAGCCCCAGGCTCTTCATGAGTATGTTGCACGTCACCGCCACGAGATAGCCCAGCACGGGCGTCAGCCGCACCATGTCCGCGTCCTGTTCCACGAACCGCGCCCTGATGAGCCCCGCGAGTCGATGCCGCATGATCCACCCGAGCCCCTCTCCCCCCCGGTAGGGGGCGGCCAGTTCTACCGGCCCCGCTGCCGCACCGATCCTGGACAGGGTGATGAGCAAGGCGAGCGTGTACCCGCGCGATAGCGGGGCCCATATCTCCAGATAGACGCTGATCGCCGACCCGAGGATTAGCCCCCCGGTAGCCGTCTCGACAACACTGGCCCGCCCAGCCAGAACCAGTCCCCCGGCGCCCCCCAGCCATAGCGCGACCATGATCATGGCCGCGATCGAGAACTGAATCGCGTTGCGCTTGGCCAGCGACGGCACCCGGACCACTCCCAGCAGCACGATCGGGAGCGCCATGGCGCCCAGAACGCCAGTCAGCTCGCCGGAAAAGAGCGACACGTCGAGCGGCAGCATGTGCTCTGTCTAGTGGTCTGGAAGGAGGCCGACCTTCAGCCCTAAGGCCTCGAAGTCCTCCACATCACGTCGCCGACACGTCGCCCGACCGAGTATCCCAAAGCGTAGCTCGAGGGCCACGTCGAGTGGCCCCTCGAACTCGATAAGCGTCTGCAGTAAGTTTCCGCCGAGCTTCGAGGAGTACGGCCGGTGGGTGTCCGCGCAGGCGATGGCGTTCTCGGGCCTCGGCATCCGTTCGTGCCCCGTTCCGCGCATCATGCTCTCGGGTTCGACGCGAACCATCCGCCACGGGTATCATATCGACGCCGTCATGGAACCCTACGCTCATCGCGACCGATGCCCCGCCTGCGGTACGAAGAGCCCGGTCACGCATCCAACCGTCCGGTCTAATCCACCGGCCGAGGAGCTGCCGCTGTCGGCCCTTGGCGCATTCCTGTCCGGCTACAGCAGCCGCCGGGTGTTCTTCACCTACCACCGGTGCAGGATCTGCGGTGCGCTGTACTGTCCGCTGTTCTTGTCCCAGGACCAACTCGATATCCTCTACCAGCGTCAGCAGGAGAACATGGCGGAAGTCCCGCTCCCGGCGCGCGTCGCCACGCAACGCGGGTACCTCGAGATCCTGCGCCGCTACCCGGTCCGCGATGGTGACTACCTCGAGCTGGGCCCGGACATCGGTCTCTTTGCGAAGGCCTGCGCAGAGGCCGCCCCCTTCGGACAGTTTCATCTATTCGAGCCGAACCTTGAAGTACATCCTGTGTTGGTCGAAAGCCTTCGCGGCCACAACGCGCGCGTAACCGCAGCGCCCTACTCGCCGGACAGGATAGCGTCCGGCAGTCTCGCCGTGGCGGTGGCGATCCATGTGCTCGACCATCTCCTGGACCCCGTGTCGACTCTCGAAGGCCTCCGGGGCAATATGCAAGCAGGTGGACTTCTGTTCCTCGTCACCCATGACGAGTCGTCCCTGCTTGCACGAGCCCTTGGCCGACGATGGCCCCCATTCACTCTCCAGCACCCTCAGTTGTTCTCGCCGCAGTCGCTGGGCCGGCTCCTGAGACGATGCGGCTTCGAGGTCGTCGCGTGTCAGAAGACGAGGAACTTCTTCCCCTTGAGCCATTTCGCCAGCGCGGCACTCAGCATTGTTGGTCTGCGTCGTGTCTCCACCGCTCGTATCCCATCCCCGGTCATCGGGCTCAGGCTCGGGAACATAGCAACGGTCGCGCGCAAGGGTTAGTCGGGTTCCCAGGCATCCGCGATCGGAGGCGGAGTTTACTCACCCGGCCGGCCTGCCGGCCAGCCAGCGTCTGGGGCCCGGCCGGGGGTTCACCGCGCGCCACAGCCATCGCCTCACCAGTCGGACAGCGAGCTATGCCGTCAGGTAGTCCCGCCCGCGCTCGGATACCCAGGAGCTGCAGCATGCCATCGAGCAGTTCACACTCGACGACATCCTGACGCTAACTCTTCCCGGAATGCGAGCTAGGCGACACGGGGAACAAAGTCGGGAGGCTCGGGGCCTGGCAGGCCCTGTGGCGGAACGTCGGGACGTGGTTCGTGAACCAGTTGACGATCCAGCCCAGGTCCTCGACGAATCGGCATCAGCCGCGCTGCGCGGTTGTCCAGCTTCGAGCCAAGACTGCGTTCCAGGATGCGTTGAAGCGGACTATCGGCTGGATCACCGGCGCGTCCCGAGGCAGCGGTAGGCCAGTATCGCCGACACCGTGAGAGCGTCAACGATCTGGCCCTCCAGCACGAGCGCCACACAGTCATTGAGCGGTACCCAGGCCAGGGCCAGCACCTCGGCGACGTCGGCGACGAATGGCCGCCGCTCCTCGACCTGTTCGCTGTGGAAGACGCTGGTGAGGTTCTCGACATTGTCGAGACCGGGGCGGTACGTGAGCAGCGGCTTGAGGCTGGAGCAGAGGAAGCCAGTCTCCTCGAGACACTCACGCGCCGCCGCATCCTCGGGAGACTCACCGGGGTCGATGCGACCCCCGGGAATCTCCCAGGCCACCCGGTCGATCAGGAAGCGGTACTGGGCAGTCAGCAGCACGTGGCCGTCCCGCACCGCCACCATACCAGCGCGCGGCCCGAAGTCGACAACGTAATAGTCCTTGGCGACGCTGCCGAAGTCCGCGTGCGCCGCGTACACGGTGCCGAAGGGGTTCTGGTGGAGAACCTCGCGCGGACCTATCCGGGGTGAGGCGACGCGAACTTCCGGCAGGCAGCTCACCCGACGCGCACGAGCCCCCCGTCTATTACGGCCATCAGGCATGGGTCGTTCAAAACGGTCCCGTGAACGTGGGATCAGGCACATCGAGGAACGCATCGGGCTTGATCTCGGGCTCCAACCGGGGCGGGCGCCCGCTGAGCCGGCGCGCCGCCGCGGCGATGTCGCTGACCAGCGGGTAGTAGTAGTTGGCGAGAGCCCGCGTGGTGGGCGTCGGCACGTCGGGCAGCGTGATGCGGATCGGCGGGTGGCGGAGGTCGCCCAGGCACTGCTCGGACACGCGCGCGATCACCTCGGCGGCGAAGCCCACCGACCGCCAGCCCGTGTCGGCGACAATCAGGCGGCCAGTCTTCCGGACGGACTCCAGAACTGGCGCCTCGTCGAACGGGTTCAGGGTGCGGATATCCACGATCTCCACGTCGACGCCCTCCCGGGCCAGCTCGTCCGCCGCGCGCATGGCCTCCAGCGTCATGTAGGAGACCGCGGCGATGGTGACGTCCTTGCCGGCTCGCAGGACGGTGGAGCGGCCCAGCGGCACGCGGTAGAGCCCTTCGGGCACGGGCCCGTGGACACCGTAGAGCCAGCGATGCTCGATGAACACGACCGGGTTGTTGTCTTCGATGGCAGAGATCAGTAGGCCCTTGGCATCATGCGGCGTGGCGGGCATCACCACCTTGAGGCCAGGCACGTGGGCGAACCAGGACTGCAGGCTCTGCGAATGCTGGGGCCCCTGCCCCCACCCGCGGCCAACCACCATGCGGATGACCAACGGCACCGCTGCCTGGCCGCCGAACATATAGTGCCACTTGGCCGCCTGGTTGACGATTTGATCGATCGCCAACATGGAGAATTCCAGCCGGATGTGGGTCATGACAGGACGCATGCCCCGCAGAGCCGCGCCGAGAACGACTCCCGTCATGGCGTTCTCGGCCACCGGCATATCGAGCACCCGCTTCGGACCGTACTTCTCCACCAGGCCTCTGGTCGAGCCGAAGATGGCGGCGGCGTCCGGGGCCCCGAGCCCCACGATGAACACGCGCGGATCGCTAGCCATGCAGAGGTCGAGGGCCTCGTTCAGCGCCTGCACAAACTTCAGGTTCCGCATGGTCACCATGGCCGTCCTTCTCGAGTCGGGTTGGAGTCGTTCATGGGGCGTAGAGATGCGCGGTGAGCTGGTCCCGCGTCGGGAACGGGCTGGCCTTTGCGAAGGCCACCGCCTCGTCGATCTCCGTGGTGATCGCGGTCACCATAGCCTCGATCTCCGTCTCGCTCACCACCGCGCGCTCCCGGCAGCGGGCTTGGTAAAGCTTCAGGGGGTCGCGAGCGATCCAGGCGTCGAGCTCCCCAGGGGGCCGATATCCCAGGTGCTGATCGTCGAGGGGGCCACAGTGCTCAAGCCAGCGGTAGGTCTTGAACTCGATGAACGCCGGCCCCGCGCCGCTCCGGGCATGAGCAAGGGCCTGGCCGGCCACATCGTGGACGGCGTCGGCGTCGTTGCCGTCGCCCTGCAGGCTCAGGACACCATGCCCCTCGGCGAGCCGGACGATCTCGCGACCCGCGGGGTGCCGGCACGCCAGCGGCGACAGTACCGAGTACAGGTTGTTCTCGCAGACCATCACCACCGGAAGCTTGTGGATGGCCGCGAAGTTCAGGCTCTCGTGGAAGACGCCGGCCTCGGTGGCCGCATCGCCGAAGAAGATGACGGTGAGCGGAGGCTCACCCTGGAGCACCGAGCTCAAGGCCGCGCCGACGCCAATGGGAATGGTGCTGCCGACGATTGGCACCGCCCCCAGGAAGCCCGCTGAAAGATCGATCAAATGCATCGATCCGCCCTTACCTGCCGCGCAGCCGGTGGCCTTGCCATATAGCTCGGCCAGCATGGCCTTGAGATCGCCACCCTTAGCCAGGTAGTGCGCATGGCTCCGGTGGGCGGAGGTGATCAGGTCCTCCCGCGTCAGATGAGCGCAGACCCCCACCGCCACCGCCTCCTGGCCGATACTGAAGTGCGTCGGGCACCGCATCTCCTGCTCGGCGTAGAGTTCCTTGATTCGCTGCTCGACGAGGCGGATGCGGAGGAGCTCGCGCAACATCCGGCGCGCCGTTTCGGGTGCCGGCTGACCGTTCGTCACCACGGGCGTCGTCCTCGCTTTCCTCGGAATTGCGCTCGCGCGGCCACGGCGATCAGGCCCGCAGCGTGTAGTCGGTCGGCCAGTCCCGAAGCTGCTCGAGATACGTCCGGCCCCACGCCACCATCTCCCGGATGCCTTCCTCGAGCCCGATCTCGGCCTCCCAGCCCACGTCGCGCTTGATGGCACTGGAGTCCAGCCAGTACCGCGCATCCTGCCCCAGCCGATCCCCCGTTACCTCGCACAGATCCTCGAACCTCATGCCCATGACACGGGCCACAGTCTCCACCAGCGCGCGGATGGAGATCGGCTTCAGGGGTCCGCAGTTGTACACGCTCCCGAGCGGCGCACGTTGAGCGACGAGGTGGATGGCCCGGGCCAGATCCCGCGCGTGGATGTAGGACTTCTCGGCGCGGCCGCCGCCATGCAAGGGCAGCTTGCGGCCGCTGAGGCCGCAGACGACCGCCTTGGGAATCACGCGGTGGAGGAGCTGCCCAGGGCCGTATGCGTTGGACGGCCGAATGATGTTCATCGGGAACTTCAGGCCGCGGTGAACGGCGATAAGGTGCATGTCGAAGGCCGCCTTGGAGGCCGCGTAGGGGCTGGAGGGTTGGATCGGCGTGTCCTCACGGGCGGCGAAGTCGACGGACCCGTACAGCTCCGAGGTCCCGATCTGGATGAAGCGCTCGAGATAGTCGCGCGCCATAAGCTCCTCGGTCAGCCGCGCCAGCGCCATGCAGTTGGTCTCGAAGAACCGCCACGAGTGCTTCCACGACACCGCCCCTTCCCCCTGCGCCGCGTAGTTGATGATGACCTGCGGTTTCTCCCGATCCAGCAACTCCAGCAGGAGGTCCAGTTCGTAGCCGACGTGATAGGCGTGGTAGGAGTAACGGATATCACCCTTGCCGACGTTCAGGGTGAACGGCTCAGGCTTGGGGGCGTTCCGACCCACCGCCACCACCCGCTCGGTATCGGGCTGGTCCAGGAGGTACTTCGCGGTGTGGATTCCGAACGACCCGCCGCCTCCCAGCACCGCGTATCGCTTTCCCATGTCGCCCCCTCGTCAGCGCTGTTCTCGGTGATCGACGAGCGCCGCCGGCCTGGGCGGCGCGGATACGTTGAAGTCGTTCCATTCCGGGTCCGGGTCGAGAATGGTCCAGTAATAGTCTCCGGTGTAGCCGGCCTCGGCGAACAGCCCACGCCACTCCTCCGGCCTCAGAAAGGTGACAGCGGTGAGGACCCAGCCCAGGAAGATCTCCCGCTCGGCCTCGTTCCGGTAAGCATCCACCTGCACGTACGCGCGCCCCGGCGCCAGCCGCTCGATCTCCCGGAGCGCGGTCACGCAGCGCTCGCGGTTCAGGTTGTGGATCACGTTGATGCACAGCACCGCCTGGAACCAGCCGGCGGCAAACGGCAACTGGTCGGCGGTTCCGCGGACGAGGCGCCCCGCCGCCTCCGGCTCCGCATGGCGGAGCGCGTAGTCGGAGATGTCGAGCCCGTATACCTCGAGTCCGGAGCAGACGGCGCTGAGGTCCTTGACCAGGAAGCCCTTGGCACAGCCGACGTCGAGCACGCGGTCGCCCGCCTTCAGCCCGAAGTGCGCCACGATGTCACGGGCGATGGGAATCCAGCGGCCATCGTAGCGGTACCCGCCGTAGCCTTGCTCCCGGTTGCCGTCGAAGTACTCGGCGCCGAACTGCGCCGCCAAAACCCGGTTGGCCGGGTCAGCCGACCGCGGTCTGACCATCTTGCGGGTGTCGCGCGGGTAGTGCCGGAGCAGGTTGACCTCCGCCATCACCCCTGCTCCAGCATCGCGCGATGGGCCTTGGCTAGCCCGACGTCCAGCGGCGTGAAGGTGAAGGTTGGGAAGGTCTTGTGGAGCGCGATGACGTCGAAGTGCCGGTGAGTCACCGGGCTCTGCCGCGGCGTCCCCACGATGTCGACGGGCGTCTCGAACAGCGCCGCCACCTTGCGCGCGAGCTCCGCATAGCTGATCGAATGGCCGGTAGCCAGGTTGAGGGTGCCGCTGCTCCGGTGCCAAAGGGTGAGGCGGATCAGTTTGGCTACGTCGTCGATCAGGATGTGGTCGCGCATCTCCTCCCCTCCACCAAACAACGTGATGCGCCGGCCCTCGTGCGCCATGCGGCGGAGGCGGTTCGGTCCGTACGAGTTGTGAGGGTCGGCCGCACCGTAGACCATGGTAAGTCGGAGCACTGCCACCGGCGCCCGCACCGATGGCTTCAACATCATCTCACGGGCCAGATGCATTATGCCGTACAGATCCGCCGGTTGCGCGCAGGTCTGCTCGGTGACGCGCGCGACGTCGACAGGGTACACGGCATCGGAGCTCACGTACACGAGATGCGCCGGTGGCACCCGCTCGGCCGCCGCGCACACGCTGGCCGCCATCTTCAGATTTTGCATGAATGGCGCCAGCCCCCTCCCCTTGTCCGGCGTCAAAGCCGCGAGCAGGAGCAGGGTATCACCCGCCTGCAGGATCCCGGCAAGACGTTCGCTCGCACTGTCAGCCGTGAGATCGAGCTCCGAGCGACGCGGGGCCACGGTAAGCACGCCGGACTCCCCGAGTGCTGCCTGCACCGTCTGCCCGAGGAACCCGCTGCCACCGAGCACGATCACGCGGCCAGGATTCTCGGGCTTCAGCCAGTGATGGACGAGCATCGTCGTTACACCGCCACCCCCGCCAACGGGTAGCCGAGCGTCACGTAATCGAGCCCCGCCGCCCGGAAGGCGGGTCCCTCGAGGATTCCGTGCGGGTCGAGCACCGTTCGCCCGCGCAGCTGGACGCCGACGGCGTCGGGCCGGAGGCGGCGGAACTCCGGCCAGGGCGTCATGAGGACGACCGCGTCTGCGCCGACGCAGGCATCGAGGGCCGACGGGGCGGCGACGAGCCGAGGGTGGAATTCCGGCTGCGGGGTCACCACCGGATCATACGCGCGCACCGCGAACGGCGCGAGGGCCGTCAAGAGCGCGAGGGCCGGCGAGTTCTTCGTCGAGGCCGTGTGCTCCTTGTAGGCCAGGCCAAGCACGGCCAGGGTGGGCTCGGCGACGCGGCCAATAACGCGCTCGTGGATCTGGGCCAGCGCCCAGTCACGGCGGTGCGCGCTGTTGGCGATCCAGGCGCGGACCACTTCCGCGTCGGTGCCGCTCGTGTCGGCAAGGCGGCACACGGTCCGGAGATCGCGCTCGAGGTTGCCGCCCCCGAGACCGAGGCCCGGTGCGAGATAGGCATGAGGGCCGATGCGTTGGTCGAGGCGTAGCGCCGGGACGATCTCGCTCCAGTCAGCGCCGATGTGCTCGCACAGTTCCGCCAGGGTGTTGGCGGTAGTGATCGAGGCCACCAGACACATGTTGATGGAGATCTTGGCGAGCTCGGCGCTCTCGTACCGCATGCGGAGGATCGGGCAGCCGAAGGCCCCGAGGAACTCGGCGAGCGCACTCGGCAGGGCCGCCGCTGGATCCGCGCAGCCGAGGATGAAGCGCTCGGGGTAGCGCGCCCGCTCGACGGCGCGACCGAAGATGAGGGTCTCCACCTGGTAGAAGGTCCGCATCGCCGGTCGCCCGAGGCTTCGCGTGAATCCGGGCGGCACCTGGCTCAGTATCACCAGGGCTGCCTCCGCCGACAGGCTGGCGTCCACGCGCTCGATCAGATCGCGGACGGGCCGGAGATCGCTCACACCGGTGTCGTCGGTGGGAACGTCGGGCGCCACATAGATGACCGTGCAGGTGTGGAGGTCGGCGGGCGACGCCGTGAAGGACAATCCCTCCCGGTGCTGGGCCAGGAGCTCCGCCAATCCGGGCTCGACGATCGACAGCTCTCCGCGGGCGAGGGCTTCGACGCGAGTCTGATCGAGGTCGAAGGCCACGACCTGAAAGCCGCGCTCGGCCGCCGCCGCCGCCGAGTTGAGTCCCAGGTGCGTCATGCCGGCGAAGCCGACCACCGGGCGGCTCACCGCGGGGCGCCCTCCAGGGCCATGGTGGTCAGGTCGTTGAGCCACCGGCTGATCCAC
>WNGB01001381.1_pt1 | contig 51282 bp, 49 predicted proteins | sample 5400681 | NCBI WGS metagenome assembly WNGB01 (sample SAMN13153367, study PRJNA577476) | soil metagenome | isolation source: 115 cm soil or saprolite under grassland replicate 2 | place: USA:California | collected 2016-06-15
GGTTGCCCACGTGTTACTCACCCGTTCGCCGCTTTCCCCACAGAAGGGTTACCCCTCCTGTGGTTCTCGCTCGACTTGCATGTGTTAAGCACGCCGCCAGCGTTCGTCCTGAGCCAGGATCAAACTCTCCGTAGAGAACGTGAATCCCGCCACCCGAAGGCGACGGGTTCGTTTCCTCGTTGTGAGAGCCGGCCCCACGGCGGCGGCAATGCCCCCGAGGGACCTGCTTGATCCGGCCGGATCAGCTGAACTGTCCGGTTTCGGATTCTTCGTACGATCGCCAAGCTCCGGTCCGGACGCGCTCACGCGCGCCCTCCCGGTCCTTGACGGGAACGCACTGGCTTTTTGGCACACTGTCCAGTTCTCAAGGTGCGAGGCGCGCCCGAGGTCCCAGCTCGATCCTCAGGGGGCGGCTGGGGTCTGGCGCGACTTTTAATGCTACCACCGCCCCGGGAACCGTCAACCCGGCCCTCCCTCCAGAGGCGGCACCGCCATGATACCGAATCGGGGCGAACCGGACCACGCGGCCACGGCACCCCCGGAGGCGCCCACCCTGTCCTTTCAGGTGAGCCGCAGGAACCGGTGCGTGCCCACCTGCAGGACCCTTCCCCGGAGCTGGTCCGCGGGTAGCTCCAGGCCGGGGTCCCCCACCCGCTCGCCGTCCAGGCGGATCCCGCCCTGCTCGATGAGCCTCCGAGCCTCGGCGTTCGAACCGGCCAGCCCCACCTCCGCCAGGAGCCTGGGGAGCCACACCCGACCGTCCCGCACCGCGGCCGCCGGGACCGGCGACTCCGGCACGTCCTCCGGGATGGCCCCCTCCCGGTGCACCACGTCGAACCGCTCCTCCGCCGCTCGGGCGGCGCCCCCACCGTGGTACAGGGAGACGATCTCCCGGGCCATGCGGCGCTTGGCCGCGTTCGGGTGCAGCGAGCCCCCGCTCAGGCCGCGCTCCACCCGATCCACCTCGGCCGGATCGAGGTCCGTCCCCAGCCGGAGATACTTGGCGATGAGCGTGTCGGGGATGCTCATGAGCTTCCCGAACATCTCCTCCGGCGGTTCCGTGATCCCCACGTAGTTCCCGAGCGACTGGCTCATCTTCTGCACGCCGTCCAGGCCCTCCAGCAGGGGCATGGTGAACACCACCTGGGGCCCCTGCCCGTGCTCCCGCTGGAGGTCCCGGCCCATCAGGAGGTTGAACGTCTGGTCGGTGCCGCCGAGCTCCACGTCCGCCCGTACCGCCACGGAGTCCATCCCCTGGAGCAGCGGGTACAGGAACTCCATCACCGAGATGGGCCGGCCCTCCGCGTACCGCTTGGCGAAGTCGTCCCGCTCGAGCATCCGGGCCACCGTGGCGGCAGCGGTCATGCGCAGCACCGCCTCCATGTCCATGGCCTCCAGCCACTCCGAGTTGTACCGGACCTCGGTGGCGTCCCTGTCCAGGATCAGCCAGAACTGTTCCAGGAGCCGTTCGGCGTACCCCCGCACGACGTCCGCGGTCAGCCGGGGCCGGGTCTCAGACTTCCCGCTGGGGTCTCCCACCCGCGCGGTGAAGTCCCCCACGATGAGCACGGCGGTGTGCCCGGCCTCCTGGAAATGCCGGAGCTTCCGCAGCACCACCGCCCACCCCAAGGTCACCGCCGGGGCGGTGGGATCGAGGCCCAGCTTGACCCGCAGGGACCGGCCCGTCACCAGCTTGGCCCGGAACTCGTCCGAGGGCACGACTTCGGCCGCCCCGGACAACAGCCGATCCAGTACGGGAGAGGTCATGACTACGGCGGAGGCTACCAGTGGAAGCGAAAGGGGCCGATATCATGGGCGAACCGTGAACGGGCGCCGGGGATCGCTCGTGGCCGGGCTGCTCATCCTGGCCACCCTGGGCTCGGCCTGCCACCTCCCCGACGTCCCCAACCTGGACGACGAGGAGCGCAAGGCCCGGGCCCTGCCGCAGACGTCGTTCCTGTTCGCCGGCGACGGGACGCTGATCACGACGTTCCACGCCGAGGAGAACCGGGAGATCGTGCCCCTGGACGACATCCCCCTGATCGTCCGGCGGGCCGTGGTGGCGGTGGAGGACCGCCGGTTCTACAGCCACTCCGGGGTGGACTTCCGGGCCCTGGTCCGGGCCGCGTACGTGGACGCCACCGAGGGCCACGTGGTGGAAGGGGGCTCCACGATCACCGAGCAGTACGTCAAGAACCGGTACCTCGGAACGGACCGGACGATCTCGCGCAAGGTCAAGGAGGCCATCCTGGCCTGGCAGCTCGAGCGGGAGATGTCCAAGCGCGACATCCTGGCGGGGTACCTCAACACGGTGTACTTCGGCGAGGGCGCATACGGCATCCAGGCCGCCGCCCAGACCTACTTCTCCGAGCCGGCCTCCTCGCTCGACGTCTCCCAGGCGGCCCTCCTGGCCGGGCTGATCCGAGCTCCGTCGACGTACGACCCCGTGGAGCATCCCGACCTGGCCCTGGCCCGCCGGGCCACCGTGCTCCGGATCCTGCGCGAAGCCGGCGTGATCACTCCCGAGGAGTACGGGGCGACGCTCGCCACGGGCCTCGGCCTCCGGGTGACCCACCGGGAGGGCCCCTACGAGGCCCCGTACTTCGTGCAGTTCGTGAAGCAGTGGGTGGCCTCGAACCCCGCCTTCGGCGACACCCGGACCGAGCGGGAGAGTCTCCTGTACCGCGGCGGCCTCCGGATCACGACCACCCTGGATCCGAGGCTGCAGCGTGCCGCGGAGGACGCCGTGAACCAGGTCCTGGTGTATCGAACGGACCCCTACGGCGCGATGACCGTCATCGACCCCCGCACCGGGGAGATCAAGGCCATGGTGGGAGGCCGCGACTACTTCTCCCAGGACGATCCCGTGGCCCAGGTCAACCTGGCCACCGGCGGTTCGACGGGGCGGCAGGCCGGCTCGACGTTCAAGCCGTTCGCGCTGGTGGCGGCCATGCTCGCCGGCATCTCGCCCCACCATGTCTACGACGCCCCGCCGGAGATCACCCTGGCCCTGCCCGGGGAGTGCCAGGCCCCCGGCGAGCCCGTGTGGCCGGTGCACAACTTCGACGGCAGCGGCGATGGCCGGCTCACGGTGGAGCAGGCCACGATCTACTCGGTGAACGTGGTGTACGCGCAGATCGTGCGCGACCTGGGGGCCGGCGATCCGTGCGCCGGCGCGGCGAAGGTGGTGGACGCGGCCCGGGCCCTCGGGGTCAGCTCGTCCGCGCTCCTCCGGATGGGCGTGGGGCATCCCCTGCAGGCAGTGCCGTCGGCGGTCCTGGGGTCCGAGCAGGTGAACACGGTGGAGATGGCATCGGCCTACGCGACGCTGGCCAACGTGGGCTACCGCCTGGACCCGGTGGCCGTGACGAAGGTGACCGACTCGTCGGGCAAGGTACTGTGGCAGAACGTGCCCGAGCCGCGGCTGGCCGTGGACCGTTCGGTGGCGTACGTGGCCGACCAGATCCTGCAGAAGGTGGTGGCCCAGGGGACCGGGACCGCCGCGGCCATCGGACGGCCCACCATCGGCAAGACCGGCACGGCGGAGGAGTACCGGGACGCGTGGTTCGTGGGCGCCGTCCCCCAGCTGTCGGCGGCGGTGTGGGTGGGGTTCCCCCAGAGCGAGGACTCGATGGTGGCGCCCCGGACCCGGATCCCGGAGGTGCTCGGGGGGACCTGGCCGGCCCAGATCTGGCGCCTGTTCATGTCGAAGGCCACCGAGCCTCTCCCGGTCCGGCAGTTCCCGCTGCCCGTGCTCCGCAACGTCATCGTGCCCATCGACACCTCGCGGGGGTGCCAGGCGAACCGGTACACGCCGCCCGCGCTCATCGCGCAGACCCGGTTCCTGGTGGGAACCCAGCCGGCCATGTGCACCTCCCCGTCGTCCTACCGGTCGCTCGCGGTGCCCTCGGTCATCGGGCTCCCGGTGTCCGAGGCGGCGTCGGACCTCGAGCGGGCCGGCCTGCGGGTGACGGCGGTGGGGCGGCCGTCGGTGCAGCCGGCGGGGACCGTGGTGGGCCAGGACCCACCGTCCGGCGAGGAAGCCCTGCAGGCCAGCGGGATCCGCCTCGAGGTGGCCGTTCCCCCCGAGCCGGTGTGCCCCTCCCCGGCAGCGTCGCCCACCTGGGCGTCGCCCGTGCCCTCTCCCGCCGGCCCGTCCCCGACCCCGTCCTGCTCGGAGCCCGGACCCGAGCCCGCCGTGGTCCCGAACGTGTTCGGGATGAGCCGGGAGGAGGCCCTGGTCCGGCTCCAGGACGCCGGGTACGGCGCCGCGGCGCTGATCCGGTCCCGGTGCGCCGGCACAGCGGCGTGCTCGGCGCCCGCCGACGAAGTGTGGAAGCAGTCCCCGGCGGCCGGTGACGCGGCCGATCTCGGGACCACGGTCACCGTCTGGGTGGATCCTTCGACGTGACCCGGGGTCGCCGCGGTCGCACCGACGCCCGGTGCAGCGCGGCCCGCGAGAGATACAGGCTGCCCGACACCACGAACCGCCACGGCTGCTCCATGGCCACGTTGACCCCCACGCGGGGGCCGGCGGTCACCTCATGGTCGGGGACCGGCGATCCCCGTTCGATACGAAGCTCGGTGCCGGTGACCAGGTCGGTGCCGTTCTGGGCGCGGTCGACGCCGAACGCCTGGCACAGACGGCCCGGGCCTGCGCACAGCAGCCGGGGGTTCACCGTCCCCCGGCGCTCGGCCATGACGTCCAGTCCCTCAAGCGGCTCCGCCGCCCGGAGGAGCGCCGCGCACCCCTCGCCGTCCTGCCCGGCCACGACGTTCATGCAGAAGTGCATCCCGTAGGTGAAGTACACGTACAGCAGGCCGGGCCGCCCGAACATGACGTCCGTGCGCCGCGTCCGGCCTCGGAACGAATGGCTGGCCGGGTCGTCCTGCCGGTACGCCTCGGCCTCCACGATCCGTCCCGACAGACGGGTCCCGTCGGGGAGCGTCCTGACCAGCACGTGCCCCAGCAGATCCCGCGCCACCTCCAGCGCGGGGCGCGAGTAGAACTCGCGCGGCAGGACGGCGATGCGGGGTCGACCCATGGCGGCGGTCAGCGGCCCTTCCGGAGGAACCTCCGGAGCTTCCCCAGCGGCCAGGCGTTGATGACGTCGTCCTTCGTCAGCCACCCGCGCTGAGCCGTGCCGACCCCGAAGCGCATGAACCGCAGGTGGACCGTGGCGTGCGAGTCCGTGTCCACGGCGAACTTCACACCGTGGCGGCGGGCCCACAGGACGTGCTCGTCGCGGAGGTCCAGCCGGTCCGGGTACGAGTTGATCTCCAGCGCGGTACCGGTCCGGGCCGCCGCCTCGAACACGGCCTCGAGGTCGTAGTCGATGGGCGGCCGCTGGCCGATGATCCGGGCCGTGGGGTGCCCGATGACGTTCACGAGCGGGTTCTCCATGGCCCGCACGATGCGGCGGGTGATCTCGTCTGACGACTGGTTGAAGTGCGAGTGGACCGAGGCCACGCACACGTCGAAGCCCTCCAGGAACTCCGAGTCCCAGTCCACCCCGCCCTCGGCGTCGATGTTCAGCTCCGTGCCGTGGAGGAGGGTCATCTTCGGGAACTTCGGCTGGAGCGCTCGGACCCGGGCCCGCTGCTCGAGCATCTTCGCGTCGGTCATCCGCTGCATGTACAGGTTCGGGGCGTGGTCGGTGACGGCGTAGTACGCGTACTTCAGCGTCCCGGCCGTCTCCAGCATCCGCTCCAGCGGGGCCAGCCCGTCGGTGAGGTCGGTGTGCGTGTGGAGGTCGCCCCGGACGTTGCCGAGCTGGACCACTGAGGGCAGCTCGCCGGACGCGGCCGCCTCCACCTCGCCACGGTCCTCCCGCAGGGGCGGCGGGATCCATGGGAGGCCCAGCCGCTCGTACACCTCCTCCTCGGTCTCGGCGACGATCAGCTCGTCCGTCTCCGCGTCGAACAGGCCGTACTCGGACAGCTTCAGCTTCCGCCGCACGGCCCGCTCCCGGACCTTGATGTTGTGGGCTTTCGAGCCCGTGAAGTACTGGAGCGCCGCGCCCCAGCACGACGGCGGGATCACCCGGAGGTCGACCTGCAAGCCTTTCGTCGTGCGGACCGAGGACTTCGTCTCGCCGTGGGCGATGACCCGGTCCACCAGGGGCAGCGACGTGAACGCCTCCATCACGGGGACGGGGTGCTCCGAAGCCACCAGGAGGTCGATGTCGCCGATGGTCTCGCGCATCCGCCGGAGCGACCCCGCGTAGTCGGAGCGGACGACCTCCTTCAGCGACGACAGCTCCCCGAGCAGCTCCTCGGCTAGGTCGAGGGCCACGTCGATCCCCACGCGGTCGTCGGACTGCTGCATCCGGGCCAGCCCGTCGGCGATGTTCTCGGCGGTCCTCTGCCCGAATCCCTTCAGCGATGCGACGCGCCCGTCGTGGAGCGCGTCCCCCAGCTCCTCCAGCGAGGCCACGTGGAGCTCCTGGTACAGCGCCAGGGCCTTCTTGGGCCCCAGCGTCGGGATCGACATCAGCTGCCGAACCCCAGGCGGGATCTGTGCCCGGAGCTCCTCCAGCGAGCTCATCGTCCCCGTCTGCAGGAACTCCTCGACCTTCTCCGCGATCGATCTCCCCACGTTCGGGATCTGCTGCAACGCCTTGAGATCGGCCCCGGCGATGTCCTCGTGCCACCCCCCGATCGACCGAGCCGCCTTCTCATACGCCCGAGCCTTGAACGGATCCGGACTCGAAATCGCCAGCAGGTCCCGATACTCGTTCAGCACCCGCTCCACGTCCTCATTCGCCCGCCCCACGCCCGGCATTCTAAGGAGCCACACCCACGCGCCCTCCGTCGGGGATCAACGAGGCTGCGTCCGGAGCAAGAACCGGCAACCGAAAGAGCAGCCGGGGAGCGGTGTCGCGGCCAGAGGAGGCACTCTGAGCCGAGAGCGGAGCGGCGCGCTAGCGACGCGCAGCGAAGGCGATGCGTGCCGACGAGGCCGCGTGCGCCGATCCCCGGCGCAAACCCGACTCCGGAACCGCTACTCGGAGTCAACCTCCAGCAACCACAGCAGGAGGGCGCGTTGCGTGTGGAGACGATTCTCGGCCTGGTCCCACACCACCGAGTGCGGCCCGTCGATCACCTCGTCCATGATCTCCGCCCCCCGGTGGGCCGGGAGGCAGTGCATGACCAGCACGTCGTCCGCGGCACGGTCCACGGCGGCCTGGTCGATGCGATACGGGGGGAACACCAGGCCCCGCTCGTCCGTCTCGGCCTCCTGCCCCATCGACGCCCACACGTCCGTGTACAGCACGTCGGCGCCCTTCGACGCGTCCACCGGGTCGTTCGTGACGGCGATGGAACCCCCGGTCTCCCCGGCGATCTCCTCTGCCCGGCCCACCACCTGCGGGATGGGCTCGAAGCCCAGGGGCGTGGCCACCCAGACGTGCATGCCGGCAAGGGCGCCGCCCAGCAGAAGCGAGTGCGCCACGTTGTTCCCGTCGCCGAGGTACGCCATGGTCACCCCCGCCAGGTCGCCCCGGTGCTCGCGGACCGTGAGGAGGTCGGCCAGGCACTGACAGGGGTGCTCGAAGTCGGACAGCGCGTTGACGACGGGGATGTCGGCCGCGGCAGCGAGGAACTCCAGGCGCTCCTGGCCGAACGTCCGGAGCACGATCGCATCGACGTACCGGGACAGGGTCCGGCCGGTGTCCTCGATGGTCTCACCGCGGCCCAACTGGAGATCCCCGCCCGACAGGGCCACGGGATGGCCCCCGGTGGACGACACCGCCACCTCGAACGACACCCTGGTCCGGGTGGAGGGCTTCTCGAAGACCATCGCGACGGCCTTCCCGGCCAGGCGGGTCGAGTACCGAGCGGGATCGACCTTCGTCCTCGCCGCCAGCTCGAGCAGGTAGTCGAGCTCCGACGAGGTGACGTCGTCCACCGAGAGGAAATCGCGTCCCATCGGGCGCAGTCTATCCCGGGGTCCTTTCCCCCGAAACTCGGAGCCCGTTCGGACGGTCCTGGAAGGGGCGGACGCGGCATGGCCATGGGTGTCAACCGGAAGGGGCGTCGGGGACTTGGACGGGTGAGTGCGTGAGGATCGACGACAGCTTCGCCGAGCTGTACCGAACGGAGTTCGAGGCCGTGTATCGAGCGGTGTTCGTGATGTGCGGGGACCCCTCGGTGGCCGAGGAGGCCACCCAGGAGGCGTTCGCCCGGGCCCTGGAGAGGTGGCGCCGGCTGGCCGACCGGCCGTGGGTGGCCGGATGGATCACCACCACCGCGATGAACGTCGCACGTCGGACGTTGCGCCGGAAGCGGCCCGAGCTTCCCGGTCCGGCGGAGACCTCGGGTGCGGACGCGGCGGATCTCGACCTGTGGCGGGGCGTCCGGTCGCTGCCTCGCCGCCAGCAGGAGGCGGTGGTGCTCCACCACGTGCTCGACTTGCCCGTCTCCGATGTCGCACGCCTGCTGGGGTGCTCGGAAGGGGCGGTCAAGGTCCATCTGTCGCGGGGCCGCGCCTCTCTTCGGGAACGGCTCCAGGAGGTCCCCGATGAGTGATCTCGGCTCCCGACTTCGTGGGCTCGCCGGCCGGGCCCCGGCGCCGTCTCCGGATCTCGCCCCCGTGGCCCGGCGGGCCAAGGGCCTCCGGTTCCGTCGCCGCGGGGGGGCCGCGGTCGCGACCGTCGTCGTGGCCGCCCTCGGTGTGGCCGCTCCGCTCGCCCTGCTGTCCGGCGTCGATCATCCCGTGAAACCCCGTCCGCCGGGACCGGGGACCTCCGCATCGCCGACGGCCTCGACGTCCGCCCAGGTCATCCATGACTTCGGCCTGTCCCTGCCCCTGCCCGACGGATGGGACGGCCGGGTGTACTTCAACCCCGACGAAGCGGGACCCACGATGCAGGCCGCCTCCCTGCAGCTGCGCCCGATCGGCGCCCAGGATGACGACCTCGCCTCCGCGACGCGCGGGGACATGGGCCCCGACGACATCGTCGTGGTGCTCCAGGAGCTGTCGGATCTCTGTCCGTGCGCCAGCTTCCTGCACGCCGACCTCCCGGTCTCCCTCACCGTGTTCCCGGACGGTGGCGGGCAGGAGGGCGTGGACCGTCACCACTCCGCGGGCCGCCTGACGTTCACCACCGGAGGCCGGTGGTTCGACCTGCGAGTCGAGATCGGGTCCTCGCCCCCGCCCCAGGAGCTCGCGGACCAGGCGAGCCGCGTGCTGGCGGGCCTCCAGATCGAGCCGTCCGAGACGCCCTCGTCCCGCTCGGGGTGGAAGACGCACCTGAACCCGCTCAACGGGATGTCGATCGATGTCCCCGAGACCTGGGTCGTCCGGAACGACCTCGTCCCCTCGCTGCTGGAGCCCAAGATCGTGATCGCGGCGGGGAACTACGCTCGGCTGTACCAGGGCGGCGACTGCGGGCCCGACAACGCGCTGGCCGACCTGCCCCGCGACGGCGTCCTGCTGTGGGTCCTCCGCTACGACCGCCCCAACGGCCGGGCCCCCTACGAGTTCCGGCCCCGGGGCGAATCCGTGGATCTCGGTCCGCTGCTGGGGCCGTTCGAGTGCATCGGGCGCAGTACGTACCTGGTGCTGTTCCGGGACGGGGGCGGGTTCTTCCAGGCCCACGTCGTGCTCGGCCCGGACGCGCCGGACGCCCTGCGGGACGAGGCGGCGGAGGCCCTGGCCACGTTCGCCGCTCCGGAGGACCCGGCGGTCGAGGCGGAGCTCGCAGCGTGCCGCTCCTTTGGTCCGTGGACCGTGTGCCCCGACGCGGCCTGGCTGTACCGGGCGGCCGGGGACGCCGGGTTCGCGGGCAACGGCGACACCGGCAGCGCACTGATGTTCGCCGGACGGGGGGCGGAGTTCTACCTGTGGTCGACGGAGGAGTCCGACCATGCGACGGCCGGGCAGGACGGATACGAGGAGGTGGCCCGGGTCGGCGACACCGTCGTGCTGGGCGACGGGGTCCGGTTGACCTGGCAGACGCAGGGGTTCTCGGTGTGGGTCGAAGCCGGTCCCCACGAGGACTCGGAGCTGCCCACGAGCGATGCACTGGCGGACCTCGTGAGGGCCACCGAGGCCACTCCGTTCGTCCCGGATCGCTGATATCCCGGGTCACGCGCGAGCTCAGCCGGCCCGGAGCTCGCCGCCGAGCTCGGCCACCTTCGCCGCGATGGCGGCCACGGCTTCCGCGGCCTCCTCGTCGGTCAGGGTCCGGTCGGGCGCGCGGATGTCCACGGCGAAGGCCAGGCTCTTGTGGCCCTCCGGCACCGAGCCGCCCGTGTACACGTCGAACAGGGTCGAGGCCACGCCGAGGTGGGCCACGGCTCCGGCGATGGCGTCCTGCACGGCGACGGCGGGCACGTCGGCCGGGAGAACGAACGCCAGGTCGCGCCGGACCGGCGGGAACCGGGGCAGCTCGGCGAACAGGGTCCCGGTCGCGGCGTGGCGGGCCAGGACGCCGGCCTCGAGCTCCACGATGGCCACGCGGCCCGGGAGGTCCAGGCGTTCCCCCACGCCGGGGTGGAGCTCGCCCACCTCCCCCACCAGCTCGTCGCCGATGAGGATCGACGCCGAGCGGGTCGGGTGGAACAGCCGGCGGGGAGGCTCCCCGACCTCCCACCGGCGGATCCCCAGGACGTCCATCACGGTCTCGACCACGCCCTTCGCGTCGAAGAAGTCCAGCTCGCGGGCCTCGCCCGGCCATCCCGGCGAGGCCGGGCCGGTCAAGGCCACCGCCGCGCGGTCGTGCTCCTCCACGGGGATGGACTTCGGATCGACCATGGGATCGGCCGGGTAGAAAACCCGCCCCACCTCGAACAGGGCCACGGAGCGCACGCCGTGGGCCAGGTTGCGGCGAAGGGCGCGCAGCAGGCCGGGGAGCAGGCTGGTCCGCAGGAACGCGTCGTCGGCCGCCAGCGGGTTCACCACCTTCACGGCGTCGTGGTCGCCGGTGAGCTCGAGGTCGCCGGCCGAGGCGAACGACAGCGACGTGGTCTCGCGCACGCCCGCGCGGACCAGGGCGTCGCGCAGGCGCCGGCGGAACGCGTACGAGGGCTGGAGCCCCCCGGACTGGCGAACGGCCGGCAGGGTCGAGGCGATCGCGTCGTAGCCCCGCACCCGGGCCACGTCCTCGATCAGGTCCTCCTCCCGCTCCAGGTCCACCCGGTATCCGGGGACCTCCACCACCACCTCGTCCTCGCCCCGCTCCTCCGCCTCGATGCGCAACCGCCCGAAGGCCTCCCGGACGTCACGGGGGGTCAGCGGCTCCCCCAGGAGCAGGGAGGCCCGCGACGGCCGGACGCTGACATGCGGCCGGCGGTGGGGCTGCCCGGCGTCCACCGAGCCGGCCAGCACGGTTCCTCCGGACCACGCCGCGATCAGCGCGGCGGCGCGGTCAGCTGCCCTGGGGACCGCCTCCGGATCCACCCCTCGTTCGAACCGCATGGAGGCCTCGCTTCGCAGGCCCAGCCTCCGGGCCGTCCGGAGCACGCCGGTCCGCTGGAACGACGCGCTCTCCAAAAGGACGTCGCGCGTCGCGGGGTGGACCTCGACCGGCGCGGACCCCATCACCCCGGCGATGGCCACGGACCGCTCCAGGTCGGCGATGACCAGGTCCTCGTCGATGAGCACGCGCTCCACGTCGTCCAGGGTCACCAGCCGCTCCCCCGCCTCGGCCCGCCGGACCACGATGCCCGGGCCGGCCAGGACGTGGAGGTCGAACGCGTGGAGAGGCTGCCCCAGCTCGAGCATCGCGTAGTTCGTGGCGTCCACGACGTTCGACACGGGGCGCATCCCGGAGGCGGTGAGCCGCGGTGGCCGCCTCGTCGGCCCGCTCCACCGGTTCGTCCAGCGTGACGTCGGGGAGCGCGAACGGCGCGCCGGTGGCCCCGGCCACCTCCCGGGCCACGCCGGCCACCGACATGAGGTCCGGCCGGTTCGGCTTGACCTCGATGTCGAAGACGACCTCGTCCAGGCCGAAATGCCGCTTCACGTCGGCGCCGACCGGGGAATCCGCCGGCAGGACCAGGATCCCGCCGTGGTCGGCCGAGACCCCAAGCTCCCGGGCCGAGCACACCATGCCCTGGGACACCTGGCCGGCCAGCTTCCGTTCGCCAAGGGGCTCCGGGAGCACCGGAACCCGCGACCCCGGCCGGGCCCACGGCACCAGGTCCCCGGCGCGGAAGTTCTTGACCCCGGCCACCACCTGGTGCTCGCCGTCTCCGGCCTGGATCGTGGCGATGCAGAGCTTGCTCGAGTCCGGGTGATCGCGGACGTCCAGGACGCGGGCCACCACCACGCCGTCCAGGCCCGCCCACGGCCGGAGCACGGCCTCGACGTTCGCCCCCAGCGAGGTCAGCAGGGGCCCGAGCTCGTCCGCCGGCAGGTCCACCGGGCACATCTCGCGGAGCCACCCCAGCAGGACCAGCACGGCTACACCGCCCCCGTGAACTGCTCGAGGAACCGGACGTCGCCCGAATACAGCAGGCGCATGTCGGGGATCCCGTACCGGGCCAGCGCCACCCGTTCGATCCCCAGCCCGAACGCGAACCCCGTGTACCGCTCGGGGTCGTACCCCACGTTCTCCAGGACCGCCGGGTGGACCATGCCGCACCCCAGGAGCTCGATCCAGCCGCTCTCCTTGCAGGTCCGGCACCCGCTGCCCCCGCACACGAAGCAGGTCACCTCGAGCTGGCCGCCCGGTTCGACGAACGGGAAGTAGTCGGGCGTGAAGCGCGTGCGGACGTGTTCGCCGAACATGGCCCGGGCGAACGCCGCCAGCGTCCCCCGGAGGTCCGTCATCGACAGGCCCTCGTCCACGGCCAGGCCCTCGACCTGGTGGAACACCGGCATGTGGGTGGGGTCGGGCGTGTCCTGGCGGAACACCCGTCCCGGCGCCACCACGTACACCGGCGGGACCTGCCGCTCCATGGACCGGATCTGCATCGCGCTGGTCTCCGTGCGGAGCAGGAGGTCCGGTCGGCCGGGGATGTCGAGGTAGATCGTGTCCTTCTCCCTCCGGGCGGGGTGGTCCTCGGGGATGTTCAGGGCCGTGAAGTTGTACCAGTCGGTCTCGACCTCGGGGCCCTCCACAACCCGGTACCCCAGGCGGGTGAACACCTCCACGATCTCGTACTCGGTGACGGTCAGGGTATGCAGGCTGCCGGGGCGGAGGCGACGGCCGGGGAGCGTGACGTCCACCCGATCCCGTTCGAGCTGCTCCTCGCGCTCGGCGGCCTGGAGTTGGTGGCGACGGTCGTCGAAGGCCGCCTGGAGGGCGCCGCGGGCCTCGTTCGCGCGTCGCCCGACCTCCTTGCGCTCCTCCTCGGACAGCTGCCCCAGGGTGCGCTGGACGCCCGAGAAGGCGGACTTCCGCCCCAGCACGGCGACGTGGGCGCGCTCCAGGTCTTCGAGTGTGGCGGCGGCGGCGAACAGCCCCCTCCCCCGTTCCAGCTCCTCGTCGAGCGTGCGCAGCGCCTCGGCCGGGTCCATGGTCGGGAAAGTGTAGCGGCGGGGGCTGCCGGGGCCGATCCCGGTTGGGCGTCAGCTGGTTCCGGGTTCCATCGGGACCCGGAACCGCAGGGCGAACCCCCCGGAGATGTCCACGGTCAAGGCGCCCCCCAGGACCTCAGCCACGCCGTGGGCCACGTGAAGCCCGAGCTTGGCCCCGGGTCCCTCGCCGGGCATGCGCGGCCGGAACAGGTCGTCGGCCTCGGCCCGGGTGAGGTCGGTGGCCGAACGGGCCACCTCGAGCAGAAGGTCGTCGGCCGCCATCCGGGCCCGGACCCGAACCGGTCCCTGCTGGCCGAACCACCCCGCCGCCTGGACCATCGCCACGATGGCCCCTCGCAGCCGCTCCGGATCCGCGGTCAGCGAGAGGTCCTGGCCCTCCCACACCACGGCCGGGTGGTCGGGGTTCGCGGTGGCCGAGGCGACGACCGACCCCACGACGTGGCCCAGCTCGACAGGTTCCAGGGACAGCTGGAGGCGCCCGGTGGCCAGTCTCGACGCGTCCACCAGCTCGCGGATCACGCCGGTCATGCGGTCCACGTCGTAGGCGATCGCGTCGAACATGGCCTGGCGCTGCTCGTCGTCGAGCACGCCCCACCGGCGAGCCAGCGTGGACACGAACCCCTTCACGGCCGTGAGCGGCGAGCGAATGTCGTGCGCCGCTCCCGAGATGAGGTCCTCCAGCAACCCGCCTCTGTGGAGCCGCTGCCGCACCGCCTCGAACAGGCACACCCCGGCCGCCGTGGCCAGGTTCAGCGACTCGGCCCGCCCCGGGATCGGGATCCGCACGGTCTCGTCGGCCAGCGCAGTCACCTCGTCCGGCAGCCCCCACGCCTCGTTCCCGAACACGAACGCGGTGGGCCGGCGGAGGTCCACGGAGTACACGTCGGCCTCCCCGCCGGCGGTCGCCGCGAGGATCCGGAGGCCTCGTTCCCGGAGCGCGTCCAGGGTCTCGGCGATGCCGGCATCGCGCACCACAGGCAGGTGGAACAGCGACCCGGCCGACGAGCGAACCGTCTTCGGGTTGTACACGTCCACCGAGGCCTCGGAGAAGACCACCGCGCCCGCGCCGGCGGCGTCGGCGGACCGCAGGATGGTCCCCGCGTTCCCCGGGTCCCGCACCGAGAACAGGACCGCGCAGAGGTCGAGGTCCGGCGGCAGATCATCCAGGCGGACGTCCACGAACGACGCCACCCCGACCAGCCCCTGAGGGGTCACCGCGAAGCTCAGGGCCCGCACGACCTCCTCGGACACCTCGGTCAGCGTGACGCCCGCCCGCCTCGCCAGGACGACGGCCGGGTGCATCGTCGAGTCCGGCCCCACGAACAGCTGCGACAGCAACGCCCCCCGCGACGACCGGACGGCCTCGGTGACCGCCTGTGCCCCCTCCACCAGGAACTCCCGCCGCTTCTCCCGCAGCGCCCGCTTCGACAGCTTCACGGCCTCGGCCACCCCAGGGTTCTTCAGCGACGTGATCACAGCGACCCGATGCTAGCCCCCGCCCCCACCGACAGAAAGCGGTTCACGGCCGCTCCCGCCCAACCCGGAGGCCACTCAGGTGACAGCACGCCCGCGTGGGCTGCAACTCCCTCACGGCATGGGGCCATTCTGGCTGATGTAGCCTTGGGGGAACCGAGTCGACCAAGCGGGCGAAGATCTCTACCCGTTCGCGCCGGGCGGGCCGTGGACCTACACACGACCGGGCCAGGCGGAGCAGCTCTTCCAGATGAACTTGTCAGCCGACCTCGGCTGGTACCACTCTTCTTCTTCTTCCGGGCTCTTGCGGTTGCTGTCGGCCCGGGGGTTGCCGAAGCGGATGGGCAACCATCCAGTCGCCTCTTCGGGTTCCGGATTGAGTCCGATATGGCTGGCAACGGTCGGGCTCGCAGTCCTGGTGCTCGGTATGGCGCTCCTCCTGGGGCGCGCTCGTCGACGTGCGAGACGCCTCCACCTCGCTCACCCGTAACCGAAAGCTGCGCGCCCGCCCCCCAACTGAGAGGCCGGATCGAGCGCTCCTGGCCTCGCTGGATGCAGCTGGAGCTCGACCCTCCCCGGCCGAGGGTCAAGCCCTACTTCCCGAGCGAGGTCTTCGCCGTTTCGATCAGGGCGGAGAACACCTTGGGGTCGTGGACGGCGATGTCGGCCAGGACCTTCCGGTCGAGCTCGATGCCGCCGGCCTTGAGGCCGGCGATGAACGTCGAGTATGACATCCCGTTCTGCCGGGACGCCGCGCCGATGCGGGTGATCCACAGGCGGCGGAACTGGCCCTTGCGGTCGCGGCGGTCGCGGTACGCGTACACGCCGGAGTGCAGGAGCTGCTCCTTGGCCACGCGGAGGCGCTTGTGGCGCGCTCCCCGGTACCCCTTGGCGGCCTCGAGGACGGCACGGCGCTTCTTCTTCGAATGGACGGCTCGCTTGACCCTGCCCACGGCTACCTCCCCAGCAGGCGCTTGACCCCGCGCGCCTCGGCGGTGACCTCGCTCATGCCCTCGACCCGGCGCCGGTGGCTCCCCGACTTCTTGCGCAGGAAGTGATTGCCGGTGCCCTTGCGGTGCAAGACCTTGCCGGTCCGGGTGACCCGGAACCGTTTGGCCACGCCGCGGTGCGTCTTCTGCTTCATCGAACCGTCCTCGTCGTGTGGTGGGTTGTCTACTGGGCGGCCTCGGCGGGCTGCTCGGCCGAGGCCGGCGCCGAAGCCGGGGCCGGGGCCACCGAGGCCGGAGCGCTCTCCGCTGCGGCTGCCTCCGGCGCGGCCTCGGGCGGGGCCGCAGCCCTGGGTGCCTCGGCCGGCCGTCGGTGTTCCTCGTGGACCTGTTTCTTGATGGGGGTGATCACCATGACCATGTTCCGGCCGTCGAGCTTGGGCCACGCGTCCACGACGGCGATGTCCTTGAGGTCCTCCACCAGCCGGTCCAGGATCTTGCGTCCCAGCTCGGTGTGGGCCATCTCGCGCCCCCGGAACATGATGGTGATCTTGACCCGCGCACCCGCGTTCAGGAACCGCACGACGTGGCCCTTCTTCGTGGCGTAGTCGTGCGGGTCGATCTTCGGGCGGAACTTGATCTCCTTGACCTCGATCCGGGACTGCTTCTTGCGGGCTTCCTTCTGCCGGATGTCGCGCTCGTACTTGTACTTGCCGTAGTCCATGATCCGGCAGACGGGAGGCTGGGCCTGCGCGGCCACCTCGACGAGGTCGAGGTCCAGGTCCCGGGCCCGCCTCAGGGCGTCCTGGGTCGAGACGATCCCGATCTGGGAGCCGTCGGGTCCGACCAGGCGGACCTGTGGCGACCTGATCCGATCGTTTATGCGCGGTTCAACGGAGACCCCGCATCACCTCCTCTATCGAACAAAGAGCACCGACGGATCGCCGGCGCCCCAGGTGGATCCACGAATCCATGCGCAGGGAAGTATAGGTGCTGCTCTCGCTCGCTGTCGATGACACCGGTCACACCATCCAACCGGGCGCGCCGGCGCCCAGACCCCGACACGAGAAGGAGCGCCCACGGTCTCCCGTGGGCGCCCCTCCAACGAAGCGGCGCTCGGCGGCTGGGATCAGGCGACCGGCCGGACGTTCGCGGCCTGCTTGCCCTTCGGACCCTCCACGATGTCGAACTCGACCTCCTGGCCCTCGTTCAGGGTTCGGTACCCGTCCCCGGTGATGGCGCTGAAGTGCACGAACACGTCGTCACCGTCGCTCCGGGCGATGAACCCGTAGCCCTTCTCGTTGCTGAACCACTTCACCGTTCCCTGTGACACGCTTCCTCCTTCACACCCGGCACGAAGGGCAGGTTGCACCGGTCAACCGGTTTCCCCCTCAGCGGAAACCGCGGCGAGCCTAGCACCGGCCCGCTCGGCGAATCAACGACCGGGCGGGGTTGCAACCACTGGTGACGCGGGTCCGGGTCGCCCGGGCGCCGCCGGGCTACCACTCCGGCTCGAGCGGACGGCCGTAGTCGTCCTGGAGGCGGAACACGTCGTCCTCGGTCGTGTAGCCGTGCGCGATCTCCAGGACCCGACCCCGGTGGGTTCCCGCGTTCGAGATCCGGTGGGGCTCCTCCGACGACACCACGAACTCGTCGCCGGGCCGGGCATCCACCTGGCGGTTCCCGATCTGGACGTGGAGGCCATCGTCGAGGACGATCCACATCTCGTCCCGCAGCTGGTGATAGTGCTCGCTGGTCTCCTGGCCCGGCTCGATCGTGATGATCCGGACCGAGGAGGTCTGGTTCAGGGCGTACGTGGAGACCTTCCCCCAGGGCTTCTCGACGATCACGCCTCGGTCACCTCCCGGGCACCGCTCGATCAGCGCTCCGCCTTCGGCAGGGCCTCCATCAATCCTGCCATCTCCATGGCCGCCATGGCGGCGTCCCACCCCTTGTTCCCGTGCTTGCCCCCGGCCCGGTCCATGGCCTGCTCGAAGGTCTCGGCGGCCAGCACGCCGAAGATCACCGGCACCCCGGTCGACTCGGAGGCCTCCCGGATCCCGGCCGCGGCCTGCCCGGCCACCAGGTCGAAGTGCGCGGTGTCGCCGCGGATGACCGCACCCAGACAGATCACCGCGTCGTACCCGCCGGTCCCGGCCAGCCGCCGCGCCATCAGGGGCAGCTCGAACGCGCCGGGAGTCCACGCCAGGTCCAGGTCGTCGTCGCCCACGCCGTGCTTGCCCAGGCACGCCAGGGCCCCGTCCACCAGCTTCTGCACCACGACCTCGTTGAACCGCGACGCCGCGATGGCGAAGCGCCGCCCCCTGGCCTCGAACCCGCCCTGGAACGTCCTCATGGCGCGGCCTCCGTCTCCGGGACCCCGTCCAGGCCATCCAGGATGTGCCCCAGCTTCTCCCGCTTGGCCTTGAGGTAGCCGATGTTCTGCTCGGTGGGCCGGGTCTCCAGCGGGACCCGCTCGACGATCGACAGGCCGTAGCCCTCCAGCCCGGCCCGCTTGGCCGGGTTGTTCGTGAGCAGTCGCATGGAACGCACACCGAGGTCGACCAGGATCTGGGCGCCGATCCCGTAGTCGCGGGGGTCGGGCGGGAACCCCAGGTCCAGGTTGGCCTCGACGGTGTCCCGGCCGGCCTCCTGCAGCTGGTACGCCCGGAGCTTGTGGGTGAGCCCGATGGCCCGTCCCTCGTGTCCCCGGATGTACAGGACCACCCCGCGCCCCTCCTCTCCGATCGCTTTCAGCGCGGAATCGAGCTGGGCGCCGCAGTCGCACCGCAGCGACCCGAACACGTCGCCGGTCAGGCACTCCGAATGGACGCGGACCAGGATCCGCTCGCCGTCGCCGACCTCGCCCCGGACCATGGCCACGTGGACCCGGCCGTCCACCGCGCTCTCGTAGGCCGACACAGCGAACTCCCCGTGGTCGGTCGGGATCATCGCCTCGGCCACCTTCTGGATGAGCTTCTCCCGGCGTCGCCGGTATTTGATGAGGTCGGCGATCGAGATGAGCTTCAGCCCGTGCCGCTTCGAGAACCCCACGAGGTCGGGGAGCCGGGACATCGTGCCGTCCTCGTTCACGATCTCGCACAGGACCCCGGCCGGATACAGCCCCGCGAGGACGGCGAGGTCCACCGCCGCCTCGGTGTGCCCCGCCCGCTTCAGGACGCCGCCCTCCCGGTACCGGAGCGGGAACACGTGCCCGGGCCGGGCCAGGTCGTCGGGCTTCGTGTCCGGGTTGATGATGCACCGCACTGTAGTCGCCCGGTCGGCCGCCGAGATTCCCGTGGTCGTGCCCCGGACCGCGTCCACCGAGACCGTGAACGCGGTCCGCTGGGGATCGGTCACGTCGCTCACCATGAGCGGGATCCGGAGCTCGTCCAGCCGGTCCCCCACCACCGGCATGCAGATCACGCCGCTGGTGTGCCGGACCATGAACGCGATAGCCTCCGGCGTGATCGTCGAGGCGGCCAGGATGAGATCGCCCTCGTTCTCGCGGTCGGCGTCGTCCACGACGATCACCATCTGCCCCCGCTTGATGTCCTCCACGGCGTCCTCGATCGATTCGAACACGCCGGAGCGGTCCTGGTCCTCGTTCATCCCTGCTCCTCTCGAGCCTGCGGCAGAGCCAGCCGCTCCACGTACTTCGCGATCACGTCGACCTCGAGGTTCACCGGGTCGCCCGCCCGGGCGGTCCCCAGGGTGGTGACGGCGAGCGTGTGCGGGATCAGGGCCACCGTGAACTCCGACCCGTCGAGGGCGGCCACGGTGAGGCTCACGCCGTCCACGGCCACCGACCCCTTCTCCACCAGGTACCGTGCCAGCCCCTCCGGCGCCCGCACGGCGATCGTCGCGCCGCCCTCCTGGGGCGTCACCGCGGCCACGGTCCCCACGCCGTCCACGTGGCCCAGGACCAGGTGGCCGCCGAGCCGGGACAGCAGGGTCACCGGCCGTTCCAGGTTCACCGGGTCGCCGGGCCCGAGCCGCCCCAGCGCGGTCCGGGCGAAGGTCTCCTCGCTCACGTCGAACGCCAGCGACTCGCCGTCGCCGCCGATCACCGTGAGACACACGCCGTTCACCGCGATCGACGAGCCCACTGGCGAGTCCTGGGGCACCGTCGCGCAGGCGACGGTCAGCCGGGGACCCTCCAGGTCCCGGACCCGCCCGAGCTCCTCAACGATCCCGGTGAACATCCGCCTCCACCTTGAGGTCCGGGCCCGCGCGCCCCACCGACACGATCTCGAGGTCCACCGCATCGCCGACCGGTGCCAGCCCCTGCCCGGCCAGGACCCCCGGCGCGGCATCCCCGCCCAGGAGCTTGGGAGCCAGGTACAGGACCACCCGGTTCACCACGCCGTCCCGGACTGCGCTGAACGCGAGCGTGGGCCCCCCTTCCAGCAGGACCGACTGCACGTCGCGCTTGCCCAGATGGGCCATCAGGTCGGACAGGGGAACACCCTCGGCTCGCGGGACGGACGGGAACGCCACGACCTCGGCGCCGGCCGCTCGCCAGGCATCCACGGCGTCTGCATCGGCCCCTTCGGACGTGGCCACCAGCGTGGGTGCCTCGGGCGAGAACAGGCGACCGGTGGCCGGCACGCGACCCGCCGCGTCCACCACCACCCGCAGCACCGGCCGCCCCCGGTAGTCCGGGTCCCGCACGGTGAGGGCGGGGTCGTCGGCGATCGCCGTCCCGGCCCCCACGACGATCGCGTCGGATGCGGCCCGCAGTCGGTGGACGTCGGCCCGGGCCGTCTCACCCGTGATCCACCGCGAGGACCCATCCCGAGCCGCGACCTTCCCGTCCAGGGTGGCCGCCATCTTCAGCGTGACGAACGGGAGGCCGGTGACCACGTGGCGGCGAAACGCCGCGTTCTGCCGCTCCGCCTCACGCAGGAGGACGCCGGTCCGGACCCGGACCCCGCCCTCCCGGAGCCGGGCGAATCCCCGCCCGTCCACCACGGGGTTGGGATCGCCGGCGGCCGCGACGACCTCCGCCACGCCGGCGCCGAGCAGCGCGTCGGTGCAGGGCGGGGTCCGGCCGTGGTGGTCGCAGGGTTCGAGCGTGACCACGAGCGTGGCGCCGCGCGCGTCCTCCCCGGCCCCGCCCAGGGCCATGGCCTCGGCGTGGGCCGTTCCCGGACCCTCGTGCCACCCCTCCCCCACCACGCGGCCGTCGCGGACCAGCACGGCACCGACCAGGGGGTTCGGGGATACCAGGCCCCGGCCTCGCCCCGCGAGGTCCAGGGCCCGTCGCATCAGCGTCTCGTCGTCCATCGCCTTCCTCGGCTCGCAGAGGGCGTGGACAACGGCAAGAGGACCGGCATCGCCGGCCGCCTCGCCCGTCCTCTTCCATCCCGACTGTCACGGTCGGTCCCGGAATTGCACCGGGTCCACCCCCGGCCGGCTGCCGGGGGGTCGCGGACTCTCACCGCCGGTGGGGACTTCCGCCCCGCCCCGAGAACGAGCAGTTCCGCCGCAAGTATAGGTCGAGCGCCAGAACGGCGGCGGTCGCGTGAACGGGGGGTTCGGGGGGCTCAAGAGCGAGGCCGGAAGGCAAACGGAGCGCACTGCAAAGCCGAGCGTTAACCCCCCGATCAGTTGGTGCGACGGTCGACCGCGAAGGACGAGCCGGGCTGACGCTTGGCGTACTGCTTCATCTCGGTGGCCACGTCCACGGCCTCGCCGTAGTGGGTGAACTTCCGGCGGGCCGTGGAGGCCACGCCGATCGAGATCGCGATGAGCCCGAAGCGCTGGAGCACGCCCCGGCGGTCCTCGACCTCGACCCAGCCGCGGTCGAGGTCCTCGCGGTCGTAGAAGTGCCGGATCTCCCGGTCGAACCGCTGGCACATGGACGCGGCGGCCTGCTCGGCCACCTCGGGGGCAAGGACCACCACGAAGTCGTCGCCGCCGACGTGACCCACGAACCCCTCGGACCGGACCAGCTCCTCGACGACCTCCTGCAGGATCCGGGCGGCCGCCACGATGACGCGGTCCCCGCGGGCGAACCCGTAGTGGTCGTTGTAGGCCTTGAAGTTGTCGAGGTCGCAGTACAGGACGGCGCACGGGATGTCGTCGTCGACCTTGCGCTGGATCTCCTCCTGGATCCGGATGTTCCCGGGGAGCCCGGTGAGGGGGGACAGCGCCTTCATGTCCTTGGCCCGGCGGAGTGTCGTCTTCACCCGGGCCAGGAGCTCGATGGGGTCGAACGGCTTGATGATGTAGTCGTCGGCGCCGGAGGTGAGCCCGAGGACCTTGTCGGAGGACAGGGCCTTCGCCGTGAGCATGATGATGTTCGTGTTCGCGGTGCGGGGGTTCCGGCGGAGGCGCTGGGCCACCTCGAAGCCGTCCACCCGCGGCATCATGACGTCGAGCAGGACCAGGTCGGGATGGAGCTCCTCGGCCTTCTTCAGGGCCTCCTCGCCGTCGCCGGCCACGGAGACGTCGTAGCCCACCGAGCGCAGGTTGACCTCGACGAACCGGGCGATGTCCGGATCGTCGTCCACCACGAGGATGGTTTCCGCCACGTCAGTCCCCTCTCCTGCCCCACCGTTCCGAGCAGGCGCGGTCGATACTGTCTCCCACACCAGTCGGCACGTTCGGGGGCCGCCTTGAGATGGCCGGGCCGGCTGCACGTCGAGGGGCGTCCGGAAGGCTCAGGGGCGCCTCACCAGGCGATTCTATGCCGGTCCCGTCCCTCAGCGGACCCGGGTGAACGCGGCGACGAACATCGCGTCGGAGTCGTGGCGGTGGGGCCACAGGCGGATCCGCTCGGCGGCGCCGTCGGGCCCCTCGATCGGCTCCGGCTCGAGGTCCGGGCGGTGGCGGAGGATGGCCCGGCAGGCCGCGTCGGTCTCGGCCCGGGGGTACGTGCACACGGAGTACACTAGCCGTCCACCCTTCCGGAGCAGGTCCGCACCGCCGGCGGCGATGGCCACCTGCAGGCGCGCCAACCTGGAGAGGTCGTCGCGCGCCGGCCGCCACAACAGCTCCGGGCGGCGCCGCGCGGCCCCCAGCCCGGAGCACGGCGCGTCCACCAGGATCCGGTCGAACGGGCCCCGGAGCGCCGGACGGCGGGCGTCCTGGACCAGGACTCGAGCCGGGGCCCCCAGCCGGCGGGCCAGGTTCGACACCAGACGGGCCCGGGCCGGCGACACGTCCGCCGCCACCACCAGCCCGTCGTCGCCGAGCAGGCACGCGGCGTGGGTGGCCTTCCCGCCGGGGCCGGCGCAGGCGTCCAGCACGCGGTCGCCGGGCTGCGGGTCGAGGGCCTGGACCACGAATGCGGAGGACTGGTCCTGCACGGTGAACCACCCCTCGTGGAAGCCGGGGAGACGCCCCGGCGACGCCTCGTCCACCAGCAGGGAGCCCTCGTACAGGCCGCCTCGCCGGGGATCGAACCCGGCCTGGCGGAGGGCTCCCTCCAGCTCCTCGCCGGATGTCCGGCAGGTGTTCGTGCGCAGGCACAGCGAAGCGCGGCCGGCCAGGGCCTCCGCGGCCCCGGCCACCTCCCCCTGGTCCGGGAGCACCAGGCGGAGCTCCGCCACGGCCCACCGCTCGATGCCGGTCCGGACGGCGATCGATCGGTCGTCCGAGCCGGTGGGCCACTCGGGCGGGTTCGCCGCCAGCGACCGGAGCACGGCGTTCACGAACCCCCGCTCTCCGCCCCGGGCCAGCCCGACGGTCTCCGACACCGCGGCGTGGTCCGGGGTCCGCGTGAACAGCAGCTGGTACGCACCCAGGCGCAGGAAGGCCAGGGCCCGCGGCGTGACCCGGTCCAGGGGCCGGCTCACGTGCGGAGCGATGGCCCAGTCCAGCGACCGGAGGCGGCGGAGGGTGCCGTAGCCCAGCTCGGTGGCCAGGGCGCGGTCCCGGCCCTCCAGGCCGGACCGGTCGAGCGCCGCGGCCATGGTCAGCGTGGAGTACGCGTGGTCCTCGGTGACGCGGCGGACCACCTCCAGGGCCACCGCGCGCGGGTCCGCCGGCGCGCGAGACTCGGTCGTCGAGATCTGACGCCGAGCGGCTCGACGGGGGCCGGTCATCCCGCGATCACCCGATCCGCTCGCCGGGGGCCGGGCGATGGCCCCGGGCGAACTCGGACGCCGACATCCGGCGGCGCCCGGCCGGCCCGACCTCCAGGAGCCGAAGGGCCCCGCTGCCTGCCCGGACCGTGATCCCGTCTCCCTCCGCGCTCGCGATGGTCCCGGGCCCGCCGCCCGAGCCGGCCGAGCCGGCCAGCGCTTCGGCCCGGAACACCTTCAGGATCTCCCCCCGGAACCGCGTGGACGCGGCCGGCTCCGGCGACAGCGCGCGCACCCGCCTGGCCAGCGCGACGGCGGGCTCCGACCAGTCCAGCCACCGGTCCTCGGCCTTCAGCTTCGGCGCGTAGGTGGGCTCCCCCTCCTGGGGCCGGGGCCCGAGGTCGCCGGCGGCCAGCCCGTCCAGCGTCTCGACCAGGAGCTCGCCCCCGACCTGAGCCAGGCGTCCTCCCAGCGACCCGGCGTCGTCGTCCGGTTCGATCGGCTCCTCCCGCCGCAGCAGGACCGGGCCGGTGTCGAGCCCCTCGTCCATGACCATGGTGGTCACGCCGGTCCGGGCCAGCCCCTCCAGGAGCGCTCCCTGCACCGGGGAGGCCCCCCGGAGCTGCGGGAGGAGCGAGAAGTGCAGGTTCACAGGGGCCACGGTGGGCAGGGCGAGCACCGCCGCCGGCAGGATCTCGCCGTACGCCACCACCACCAGCACGTCGGGGTTCGACCCGGCCAGCCGCTCGAACCCCGGGCCGGACTTCACCGTCTCCACCTCGGCCAGGGGAAGCTCCAGGCGCCGGGCGGCGCCGGCCACGGCGGTGGGGGTCGGTCTCGATCCCCGGCCGGCAGGGCGGGGGACACGGGTCACCACCAGCTCGGGGCGATGGCGGGACGCGGCCAGCGCGTCGAGCGCCGGCACCGACCACGGGTCGTTGCCCAGGAAGGCCACTCGCAGGCTCCGCCGTCCGCCCGCCGGGGCCGCGCTACAGCCGGGATCGGCGCCCGTCGGGCCCGCCGGCCACCTCCTGCTCCCGGAGCTGGCGCATGACCTCGCGCCGTCCCTCCTCGTCCAGCCGGTCGATGTACAGCATGCCGTCGAGATGATCGGTCTCGTGCTGCATGATCCGGGCCAGCAGCTCCTGGGCGTCGAACTGGACCGGCTCCCCCGTCAGGCTCTGCCCGGTCACGTGGACGCCGGTGGCCCGCTTCGTCGGCGCGTACGGACCCCGGATCGACAGGCAGCCCTCCTCCAGGATCTCCTCGCCGGTGAGCCCGCTCACCGTGGGGTTCACCAGGGCCCGGGCTCCCGTCCCATCCCCGTCGTCGAACACGAACAGCCGGATGGACCGCCCGATCTGCGGCGCGGCCAGCCCCACCCCGGGAGCGTCGTACATCGTCTCGATCATGTCCTCCACCAGCCGGAACAGGGCCACGTCGAACTGCTCCACGGGCTTCGCCGGCTGCCGCAGCACCGGGTCTCCCAGCTGTCGGATGGGCAGGATGGCCATGGACGTCGCGCTCCTGTTGTGTTCGGGGCCGGCAGTCCACCCGGAAGCGAATCCTCACAGGTGCGGCTCGGCCTCGACGCGAGCCACGATCCCGCGGCCGGCCAGGTCCCGCACCGCCCTGCCGAACGCGGCGAGCCCCTGGGGCCGGACGGTCACCAAGCATACCGTCTGCCCTTCGGCCCCCGAGGCCAGCAGCGTCACCGGATCCAGGGCCCGCAGGTGGTCCTCCAGCTCCGCCGACCCGGCCACCCGGAACACGGGATGGCCCACGGGGAATCCCGCTCGCTCCCGCCGGGGGAGGTCGGCCCGGTGGAACCGCCCCGGGTTGCCGGCCACCAGCGCCTGCACCGCCGCGTCGTTGGGCCGGCTGGACTGGACGATGACCCGCCCGGAGGGCCGGGCCCACCCCGCCGCCTCCATCCACAGCGCCAGGGACCGCTCAGCGGCGGCGAGCCCCGGGCGACGGGCCGCCAGGTCCGCGTCGAGGATGCCCACCAGGTCCAGCCCGGGCGGCGGGACGTCCTTCACGGCCTCCGGCCCGCCCACCACGATCCCCGCCCACGGGTCCGCGCCGCCGGTCCCCCGCCGGACCGGGACCGAGGCCACCCGAGCGGCCCACTCCTCCACGCGCTCGACCCCACCCCGGGCGATGCCGAACACGCGGCCGCCGCAGCTCGCGCAGCGACCCGGTGCCTCGCACACGACGCACCGGGTCTCGCCGGCCTCCAGCCGGATGGTTCCCCCGCACGACGCACACCGGGCCGGTTCGCCGCACGAGCGGCACACCCTGGCCACCCCGTACCCGGGGAGCGGCTGGTACAGGAACCCCCGCCGGGCCCCCTTCACCGCCCCCACCAGTCGGGGGGCCCGGCCCTCGGGCCCCGGGCGGACCACCTCCACGGGTGGCCAGGCCCGTCCGGACGGCGCCACCTCCGGGGCCCCGGTGGCCACCGCCTCGCCGCTCGGGCACAGGGCCGCCATCACGCAGACCGCCCCGTCCAGGCCGGCCCGGGCCACCGCCACGTCCCGCACGTGGTACGCCGGCGACCGTTCCTCCCGGTGCCCCGGATGGCTCTCGCGCGAGATCCACACCAGGCCCAGGTGCGGGACCGGCGCGAACACGGCCGGACGGGTCCCCACCACCACCCGGAAGCGGCCCTCCGCGATGTCCAGCCACATCCGGTACCGCCCCCGCTGGGACCCCCCAACGTACAGCGCCACCAGGTCTCCGAAGGCCTCGGCCACGGCCGCGGCGGTGGCGGGCAGCGGTTCGGCCTCCGGCACCACCACGATGGCCGACCGGGTCCCGGCCACCGCCAGCCCCACGGCCTCCACGGCCAGGGCCTGCTCGTCCTCCGGGGCCGGGCGCACGACGAAGGCCCCGGCGCCCCCCGACAGCCCGGCCACCAGGGGTCCGGCGCCGCGGTATCGCTCGAGCACCGCGCCGGCGGGCAGGCCCGGCGATGCTTCCGGCGGGGGCGCGGCCGGGGGACGGTCCCTCTCCTCCCCCGCCACCCGCGGGGGCGAGGCCCGCCCGATGATCGTGGCCAGGGGGGCCACGTACCGCTCGCTCATCCACCGGAACAGCGCCAGCAGCCGGCCGTCGAAGAAGCGGACGGGCGAGACCACCTTCCGCACGTTCGCCATCCGGGGCGGCACGTCGTCGGTGGGCCCCAGGACCCACCCCCGGGTGAGCCGTCCGTGGAACGGCACCTGGACCAGCGAGCCCATCCCGGCGCCGAGCGAGTCGTCGAGGAGGTACGTGAACGCGCGGTCCAGCGCGAGGACCGGCCGGTCCACGCAGACGGCGACCGGGCCGCTCAGGTCCTGGGATGGGTTCGTCGGGGGCGCCGGGCTACTCGGCGGCCCGGCGGAGGTCGTCGGCGCGGTCGGTCTCCTCCCAGGGGAAGCCCTTCCGCCCGAAGTGACCGTACGCCGCGGTCTCGCGATACAGCGGCCGGCGGAGATCGAGGTCCCGGATGATCGCGGCGGGCCGGAAGTCGAACACGTCCTTCACCGCGGCCAGGATCCGCTGCGGCGCGACCTGCTCGGTCCCGAAGCCGTCCACGGTCATCGACACGGGGTGCGCCGTCCCGATGGCGTACGCCACCTGGAGCTGGAACCGGTCGGCCAGGCCCGCCGCGACGACGTTCTTGGCCACGTAACGGGCCATGTACGCCGCGGAGCGATCCACCTTCGTGGGGTCCTTGCCGGAGAAGCAGCCGCCGCCGTGGGGGGCCATGCCGCCGTACGAATCGACCATGATCTTGCGCCCGGTGAGGCCGGTGTCGGCCTTGGGGCCGCCGATCTCGAACCGCCCGGTGGGGTTCACCAGGATCCGGACCGCCTCGGTATCGAGGTCGTCGAACTCCCGGAGCACGGGGTCGATGACCTCGGCCTCCACGTCGGGCTTCAGGAGGCTCTCCAGGTCCACCTCCTCGCGGTGCTGGGCGGAGATGAGGACGGTGTCCACCCGGACCGGGCGGTTCCCCTCGTACTCGATGGTCACCTGACTCTTCCCGTCGGGCCGCAGATACGGGACGACGCCCGCCTTGCGGACGTCGGAGAGTCGCTTGGCCAGCCGGTGGGCCATGGCGATCGGCAACGGCATGAGCTCCTCGGTGTCCCGGCAGGCGAACCCGAACATCATGCCCTGGTCGCCCGCCCCGATCGCGTCCAGGTCGTCGTGGGATCCTTCCTTGACCTCACTGGCCCGATCGACGCCCAAGGCGATGTCGGCGGACTGCTCCTGGATCGCCGTGATCACACCGCACGTCGCGCCGTCGATCCCGAACTTCGCGTCCGTGTAGCCGATCTCGTGGATGGTCCGCCGGACGACCTTTGGGATGTCCACGTAGGTCTCCGTGGAGATCTCTCCGGCCACGATCACCAGGCCCGTGGTGACGAGGGTCTCGCAGGCCACCCGCCCGTTCGGGTCGCCCTCGAAGATGGCGTCCAGGACCGCGTCGGAGATCTGGTCGGCGAGCTTGTCGGGATGTCCCTCGGTCACCGATTCCGAGGTGAACAGATGCCGGTCGCCCATGTCCGCGGGAGTATACCGGCCCCCTTCGGACGGGACCTCAGAAGCGCTCCCCAGAAGGCGTCAGCCGCGGGCCGCGAGGAGCTTGGCCACGCGGTCCCAGATGGCGGCGGCGAGCTGGGGCTTGGTCCAGGTGCGCAGCGGCTCGTCGATGCCGGCGGCCGACAGGATCATCGCGTCGTTCGTCGTCGAACCGAACCCCGTGCCCTCCCGGCCGACCTCGTTCACCACGATGAGGTCCAGGCCCTTGGACTCGAGCTTGCGCCGGCCGGCGGCCTCCAGGTCCTCCGTCTCGGCGGCGAACCCCACCAGGACCCGCGCGGGGTCCGGCCGGTGCGAGCAGAGCTCCTTCAGAACGTCGGGCGTCGGTTGCAGGTCGAACCGCGGGGGGCCGGACTCCTTCTTGAGCTTCTGCCCGGCCACCTCGGCCGGCCGCCAATCGGCCACGGCCGCCGCCATGACCACGGCATCGGCGCCCGGGGCCTCCCTGAGCACGACGTCGCGCATCTCCTCGGCCCGCTCCACGTGGACCACCCGGACCCCGCGGGGGGGTTCCAGGGCCACCGGGCCGCTCACCAGGACGACCTCCGCCCCCCGGCGGGCCGCCTCGGCGGCCACCTCGTAGCCCATCCGGCCGCTGGAGCGGTTCCCGATGAACCGCACGGGGTCGATGGGCTCCCACGTCGGTCCGGCGCTGACCACCACGTGCCGCCCGCCCAGGTCCCCGGGACCCCCGAGCGCGCCGACCACGGCCTCGAGGATCTCCTCGGGCTCGCTCATCCGGCCCGGCCCCTCGTCGCCCGCGGCCAGCAAGCCGGCCGCCGGGCCCACGATCACCGCACCCCGCTCGGCCAGGGTTCGGAGGTTGGCCCGGGTGGCGGGGTGCTCGTACATGCCGGTGTGCATGGCGGGCGCCACCACCAGGGGGCACCGGGCCTCGAGGAGCGTGGAGGTCACCATGTCGTCGGCGAGGCCCAGGGCCAGGCGGGCGATCACGTTCGCCGTGGCCGGAGCCACCACGGCCACGTCGGCCTCATGGGCCATGTGCACGTGGAGGACCCGCTCGACCTCCTCGAACACGTCCGACCGGACCGGACGTCCGGTGAGCGCGGCGAAGGTATCCGGCCCCACGAACCGGGTGCCGGCGGGCGTCATCACCACCTGCACCGTGGCTCCCGACTGGGTCAGCAGCCGGGCCAGCAGGACCGCCTTGTACGCGGCGATCCCGCCGGTGACCCCGAGGAGGACGTGGCGGCCCGCGAGGCGGGAGTCCCCAGAGGCCTGCATGTCGGCGTCCTCACCCCCTGCGCGCGGGCGGCCGGGACGGGCTACTTGATCCGCTCGGTGATGCCCTCGGGCCGCTCGAAGGACACCTTGCCCTCGGCGATCTCCTCGAGCGCGATCGACAGAGGCTTGTTCCGCAGGCCCCCCGACTCCACCAGCGGGGGAACGTACTCCCCACGGCCCTCGCCCAGCTGCGAGTAGTACGAGTTGATCTCCCTGGCCCGCTTGGCGGACAGGGTGACCAGGCTGAACTTCGAGTCGACGGCCTCCAGCAGCACGTCGATCTTCGGCTCGATCATTCGCGGTTCCTTCCTTCGTCTTCAGGCGGGGCCGGCACCGTCCGGTGGTCCGGTGGGATCCGGCACGGACGGCATCGGCGCTGGTGAGGGCCTGTGTCCGTACCGTTCGAGTATAGCCGCCACCTCGTCCACCGCCCGGTCGATCAGGTCGTTCACCACCACGTGGTCGAACCACTCGGACTGGGCCATCTCGTGGTCGGTCTCGGCCAGCCGGCGCTCCAGGTCGGCCCCCTGCTCGGTGTCCCGGGCCAGGAGGCGCCGGGTGAGCTCCTCGCGCGACGGCGGAGCCAGGAACACCAGCACGGCGTCGGGGACCCGCCGCCGGATCTGCGCGGCCCCCTGGACGTCGATCTCCAGGATCACGTCGCGGCCCTCGTCCCGGGCCCGGTCCACCGGCTCGGCCAGGGTCCCGGAGCGGTGCCCGAACGTGGGGGCCCACTCCAGGAGCAGGTCCCGTTCGATCAGACCGTCGAACCGGTCCTCGACGATGAACCAGTAGTGGACGCCGTGGACCTCGCCGGGGCGGGGGGCCCGGGTCTTGGCCGACACGCTGAAATACAGCGATGGATCCCCGGCCAGGAGCCGCCGGACCACGGTGCCCTTGCCCACGCCGGACGGACCCGAGATCACGAACAGGCGGCCCCGGCGGGGCGATTCGGGCGAGGGGGGCGCGTCCTGCCCCAGGGGGCCTACTTCTTGGAGAACTCGGCCAGCAGCGCGCCCTTCTGCTTCGCGCCCAGTCCCCGCACGCGTCGGGTGGCCGAGATGTCGAGTTGTTCCATGAGCTTGCGGGCCTTCACCTTGCCGACCCCTGGCAGGGACTCGAGCACCGTGGAGACCTTCATCTTGCCCACGGTGTCGTTGCCCGAGCTCTCGAGGATGTCGCGCAGGCTCCGCTTTCCGGACTTGAGCTCGCCCTTGATTTCGGCTCGCTTGCGGCGGGCCTCGGCCGCCTTGGCCAGGGCCTCCCTGCGCTGTTCCTCGTTCAGGGTCGGAAGGGGCATGACGCCTCCTTTGGCTGGTCAGGGTGAAAGGACGCGGCATTATACGCATGCGCTCTGCGGCCGGGCAAAGCCCGGCGAGCCGCGCCGGCCTCAACGTCAATCTCAGGTTCAGCCATAGAGCGAGGTGCCGGCGGAGAGCGTCCGAAACCATTGCGCCGCAAGCCCGATCGCGAACGTCGGCTCGGACCGCCCGGCGATGGGCCGCTCGAGGGTCAGCCGATCTCGGCGAGGACCATCCGGGCGGCCGCCGCGGGATCCGACGCCTCGGTGACCGGCCGCCCCACCACCAGATGGTCCGCGCCGGCGGCCAGCGCCTCCCTCGGGGTGAGCACCCGGACGTGGTCGTTGGAGCCGAACCCGGCCGGGCGGACCCCGGGCACCACCACCAGGGGCCCGTCGCCGAGGGCCTCCCGGACCTCCCGGACGTCCTCCCCGGAGACCACCACTCCGGCCGCGCCGGCCGTCACCGCCTCGAACGCCAGCGAAGCCGGCGAGGCCAGGGACTCCCCGCCCACGCTGGACAGCACGGTGACGGCGACGATGGCGGGCGCGTCGAGGCCCGCGGCGGCGGCCCCCTGCTCCGCCCCCTCCACCGCGGCCCGGACCATGGCCTCCCCGCCCAGCGCGTGCACGGTGAGCAGCGTCGGGCCGAGGGCCCCGGCGGCGCGGGCCGCCCGGCCGACGGTGTTCGGGATGTCGTGCAGCTTGAGGTCGAGGAACACCGGCCCGTGGGCCCGGATCCGGTGCACCGCCCGTGGCCCGTTGGCCACGAACAGCTCGAGACCCACCTTCAGCATCCCGGCGGCGCCGGCCAGGCGGCGGGCCAGGTCCTCCGCGCCGTCCAGGTCCGGCCGGTCCAGGGCCACGATCAGCGGGTTCCTGTCCGTCTCAGGCCTCCTCGGCCTCGGCCGGCGGGGCGGGTGGGGCCGTGGGCGGAGCGCCCAGGCGCCCCCGGACCTCGGCCACCGAAGCCAGCCCGTGGTCGGACAGGAACCGCATGATCCCCTGGGCAACCTCCACGGCGGCCGAGGGGTTGGTGAACAGGGCCGTCCCCACCTGCACCGCCCACGCCCCGGCCAGGAGGAACTCCACGGCGTGGGACCCGGTCGAGATCCCGCCGACGCCGACGATCGGCGTGTCGGGCATGGCCAGCGCCACCTCCCGGACGGCGCGGAGGGCGATGGGCCGGATGGCCGGGCCCGACAGCCCGCCGGTGCCGGCGGCCAGGCTCGCCTGCCACGACTCGACCTCGATGGACAGGGCCGGGAGCGAATGGGTGAGGGTCACGCCGTGGGCCCCGGCCCGCACCGCGGCGCCGGCCACCTTCGCCACGTCGGCCACCGCGGCGGAGAGCTTCACGAACACCGGGATGTGGGTGAGCCGGGCCACCGCGCCGACCACCTCGGCGGCCCCCTCGGGCGTCTCCGCGAACCACCGGCCGTCCCGGTCGCGGCTGGGACAGCACGCGTTGACCTCGAGCGCCGCCAGGGCGTCGGCCATCGGTTCCAGGCCGATCGAGAGCTGCATGTACTCCTCCACGGAGAACCCGCCCACCGACACCACCACCGGGACCCGGGTCCGGGCCATGGCCGGCAGCTCGCGGTCCAGGAAGGCCTGGAGGCCGTCGTTCTGCAGCCCCGTCCCGGCGAGGAGCCCGGAGGGGGTCTCGGCCACCCGGGGGGTGGGGACGCCGCGCTCGGGGCCCAGCGTGATGCTCCGGGAGACGATCCCCCCCAGCTCCCGGAGGTCCGTGAGCTGCCCCAGCTCCGGGCCGAAGCACCCCGACGCCACCATCACCGGCGTGGGCAGCCGGACCCCCGCCAGGTCCACCGCCGCGGACGGCGGGACCGCGGGAGGAGCGGACCCGTCGTCCCCGCCGGTCCGGGCGGGAGCGGTCATCCCGGCCATCCGGTGAGCGCGGGGAACCCTTCCGGCGGGGTGGCCATGGTCTCGGTCCCCCGGGCTCCCCAGCGGTCCCACAGGATCCGACCGGCGTTGAACGCGGGCCCGTCGACGCAGGCCCGGATGTGGTCGTAGCCCCGGCCGTCCCGCCGGGCCACCGGGACCACGCACGTCCAGCACAGCCCCAGCCCGCAGGCCATCCGCTCCTCCACCGCCACCTGCGCCGGGATCGACCGCCCCTGGCAGAACTCGGCCACCTCCCGGAGGAGGCGCCGGGGACCGGCCGCGTACATGACCTGGGTGCCGCACTTCTCGGTGACGGCCGGGAGGACGTCGACGGCATGCCCCTTCTCCCCCGCCGACCCATCGGCCGTCACCACCGCGATGGTCCGGGCCAGACGCTTGGCCTCGATCGGCTTGAACACCCGGTCCTGCGACGCCCCCCCGACCACCATGTCCACCCGGTGACCGTTTCCGCTGAGCTCCTCGGCCAGGAAGTACAGCGGAGCGGATCCGTGGTCCTCGCACACCAGCAGGCACGAGACCGGCTTGCGGGGCATGGCGAACGGCTTGCCCAGCGGGCCGATCACGTCGAGGAACTGGTGGGCCCGGAGCTCGGCCAGCCAGTCCTCGGAGGTGTTCTCGGGGTCCACCACGAACTCGAGCGTCCCCGCCCACCCGCCCCGGCGGGAGGTCTGGTGGACGAAGAAGGGCCGCCGGAGGAAGGCCTGACGCCCCTGCGGCGCCGCCACCTGGATGAACTGCCCCGGGCGGGCCCGCTCGGCGATCTCCGGGGCGACCAGCGTGACCGAGAGGAACAGCCCGGCCTTCCGCGCGGACAGGACCTCGCAGCGGGCCCGGATCACCGGGCCTCCCTCGCCGCGCGGGCGGGTTCGGGTTCGGGCAGGCGGAGCTGCTCCGGCGGCGGGGCGGGCGCGTGGTACTCCTGCAGGGACCGGGGGGCGGGAAGGCCGGCCCGGATGGCCTCGATCCCCTGGAGCGCGGCCAGGGCGCCGGGGAGGGTCGTGATGCACGGGATCCCGGCGGCCGCCGCCGCCGTGCGGATCTCCGAGCCGTCGGTGCGAGGGCCCCGCCCGAACGGCGTGTTGATAACGATGTCCACCCGCCCGGCGCGGATGAGGTCCACGATGTTCCGTCCCCCTTCGGATCGCTTGCGGACCGGCGTCACCCGGACCCCGGCCCGGGCCAGCACCGCCGCCGTTCCCCGGGTGGCCAGGACGGTGAACCCGAGGTCGGCCAGGCGCTTTGCTGGGAACACGATAGCCCGCTTGTCCCGGTTCGCCACGCTGACGAACGCCGTGCCCTTCGAGGGGAGCCCCGCGCCCACGGCCGTGAGGGCCTTGGCCATGGCCGGGCCGAGCCGCGGATCGATGCCCATGACCTCGCCCGTGGACTTCATCTCCGGCCCCAGCACCGTGTCCTGTCCGGGGAACCGGCCGAACGGCAGCACCGCCGCCTTCACCCCGGTGTGGGCCAGGGTCCGGTACACCTCGCGCGGGGGCAGGATCCCGTCGGCTCGCAGGCCGGCCAGGGACCGGCCCGCCATGACCAGGGCGGCCACCTTGGCCAGCGGCACCCCGGTGACCTTCGACACGAACGGGACGGTCCGGCTGGATCGGGGGTTCGCCTCGAGGACCCACACGCGTTCGTCCTTCACCGCCATCTGCACGTTCAGTAGGCCCTGGACCCCGAGCGCCCCGGCCAGGGTCCGGACGATCTCCTCGGCCCGGTCCAGGTCGTCCTCGGACAGGGTGGGCGGAGGGATCACGCAGGAGGAGTCCCCGGAGTGCACGCCGGCCTCCTCGATGTGCTCCATGACCGCGCCCACAAACGTCTCCCGGCCGTCGCTCACGGCGTCGACGTCGATCTCGATGGCTCCCTCCAGGAACCGGTCGATGAGCACCGGGTGGTCCGGCCCGGCCTCGGCCGCCGTCTGGACGAACCCCTCCAGCTCGTCGGGGCCGTACACGATCTCCATGGCCCGGCCCCCCAGCACGTAGGACGGCCGGACCACCACGGGGTAGCCGATCTCGTCGGCGATCCGCCGGGCCTCGTCCACCGAGGCGGCCTCCCCGTGGGGCGGCGCCGGGATCCCCAGGGACCGCAGCACCGCGGCGAACTTCCCCCGGTCCTCCGCGAGATCGATCGACCCGGGCGAGGTCCCCAGCACGGTGAACCCCTCGCGCTCCAGCGTGTGCGCCAGCTTCAGCGGCGTCTGCCCGCCGAGCTGCACGACGATCCCCTCCGGCCGCTCGGCCCGGCACACCGCCAGGACGTCCTCGGCGGTGAGCGGCTCGAAGTACAGCCGGTCGCTGGTGTCGTAGTCGGTGGAGACCGTCTCCGGGTTGCAGTTCACCATCACGGTCTCATAGCCGGCCTCGCGCAGCGCGAACGCCGCGTGGACGCAGGCGTAGTCGAACTCGATGCCCTGTCCGATCCGGTTCGGCCCGGCACCCAGGATCACGATCCGGGGTCTGGCAGCCGGCCGCACCTCCGACTCCTCCTCGTACGTGGAGTAGTAGTAGGGGGTCCGAGCCTCGAACTCGCCCGCGCACGTGTCCACGGTCTTGAACACCGCATCCACCCCGAGCTCCGTCCGCCGTGCCCGCACCTGGTCCGGGACGGATCCGGTGAGCCCAGCGATGCGCACGTCGGAGAGGCCGCGGCGCTTCGCCTCGAGCAGGTCGGCCGCCGTGAGGTTCGCGAGATCCTTGCCCCGCAAGGCTTCCGCCGTCTCCGCGACCTGCGCGATCTGGTCCACGAACCAGGGGTCGATCGCGGAGGCCTCGGCGACGTCGTCGACGGACGCTCCCCGGCCGAGCAGCGCGTCGACCTCGAGGACCCGGCGCTCGGTGGCGGACCCCGCGGCGTCGAGTGTGGCGTGCCGTGGCGGCGCCTCGAGGTCGGGCCGTTCCAGGGACCGCACGGCCTTCCCCAGGGCTTCGGAGAACGTCCGGCCGATGGCCATGACCTCCCCCACCGATTTCATGACCGTGGTGAGCCGGGGATCGGCCTGGGGGAACTTCTCGAACGCGAACCTCGGGATCTTCACCACCACGTAGTCGAGCGTGGGCTCGAACGCGGCGAGGGTCTCGCCGGTGATGTCGTTGCGGATCTCGTCGAGGCGGTACCCCACGGCGAGCAGCGCGGCGATCTTCGCGATGGGGAACCCGGTGGCCTTCGACGCCAGCGCCGAGGACCTGGATACCCGGGGGTTCATCTCGATCACGACCTGCCGGCCGTCCCGGGGGTCCACGGCGAACTGGATGTTCGAGCCCCCGGTATCCACGCCCACGGCCCGGATGCACGCCAGCGCGGCGTCGCGCATCCGCTGGTACTCCCGGTCGGTGAGGGTCTGCTGCGGAGCCACCGTGATGGAGTCGCCGGTGTGGATCCCCATCGGGTCGACGTTCTCGATCGAGCAGATCACCACGGCGTTGTCCGAGCCGTCCCGCATGACCTCGAGCTCGAACTCCTTCCACCCGGCCACGGACTCCTCCACCAGGATCTCGGAGATCGGGCTCTCCGCGAGGCCATGCGCGGCCACCGCCCGCAGCTCGTCCTCCGTGGCGGCCAGCCCGGTCCCCCCGCCGCCCAGCACGAACGACGGCCGGACGATGACCGGAGCGCCGATCTCCGCCGCCACCGCGAGGGCCTCCTCCAGCGAGTGGGCGAACCCGCTTCGGGGAAGGGCCAGTCCGGCCGCTCGCATCGTGGCCGCGAACTGGCGGCGGTCCTCGGCCCGGCGGATGGCGTCGATCCCGGCCCCGATCAGCCGGACCCCGGACCGGTCCAGGACCCCGGCCTCGGCCAGCGCCACGGTGGCGTTCAGCGCCGTCTGCCCGCCGAGGGTGGGGAGCAGCGCGTCGGGGCGCTCCTTCTCGACGATCGCCGCGATGGACTCCGGCGTAAGCGGCTCGATGTACGTCGCGTCGGCGAACTCGGGATCGGTCATGATCGTGGCCGGGTTCGAGTTCACCAGGACCACGCGGTACCCCTCGGCTCGCAGGGCCTTGCAGCCCTGGGTGCCGGAGTAGTCGAACTCGCAGGCCTGGCCGATCACGATCGGCCCGCTCCCGATGACGAGGATCGACTCGATGTCCTCGCGCCTGGGCATCAGGCAGCCGTCTCCATCAGCTCACGGAAGCGTTCGAACAGGTAGCCGGCGTCGTGCGGCCCCGGAGCCGCCTCGGGATGGTACTGGACGGAGAACGCCGGGATGCGTTCGCACCTCAGGCCCTCGAGGGTTTCGTCGTTGAGGTTCCAGTGGGTGAGGGTGACGGGGCCAAAACCGGATTCGACTCGCGCGGGGCGGGGGCTGGTTGGCGGTCGGGTCCCTCCCGGGTCCACGGCGAAGCCGTGGTTGTGGCTGGTGATCTCGACCCTTCCGGTGTCAGTGTCGAGGACCGGCTGGTTCACGCCTCGGTGCCCGAATTTGAGCTTGTACGTCGAGAGGCCGAGCGCTCTCGCCATGAGCTGATGACCCAGGCAGATCCCGAAGATGGGAATCCGGCCGAGGAGTGCGCGGGCCGCTTCGATGCCGTACGTCGTGGCGGCTGGGTCTCCGGGGCCGTTGCTAAGGAAGACGCCTGTGTACTCGGCGTCGAGAACCTCCGTTGCCGGCGTCTCTGCCGGGAAGACGGTGGCTTCGATGCCGTGCGATGCGAGGTTGCGGAGGATGTTGCGCTTGATCCCGAAGTCGTAGGCGGCCACCCGGAAGATGCGGCCGTGGTCGGCGGTGGCGGGGCCGGCGACCTCGGCGGCTTCGTAGGGCTCCGCGGTGGAGACGAGGCGGGCCAGGTCGGCGCCTTCCATGCCGGGGTGGGTGCGGGTCCGTTCGACCAGGGAGCCCGGGTCGAGGTCCTCCGTGCCGACGGCGCAGCGCATGGCGCCCGCGCTGCGGAGGCGGAGGGTCAGGCGGCGGGTGTCGATGCCCTCGATGGCCACGACGCCGGCTTCGGCCAGCTCCTCGGGGAGGGTCCGGTCGGCGCGCCAGGACGAGGCGCGGCGGGAGGCCTCCCGGACGGCGAATCCGGCCACCTGGACCCGGGCGGACTCGGGGTCGTCGCGGTTCACGCCGTAGTTCCCCTGGTGGGGGGCCGTCATCGTGACGACCTGGCCGGCGTAGGACGGATCCGTGAGGACCTCCTGGTAGCCGCTCATGCCGGTGTTGAACACGGCCTCGCCGAAGGCCTCGCCGCGGGCGCCGAACGAGCGTCCCCGGAACGCCGTGCCGTCCTCCAGGACCAGCAGCGCGTCGGGACCCCTGGTCATCGCGGGCACGACCGGGCTCCCGTCACCGCGCCGGCTTCCCGTCGGCCACGACCAGGGTCCCCCGATACATCGTGTGGACCACCCGCCCGGTCAGGGTGTGGCCGAGGAACGCCGAGTTCCTGCTCTTCGAGGCGAACGGCGCCTCCACCGTCCACCGGGCCTCCGGGTCGAACGCCACCAGGTTGGCCGGCCGCCCCGCCTCCACCGGCCCGCCGTGCGCCGTCGCGGCCAGGATGCGGGCGGGCGCCGTCGAGAGGGCCTCGATGGCCCGGGTCAGCGTGATCCTCCCGGCGTGGACCCCGTGCGTGAGCACCGCTGCCAGCGCGGTCTCCAGGCCGATGGTCCCCGGCGGGGCCTGGTCGAACTCGGCCTCCTTCTCCTCCACCGCGTGCGGCGCGTGGTCCGTGACCACCGCGTCGATGGTCCCGTCGGCCAGCCCGGCCCACAGGGCCTCGCGGTCGTCGGGGGTCCGGATCGGGGGGTTCACCTTGAGGTTCGTGTCGTACGTGGCCAGGTCCTCGTCGGCGAACACCAGGTGGTGGGGTGTGACTTCAGCCGTGACCCTCAGCCCCTCGGCCTTGGCCCGCCGGACCAGGTCCACCGAGCCGGAGCTCGACAGGTGGCACACGTGCAGTCGGCCCCCGGTGAGCCGGGCCAGCGCCAGGTCCCGGGCCACGACGACCTCCTCGGCCTCCCGGGGCTGCCCGGCCAGGCCCAGGGAGTACGATTGGTAGCCCTCGTGCATCTGGCCCCCATCGGCCAGCGTGGGGTCCTCGCAGTGCTCGGCGATGATCACGCCCTCGAACGCCCGCGCGTAGCGGAGCGCGTTCCGGAGGACCCGAGCGCTCGGCACGCACCGGCCGTCGTCGCTGAACACCCGGACGCCGGCCTCGACCATCTCCCCGATCTCGGCCATGTCCTCGCCGGCCAGCCCCCTGGTGATGGCGCCGACCGGGAACACGTCGCACAGCGCGGCCGCCTCGGCCAGGGCCCGGACCTCATGGATCACCGCGGCGTTGTCGGCCACGGGGTCGGTGTTCGCCATCGGCGACACCGCCGTGAAGCCGCCGAGCGCGGCGGCCCGGCACCCGGTCTCCACGGTCTCCTTGTCCTCGCGCCCCGGCTGGCGGAGGTGGGTGTGGAGGTCGACCAGACCCGGCGACAGGAACAGGCCCTCGCAGTCGACGACCTCGGCGCCGCTCGCCGGGAGCCCGGGACCCACGTCCACGATCACGTCGGCTTCGACCACAACGTCGACCGCCTCGTCGCGGCCGGCGGCCGGGTCCACCACGCGGGCCCCCCGGAACAGGGTCCGCTCAGGCATCGGCTCCCACCTCCACCTTGGACGCCGGCTCGTTCGACCCCGGGAGCGTGACCTGCTCGGCCGCCGGTTCGGCGGCAGCAGACGCCGTGGGCGGCGGTCCCTCCGCGGCGCCCGTCCCCCCCAGCAGGAGGTACAGCAGCGACATCCGCACGGCGATCCCGTTCGTCACCTGTTCCTCGATCACGGCCTGCGGGAGGTCGGCCACGTCGGAGTCGATCTCCACACCGCGGTTCATGGGCCCCGGGTGCATGATCAGCGCGCCCTCCGGAAGCATCCCCACACGCTCCCGGGACAGGCCGAACAGCCGGGCGTACTCGCGGACGCTCGGGAAGTACTGCTGGCGCTGGCGCTCCCGCTGGACCCGGAGCATGTAGCAGACGTCGAGCTTCGGCAGGACCGACTCGATGTCGTAGGAGACCTGCACCCCCCACGCCGGCGCGTCCGGCGGGATCAGCGTGGGCGGCCCGACCAGCGTGACCTCGGCGCCCATCTTGACCAGCGCGAACGACAGCGACCGGGCCACGCGGGAGTGCATGACGTCGCCGATGATGGCGGCCCGGATGCCCTCCAGCCGCCCCAGTCTCTCCCGGATCGTGTACAGGTCCAGGAGGGCCTGGGTGGGGTGCTCGTGGGTGCCGTCGCCGGCGTTCAGCACGCTCCCCTTCACCCACTTCGTGAGCTGGTACGGCGACCCGCTCGAGGAGTGCCGGATGACGACGGCGTCGGCCCCCATGGCCTGGAGCGTGAGCGCGGTGTCCTTCAGCGACTCCCCCTTCGACACCGAGGACCCGCTCGTGGAGAAGTTGATGACGTCGGCCGACAGCCGCTTCGCGGCGAGCTCGAAGGAGATCCGGGTCCGGGTGGAGTTCTCGTAGAACAGGTTCACCACGGTCCGGCCCCGCAGCGCCGGCACCTTCTTGATGACCCGGGTCCCCACCTCCCGGAACGAATCCGCCGTGTCGAGGATGCGGACGACGTCCTCCGCCGACACGTCGTGGATCGAGAGCAGGTGCTTGTTCACTGGCTACCCCCTGAGTCGGCGCCGAGGTAGACGGCGTCTTCCCCGTCGGTCTCGGTGAGTGCCACGCGGACGTTCTCGTCGTGGCGGGTTGGCACGTTCTTGCCGACGAAGTCGGCGCGGATCGGCAGCTCGCGGTGGCCCCGGTCGACCAGGACCGCAAGCTGCACCGCCCGGGGCCGGCCGAAGTCGACCAGGGCGTCGAGGGCGGACCGGATGGTCCGGCCGGTGAACAGGACGTCGTCCACCAGCACCACGGTCCGGCCGGTGATGTCGAACGGGATCCGGGTCTCGTGGACCTCGGGGGCCTCGGCCCGCATCCCGATGTCGTCGCGATAGAAGGTGATGTCGAGGGCCCCCACCGGGATCTCGGCCCCCTCGATCCGGCGGAGCTCGGTGGCCAGTCGCCAGGCCAGGTCGTCGCCCCGGGCGGCGATCCCGACCAGGACCAGGTCGCCGGCGCCCTTGTTCCGTTCCAGGATCTCGTGGGCGATCCGCGTGGTGGCCCGGCGGATCTCCGCCTGGTCCATCAACCGGGCCACGGTGCCCCTTCCGACCGGGGGGCTAGCGCTCGGCCGTGCCTCGGCGGGCCCGTTCGAACTCCGGCCTCGCTCTTGAGCCCCCCGGATCCCCGTCATGAAGAAACGCCCGGCCGCGGTCGCAGGGCGTACCTGTGGCGCATCTTCAGCCTCGCCTCCTTTCCGGCCTCACGGGACCGGTCTTTAAAGGGGAAGTGCGAAGCGAGGTTAACCGGTGCAGGCCGGCGCATCAACCATCCCGAGGTGAGATCAGCGGGTCAGCCTGGATCCGGTCCCCGATCCTTCCAGCCGCATCGACTTGAGATTCCCGGTTCGGTCTGTGCAGGACTCCTGGACGAAGAGCTGGCTTCCGCACCGAGCAGGGGCCAAGTGACAGGTCGCTCGCCTGTGCGAGCGCGGCGGTCCCTCATGGACCGGAGACCTCAGATCTCGACGTCGGTCCCTACACCACGGTCGCGTGCTGCGCGGAGCACCAGGGCGGCGGCGGCAGCGTCCTGGACGGCAACGCCGACGGACTTGTACAGGGTGAGCTGGTCGGGGGATTCGCGGCCGGGATGGGAGCCGGAGAGGATCTCGCCGATCTCGACGATGCGGTCGGGGTCGAGGTCGCCGTCGCGGATCGACCACACCAGGTCGTTCGCGCCGGCCGGGCCGGGGGACAGCGCGGATTCCCGCGACTCCACCACCACCAGGGCGTCGCGGACCGTGGCCGGGTCGAGCTCGCGCCCGCCCGGGTTCACTCCGACGGAGTTCACGTGCGCGCCCCGGGACAGCCACTCCCGAGCCAGGACCGGATCGGGGCTGTGCGTCGTGGCGCTGACCACGTCGGCGCCGCGCGCGGCCTCCTCGAACGAGCCGGCGGCGGTGACCGTCACGGTCACCCGGCCGCTCAGTTCCGCCGCCAGGGTCGCCGCGAGCTCGGGGTTGCGCCCGGCCACCCGGATCTCTCGGAACGGTCGCACGCGCGACACCGCCAGCGCGTGGGCGCCTGCCTGGACGCCGGTTCCCAGGATGGCCAGCACCGATGCATCCTCCCGGGCCAGGACCCGCGTGGCCAGGGCCGACCCCGCGGCCGTCCGCATGGCCGTGATGGCCGTCCCGTCGAGGAGTGCCGCCGGGGTCCCGGTCTCCGGGTCGAACGCCACGATCACCGCCTGGTGGGTGGGGACGGCCGTCCCGGCGTTCCCCGGGAACAGCGAGACCAGCTTGGTCTCGAGCATCGCCGCCGAAGGCAGCCACACCGGCATCACCCCGAGCAGGGAGTCGCGCTCGCTCAGACGGGCGGCCACGCGCGGGGGCATGGAGGCCCGTCCCGCCGAGAGGTCCACCATGGCCTCTGCGAGCGCGTCAACGAGCTCGTCCGGGTCCAGGAGGGCCTCCACCTCCGCGCGGGTCAGGATCAGCACGGGCGGCATCATCGTCTCCCCGGGCAGACTCGAGCGAATCCCTCCCTCGGATGGCCTGAGCGGCGACCCGGATGACACCGGGTGGGAACGGGACTGGGACTGGCGGAATGGGGGGAAAGGCCTACACTTGGACCTGGCCACCGAAAGACAAGGAGATCCCATGCTCGGCCTGTTCGACCAGCTCGGCCCCGCGGAGATCCTCATCATCCTGGCCGTCTTCCTGCTCCTGTTCGGGGCCAAGAAGCTCCCCGAGCTGGCGCGGTCCCTGGGACGCTCCTCCACGGAGTTCCGCAAGGGTCTCAAGGAGGGTGGGAAAGACGATCCCGAGGAGTCCGCGCCGGCCGCCGCTCCGGCCGCCAAGGCGGAGACCAAGCCCGCCGAGACGACCGCGGACCCCAGCTCCGAGTAGCGCCCGGCCGCCGGCCGGGAATCAGCCCGGCGGTTCGATGGGGCCGGCCGGCTGGGGGCGTTCGACCGCTCGCTCCCTGGCCACCTTGCCCAGCACGCCGTTCACGAACCGGCCGGAGTCCTCGGTGGAGAGCTCCCGGGCCGCCTCCACGGCCTCCGACACCGCCACGGCAACCGGCGTCTCGGGCAGCCACAGCAGCTCGAAGCACGCCAGCCGGAGGATGGCCCGGTCCACCGCGGCCAGCCGGTCCACCGACCATCCCTCCGCGGTCTCCCCGATCAGGGCATCGATCTCACCGAGGTGGGCCTGCACCCCCTCCACCAGCTCCCTGGTGAACCCCGGCTCGGTCTCTCCGGTGGCCGTGTGCCACTCCTCGAGGACCTCCGTGGGGCTCGTCCCGGTGACGTCGGCCTGGTACAGGACCTCCACGGCCGTCCGCCGGTCGGGGTGCCGGGGATGGACGGCCCGACGGCGCCCGGCGTCCTGGCCCTCCACCGCCGCTACTTCTCGCGGGTCAGGTACTCGCCGGTCCGGGTGTCGACCTTCACCCGGTCGCCCTCCTCCACGAACAGCGGCACCTGCAGGGTGATCCCCGTCTCCAGGTTGGCCGGCTTCATCGCGCCCGACACCCGGTCGCCCTTCACACCCGGGTCGGTGTGGGTCACTGCGAGCACCACCGCTGCCGGCATCTCCACCGAGATGGCGTTCCCCTCGTACATCGACAGGATCGGGGTGAACCCCTCGGTGAGGTACTTCACGGCCTCTCCCGCCACCCCCACCGGGACCTGGTGCTGTTCGTAGGACTGCGAGTCCATGAACACCAGCTGGTCGCCGTCCCGGTACAGGTACTGCATCTCCTTCTTCTCCAGGATGGCCAGCCCGACCTTCTCGTCGTGCTTGAAGGTCCGGTCCAGGACGGCCCCCGTCTTCACGTTGCGGAGCTTGGTCCGGACCACGGCCTGGCCCTTGCCCGGCTTGTGGTGCAGGAAATCGAGGACCGTCCACAGCTGGCCGTCCAGCTCCAGGGTCATGCCGTTCTTCAGGTCGTTCGTCGAGACGCTCACGGATCGCTCCTTCGGTGTTCGGGGCGCGGGCCGTGCCGGCGGCGGCCCGGTTCGGGGGTCACAGGACCACGAGGTCTTTGGTGGAACGGGGCATGGGCCGGCAGCCGTCCTCGGTGACCTCCACCATGTCCTCGATCCGCACCCCGCCCAGGCCGGGCACGTACACGCCGGGCTCCACCGTGACCACCGCCCCCACCGGGAGGACATCGTCGGACTTGGCCCGCAGGGTGGGCCCCTCGTGGATCTCCAGCCCCACCCCGTGGCCCAGCGAGTGCGAGAACTCCCGGCCCCGGCCGGCCTCGTCGATGACCGCGCGCGCCGCGGCGTCCGGCTCGCTCCCGGCGATGCCGGGCTTCACGGCGTCGATGCCGGCCTGCTGGGCCGCCTTCACCAGGTCGTGGATCTCCCGGAGCTCCGGCGGAGGCTCGCCGTAGGCCACGGTCCGGGTCATGTCGGCGTGATACCCGCGGTACAGCGCGCCGAAGTCGAGCTTCACCACGTCCCCCCGGCGGAGGTCCCGGTCGCCGGGGTGGTGATGGGGTTCAGCGGCGGACTCCCCGAACGCCACGATCGAGTCGAACGCCAGCCCGTCGGCCCCGTTCTGGCGCATGATGAGCTCCATCTCCAGGGCCACCTCGCGCTCGGTCATCCCCTCGGACAGCTTGGCCACGATCCGGTCGAAGCAGTCGTCGGTGACGGCCTGGGCCTCGGCGATCATCTCGACCTCCTCGGGCTCCTTGATCCACCGGAGGCGCTCCACCTCCTCCCCCACCGCGACCAGCTCCACGCCGTCCCCGGCCTCCGCCAGGTCCCGGTACAGCTTGTAGGTCACCCCGCCCGCCTCGAACCCGACACGGGCCACCTCCAGGGCCCGGCAGGCGTCGGCGAACGCCGAGGGGAAGGCCGAGTACGTGGTCCGCTCGAGGTCCGGCACCTCCCGCCGGGACTGCTCCGTGTAGCGGCCGTCGGTGAGGAAGGTGGTCCGGTCGGCGTGCAGCAGCACCTGGCCGTTCGAGCCGGTGAACCCGGTCAGGTAGCGCACGTTCGGCAGTCGGGTGATGAGGATCGCGTCGAAGCCCAGCTCGCTCAGGCGCGCGGCGAACCGCTCTCGTCGTCCGGGGAAATCCATGCCAGGGCCTCCAGCGCCAGATGATACCCGCCGGTCCCCGCCCCAGCGATCACGGCCCGGCAGGCCGGCGACACCACCGAGTGCCGGCGGAACTCCTCCCGGGCGTAGATGTTCGTCTGGTGGACCTCGATCACCGGCAGGCCGCATCCCTCCACCGCGTCGCGCAACGAGTGGGAGTAGTGGGTGAGGGCGCCGGGGTTCACCACGACCACGGCGTGGCCCTCGGACCGCGCCGCGCTCAGCCACGTCACTAGGTCCCCCTCGTGGTCGGACTGCCGCCAGGCCACCGCGTGGCCCAGGTCCCCTGCCCGGCGCTCCACCCCGGCCATGACCTCGTCGAGGGTCTCCCGGCCGTACCGCGCCGGGTCCCTGCGACCCAGCGCCCCCAGGTTCGGCCCGAACAGGAACAGGACGTTCACGGCCGGGCTCCTCGGCTCCCACCGCCGGACCATGCTCCGGGATCTCCGCGGGCCCTCACATCGCCTCCAGCGTCTCCACGACGGCCTCGTCGGGGACGTCGCCCACCACGACCGGCCGGCCGACGTCCTCGAGCAGGACGAAGCGAAGCGCACCGCGACGCTTCTTGTCCATCCGCATCGCGTCGAGGATGGCGCCCGGATCCCGCAGGGGCCCGCCGGTCGGCAGCCCGTATCGCTCCAGCAGGCCGACGTGCCGCCCCACCAGGCCGGGGGCGGCCACCCCGAGCCGCTCGGCCAGGCGGGCGGCGAACACCATGCCGATGGCCACGGCCTCGCCGTGGGACCGGCCCTCGAACCCGGCGACCCGTTCCAGGGCGTGCGCCACCGTGTGGCCGTAGTTCAGGAACAGCCGCTCGGAGGCGTCGCGCTCGTCCCGGGCCACCACCTCCGCCTTGATCTCGACACACCGGCGGACCAGGTCGTGCAGGACCCGGAACGTCCCCTCCCGGTCCGGTTCCGGACGGGCCACCTGCCCGGTGTTCCGTTCCAGCAGGTCGAGGATCCCCCGGTCGAACGCCAGGGCGTACTTCGCGACCTCCCCCAGGCCCGACCGGTACTCGCGGTCCGGGAGCCCCGACAGGGTCGCGACGTCGGCCAGGACCGCCGCGGGCTGGTGGAACGCCCCCACCAGGTTCTTCCCATCGGGCAGGTTCACGCCGGTCTTCCCCCCGATCGCGGCGTCCACCTGCGCCAGCAGGGTCGTGGGGATCTGGACCACCGGCATCCCCCGGAGGTACGTCGCGGCGACGAACCCGGCCAGATCCCCGGTGACGCCGCCTCCCAGCGCCACCACCAGGTCCTCGCGCTGGGCCTCGTGCCGGGCCAGCTCCCGGTACAGGCCCTCGGCGACGGCCAGCACCTTCGCCGCCTCGCCGTCCGGGATCGCCAGATGCACCGCGGCCCACCCGGCCTCCTCCAGCCCGGCTGCCACGTCGCGCAGGAACCGCTCGGCCACCCGCCGGTCGGCCACGACGAAGGCCGTCCCCCCGTCGGGGGCCCCCGGGACCGACAGCCGGAGTCTGGGAAGGATCCGCACCCCCACGACGACGTCGTACGGACGGCCGGGGACCTCCACGGAGACCGCCGTCACGGGGGGATCTCCCCGGACCAGACGAGCCAGGGCCCGGGCCGAGGTCTCCGGGCCGGCCGGTCCCGGGCCGCCGTGGACCGTCCCGTCGGCCAGGGCCCGATACAGCGGCGCCCGTTCGGCGGCCAGGGACTCCCAGGAGCCCCGATCGGCCAGCAGGGGCCGGGGACGGGGGTCCTCGGCCAGCCGGGCCAGCGCCTCCCCGGCATCCACCTCAAGGTGCAGCACCAGTCCGGTCCTGCGCATGAGGCGCCGGTTCTTCTGGTCGAGGACGGCTCCGCCGCCGGTGGACACCACCGCGGCCGGGCCATCCGCCGCCGCGCACAGCGCCCCGGCCTCCAGGGCGCGGAACCCCTGCTCCCCGTCCCCGGCGAAGATGTCCGCGATGGAGCGTCCGGCGTTCCGTTCGACCTCGGCGTCCAGGTCGACGAACCCCAGCCCCAGCAGGTCCGCCAGGACGGGCCCGGCCGCGGTCTTCCCGGACCCCGGCATGCCCACCAGCCACACGTGCCGGCCCCGGCCCTCCGCGGTCACGACCGGCCCTCGACCGTGGCCCGGAGTCCCTCGAGGTTCCTGCGGGTCTCGGCCAGCGAGTCTCCGCCGAACTTCTCGAGCACGGCGTCGGCCACCACCAGGGCCACGGCCGACTCCCCCACCACGGCGCCGGCCGGGACGGCGCACACGTCGGTCCGCTGGCGGAACGGCCGGGACGGCTTCCCGGTGGCGAGGTCCACGGTGCGCAGCCCCGCGGGCACCGTGGAGAACGGCTTCATGGCCGCCCGGACCCGGATGGGCTGGCCGTTCGTCATGCCGCCCTCGATCCCGCCGGCCCGGTTCGACAGCCGTCGGGGCGCCCCGCCAGGCGGCCCCGGAGCGATCTCGTCGTGGGCCCTGGTCCCCGGCCTGGCCGCGGAGGCGAACCCGTCACCGACCTCCACCCCCTTCACCGACTGGATGCTCATGAGGGCCAGGGCCAGCCGGGCGTCGAGCTTCCGGTCGAACTGCACGTGGGACCCCAGGCCGGGGGGCGCGCCGTGCACGACCACCTCGAACACGCCTCCCAGGGTGTCGCGGGCCCGCTGCGCGGTCCGGACGGCCTCCACCATCCGGGCTGCCGCCTTCGGGTCGGCGCACCGGACCGGCGAGCGGTCGATGGCGGCCAGGTCCTCCGGCCCCGGCGGCCGCCGGCCCGCGGACACCGCGGCCCGGCCGATCCGGACGACGTGCGACACCACGGAGATCCCCACCTCGGCCAGGAGCGCCTTGCACAGGTACCCCGCGGCCACCCTGGCCGCCGTCTCCCGCGCGCTGGCCCGCTCCAGGACGTTGCGGGCGTCGTCGAAGCCGTACTTCAGCATCCCGGCCAGGTCGGCGTGGCCCGGCCGGGGCGCGGTGAGCCGCTCCGAGGGGTCGTCGGGGCCCTCCGCCCCCATCAGCTCGGCGTACTTCGACTGGAACTCCGCGTTCGGGATGGTCACCGCCACCGGGCTCCCCAGCGTGCGGCCGTGCCGGACCCCGCCCCAGATCTCCGCCGGATCCCCCTCCAGGCGTTGCCGGCCGCTCCGACCGTATCCCAGCCGGCGCCGGGCCAGCTCGCCCCGCAGCCCCTCCACGGACACCGGGATGCCCGCGGGCATCCCCTCCAGGATCGCCACCAGGCCCCGCCCGTGCGACTCCCCCGCCGTCAGCAGCCGAAGCATGCCCGAATGATAGGCAGGGCCGGACGCGCCAACCCCGAGTGGCCCCCGCGAAGTGGGAGGGGGCGGTCCTGAGCAGGACCCCCCCGTGACCGGCGACCACTCCCCCCACAGGCAGACGCCGGCGTCTCGGAAGCAGGTGAGGACTACTTCTGCGGGTTCTCGCAGAGCTCGAACTCCTGGGAGCGGTGCGTGAACGTCGCGCAGGAACCGCTGATCGACACCAGCTCGAAGCCGTCGTCGAAGGAGTCGCCCACACCCTCGGTGTACGCCGTGCCGTCCACCTCGACCTGGGCCATGTCCTCGCCGTTCCGCGTGAAGATGTCGATGAGGACCACCGTGTGCCCGCCGATCGTGGCGCTGGTGCCGCCCGGCGGCGCGCTCGACGGCGGGGGCGGCGGGGACACCGACTCCGGGGGCGGGGACGACGTGGTGGGCGGTGGTGACGAGGTCGTGGGAGGCGGTGACGAAGTGGGGCTGGTCGGCCCGGTCGTCGCCGGCGTGGTGGGGCCGCCCCCGCCGCTCGCGCTCACCTTCGGGGAGAACGGATCGGTCCCCCCGAAGGCGACGTCGAGCGGCGGGGTGGGGCGGGGCGACTGGCCGCCCTGCGAGCTGGGCGCGGGGGCCGGCGATGCCGGCGTGGTCCCCTGCGTCGTGGGCGCGCCGAACGGCGAGTTCTGGGGCTTGCTCGGTTTCAGGATCAGGAAGTACGCGGCCGCCGCGACCAGGACGACCATCACGAAGATGATCAGCGCGCGCCGGTCTCTGGTGGTGAGCGCCATCGAGGTCAGCCTCCGGTGATCGTGGTCGAGGGAACGGGGGCCGGCGTTCCGCTGGGGACCGGCGTGGGCGTCCCCGGGGTCCCGCCCGGAACTCCCTCGGTGTGTCCGGGCGACGATCCCGGCCCGGCGTTCGCGTCGGTGGTGTAGACCTCGGCGGTCATCGTGAGCTGGAGCTTGCTCTGGTCCTCGCCGCCGGGACCCACGGTGATCTGGGTCACCCGGACCGCCCGGGGCAGCGTCTCCATCTTGAACATGAACTCCTCCACCGAGAAGAACCCACCGCTCACGTTGATCTGCGTGGAGATCACCGAGATCCCGGACGTCGAGACCGTGGGCGTCCCCGGGGACACCGAGAAGAAGTCCACGGCCGCGGAGTCCGCCGCGTTCTGCAGCAGCCGGACCAGGCTCGGCACGTCGGCCGTCGGCGGGATCTTCGTCTGGAGCCGGGCCAGCGTCTTCTGAGCCTTCTTGGCCGCCGCCTTGTCCTCCTTCAGCTCCTTCAGCTGGTTCGTGAGGGTCTGCTCCTGCTGCTGGGCGGCCGCCAGGTCGTCCGTGCGCTTGCCCACCGCGGAGATCCGCGGCAGGAGCAGGAGCACCAGGACCCCCAGGGCCACCACCAGCGACACGACTCCGGCGATGATCTGTTCCCGACGCTCGTTCACGAGACGCCACCTCCGCGGGCCGCGCAGTCGTTGAGGTCCACCGAGGAGCTGAACTGCCACACCGGCGTCCCGTTCACGTCGCCCACCTGGGCGCTCGCCAGCCAGGAGTTCACCCAGCCCTTCACGCCCTCCAGCTTGGTCAGCCACAGGGCCACGGTCTGCGCGTCCAGGGAGTTCCCCTGGAACTGGATGTTGCCGATGAGCGAGTGCGCGGCGGCGTTGCTCGCCTTGCACGAGCCCGTTCCTGTGGCGGGCGCCCCCGTCGCCGGCGGGACGACCCCTTCGGCGGCGGCGGTCGGCGACTGGGCGGTGCCGGTCATGGCCGACAGCCACATCCGGTCGGGCTCCACGTTCGACAGGTCGTTCAGGACCCGCGACCAGTGCACGGTGTTCACCAGCGCGCCCTGCAGCAGGGTCTTCTGCCGGTCCACCTGGGCGCGCAGCTCGGCGTACCTCTGCAGCGAGGCCACCTTGGCCTGGAGCTGGGCGTTCGTGGCCTCCTGGGCCTTCACCTGCTGGTCGATGTCGTTCAGCCGGTTGCCCTGGAGGTACCAGAACGCGAGGAGCAGGACCACCACGGCGGCGCCGGCCAGCGCGATCAGGCTGGTCTGGCGCCGGACCCGCTGGCGCTCCTTCAGCTCTCGGGGAAGGAGGTTGACCTGGGTCACGACTTGCCTCCCGGAAGCGCGAGCCCCACGGCCACGGCCAGCAGCGGCTCGGCCTCGGCCAGGGCCTCCTGGGACAGATCCAGATCGGGGCGGACCCGCGCGAACACGTGCCCGGCTTCGGACGGCGTTCCGAGGCGCTCCGCGAGCAGGTCGACGAACCCGCCCAGCTTGGAGCCGCCGCCGGTCACCCTCAGCCGGCCGATGCGCGAGCCGGGGCTCTGTGCCGCGTAGAACTCGAGCGACGAGCGGATCTCGTCGACGAAGCTGACCGTCCGGCCGCCTGCCACCCGGCGGACGTCCTCCAGGCTCGGCCCGCCCTCGACGGCCTCGCCCCGCTTCAGCCGGTCGGCCTGGTCCTCGGGGATCCCGAGCGCCCGGGCCACGGCCAGCGTGATGTCGTTGCCGCCGGAGGGCAGGATCCGGACGAACCGGGGGATGGTCCGCAGGTGGACGCAGATGCTGGTGACGTCGGCGCCCACGTCGATGAGGGCCTCCTCGTGCTGCTCGTCGAGGACCGCACCACCCTCGGCGTCGCCCACCGATCGGATCAGGGCGAACGGGATGAGGTCGAGTCCGACGGGCTCCAGCCTGGCGGCGTGGGCCGTCTGGACGAGCGCGTCCACCATGGCCCGCTGTGCGGCCACCAGGAGCACCCGGATCATCCGGCGCCCCTCCTGCTCGAACTCGTCCAGAGGGTCGAAGTCCAGCACCGCGTCCTCCACCGCGATCGGGATGAAC
>WNGB01003273.1_pt1 | contig 51272 bp, 45 predicted proteins | sample 5400681 | NCBI WGS metagenome assembly WNGB01 (sample SAMN13153367, study PRJNA577476) | soil metagenome | isolation source: 115 cm soil or saprolite under grassland replicate 2 | place: USA:California | collected 2016-06-15
AAAGGGGTGGACGTCATCGCCCACGCTTGCTCCTCGCACGCCGACCGAGCGTCTCCGCCCAAGGAACCCGAAGCAAATCGCGCGAAATTCGAAGCCGTCCAAGCACACTTGTCGGTTGCGTTGGGAGTGTGAGCATCGCGACGACACGGTCCGCCAGCACGGCGACCCGCTCGGCGTCTTCGGCCCGCGCATCGCCGAGAAGAGCGGCGATCTCGACGGCGGCGGCAGCTTCGACCGCTTCGCCGCGCGCGACGGTGAACGCGCGGGCCTTGTCCGCCCGCGTGACGCGACCGGCGCCCTCCGCGCAGTTGAGACACGTCCCCTTCGCAGCGCGAAGAGCTTCGTCCCGGAGCTTGGCGTCGCGAATGTGGGCGTCGCGGACGGCGACGAGCATCTCGCGGGCGAGTCCGAACACGTGGAGCCTGTGATGAGGGAGAGAGGGTGAGTTCTTCATGGCTTGGGTCCTTTCGCCCCGTCGAAGGACCCAAGCCATGAAGAACACCGACGACCCCAAACTCACCGGAGCGGCAAATCGTAGGCGCGCCGCCGCATGCAAGCTCGTGACAAGCAAGGAGATGCGCGCGAAGAAATCGCGCGTCACGTCGGCTTGGCACGAGCTTGCCGGCGGTGGCGCGCAGTGCCGCGAAGTGGTCGGTTCCGGGGCAACAGGATCCGCGACCGCGACCTCGACCGCGACCTCGACCGCGACCGCGACCTCGACCGCGACCTCGACCTCGACCGCGACCGCGACCGCACAGTACCGACAAGATCGCGCCGCGCTCGTTACCTCGTCGCCGCTTGGGGTGTCGTCGGAACCGGCCCCCTCGGAAACGTATGGCGAGTCACGATGTCGGCGACCGTGAGCGAGAGTAGCAGCGTGATCAAGCCGGCGGAGACGAGGACGACCATGGTGTTGATGAAGCGATGCTCGATGAGCTCCATGAAAAACAGTGCGACGAGCGTCGTTTTTGCGAGGGCGATGACCAGCGCGAAGACGATGTCGAACGCACCATGGTGCGTGCCGGAGAGCAGGAACGAGAGCAGGGCAAGGCCCATCAGAGAGAGCCACACGATGACGTACCGAAGCGACGAAGCGTGCCTCACGGGTCTCCTTTACGCGTGCATGAGGTAAAGGCAGGGCCAGAGAAAAATCCAGATGACGTCCACGAGGTGCCAATAGAGCGCGCCCAGCTCGAGGGGGGTGTGGTAGAGCGGCGAGTAGCGGTGCTGCCAAGCGCCGACCATCACCCAGGCAAGCATCCCCATGCCCGCGATGACGTGCAGCGCGTGAAGGCCGGTCATCAGGAAGTACAGCGTGAAGAAGATTCGAGGGCCGAAACCGCGAAGACCCTCGTAGCGGTAGCTCGGTCCGGGGAAAATCCCTTCGCGAAAGTGCTCGGCATATTCGGTGAGCTTGACCCCGAGGAACACGAAACCGAGGAGGATGCTCGCCAAAAGAAGGAGGGCCGAGCGCCTCGCGCGACCGAGCCTCACCTCGTGTACGCTGAGCGCCACCGTGAAACTGCTGGTCAGCAGGATGAAGGTGTTGATCGTGCCGAGCGCGCGATCGTTGAGGCTTGCGGCGGCGGCAAACGCATCGGGGTAAAGCGTGCGATACGCGGCGTAGAGCACGAACAAACCGGTGAAAAGGAGGGCTTCGCTTCCGAGAAAGGCCCACATCCCGAGACGGGCAGCGTCTCTCTGCCTTTCGAGATCCTCGAACTGCGGGTGCAACGGCCCTTCATGCATGCGCAGCCTCTTCGGGCCGATCGTAGTCGTAGGGGCCGCGCCCGATGAATGGCGTCGAGGCGAAGTTGGTTTTCGGCGGAAGAACGGGGGTCATCCACTCGTACCCGCGCGAGCCCCAAGGATTCGCCGTGGCGCGCTTGCCCCAGAAGAGAGCGACCAGGAGATTGCCGAGCGTCAAGACGAGCGCCCCACCCAAGAGCCAGGCTCCTCCCGTCGAGAGCACGTTGAGCCACTGGTAGCGCGCTGGGTAGCTGTAGTAACGCCGCGGCATGCCCGCGTTTCCCAGCAAAAACTGGGGAAAGAACGTGAGAACGAAGCCGGTGAAAACCGCGAAGGACGTGAGGAGACCCATCCGCTCGGAGTAGAGACGCCCGAACATTTTCGGAAACCAGTAGTGAACGGCGGCTAAAAAACCGGTGAGCGTGCCCCCCACCATGATGAAGTGAAAATGCGCAACCACGAAGTAGGTGTCGTGCCAATGCACGTCGAGCGACTCGGTCGCCACGGCGACGCCGGTCATCCCACCGAACACGAAGAGAAACAGAAACCAGAAGAAGTAGAGCATCGGCGTATTGAAGTGGATCGAACCACGATGCATCGTTGCCACCCACGTGAAAACTTTGATCGCCGAGAAGATGGCGACGAACATCGAGAGCACGCCGAACACGTTGGCGTCGAACTCGCTCATGCCTGCCACGAACATGTGGTGCCCCCACGTTCCGAAGCCCACGAGCGCAATGCCCAGCGAGGACATGGCGATGGCTCCGTACGAAGCGGGCTGCCGGCGCGAGAAAGTGCAGACCACCTCGCTCATGACGCCCTGCGCGGGGAGAATCATGATGTACACCGCGGGGTGGGAGTAGAACCAGAAGAGGTGCTGGAATAGCACCGGATCGCCTCCCAGGGCGGGATCGAAGATGCCCAATTGGAAAGCGCGATCGAGCGCGACCACGATCACCGATAGCCCCAGCACTGGTGTCGCCAGCAACATGATGACGCTGGTGCCATAGAGCGCCCACACGAAGAGAGGCAGACGAAACCAGGAGAGGTTGGCGGAGCGCATCGTGTGGGTCGTGACGATGAAATTCACCGCCGTCATGATCGACGAAATACCGAAAATGAAGATGCCGAGCACGATCGGGACGACGGCCGATTGCGAAGTCGTGCTGTACGGAACGTAAAACGTCCATCCCGTGTCGGCCCCTCCCCAGATCATGGCGCCCAATGTGACGACGCATCCGAGCAAGTAGACGTAGAAGCTTGCCAGGTTCAGACGAGGGAAAGCGAGATCCTTGGCACCGAGCATGATCGGCAAGACGAAATTACCGAAGACGTTGGGAATCGCGGGGATCATGAAGAGCCAGATCATCGTCACGCCGTGAAGGGTGAACATGCGGTTGTAGGTGACCGCGTCCATCACCGTTCGCTCCGGGGTCAACAGCTCGGTGCGCAGGAGCAGCGCGAAGATCCCACCCAGAATCAATGCGAAAATCACGACGATGTAGAACATGAGACCGATTCGTTTGTGATCGGTCGTCAACAGCCAAGAGCGAATGCCCCTGTCCGCGCGCAGATAGTCGAGTCCCACATCGGTGGGCGCATGCGTTTCCGGCACACCGACGAGGTCGGCCTCATACGTTCCGCTCGTCATGGCGTGATCCTTCCCTGGACCGGACCTGGATCTTCGCCCTCTGGGCCCTGACGCGGTACGTTGCGCAGGGACTTGATGAACTCGACGATCGCCGCCGTTTCGGTGGGCCGAATCCGACCGAGAAACGTGGGCATCACCGGTAGGTACCCGCGATGGATCTTCGCGGTCGGGTCCATCATCGATTGGGTGATGTACGCTTCGTCGGCGATGGTCTGCCGTTCGCCGGCGAGCGGCACCGTCGATCCGAAGAGTCCGCCCCACGTCGGGCCGATGTGGGCCGAGCCGTCGGTGCTGTGGCAGCGCAGGCAGCCATGCTCGGCCGCCGCGCGCTGACCTTCGTTGACGAGATTGATCATCTGGGGCCGCGGTCCTTCTTCCGGCGTATAGGGCTCGACGTACGCTTCACCGGCCGGACCAGACTCGAAAGGCCTTTCCGCGAGCCACCTCTCGTAGTCGCTCGGCTCGAGCGCAATGACTTCGCCCCGCATGGCCGAATGGGCCGTGCCGCAGTATTCGGCGCAGAGAATCTGGTAGGTGCCAGGTTCTGTCGTCTGAAACCAGACCGTCGTGTACCGGCCGGGGACGACGTCCTGCTTGATCCGAAAATCGGGGACGTAGAAGCTGTGAATCACGTCGCGCGACGTCATGATGAGCTTGATGGGCCGGCGCGCCGGGACGTACATCGTGCTGATCGCCCGCTTGCCGTTCGGGTAGGCGAACTTCCACATCCACTGCTTGGCGGTGACGTACACCTCGAGCGCGTCGTCGGGCGCGACGCGGAGCCGCACGAATTGGCGCGAGCCGATGACCCACCACGTGAGAAAGAGCAGCAAAAGCCCGGCGAGAATCACGATCTCCAGGAGAATCGCGGGACTGTGATAACCGGCCTGCACGTTGGGCGTCGCCGGCTCCTCCGGAGGGTGGCGATAGCGGATGGTGAAGATCGTCGCCAGCAAGAACACGAGCACCGAGCCCACCAGCGTGACCGAGATGACGAAGTAATGGAGGCGGTCGATCTCGTAGGCGACCGTCGACCGCTGCAGCGGCAAGAAGAGCAGGCGGCGCAGCGTTTCGTTCATGGCCGGCCCATCGCCGCTGCGCGCCGGCGACGCTCGGCCCGAAAGAGAACGAAGAGGAGCGTCGCCACCGTAAGTAGGATCAGAAACGCGCCGATTCGCATGAACCCCCGCAAGAACGGGCCGTATCGGCGGGCAGCGGGATCGAAGCGATAGCAAGTGAGAAGGATGCGGTCGACGATGGTGCCGATGCGTCCGGATCCCGCTTCGACGAGGGCGAGCTTCACGTCGCGCGTCGGAAACTCGGTTCCGTACAGATAACGAGAGATGCGGCCATCCGGCGTCAGAACGAACACGACCGCGGGATGCGCGTATTGACCGCTCCGCTCGTCCCAGGCGAAGCGGAAGCCGAGGCTCGCGGCGAGGGCGCGAACCACGTTCGGTTTGCCGACGAGGAACGGCCAGTCTTCGCCTTTGGCCTGCCGGTGCAGCGACGTGAGCGTGGTTGCCTGCTTGCGTGCGGCTTCCTCCGGGCGATCCCGGGGATCGAAGCTGACGGTGAGCGCGCGGTATTCCTGTCCGAGGTCGAACTTCAGCTCCGACAGGCTCGAAACGAGGCCGCGCAGCACCAGGCCGCAGAGCATCGGGCAGCGGAAGTAGGCCAGCGTGAGAACCACCGGTTTGCCGTCGCGGAAGGAATCCGTCAGACGCACTTCTTTGCCGGTCGTGTCGGTGAACGTGAGATCGAGGTCGAGCTTGCTGCCGAGGCGTTCTTCGATGTCGACTTCGCGCATCGCCGGAGGGAGCGGCGTCATCTCGGCCCCGGACGCTGCTCCCACCGGTGCGGTGATCGACATCGCAGCCAGGGCGAACACGACCAGCGCGGTTTTCACGGCCGATTCTCCTCGATGACCAGGGTCATCGCTTCGTCGATCGGAATCGCGACGATCCGCTGTTGGCGATCGATCCATTGGAAGCGGGACAGCTCGTCTCGCTTGCGTTCATTCATCAACTGACCGCGTCCCACTTCTCCGAAAACGTCTTCGAGCTGGTTGTGAATCGGGCGTCGTGGACCGAGCTCCCTCTCGGGGAAAGCGCGCGTCGGACGCAGCGCGTCTTCACGGCGCTGCAGGCTGTACCAGGCCCAGACCACGAGCAAGACGCCCACGAGCAGCACCAGCGCGGCGACCAGCAGGATCCCCTGCCACGGCAGGCGATCTTGCTCCTGGTGGAGCTCGGCATTGTGGAGTGCGGTCATGAGCTCTGGTACCTCAGCGCCTCGGGCAGTTTGGGATCGTGAATGGGGACGAGGTAGCGTCCTCGCAGGCTGAGCAGGGCCACGCTCACCGACGATCCGCCCACGGCCAGCAGCGCCGCGAGGTCGAGCCAGTGAAGGGGGAACCGATCGGCGCGCAAAGCCGGCGCGATGAGCCAGTGAACATCGACGTAGTGCGCGAGGAGGATCCAGCCTGCGACGATCGCCAACGCGCGACCGTGCCGTTTGAGCCGGTAATTCAAGAGCAGGCAGAACGGAACGAGGAACTGCGCCACCACCAAAATGGCGGTCATCACCCTCCACCTGCCGTGCACGCGCAGGAGGTAGTAATGCACCTCGTCGGGACGGTTGCCGATCCAGATCAACATGAACTGGAAAAACGCAGCGTAGGCCCAGAATATCGTGAACGCCAAGAGCAGGCGCCCGAGAGCATAGAAATGCGATTCGTTGATCGCGGGAAGCAGCCCGCTCTCGCGAGCGAGATACGTCACGATCGCGAGCAGCGCGAGAGCGGCCACGAATCCGCCGGCGAAGAAGTAGACCGGGTACATCGTAGAAAACCAGAGCGGCGTCAGCGACATGAGCCAATCGAAAGCTGCAAACGAGGTCGCCAGCGCCACGGCGGGGAGCGCAGCGGCGCTCAGGCGATGAAGCTTGTGTTCGACCTCGGCCTCGGGGTCGTCGTCCTTGGCCAGCGACCAGCGTCGCAAGAGCCAGGCGGTCACCACCCAGATGGCGAAGAAAAGTGCGGCTCGCCCGAGGAAGCCCGGAACGTTGAGATAGGGTGTCTTTCGTACAACGACCGCGCGCTCGTCGAGGTCCCGGAAGCGATCCAGATGGAGCCAGGGATAGAGGGTGCCGAGCCCGAAGCAAAGCGGCACGAAAAGGATCGCCAGCCACGGGAACACGGCGATGATCGCTTCCACGAAGCGGCGTACGGCAACCGGCCACCCTGCGCGCATCGCGTGGCATATCATCAAGAAAATGAGAGCGCCCGTCGCCACGCTGACGGCGTAGGCATAGGCGATCAGGTACGAGAAAAAAAACTGCTGGCGATCGATACCGGCACCGAGCGCGAGTCCCAAGCTCCCCAAGCCGAAAAGCGCCAGCGCGGCGCTCTCTGCGCGACGATGACCTCGGAATACCGTGCCCGTTTCGCTCATGGCAGCTCCGTCGTGGCGCGGCTCTGCAGGGCGAGGGGCAGCCGGTCGAGCGACACGGCGCTGCGGAGCTGCAGCGCACGCAGATACCAGATGACCGACCAACGCTCCTCGATCGTGAGGCTGTCGGCATAAGATCGCATGAGGCCATAGCCTTCGGAGACGACTTGGAAGATGCGCCCGGGCGGGTACTTGCGTATCGGCTCGCCGGTCAAGGGCGGCGGTCTGCGCAGGTGCATGTTGACCGACACCATCGACTCGCCATCTCCGGCGACGCCGTGGCAAGGCGCACAGAATATCTCGAAGCGCTGGCGACCGCGGTCCATGACATCGCGCGACACCTCGATCGGGATGCGTTCGACGTAGGCGCCGTTCGCGATTCCATCGGAGAGCGCGGGATGATTGGTCATGCGGTCGCGCGCTACTGTGTCCGGGGGCGGTGTTCGCATGGCGCGGCCATCTTGGAAGAATTCACTCGCTTGGTAGGCGGCAAAACGTTTTTGGTTGATCATGCGTTCGAGGTCGACGTCGGGGAACGGCGACTCGTTGCAGGCGCCGAGAACCGAAAGGGCGCACGCGGCAGGGAGCAGCCGAATCATGGCGGAGGCACTCCGGCAAAGCTCACCTTGCTGGCTCCGAGAGTGAGCAGGGCTACTTGCAGCTTGGCCCCGTCGAACGCCGGGTCGGTGACGTCGACGCCGACCCAAAACCGATCCTTGCTGGCGCTGTCGAATCCTTCTGCCGCGAAGATGGGGCTGTAGAGTTCGGGAAGACCGGACAACGCGAAAAGGACCAAAAGCCCGCCTACCGACGCTGCGAGCACGGCCATTTCGAAACTGATGGGCACGAACATCGGTACCGAGTTCGGTGGGCGGCCTCCGACGTTCAGCGGGTAATCATAGGCGTTGCACCACCATTGAATCGCGTAAGCCGCGCTCGCCCCGGCCAGCGCGAAAGGCAATACCAGCCAATTGATGGGCGATCGTTGGTGGCCAAGCGCGTCTTCCGCGTCTTTGAGGGGATAGGGAGTAAAGGCATCGAGCTCGCGGTACCCGAGACGCCGGAGCTCCAGGATGGCGCGCAGCAGCTCCGCGGGTGCGGCAAATTCGGCCAGAATTCCTCGTCGCATCTACGCCTCCTTGGCCTGACCGAGCTGGTGCTTCATCTCTTTCAACTCGGAGAGCGGAATGAACGGAATCAACCTGAGAAAAGTCAGAAAGAGCAGCATGAAGAGGGAGAAAGTCCCCACCAAAAGGCTCCAGTCGACCCAGGTGGGGGCGTAGCCGTGCCAGGCCGAAGGCAAGAAGTCGCGTTGCAGCGACATGACGATGATCACGAACCGTTCCGACCACATCCCGACGTTGACCAGGATCGAAACGACGAACAGCGAGATTGGACTCGTGCGCACACGCTTCGACCAGAGCACTTGGGGCACCAAGATGTTGCAGACCTGCTGGGCCCAGAAGACGCCGGCGTTCTCCCCGGCCGGGCGTGCGACGAAGAATTGATACACCTCGTAGGGCGAACCGCTGTACCAAGCGATGAAGTCTTCGATGATGTACGCGTAGATGACGATCCAGCCCGTCGCGAGGATCATCTTTCCGAGATTGTCGAGGTGCTTCTCGGTCACGACGTTGTACAGATCGAAGATGCGGCGCGCCGGAATGAGCAGCGTTGCGACCATCGCGAAGCCGGAGAAGATCGCGCCGGCTACGAAGAAGGGCGGAAAAATCGTGGAATGCCACCCGGGCACGATCGCGGTCGCGAAGTCGGAGCTGACGATCGAGTGCACCGACAGAACGAGCGGCGTCGCCAGGCCCGCTAGGAGACCGTAGACGAGGCGGTAGTGGCGGTAGTGGCGGGGCGAAGATGCCGTAGATGATGCGCCGCACCTTTCCTGGAGCATAATCGCGGAGCGCGGCGAGATCGGGCAGTAGGCCGAGGTACCAGAACAACAGCGAGACGGTGAAATACGTGGACACCGCCGCGACGTCCCAGGGAAGTGCGCTGCGAAACTGCGGCCACACGTCCATCGTCGAAGGGTAGGGGGCGAGCCAATAGAAAAACCAAGGCCGCCCCAGGTGCATGATGGGATAGAAGCCCGCCTGAATGACGGCGAAGAGGGTCATCGCTTCGGCGAATCGATTGATGCTCGTCCGCCACGGTTGTTCGAGCAAAAGCAAGATCGCCGAGATGAACGTGCCCGCATGTCCGATGCCGATCCACCAGACGAAGTTGATGATTCCGAACGCCCAACCGACCGGTATGTTGTTGCCCCAGGCCCCGATGCCTTGGGCGAGCGTCACGAACGTTGCCGTCGCCCAAAGGCCGACGCCGAGCGCACAGAGCGAGAAAGCGGCCCACCAAGCCTTGGACCGGGGCCGAAGGACCGCGGAGAAGAGCTGTTCGGTCAGGGCAGCGTCGCTCGGCGAACCCACGAGCACCGAGGCGTCGCTCATCCGCCGATCTCCGGGTTGGGGTTGCGGATACGGGCGAGGTAGCGCGTCCGCGGCTCGGTTCCGAGCTCGTGAAGGACCGAGAACGCGCGCCGCTCGTTGCGCCACTGCACCATCTTGCTTTGGGCGTGGGCGAGCGAATCGAACTGAATGGCCTGGGTGGGGCACGCCTGTTGGCAGGCCGTCACCACTTCGCCCGGCTTGATCACGCGACGTTCGTTTCTCGACGTGATCTCCGCGGCGCGGATCCGCTGCACGCAATACGTGCATTTCTCCATCACGCCGCGCTCGCGAGCGGTGACGTTGGGATTGCGTTGAAGCTTTACGAGCCCCTGGTTGGCCGGCTGCCGGTCCACCCAGTCGAACCAGTTGAAGCGGCGCACTTTGTAGGGGCAGTTGTTCGAGCAGAAGCGCGTGCCGACGCAGCGGTTGTAAACCATTTCGTTCAGGCCATCGGGGCTATGGACCGTGGCATTGACGGGGCACACGTACTCGCAGGGCGCCTTTTCGCAGTGTTGGCAAAGCATCGGTTCGTGCAGAACTTCCGGTTCGTCGGGAGTGCCGGCGTAATACGTATCGATGCGGAGCCAGTGCATCTCGCGCTTGTTGAGAACGCTCTCCTTGCCGACCACGAAGATATTGTTTTCCGATTGGCAGCCGAGCATGCAGGCGCCGCAACCGGTGCAGATCGAGGTATCGATGGTCATCGCCCACTGCTGGCCGTCGTTGCGGTTCGGAGCGAAAAACGAAGCCAGCGGGCCGCGCCCGCCGGCGGCAAAGTCGGGATCGGCTCGCCACTCGGCGAGCGTCGCCGAAAGAGCGATGGGGCGTCCCTCCGTCGAGAAGTGGACCTGGGTCAGCGCAAGGGGGTGCTTCAGCCCTGCCACCTTGCGCACGCCAATGTCTCTGGCGAACGACGTCCCATCGAGCGTACGGAGCGGATAGACGTTCACGCCGATGCCGCGCGCCAGCTCTTCCGACCCGTCTCGGCCGTAACCTAGATGGACCGACAGAGCATCGTCGGCATGTCCGGGGACGACGAGCACCGGCATGCGAAGAACGCGATCCGCGCGGCGGATCTCGACGATGTCTTCGTTTTCGACCGCCAGCTTCGCGGCGGTCGCCGGGCTCAACTGGGCGGCGTTGTCCCAGGTGAGCTTCGTCATCGGCCTCGGGAACTCCTGAAGCCAGGCGTTATTGGCAAACCGGCCGTCGTAAACGCCGGGATCCAAGAAGAAGGCGAGCTCGAGGCCCGAGGTGCGCTCGAACGTCATGCGCCGGAGGCGGCCAAGGGAGCCCACCAGCTCCGATAAATCGAGCCTGGTGGGGACCGGAGGCGAGGCGGTGCCCGCGACCACGCCCCGTCGCAACGTCTCTTCCCAGAACGAGCGAAAATCGCCGAGGTGACTTTGCTGCCAATAGGCTCGGAGCAGCGTGTGCGCGTCAGGCGCGCGCTCGGCCGCGAGAAGGGCGAGAACCTCGGTGCCGCTATGTCCGCCGAAGAGCGGCTCGATGAGGGGCTGGACCAGCGAGACAGTACCGTCGTAGGCACGCGCGTCGCCCCACGACTCCAGGTAGTGCACCGCCGGAATGAACCAGGCACATTGGCGCGCCGTTTCGTTTTCGTGAAGCCCGAGATAGTAGACGTCTTTCACGAGCGCGACGCGCCGTGGGAAGTCGAGGTCGGAAGGCGCGGTGTAGGCCGGATTACCTCCGAGAATGACCAACGTGTCGACGGCATGGCGCGCCATATCGGACACCAGATCGGCGAGTGACTGCTGTGCGATGTTCTCGTGATCGAGTGTCGGTGCGATTGCGAAAAACGGCCCGTGATCCGCCAACAGCGTGTTGACCCAATAGCCGAGCGCATGGACCTCGGGTGCTTCGTCCTCTCCCACGATCACCACCGAAGCCTCTGGCCGGCGAGCGAGGTCGCGCGCGATCGCTTCGATCAAAGGTGCATCGCGCTGGGCCGCGAACGGCGCGAGGGCCTCGGCCAGCGGAGCGGGAGTGCGCCCCCTCCGCAGCACGGCAAGGTGAGCGGCGACTGCGCCGAGCACGGCGGCTATTTCGCCGGGTTTGCGGCGGAGGCGGTGGTCGGCGATCGATCCCGTTGGGCTCATCATCGACTCGACGACGTAGAGGCGATTCATCGCCTGGGACGGTTGACTCGTGCGCCGCCGCTCGGCGAACTGCCTCGCGTAACGAAGCTGAAAAGGCATGGCACCTAGAAAATCGGCGCCAATCGAGAGAATCACATCGGCTCGCGTGAAGTCGTATTGGGGCTGAATGCGAGTACCGAAGGCGAGACGACCTCCCTCGGCAGGGTGTCCCGTGCGAGCCGGCGCGTAGAACGTGATCTTCGCTTCGGGATGGCGGGTCTGGATCCGCCGCAGCAGATCCAAAGCCAACGGCGAACCTGTCGGCTCGAGCAAGATCCGAAGCTTGCTTCCGCGATCTTCGCGCTTGGCCCCGAGCCTCTTCGCGATGGCATCGTAGCTCGCCGGAGTGCTGCGATAGCGCGAGGCACGCGCCCGATGTGGATCGTAGAGCCCCAGCACCGATGCCTGCTCGTAAGCACCCGCTGCTCCCAGACTGGCCGGGTGATCCGGATTGCCTTCGATCTTGGTCGGGCGTCCGTCGTTGCTGCGCACCAAGAGCCCCGTCGCGAACCCGTCGACCTCCATGCTGGTTGCGTATTCGCGCGCGATTCCCGGCGTCATCTCCTTGGGCGGAACCGTGTAAGGAAGTATCTTTTCCGTTCGCGTGGGTGCGCATCCGGCAACGCCGGCGAGCCCGAGGCTTGCCCCGAGTAACTTCAGGAGCTCTCGACGGTGCACGCCGCTCTCGTCGGGAGCACCGATCCATTGCGCGAGGGTCTGCCAATAGGCATGCGTAGCTTGGCCGCCGACGTCGCCGCCGGCATCTTCGGCGACGTTGTCGTCACCCTTGGGCGTGTGCACGGACGTCATCGCGCTATCGGTGGCACGTCGTGCAGTGCGTGAGCCTCTGAACGCCGAGCTCGCGCGCGAGCCTCATCGAGCTTTCCTCGCGGTCGGCTTTCCAGCTCGCGTTGGCGACCTGCTGGATCGGTTGGAGGCGCGTTTCCGGCGCGCGATGACAATCGAGACACCAATCCATCGTGAGCGACGCGACTTGATAGACGCGCGGCATCTGATCGACTCGTCCGTGACAGCTCACGCAACCCACGCCGTGATTCACGTGAACGGAGTGGTCGAAATAAACGAAGTCGGGGAGATCATGTACCCGGTTCCAGGGAATGGGCATCCGCGAGAAATAGCTGCGCCTCACTGGTTCGAGCAACGGGCTCTGGTTCCAGATTTGATTGTGGCAACCCATGCACAAATCTGTGGAGGGGATGCCGGCGTTCGCGGCTCGGTCGACGGTGTTGTGGCAATAGCGACAGTCGATCCCGTCGTCTTGGGTGTGATGACGATGATCGAACACCACCGGCTGATCGATGGGTTCGAATTCTTTTCTGCGCCATGGCGTGCGCACGAAAACGATGACCGCCGCCACACTGCCCGCCGCGCCGAGCACCACGAGCGCGAGCGCCGCGCGGATGGCCGCGTTACTCCAGGGGGGAAAAATATCCGCCATGCGCTCGGATCAACGATCCTTCGGCGCTCGAGCCTTCGGTCTCATCGATTGGCCAGCGTGCGCGCAGCATGTCGGCCGGCCAAGCGGACGGGCGATCGGGGGCCGAAAGGCCGATTCGCGTTGCGGTGATCACCGAGGCCGATTGCGAACACCCGCGCGGTGAATCTCCGACATGGCGCGTGGTTTGCTTCGATCGCTTGCATGCACGCCGCAAGATTCGCAGTCGCTGGGGGGCTCGTGCTCGCAGGGCTCACGATCGTTGCCGGTGCTTCGGCGCAGGTCATCGATCCCGCGTGCGATGTTAACTCCGACGGAGTCGTCGACGGGTACAACGCCAATACGTATCCGGGCGAGACGAGGCAGTACCATCGGATGTTGACGTTCTTTGCGTTCGCACTCGACAGCTCGCCAATGCATGCGCCTCTGGCGTACACACCGCAGCGGTTGAACACGAGCGTGGGCGTGAAATACGTTCCACAGCTCAGCTGCCTCGAGCGCACGGTGTTCGACGGCACGAAGACCGAGCGCACCAACAAAACGCCGGTCATGCCGGAACTTCACGTCGGCTACGGTCTACCGCTCGGTTTCTACGTGGGCGCAACCGGAGTGCCCCCCGTGAAGCTGTTCGGCGTGCAGACGCTCGTGCTCGGCGCAGAGGCGGGGTACGGGCGGCGTTTGGGCTCCAATGTCGAGGTCGGCGGCCGTACCCACGTTACCCACGCACGGGTCACCGGCGATCTCGTTGGACCGATGTCGGGTCTCGAGCAAGACGCCGTCGAGGATTCCTACCGGGCCAGCATCTTCGGAATCGAGGGCTCCGTCGGATACGGCTTCGACATCGACACCGTGCGGCTCGTCCCCTATGCCGGCGCCGGTTTCACCGGCATTCTGGCGTACATGTTGATCGGCGAAGACAAATACGAGGTCGACGAGTCGGGGGGCTATTACGGTGCGAATTTCGAGGCGGGCGCCCACGCCCGGGTGGACCGATGGGACATGGCGGCGGAGGTCTTCATGGCACCCAACATGAGGGATCGATCCGCTCGGTTTTTCGCCTCGCCGCGCCTGCGCATCGGCTACGAGTTCGGCCCCTAGCATTATTGCCGCAGTCTTGGCATCGGCTGGATGTTTATCGCCTCCGGCTCCGCGTCCAGTCCTCGAGCTGGAGATCCTCGAATCGTGCGAAGTCCTTCGTATTGGTCGTCACGAGGACGAGTGCATTGACGCTGGCGACTGCGGCGATCTGGCCATCGACATAGGGCATCGGAGATCCCAATTTCTCGAGGCGCGCTCGCTCCCGCCCATGCCACCCCGCAGCTGCATGGTCGTAGGAAAGGACGGGGAACGTCGGCTGGACGACATCACGCAGAAACGTCTCGAGTTCATTCCGGCGCTTTCCCGGTGGGAGTCGCTGGCTACCGTAGACGAGCTCATGCCACACAGGAGCGGCAATGGCACACCGCGCTCCGTATTGCGCGAGCCTTCGGACGACCACTTCGCTCGGAACCGGGGCGATGACCCACGATAGCGTCCCTGTATCCAAGAGGTAGCGCAGCGTCACAAATCGATCTTTCGGCCGGGGCTTCGATCGCGCAGCCGCTCGAAATATTTCGGTTCGAGACCGTTTCGTCCAGCTGGAAACTGGCGGCGGAACGTTGCGTAAGCTTGACTGAAGCTCCGTCGCTTTTCGGTCAACCGTTCGTACTCGTCGAGCCCGACGAGTACCGCAACGGGACGACCGCGCCGCGTCAGCTCGACGTTTGTGCCGGTCTGCGCCTCGTCGACCAGACTGGGCAGATTTTTCCTGGCGTCGGCGATGGAATATCGTTTGGCCATGTCACGATAATGTACATCTCGACGTACATCTGGTCAAACCCGCGCGCAAAGAGCTACTTCCACTTGATCGAGCAGCCGATGCACGGATTTTGGTTGGCGTTCGGCTGCTCGCCCGCGATGAGCGCGTCGACAGCTTCGCGTAGCTCGCGGCGTTTGACCTTGGTGGGGTCCATCGGCGAATCGTCGAGGCGGCCATGATAGGCGAGCTTGCGCTCGCGATCGAAAACGTAGAGATCGGGCGTGCAGACGGCGCCGAAGGCACGCGCGACCGATTGCGATTCGTCATAGAGATACGGAAACCCGTAGCCGCGATCGCGAGCGCGTTTCTTCATGTTCTCGAAACTGTCGTCCGGATAGGTGTCGGCGTCGTTGGCCGAGATGGCAACGAAGCGGAAACCCTTGTCGCGGTAGTCCTTGTCGAGATCGATCAGGCGCCCTTCCACGGCTTTCGCGTAGGGGCAGTGGTTGCAATAGAAAAACACGCCGAGGAGTGTCGCGGTCTCGAAGTCGTCGCGGGCGACGACGCCCCCTTGGGCGGAGGGCAGGCGGAAATCAGGGCAGGGGAGACCGAGCTCGACGTCTTTGCTTTCGACGGCCATGAAGTCCTTTTAAGGACTCGTAGGCGCTTCGACAACCTGGATCGTGACGCCGTCCATCGATTCCGGCAGGAGGCCTTCGGGACGCGGCACGCCCGGTCGCACGCTGACCTTGACGACGAAGCCGATGCCATCTTCGCGGGTGGCGCCGATGCCGGCGAACCACGGCTCCTTGCCGAACTTGGCGAGCAGGTTGTTCTTGACCTGCCGCGCAATCGAGAGGCTGCTCATGCAACCGAGTCTACTTCACGACCGAAGGAACGTCCTGCTCGACCTGCTCGGCCGAACCCGGAAAGACTTTGCCGTAGAGATGGGTGTGCTCGGTGAGAATCCAGTAATCGGCTTTCTGTCCGGGCTCCGCCGCCGGCGTTTTGGCCAGCTCGAAAAATCCGATATTGCCCGATCCGGCTTCGTACTCGATGCGCACGACCTCGGTGCGCCCCTCCGGCGGCTTGGCGGCATATTCGCTCACCCGCAGGTGTTCGATCTTCTGCAGCCAGTTGCCGGAGGTCTCGTCGGCCTTGTCCTTGTCACCGGGATCGGCCCAGAATTTCTTGCCTTCTTGGCCTCCGCGCACGAGCTTGCGGGTCTTGCCGGCGGCAATGATTTTAGCCGAGGTGAGCTCGATGTCCTTGAAGTCGTGCTGCTCGCGCTCCATGAGACGAGTCGCGTCGCCGGACTCGAGATCCCGCAGCACGTCCGCCTTCAAGACATAAGCTTCATTGCTCGCCGGATCGATGACGTAGGAGTCGGTTCCCCCCGGCGCCGTGGCACCGATGACGAGCTTTCGTTCCTTGCCGCCGACGTTCACAGTGATGATCGATTCGCGCTTTTCGAATCCGAACTCCGCGTCGCGCGATGCCGATATCTTGCCCATCGCGCGAACGGCCTTGAGCGGGGCCAGCGATTCGGCGAGCTTCTTGGCCTGGGTCACCGACGCGAACACGATGGTCGTCTTGGGAGCGGTGTTCAGGTCACCGGAAGGACCCTGCAGATTGGGCCGCTCGGCCGTTCCCAAAAACCAGCGTTCGCCTTTCTTTTCCTGCTGGGCCTCGAGCGCAATCTTCTTGCCGGGACCCTCGTAGGTAATGCGTTGAACGTCGGCGGGGCGCCCGGTCCACACGGTGACGTTCGTTTCCTGAGCGGAGAGCGGCGTCTTCTCTCTGCTCCATGCTATCGAAGCGACGAAGCCGCCCACGACGAGCAGCGCCGTGTGCAAAAGGACAGGACGAAGCGGGCTCACCGGTCAGGCTCCTTTCTGCTCGGGCGTGGCGGCCCGCGCGGGTGTGGGGGGCGTGGCCGCTGGCCGGCCTCGGGTGCGAGCTCGACGGCTGTAGAGCAGCCCGGCTGCCAAGACTATCGACGGCGCGCCGAAGATCATCCCATAGAAAAGGGCGAGATCCTTTTGCTTGGTGTGCTCGATCTTGACGTCCTCGGTCGTGGCGATCGCGCCGCTGAAGCTTTCCTCGCCGCCCAGCCAGCGGATAGCATCGATGAAAAGAACGACGTTCGCTTCGTTGGCGAAAACGGCGTCGCTGACCGCGTCGGCGTCAGCGAGAGCGAAGATGCGCGTTTCCGGCACGGTCTTGGCGTCGGCACCGTGAGGAGTCACCTTGTTGACGGCGACCGCGAGGTTGAAAATCGTGCGCTTTTCACCGTCCTGGAATTGAAAATCGCCGTTGGCATCGGCGAACGTGTCCTGCATGGACTTGACGACGAAGTCCGTCTTCATCGACGAATCGCCGCCCGGTCGGGCCTCGAAGGCGGCAGCTCCGGCGAAGACGACGTGCGCGCGCGCCGAATTGCGGCTCAACGTCGAGACCGACGCATGTGACGAGAAGCGATTGGTGATCAAGATGGTGCGGTCCGAATCGTTGTAGCGGCGCCGGAGGTGAATTTTCTCGTTCGCCAAGGTGGCAGGTTGGTAGCTGAGACCGGCGATTTCGGCGAGAGGGTCGAGATCGACTTTGGCGTCCGGATCGAGTGCCAGGAAGAGATGGCCGCCTCCCGCCGCATACCTCTTGAGGGCATCGACCTCGCCGGGCAGAAACGGACGGGCTGGGCCGAGCACCACGACCATCGTGGCATCCTTCGGGATCTCGTTGCCGAGACCCTGGGCAAGGCCGAGGTCCTTGACCGTATAATTCTGGGACTCGAAGAGCTTACGAATGCCATTGGCCGATCGCCCCTCGGCGTCGGGCGCTTCGTTCATCTCGCCATGGCCGGTGGTGAGATAAGCCGTGCGCGCCTCGCGCGACACTTTGATCAAGTTCTTCTGAAAATCGCCGTCGAGCGTCTTCAGCTTGGCCTTGGCCTGCTCCAGGTCGGTGTTGAAGGTCATCGACTCTTGGGTCGGTCCGCGTGCGATGACGAGCGTGCCGTCCTGCGTCACCTTCCAGTCTTTGGCCAGCGCCGGCTCGAGCAGGCGGTCGTGTACCTCGTACGTGAACTTGGGCGAGATGCGGCTGAGCTCCTTCAAGTACGAAGCCACTTCGCGCCCCACCTCGTTGATCGGGGGGAAGAAGACCACCGTCTTGACCGGCTCGGTGAGCCCCTTGACGATGTTCTTGGTCGATTCACCCGGTCGAGCGGTTCGAAAGTACGAGAAATCGGCCTTGAGATTGAGCTCGCCGGCTGCGTAAGTGAAGAGCGCGGCGTACGTCGCTGCGAGAGCGAGCGTGAGACCGGCGGCCTCGGCCGTCAGCACGCGCCGGCCCTCGATGTTGTCGGCGCGGCGCATCGGGAAGAGCGCCCGCTCGGCGAAAAGAATCGGCACGGCGGAGAAGATGAGGATCGAGATCCAGGCAATGGTGCCGATGGTCTCGAACTTGTCCTTCGTCTCGCTGCTCGCCTTGCTGATGCGGATGAGCCGCTCGCCGGCGTCGGTCGTGAAAAACGCGAGGGCCAGGGCCACGATGGTGAACAGCGCGAAAACGGCGAGCAGCCGTTCAATCGATCGACGCTCTCCCGACTCGGAGGTGGCCCCCCGGACGCGGAGCACGAAATACGCGACCGCCAGGCCGAATCCCGCGAGCGAAAGCGTCAAGCGAGCGGCATTGATGGTGGGGAACACGCGCTCGCCGAGGAACATCAGCAGGAGCCCGCCCGCGTAGATTACGAGCGGCAGAAGCCGCCTTCGTTCTTTCATCTCCATCGGCGTGCCTCCAACGTTTTGATCGCGGCCAGCAAGAAGAAGTAAGTGACCGCCAGGTAGAAAACGACGTTTTCGAGCCGCAGCACGCCGATCATGAAGCTCTTCTGTCGCTCGTGGTGAAGAGCCGTCGCGAGCAGGAACGTATTGACCGGGGGATCGGCGACCTTGGCGGCCATCCAAAGCAGGAGCAAGACCCCGATCAACGCCGTCCCCAGCACCGCCGAAATCACCTGCGTCTTCGCGAAAGCGGACGCGAAAAGTCCGATCGCCGTGGAGGCGGCTGCCAAAAGGAGGATGCCCAGGTACCCGACCAGGATATGACCGATCGATACCCGGCCATTCACGAAGATGAGCAGCGGCATGTAGGCAGTGAGCACGGTCACGCCGAACAGAAACGTGAACAGCGCCAAGAACTTGCCGACGATGATCTGGCTATCGCGAATGGGCGCCGTGTTGATGAGAACCAGGGTGCCCTTTTCTCGCTCGTGGGCGATGAGCCGCATGGACAGCGCGATGGCACCGATCATGGTGATGCCGCTGATCCAATAGAAGAAGTCGGCCAGGACTTGCGCCGACAACCTCGTGCCGGCCATGGCGCCCACTTGGAAGAGCAGGCCGTCGGCGAGTAGCATCGCCGCGGCCACGATCGGCCCGAGTGGCGAGCGCAGATAGGACCGGAGCTCTCGTCCGGCGATGAGTAGTGCGTTTCTCATGCTACCCCCTGGGCGCCATTCGCCTCATCGGGTTTGGCGAGCCTCAAGAAGATGGACTCGAGCTCTCGTTCGCTGCGGCTCATGCCGAGAATGCCGACGTTCGCGAGCACCAGCGTGCGACTCGCATCTTCGCGGACGTCGCGATCGGCGTCGATCCGAAAGGTGGCCACGGCATCGCCCGGTTCGGCGGGCTCCAGTACTTCGACATTGCGCACGCCTTTGATCGTAGAGAGCACCCGCTTGGCTTGCACCGCGTCGCCGCGGACGGTGATCGCGACACGCCCTCCCGCGAGCAAGCGCGTCGAGAGCTCGGCTTCGGTCCCCGAGGCCACGATTTCGCCGTCGCGGATGACGAGAATGCGATCGCACGTCTCGCTGATCTCGGAAAGGATGTGGCTGGAGATGATCGTCGTGTGATCGTGGCGCAGGTTTCGAACGAGCTCGCGCATCTCGACGATCTGCACGGGATCGAGCCCCCCGATGGGTTCGTCGAGCACCAGGAGACGCGGGCGATGAACGATGGCCTGGGCGATGCCTACGCGCTGCCGAAATCCGTGCGACAGCGTGCCGATGACGTCGTCTTGCACGCTGCGGATTTGGGTGGCGACGATGACCTCCTCGACGCGCTTTTTGGCATCTTCCAGGCCGAGCCCGCGAATGCGTGCGGCGAAGACCAGGTACTCTTGCACGGTCATCTCCTCGTAGAGCGGAGGATGATCGGGCAGGTAACCGACGCGGGAGCGCACTTCGTGGGGGTGGTCGACGACGTCGAGGCCGTCTACGCGAACGCTCCCCGAAGAGGGCAGCAGGTCACAGGATAGGATTCGCAGCGTCGTCGTTTTGCCGGCTCCGTTCAAGCCGAGCAGGCCGACGATCTCGCCCTTGGCAATTGAAAACGACAATGGCCCAAGGACTTTGCGATCCCCGTAATATTTCGTGAGGGCTTGAATTTCGATCACGGGCGGTGGTCTCGGGGGTTGGCAGGCGTTGGAACAACCAACGCAACGCTTTATTCCTCAAGTCACCCGCTGATCGCAATACGAAACCGCTTGGAAAGAAAGGTAGGCAGAGGGCGGCCGAAATTGCTATAAACCCCGAATTTGCCTGCGCTTTGTCGGCCTACCAGGTGAGCCAGCGAAGACCGCGTCGGGGCGCGGGGCGAAACTTCTCCACCGGTGCGTCCTCATCCACGCACACATACTGCGACGTTCCTTCGTTCGCCTTGCGGGCCATGCGGCGCGCCAAGACCACCGAGCCCCCCGCAAAGAACAGGGCCCACACCGCGGCTGCGGCGAGCCAAAAGACGCGCTCGAGCCAACCGTCCGCGCCGACCGCAAAACGAACGATGAAAAGGCCGCCGCAAATTCCCACTAGAAATCCGAGCGCGCTGCGAACCATTCCCGAGCGCTCGACGTAGTGCGTCTGCACGGCCCGCCTCATGTCGGGGCTATCGAGGTAAGGACGCGCCTCGTCGGAAGACATGTCGATGAGCGGCTGGCGAACGCCGCACCCTGGGCAAAACGATCCGCCAGCAAAAGTGCCGGCGCAGCGCGGGCAAATCTTCATCATGGGAGCCCCACCATCCTAGCACTACTGGATCGGATGTTCGCCAGCGTACTGCATCAGATCCTCGCTACCAGATCGTTTCATCGGAGTAGCCATATGCCATCTAAAGTACTGACCGAGCAGGCGGAACTGGCTACGGCGAAGCTGCCGAGGCGAGGCCTGACGGCCGATGCCGTCTGATGCCGTCTGATGCCCATCTTCCGACGGCCTCGCCGTAACTTACCTGGCCGACACGCGGCAATTGCCGATCGTGATCTGTCATGGCCAAGATCTGACGCAGTAATGCTGGTGCATCTTCTTCGGATAGGCGAGCGCGACAAGGTGGACTATACCTTCACCGCATGACGAACAGCTACGGCAGCCGAGACACGATCAGCGTCGGCAACAAGCGCTACGACATTTTCCGCCTCGATGCTCTCGATAAGGCCGGCCTGAAGACGAAGCACCTTCCGTTTTCGCTGCGGATCCTTCTCGAGAACTTGCTGCGTACCGAAGACGGCAAGGTCGTCCGGGCCGAGGACATTCGGGCGCTCGCGAGCTGGGACCCTGCGGCAGAACCCTCCCGCGAGATTGCGTTTACGCCGAGCCGCGTCCTGCTCCAGGACTTCACGGGTGTTCCGGCCGTCGTCGACCTTGCTGCGATGCGCGACGCCATGGTCAGGCTGGGAGGAGACCCCTCGCGGATCAACCCGCTCCAGCCCGCCGAGCTCGTCATCGACCATTCGGTTCAAGTCGATGAGTTCGGCACCCCCGAGGCCGTCCATAAAAACGCCGATCTCGAGTTTCGGCGTAACCGCGAAAGATACGCCTTTCTGCGCTGGGGCCAGTCCGCCTTTCAAAACTTCAAGGTGGTTCCTCCGGATACCGGCATCGTCCATCAGGTCAATCTCGAATACCTGGCGCGCGTCGTCTTTTCCTCGCCGGTAACGGGTGCCCAAAATCCTCTCGCCTATCCCGACACGCTGGTGGGGACCGATTCGCATACGACGATGGTCAACGGACTCGGTGTGCTCGGCTGGGGCGTCGGCGGTATTGAAGCGGAAGCGGCGATGCTCGGTCAGCCCGTGTCGATGCTCATTCCGCAAGTCGTCGGGTTCAAGTTGACCGGCGACCTCAGGGAGGGTTCCACGGCGACCGACCTCGTGCTGACGGTGACCGAGATGCTGCGCAAGCGAGGGGTGGTCGGCAAGTTCGTCGAGTTCTACGGATCGGGGCTGAAAGGGCTGCCGCTCGCCGATCGAGCGACGATCGCCAACATGGCCCCAGAGTACGGCGCCACGTGCGGCATCTTTCCCGTCGACGCCGAGACGATCCGTTATCTGCGCCTGACCGGCCGTCCAGCCGAGCAGGTTGCGCTCGTCGAAGCTTACTGCCGCGAGCAGGGGCTCTTTCAAACCGAGGCGAGCCCGGAAGCAGTGTACTCCGATCGACTGGAGCTCGATCTCGCGACCATCGAGCCGAGCGTAGCGGGGCCGAAACGACCGCAGGATCGTGTCAATCTGCGCGACGCCGGGCGATCGTTCGCCCAGGCGCTACCGTCACTGTTGCCGCCGGGAGCATCGACTTCGTCGTCCAAGAAGAGACTTGGCACGCTCTGTCACGGTTCGGTCGTGATCGCCGCGATCACGAGCTGCACCAACACATCCAACCCGTCGGTCATGATTGCTGCCGGTCTGCTCGCGAAAAAGGCGGTGGAGCGCGGGCTCGGCGTCCAGCCATGGGTGAAAACCTCGCTCGCTCCCGGCTCGCAGGTCGTCACCGAGTACTATCGCCAATCGGGGCTCGACCGCTACCTCGAGAAGCTCCGTTTTCACACCGTGGGGTACGGCTGCACGACTTGCATCGGCAACTCCGGCCCACTGCCGGCCGAGATTTCGAAAGCGATCGAGCAAGATCACCTCGTCGTGGTTTCGGTTCTTTCCGGCAATCGGAACTTCGAAGGCCGCATCAACCCCGAGGTGCGCGCCAACTATCTGATGTCGCCGCCGCTCGTCGTTGCCTACGCTATTGCCGGACGGATCGATATCGATCTCGACAGCGAACCCCTCGGCACCGGCACGGACGGCACCCCCGTCTTCCTTAAAGACGTGTGGCCGAGCTCGCGCGAGATCGCGGAAACCATGGCCCGCGCCGTGGAATCTCCCATGTTCAGCAAAGTCTACGCGCACGTATTCGAGGGCAACGAGCAGTGGAAATCGCTCGATGTTCCAACGGGGAAGACGTTTGCCTGGGACGCCCGTTCCACGTACGTCAAGCATCCTCCCTACTTCGTCGACATGCCGAAGGCGCCCGCCCCCATCGACGAGATTCGCGGCGCACGCGTTCTCGCCGTGCTCGGCGACAGCGTCACCACCGACCACATCTCGCCCGCTGGATCGATCAAGAAGGACAGCCCGGCCGGGCATTATCTCGTGGCGAACGGCGTGGAGTGGAAGGACTTCAACTCCTATGGTTCACGGCGGGGCAACCACGAGGTGATGGTCCGGGGCACCTTTGCGAACGTACGCTTGCGAAACAGGCTGGCGCCCGGGACCGAGGGCGGCGTGACGCGACATCTTCCCGAAGGAACGCAGACGACGATCTTCGAAGCGGCGGAGATGTACCACGCCGAAAACGTGCCGCTCCTGATCTTGGCGGGAAAGGAATACGGTTCGGGTTCGTCTCGCGATTGGGCGGCGAAAGGTACGCGCCTTTTGGGCGTGCGCGCGGTCATCGCCGAAAGCTACGAGCGGATCCACCGATCGAATCTCGTCGGCATGGGGGTCGTTCCGCTCGAGTTTTCGCCGGGCGACACTCGCGAGTCGCTCGGTCTCTCCGGCGAGGAGACGTACGACATCGTCGGGCTTCCGGAGATGCTCGCCAGCAACTTCGCGGGCGGCCGCGACGTCACCGTTCGCGTGACGCCAGCGGGCGCGGCGCCGCGCGACTTCAAGGCGCGGGTTCGCATCGACACGCCGCAGGAGATTCTCTACTACCAACACGGAGGAATTCTTCAGTACGTCCTCCGGCAGCTCTCGTCGACGAGGGCAGTCGGCGCTTCGTAGCATTACTGAGTCTTTTTGCCGCAGCGGTTTGGCTCCATCGAGCCACACTCGCGTCCAGGACGACACATTCCGCAATCGAGCACGCCGCCACATCCGTCGGCAACGGTGCCGCATTCGGCGCCGAGGACGTCACACGTTTTGGGCGTGCAGCCGCACTTGTTCGCAGCCCCTCCACCACTGCAGGTTTTCGGCGCTTGGCAGCTGCCGCAATGGAGCATCCCACTGCAGCCGTCGGGTACGTCGCCGCAGTTGTAGCCGCTGGCTGCGCAAGTTTTCGGCACGCAGGGGCCTGCACCGCACTGATTGGCTCCGGCCGCGCCACACGTCTGCCCGGTGGGGCAGGTGCCGCAGTTCAACGTGCCGCCGCATCCGTCCGATAGCGTACCGCAGTTGGCTGCCCGCGCGGCGCAGGTCGTCGGCTTGCATTCGCATCGATTGGCGGCGCACGTTGCGGGGGCGGTGCATTTGCCGCAGTCGAGCTTCGTGCCGCAGCCGTTGTCGACGAGACCGCATTCGGCGCCGAGCTGGGCACAGGTCTTCGGCGTGCACCCGCACACATTGGGCTGGTCTGCGCCTCCGCAGGTGGCGGGCGGCGGGCAGGTGGTGCCGCAGTTGAGCATCGAACCGCAGCCGTCCGCTATCGTTCCGCAGTTTTTCCCCTGCATGGCACAAGTCGTCGGTTTGCAGCCGCATTTGCCCGGCATTCCTCCGCCCCCGCAGGTGTTCGGCGCTCGACACGGGTTGCCGCAATCGAGCACCTTGCCGCACCCGTCGGACGCCGGTCCGCATTCGAGGCCGAGATCGCGGCATGTTTTCGCGGTGCACGGCAAATTCCCACAGCGATTGGGTCCGCCTCCACCGCAGACGGTGGGCGCCGCACAGCTCTTGCAATCGAGGGTGCCTCCGCAACCGTCAGGTAACGTTCCGCAGTTGGCGTTTTGTGCATCGCACGTCGTAGCCGCACACTCGCATCGATTGGCCGTCCCGCGACCGGCACAGGTCGTCCCGGGCTCGGTGCACGCACCGCAGTCGATCGTGCGCCCGCAGCCGTCCTCAATCAACCCGCACTCGGCGCCGATTTCGGGGCAGGTGATCGGCAGGCAACCGCATTTTTTGGACATGCCTCCGCCGCCGCACGTTTCGGGGGTCGCGCACCCGCCACACTGGACGGTGTCGCCGCAGCCGTCGGATATCCCTCCGCAGCTCGCGCCGAGATCGTCGCACGTGCGGGGCGTGCAGGGATCGCCACCGCATCGGTTGCGCCCACCTCCGCCGCACACTCCGACGGCGCACATTCCGCATTCGAGCACGCCGCCGCATCCGTCGGGCACTCTGCCGCACTCGGCGTGCAGCTCGCCGCACGTCCTCGCGATGCAGCCGCCATCCGGCGCGGCGACGGCAGCGTCGCCGGTCGATGCATCGCCATTCTTGGTTTCCAGACGATAGCTGTCGAAATCGTAGCCGACGAGCACGCATCCGGCTTGCGGACCAAGCGCTCCGATCGCGACGAACACCAAGCCAAGAATGTTGCGATGATGCATGAGAGCGTGACCTCAAGAATACTTGTCAGACGAGGAAGAGAGGTCGGTTCGCTCGCTTCTGTTGCGAACCGCGCAACACTGCCCCGCTCCCCCTCGTGGAGCCGAAGCTGTCCCATAGGTGACCTACGCTGTCAAACCGAAGACGGCTCGACTTGCGCCTATTCGTCGATCGTGATCCCGAGCGCCTTGCGGAGGATGAAATACTCGGGTGACATCGAAAAAAGCAGGAGCTCTTTCAGCTGCTCTTCGGCCCACACTTCGCAGGATGACGCGGGGTGGGCGTTGATCATCGTCCATGCTGCCCCGAGATCGCCGCAAAGGAGCAGCCCGGCGCGGCAGGCCGTGAGGTCGACGGCATGGCTCCATCTCGCGAGATCGACTTCCGCCCCCCGCTCGAGAAGCTCGTGAACGGCCGACGCGAGTCGATCGCGCTGGGTTCGCTCGATGTTCTTTGCGAGAGGGGCGAGCGTGGCGTCCAGATCCGACTGGATTTCCTCGGGCACCGAAGCTTCCGGGCGCACGAGCCTGATGGCGGCAAAGAACACCGAGGAAAGCTGGGCCGGGTCGGAGAAGAGACACTTCACGTAGTGCGGGCCGCGGTAAAGACTGATGTGACGGCCCACCAGGAACGTGACCTCGGGCTGCTTGAGACCCGTGAGCACATGGCGACCTGCGAGCGACACGGGGGGGCGAGCGGGTACCGCCACGAGTGACTCGGGAAGGTCGTTGCGTACGTGGATTTCCGGGCAGCGAGTGGCAAGAACGCCGGCCGCCCACCCGAGCGTCTTGACGACAGTCACCGTGGAGCTTGCCGGATCCTGCTTGAAACGATCATCCAAATGCGGCGCCTGCCGCGCAGCCTTGAGCTGCTGGATCCGCAGCTTGAGGGCGGCTTCCTCCAGAGGTTCGAAGATTTTGTCGATCGCGATGTCTTGCGATCGACTGACGAGATGCGCTTCCCAAAGCTCGTTGGCGAGCCGGCTCTTGACCTGGAGCATTCCCCGGGGACGATGCGCCTCGTAAAACCGCGCTTCGTTGCGATTCGCCTGGCCGAGGACGGTGAGGGCCTGGCAGGCGCAAAAAGCGGCGTCGAAATTCTGCTGGTGCGCGTAGAGCTGGTACAGCGCACGGTACGGTTCGCCATCGGCGGGATCCCGGATCAGCAGCTCATGCTGCTCCTCGATGATGGGGTCGAGGTGGGCGGTGCCTGAGACGCGCTCGGCAACCTTCCGTGCCGGGCGCTCCAGTGCGCGAAGGCGCGCCGCAAGCTTCTGCTTGGCTCGCGCGCTCGTCGCGGGAGGCGGTGGCGCGGCCGCTTGCTGCTCCAGAGCACGTTCGGCGGCGAGGCGAAGGTGGCTGGTGTCGAACTCGAACGTGCCGCAATTGAAGAGGGCGTAGCCAGCCGGCTTGTCTTCGCTGCCGCAGATCCAATTGACCCCCGTCGCTCGAAGACTGCGGACGAGATCCAACCCGTCGGCGGGCAGCGTCGGTCCGAATCGCTCCACCACGTCCTTTAGCAACTCGAGCGCCCGGTGGGCGATGTTCGTCCAGGTGACGCCGCGGCAGGTGCGAATTCCGACGTCCGCCCGGCCCCGCGCGGCGAGGTCGACCAGCGCCGCAAGCCCCTCTGCATTGGCCAATTGATGCATGCCCTGGAGAATGGCGTCCGGATTGTCCCCTGCTCCACGACCGAGCGTTTTGTCCAGACGACCTGCGGATTGTCTTTTCACGCCTTCGACGTCCTCACGGTGCGAGCTGCAGTATATCGCCTGCTCGACGCCGATGTAACGTGCGTTAGGCCGGGCGCGGTCGTCCGTCCACGCTTCGCTTGTTCGTGGAGAAGACCGATGGGCAAGGCAGGTTGTGAGCGCTCTTCTGTCGCAGCGCCCACTCAGAAATGAGGTAACTCGTCGCTACCTCCGCCTTCTCGATCGCTTTGCCGACGAAAAAACCCAAGCGGTCCAGTTTCATTCGCTTGAACCGCCGCCGGTTCGCTTCGAGAAACGGAATCAAAGGAGCTCGGCGCTGGTAGCCAATCCACCAGAGCTCCGTCTGGCTGGCGCCGTAATCCATTTCCACGTTGTGGCGTCGGCTGAGATCCCTCATTTGAGAGCGGGACCAGGCCTCGCTCCAGACCAGGTACCAAAAAGGCAAGTCGCTCAGCCGGAACGGGACGTCCGGGCCCCACAGGTAGATGGCTCGCGCAGTAGGTTCGAACAGCAGCTTGGCGCCTGTCTTCTGGAACAGAAATGAAAATTCTGCCGAGCTCACCATCAAGCAGAGCCGCTCGTCGAGCCTGCCGAGTGATCGGAGAACGTCGGTGCGCGCGAAGATGCAATGGTCCTCCAAGAGCTTGGTGGGTTCACGCACCAGCTGGCCCCCGACTTCGGAGAGAAGCGAATGCTCCCACTTCTGTCGGTGGTGGAAGTACGTCTTGCCGTCGGCATTGCGGCGGACCTCGCACTCGCCACCAGCGACGTGGATGTTGTCGCTATCGAGACCGCCGCGCAGGATCAACGGTGTGACGGCGCCGGCCTGCTCTTCCTCGGCGCATCGATACAGCGCCTCGATGCAGCCGGGCTGCAGGTACACATCGTTGTCGACCATCATCAGGTATTTCGTGTCCACGCGATCGATGGCGACATTGCGCGACTGCATGGGCCCGAGATAGTGCTCGTAGCGGACGAGCTCGGTGTGCGGGCGATGCTCGAGTCTTTGACGCAGCCACCGGCGGCTCTCGTCGGGCGAATTGCCGTCCACGTAAATCAGCTTGAAGGGAAGGGTGCCGTTCTGCAGCAACGCGTCGAGCGTGAGCGGCGCACAGCTGAACTTCTCGCGCGGCACGACGGCGACCGTGACGTCGATCGACGATGGCGGCATCATCGGACGATGCCTTTGGGCGGGACCCGGAGCGACCGGCGGCTCGATGCGTGCACGGCCGCTCAGCGTATCACAGCACCGGGTCCCCTAGCACGACTGCATCAGATCCTCCCTACCAGATCGTCCTCGATCAGCGCTCGGGCTTTTCGCCGTGACGAAGGGGGGGCTCGCGCTCCGAGAAGAGAAGCCCGAGCGGCAGACCGAACGTAAACGCGTGCAGGAGCCACTGCACGATCTGGGATTGCCCGAGCAGCCACGGATAGAAAATCCGCCCGATCACCTGAAAGTCGAGCAGCCAGATGAGCGTTCCGAAAACCACCCCCAGTGCTGCCTGTCGCAGGGCTGCCACGCGAGTGAACCAGGGGAGCTGTGAATTGAAGACACCGAAGGCGAAGCTGTACATGACCGCAATAGAGAAATGCACGCCGCCGCCCACCAACGCAATCATGGGCGCGTTGTGCCCATAGGCGTCTTGCTGCAATACGATGCTCGCGGCGCCGCGCAGCGGCAAAAGTGGTGATTGGCCAGAAATCACGCTGGCGATCGCCTCGAATAGACCCATGACCAGGCCGGCCATGACTCCGGCCGCGACCGTTTCGAATTCGATACGGCCGACGACACCTTCTCCTCGTTGCGTTCCTTGCATTGTCCACCTCGGATCGGAGGTACACGCCCCATCGGATGACGTGCATGTGCGATGCCACCAGCGCGCGATCTCAGCGTGCATTCGGCGCCGCGTCCGGGACCATCGTCGGGCAGCGGAACGTCCTCGGCATTCGCGCAGGCGGCTCGACGAGTCTGATCGACGCTCCGGCGGGTTGGGAGACAAGTCGCGCCCGCTCGGTGGTTCGGGCGTTGGGCCGCTCGGCAGCTTGGTTGGCACCAGCAGTGCTTGGGATGCAGACATGTGCCCACGTGCAACACACATGCATGAGGACGGCACATCCCAAAAAGGAGCCACACACATGCTCAAGGCAACAGGATTCATGTTCGCAATCGTGTCGAGCCTCGTCGCTGGGCTCGGTTGTACGGCCAATGTCGAGAACCCGACGGTCGATCAGACGGGGCGGACCGGCAACACGTGCGTCGCCAACTGCGACAGCGCGCACACGACCTGCGTCGCCAAGTGCACCGATGACAGCTGCCGCGCGTCGTGCGAAACGAGCCACACGTCGTGCGCGGCCGGATGCACGTCGTCGCCCGACGGCGGCTGAGCGCGCCCTGACTTTCGTTCGATATCGCCCGCGCAGCGGTCGGGCTACCGGCCACGAGAGATGCCCTCTCGAACGACGCGGCGCGGGCGATGATCCCTTCCCGGACGGGGCCGCAGATCTGCTCGGTCGGGCGTGCGCTACCCGAGCACCATGTCGACCAGGACAGCGTGCTCTCTGCCGTGCACGAGGTCTGGCGCAAGCAACCGAATGCCCAAGCGCGCCGCGCCACGATCGCGAGGCTCGAGCCGCTCCACCGCGCCCTGGGTGTGCAAGAGCGCTACTTTGCGCTGCCATTCTCCGCGTACGAGGAGAAGCGATCCTTTGCGCAGCGTAACGACGTTTGGATCGACGTGGCGCTCGATATCGGTGAACGCGCCATCGTCGAAGCCCTTGGAAAGGCCGGGCTCGGGCCCAAGGACGTCGATCATCTTTTCTTCGTCACGGTGACCGGGATCGCTGCTCCCAACATCGACGCGAGGCTCGTCAATCGGCTGCGGATGCGACCGGACGTCAAACGCACGCCGATTTTCGGGCTCGGGTGCGTTGCGGGCGCCGCTGGAACGGCTCGCGCGGCCGATTATTTGCGGGCGTTCCCGCACGAGACGGCGGTGCTTCTCTCCGTCGAGCTGTGCACGCTCACCTTTCAACTCGACGACATATCGATTCCCAACGCGCTGGCTTCTGGCCTCTTCGGGGACGGGGGCGCCGCGGTGGTTCTCGCCGGCGCGGCCCGCTCGGAAGGGCGGGGCCCGCGCGTCGTGGCGAGTTGCTCCGTTTTCTACCCGGACACCGAAGAGGTGATGGGCTGGCAGGTCGTCGATGGCGGTTTCAAGATCGTTCTGTCGGGAGGGGTACCTCGGCTTGCGCAGGAGCACATGCGCGAAGACGTGGACAAATTCCTCGCCACCCATGGACTGCGCCGTTCGGACATCGCTCACTGGATCGCGCACACCGGAGGACCGAAGGTGCTCGTCGCTTTCGAAGAAGCTCTCGATCTGCCCGACGGCGCGCTCGTTCGCTCCTGGAACTCGCTGCGCCGGTTCGGCAATCTGTCCTCCGCGTCCGTTCTCTTCGTCTTGAGCGAGGTATTGGACGAGCGGGCCGGGGCACCGGGCGACTACGGTGTCTTGCTTGCCATGGGTCCCGGCTTCTGCTCGGAGCTGGTCCTGCTCCGATGGTGACTTCTCAGGAGCTGTATCTCGGTTTTTTGGCCGTTCTCGGCGCCGAGCGAGGGATCGAGCTCGCGATCTCGAGGGCCCACGCGCGGGCGGCGTTCGCGCGGGGTGGCTTCGAGGTGGGTCGCGCTCATTATCGAGTCATGGCGGTGCTGCACGCTTCGTTTTTCGTTGCCTGCGCGGCAGAAGTGCTGCTCCTCGACCGGCGCTTTCCGGGGATGTTCGGCGCTTTCGCGGTGGTCGTCGTCTTGGCCGCGCAGGTGCTGCGGTACGCGGCGGTGTCGACGCTTGGCCAACAGTGGAACGTTCGCATCATCGTCTGGCCCGACGCCGCACCGGTGACCAAGGGCCTCTACCGGTTCATCCGCCATCCCAACTACGTAGCGGTCGTTCTCGAGCTGCTCTTCGTGCCCCTGGTGCATGGCGCTTTCGTCACCGCGGCCGTGTACTCGATGTGCAACGCCGCGCTGCTCGTCGTACGCATTCGCGAAGAAGAACGCGCGCTCGGGGCAGGGTACGCCCAAGCGTTTCGAGATCGCCCGCGCTTCGTCCCCAGGTTGTTCGGTGGGTAGAGGCGTGCTCGATTTGGCCGTCGTCGGGGGCGGGCCGGCGGGGCTCGCGGTCGCCATCGATGGGGCGCGTCGCGGCCTTTCGGTCGGCGTCTTCGAGCGCCGGGCAGAAGGTGCCGACAAGGCTTGCGGCGAAGGGGTGATGCCTCGCGGCGTCGAAGTGCTGGAGCAGCTCGGCGTGCGTGCGCGCCTTTCACCCGCCGCGTCTTCGAGTTTCGAAGGGATCCGCTACATCGATGCCGACGGCGCTTGCGCTGAGGGCCATCTTGCTGCGAATGGGTTGGCGATCCGGCGAGTGGAGCTCGTGCGTGCCATGGCGGAGCGCGCTCGCGAGGTCGGTGCCGAGCTCCACCACGGCTGTGCGCTCCTGTCGTACCGGCGCTCGAATGGATCGATGCTGCTCGAAACGGATCACGGGCCGTTCGCGGCGCGCATGCTGGTCGGCGCCGACGGGCTGTCGTCGCAGTTGCGCCGAGACGAGGGACTCGATATCCCCTGCGCGCGGCCGCATCGATTCGGCTTGCGGCGACACTTTCGATGCGTGCCGTGGACGCGATCGGTGGAAGTGCACCTGGCGACGGATACCGAAGCCTACGTGACGCCCGTTTCCGGCGATTGCGTGGGGGTGGCGTTCTTGTGGAGCGAACCGAGCAGCGAGACGCCGGTTCGAGAACGCGACGAGCTCTCCTCGCGCTGGGAGCATTTCGAACGTCGATTTCCTCTCCTCGCGGCGCGTCTGGCAGGGGCGCCGCCCTGTTCGAAAATACGCGGGGCCGGCCCGCTCGAGCGCGCCGCCCGCGCGCGAACGAGCGATCGGTTCGCGCTCGTCGGTGACGCCGGCGGCTATGTCGATGCGATCACCGGCGACGGCATCTCGCTTTCCTTGGTCTCGGCTCAGGCGCTCACCCGCATTTTGCCCGACGCGCTGCTTCGCGGTGCAGACCGCGCGAGCCTCGCGCCCTACGAGCTCGAAGCAGCACGGCTCTTTCGGCGGTATGCCCTGACGACGCGGGCCGTGCTGTCGATCGTTCGGCGCCCGAGACTACGCCGTCGGTTGCTCGTCTTGTTGCAGCGCTTTCCCGCGCTCTTCGACACCGCGTTGACTAAGGCTGTCGGGTGAGGGCGAGCCGTGCAAATGCCGCAAGCTCGAGCGAGGCAGACCCGGTCAAAAGGGCGGCGGTTCCGAAGGCGACGGTGCCCCATGCACGTTGGTCCGTCTGGCGAACCCTTTGCCATGCCAACCACCCGGCGAGCGGAAACCCAGTGAGAAGAGCCAAGCAGGCCGAGGATGGAAGGCCGGCCGGCACAGCGGCAATGGCAACAGCGTAGGCGAAAGCGAGCGCGAGCACGTAAAGCCGTGACGCACGGCGGCTCCCGAGCCGCACGACGAGGGTTCGCTTGCCGACGGCGGCGTCGCTCGCCTCGTCGGGAAACTCCACCGCGAGCAGCATCGCGAATTGCAGACAGCATAGAGGCAACGCCGCTATCAGCGGAAGCAGCTCGAGGCGACGTGCCTGCAGCGCGAACCCGGCGAGCGGTACGAGCAGTGTCACCACGAGAGCCGTGTTGAGCTCACCGAGTCCACGGGAGTGGAGTCGAAGCGGCGGCGCGCTGTACTCCCAGGCCAACATCAGCATGGCGAAAAGCAGCGAAGTCGGAGCGCGGGCCGATACTCGCGCGTGGAGCACGACCGCGGCGAGCGCCGCCACGCCGGCCAGCGTCAGCGCAGCAGCCAGCGCCACCCACGGGGGCAGCTCCGCATTGGGCAGGACGCGACTGCCACCCGACCAGCGAGTGGGTGTGGTGTTCGCGCGGTCGGCTTCGAGATCGAAGTAGTCGTTCGAGTAGTGCGTCATCAATTGGATGGACGTCACCGCGAGCTGTCCCCACGCAAAAGAGACCCAGTCCAGGGCGTACCCGCGATGGGCCGCCACGGCTGCTCCGAGGCCGTAGAGCACGAACCCACCCAGCAGAAACACCGGCCGCCCGAGGCGCACGAACGCGGAAAGGCGCTTGTAAACGAGGCTCTGCACGTGGAGGTCGATGAGCGTACGTCACCGTTGCGCCGGTGGCCATGCGCGGTGTTCTACAGGTAAGAAATCGCTCATTCATGCGGGCACGCAGACCCGGTTCGGCGGTCGATCGCCTGCCATCGGCTGAGCGTCTGGCTCGGTCGCGGGTCCCATGCGCTCGCGGCGTCTGCCCGAGACGCACGCACTGAGTAGTCCCTGCGCTCTTGGACGGCCCCGGTGTTGCAGCTCCCGCGCTCGACAGGGGGGAGCCAAAAACAGGAGGCAATGCGATGAAGGCACCTGTGACAAACAGTGCACTGGCATTTGGTTTGGCAGCTCTGGCAATCGTAGGCTGCAACCGAGACGAGAACAGACGCAATGTGGGCACGCCCGTGGGGGTGAATGAGCCGTCCGCGACGGAGCAGCGTCGGGCGGAAGAGCGTCGGGCCGAAGAGCGCACACCCTACCAGGGGGAACGTTCGACGCATGAGCCTCGGTCCATCGGTGGCGGGCCGACCGAGCCCGGCGCGAGGGCGACGCCCGCGTCGGCGGTGGCGAGCTTCGCCACCGCACGTTGCGATCGCGAGGTTCGCTGCAAGAACGTCGGCGTGAAGGAGAAGTACGCGACGCGCGATGAATGCGTTGCCAAGATGAAGGAAGACAAGCGCGATGACATCAATGCGAAGGACTGCCCCGGCGGCATCAGCGAGAAACAGCTGAACGACTGTCTGCAGTCCATCCGCACCGAGGACTGCGGCAATCCGCTCGATGCGATCAGCCGCTTGTCCGCATGTCGTTCGGGAAGTCTCTGCGTGACGAAGTAGCGTCTTGGTAGGCAGCGAACCCGCGCCGTTGCGGGTTCGGCTCGAGCCGAGCTCGGTCCAATGGCCGAGCTCGGCTCGAGCGAGCCGCACTTGCGGTAGATCTCAAACGACATGGCGGCGGCATGCTGAGCTGGCGGGAAGTCGATTTCGCCGGTGTCGTTCTGGCTGGATTCGTGGGCGGCTACATCATGGCGATGGCCGGCTTATGGGCATCGCGCATCCCTGGACTCGCGGCGATCGACATTGCTGATTTCGGGCGCCGTTATATGGCGTCGGATCGTAGTGTCCTCTTGACGCTGGTGTGGGCGATGGCCATTGCCCCGGCCTTTCACCTGCCGCGCGTCGTGAGTGCGGTCCTTTGGGGTGAGGTCCTCGCCATCGTGTGGGCGGGCGGTTTGATCGCGCCGATGGCTGGGCTCGGCTTTCTGGGACGAAAAACACGAAGTCACCGTTTCGCGCTGACGAGCGCTCTCCTCCACGCGATCTGGGGCCTGATCATCGGGCTGCTCTACGTCCCCAAATGAGATTCGAACGCCGCGTTCCTCGATTGACCGAAACTCTGTTCTCCGGTGGGATCGCGCTTGCCTGCGAGCAAGACGGGCAGCTCATGGCCGATGGCCCATTCGGACTTTTCGCGGGCGACACGCGGATGATCTCGACGTATCGCTTGTCGATTGGCGGGCATCCATGGACGCTGCTCGGGCGTTCGCGCGCCGGTAGGCAGCGCGTCGAGTGGGTGTTTCAGAATCCGCGCCTGCAATCGCCATCCCCGATTCGCGCCGGCGCGCTCGCGATGCAGCTTTCACGATTCAGCTGGACGCCGATTTCGCGGACATCTTCGAAGTGAAGGAGCAATCGATCCGGCCTCGCTTGAACGTATGCCGGCAGCGAACCAAGGAGGGTTTCGTGCTCTCTTACGAGAACGGCGATTTCCAGCGCGCGGTGCGGATCGATATTCGCTCCGCTTGCCGGCCGTCGTTTTCGGGGGCGCTCATCGTGTTCGAGTTCGAACTGTCCCCCGGACAGAGTTGGGATTGCCGACTCGAGCTCGAGCTCGAGCTCGATCATCGCACGGTGCGCCGTGGGCCCCCTCCCACTCGCCCTTCCGACTACGGCCCGGCGGTCGAGATCGAGAGCGATGGAGTGCTCGCAGAGCCCTTTCGTCAAGGATGCGAAGATCTGCGGGGCCTCGCGATGCGCGGATCGACCGACAAGCTATTCATCGCCGCCGGCGTGCCGTGGTTCATGACGCTCTTCGGACGGGACACGTTGATCACCGGGCTCATGTCCGGGCTCGACGGCTCGTGGTCCACGCGAGGCGCGCTGAGCGAGCTCGGTGAGCGACTGGCGCAGAGCTTCGATTCTTTTCGCGATGCCGAACCCGGCAAGCTCCCGCATGAAGTGCGAACTGGGGAGCTCGCACGCGAGGGATCCATTCCCCATGCTGCCTATTACGGAACCCACGATGCTCCCTCGCTCTATTGCCTCGCCCTGTGGAACTCGTGGCGATTCACCGGCGATTCAGAGCTGCTGCGTGGGCATCTGGACACCGCTCGCGCCGCGCTGAAGTGGTGCGACGAGCTCGGCGATCGAGATGCCGATGAGCTTCAGGAATACGGCACGCGCAGCCGAGAAGGTTACTTCAACCAAAGCTGGAAGGACGCAGGAGACGCCATCTTGCACGCGGATGGCTCGTTGCCCGAGCTGCCCCTCGCCACCGTCGAGCTCCAGGGCTACCTTTTTGCGGCGCGCCTGGCGATGGCCGAGCTCGTCGAAGCATGCGGCGAGCACGGCGAAGCCGAGGAGCTGCGGCAAAAAGCCCTTCGCCTGCAGCAGGCGGTGGAGCGCGCGTTCTTCATGGAGCGAGAGAACTATTATGGGGTCGGTCTCGACGGCAACAAACGTCTGATGACGAGCATCACTTCCAACCCGCTGCACCTCCTCTGGTGTGGACTGCCTTCCATGAAGCGCGCGCGAGCCGTCGCCGAGCGCGCGTTCGAGGTCGATCTCTTCAGTGGTTGGGGAATCCGCACGATCTCGAGCCATCACCCCAGCTGCAACCCCGTTTCTTACCAGCTCGGCTCGGTGTGGCCGCACGACAATGCCATCGCCGTCGCCGGCCTGTGTCGCTACGGATTTTTCGATCTCGCGTTTCGACTGATGCGTCCCATTCTCGAGGCCGCCAACTCCTTCGAAAGTTCACGTCTTCCGGAAGTCTACACCGGCTTCGATCGCGAATCGGGGTTGCCACTTCCCTATGAAAAAGCCAACAGCCCGCAAGCGTGGGCGGCGGCGGCGCCGATTCTCTTCGCCCAGGTGCTCCTCGGGCTCGTTCCCGATGCGCCCCGCGGTCGGTGCTACTTGTCTCCTCGGCTTCCTCCGTGGCTGCCGCGCCTCGAGATGCGTGGAATCGAGCTCGGGGGCGGGAGGCTCGACGTGACGGTCGCCCGGCTCGGGGACAAGACTGTCGTCGAGAAATGCAGACCGCCGACGGGTATCGAAATGATCCAGCAACTCACGACGAGTCCGCTTTGGGGCGCGCCGCCGCTCCTCTCGAGCTCGAGCGCCGTCGCTTAGCATTACCGTGTCAGATCTTGGCCATGACCGATCACGATCAGCAATTGCCGCATGTGGGCCAGGTGAGTTACGGCGAGGCCGTCGGAAGTTGGCAGCAGACGGCAATGCCGTCAGCCTCGCCTGTCTGCTTGAGTTGCTCGGCGTAGCCTTTGGCCCGCCTGCGGAGCTTCGCCGGCAGCCAGTTCCGCCGGTCAGTACTTTGGTTGGCTTATGGCTACTCCGATGAAACGGGATCGTCGCCACACGGCCGGAGGACCCGGGTCCGGCGGCTTCTATGAATCGCAGTGGGGAGGCGCTCGTGTCCCTCGAGAGGTTTCGTCGCTCGCGCTTGATCATCCAGCACCCGGATGCAACGGTTCACGATGCGGCGCGCGCAATGGAAGCCAACCACGTCGGCGCCATTCTCGTTCAAGATCGAGGAGAGTTATCGGGCATCGTGACCGACCGCGATCTGGCGCTGCGGGTCGTGGGTCGCGGACTGGATCCCGAAAAGACCTGTCTGCGCGATATCATGACGCGGGACGTTGCCACCATGTCGGTCTCCCTCAGCGAGGAGCGAGCTGCCGAGCTGATGCGGATCCGCCACGTCAGGCGGATCCCACTGGTGGAAGACGACCACTTGGTGGGGCTGGTGACGTTCGACGACCTCGTGCTCGAAGGCTCGCTCGCTCCGGACCGAATCGCCGATGCGATTCGGACCCAGCTGGAAGACGCAGCCGATCACAAGCCGAGCGGCACCACGCACCCGGAAAAGCAGTTCGGTGAAGACATCGATCCGCGCGCACGTGCCGACGAACGCTTCGGTCGGATGCTTCACGCGGTGCAGTCGTCGACCGGGCTTGCGTCACGTGAGCTCGCCGAGGCCGCGCTCCAAATCGTGCTCGGTGCCATCGTGCGCCGCATCACGTACCAAGAAGCGGCTGACTTCATCGCGCAGCTCCCTTCCAAGCTGCAGGGCCGGCTGCTCGATCTGCCGAAGGGGCCGAACCGCAAAATCGACATGGCGTGGATCGAACGAGCGCTCGGCGACCGGTTGGGCGTCGGTTACGACGAAGCTCGGCGCATCGCGCGCGGGGCAGCCGGCGTAATCTCCCACTCGGTCTCGGCGGGCGAGATCCGAGACGTGATGAGTCAGCTCCCGTTGCCAATGCGCCAGCTTTTCCCATCCGACGTCGCCGCGCATTGATGCCCGAGGCGGGCCGTAGGCCGCGCCGACATAGCACGCACGATCTTGCGCGGCGAACGAGCTGTGCTATCTATCTGCACTCGAGGCATTCCATGAAGTCCGTCGCCTGTCACAACCATCACGGATCGTTTGCGGTCATGCCGCTCACGTACCGCGATCGCATCTGCCCGCGGCGGGTTCAAGGAGATCAGCTGACGTAGCCATCTGAAACCTCCGACTGAACGACCCGCCGCGGCCCCGAAAGGGACTCGCGGCTTTTTTTTTCCTCTTTGCCTCAGGTCGCCCCCATGAACTTGCCCTGGAAACATCGACCGCTCTCCGAGTTGATCCGACTGGCTTGGCCGATCACCATCTCGACCATCTCCTACAGTGTGATGACCGTCGTCGACACGGTCTTGATCGGTCGCGTGGGTCGGGCGGAGCTTGCGGGTGTGGGGTTGGCCGGCATCACCGCGTTCGTGTTGCTCTGTTTCTCGTTCGGACTCCTGCAGGGTGCGAAGGTCCTCGTTTCTCAAGCGATCGGCGCGGGGCGCTCGGACCAGGCGCGCGCGCATCTCGGCGCGGCGGTGGTCACCGCCCTCGTCGTGGGAGTGGCGACGACTCTCTTGGGCCAGGTCCTCGCTGTGTTCATTGGCCATCTCACGGCCAGCGCGGCCGCCGGCCGTGCGGCGCAGACGTATCTTCGCATTCGAATCGCCGGCGCACCTCTGGCGCTTCTTTACGTCGCCCTTCGAGAGGTTCGGTACGGCGAAGGCGACGCGCAGAGCCCGATGCGGGCCACCGTGGTCGCGCAGGCCGTCAACATCGGCCTGGCGGTGCTCTTCATCTTCGTGCTCAAGAAGGGTGTCGCGGGAGCAGCGACCGCGACCGTGATCGCGCACGCAGTCGAAGCAGGCATTCTCGCCGTCGCACAGCGGCCCCGTGGTTTCGGTCTTCGAGTCATGCGGCGCCGCCACCTCGTCGAGCTCTGGCGCATGGGTCTACCCAGCGGTGCGCAGTTCGCGCTCGAGGTGGGAGCGTTTGCCATCCTCTCTCTAGCGATTTCCCTCTTCTCCGAAGTGGAGATGGCATCGCACCAGATTGCCATTCAGGTGATCCACTTCTCCTTCTTACCGGCCATGGCCGTCGCCGAAGCGGGGTCCGTTCTGGTCGGCCAGGCCGTGGGCGCGGCCTGCTACGACCTCGTTCGGCGGGTGGCGCGTCTGGCGATGGCCATTACCGGTCTCTATGCCTTCGCGTGGTCGATCGTGCTCGCGTTGGCGTCACCCACCGTCGTAACCGTCTTCACCAGCGATGCTGCGGTCATCTCGACCGCGACGGGGCTCCTTCACATTGCTGCCGTGTTCCAGATTTTCGACGCCTCCAACGTCGTCGCGCGCTGCGCGCTGCGTGGCGCGGGTGACGTTCGTTACGCGGCCGTGGTCGGGGTTGTCGTGGCCTGGCTCTGCACCCCCACGCTTGCGTGGCTGCTGGGTCACCACTACGGGCTCGGTGCATTCGGCGGATGGCTCGGGCTATGCCTGGAAATCATCGTCAGTGCGGCCATCTTGTGGTGGCGCCTCGAGCGGCGCGGCTGGCTGCGAGCGGCCGACGCATCGCGCGCTCGTCTGCAGGCCGATGCCGAAGCCCACGCAAGCCCGGTCGCCGTCGATGTTGCGGTAGCGTAGGAACTCGTGTGCTTTGGCGTGTCGCAGCGGTCTCGGGCGCAGCCTAATTCACGTCAAGGCGATGGCCCGTATCGGAAACGACCTTGGCCCGGTCGCAATGGTCTGCGGGGTATTCGCATTGGCATGCGGCACGGGAACCCTGCGGCCTCGACCGAGCGCTCACGAGCCAGCGGAAACCGCGGGAAGATCGGCGGCACAAAACTTACAGCGCTTCGCCGCGAGAGGGATGGTTTCGAGGCAGAGCGGACACGGCTTCGTATCGGCGGCAGCGGGAAGCTTGAGGCGGCCCTCGGCCGCCCGTACGAGCTTGGACACGACGAAGAAAAGAACGAAGGCGATGACGAAGAAATCCAAGATGGCGCCGAGGACCTCGCCATACTTCAGGACGACGACTTGAGCGGGGTCGAGACTGTGCCGCAAAGTGAAGCCGTTCTCTCGCCAATCGCCGGCCGGCATCAACAGCGCGACGAGGGGCATGATGAAGCCCGCGACGATGGCCGATACGATCTTGCTGAAGGCCGCGCCGATGACGACGCCCACCGCGAGGTCGACGGCGTTGCCCTTGAAGGCGAATTTCTTGAAATCTTGCCACACGCCCATTCGCTCACCCCTCGACCGAAACCGGGGGCTCGGGTTCGATCTCCAGCTGGGGGATGAGCGACTCGCGCCGGCCCACGACCGAGGGAGCGAAGCCGAGCGCGACGGCCAGCCCATAAATGGTGTCCGGCCAGCTCGTGCGACCGAGCAGCGCTCGATAGAAAATCTCCTGCGCCCGATAGAAATGAGCATCGGCGCGCAGCCGCCGCGCCAGCTCGACGAGCGTCATCGCCGTCTTCATGCGCGCCGGGATGGGACTCTCCGTCGCTCGCGCGACGGCGTCGGCAATCATCTCCCCGAGAATGCTGCTGGCCGACGAGCGATCGATCTCGTAGCCCCTGCGCATCGCTTCGTCGGCGATCTCGATCGCCTTTTTGTACGCCGCCGGATCCGGGCTTCGGTGGGCGTTCCTGATCTCTTGCATGAACTTGCGGCCCAGCGCGAACTCGGCGGCGGCGCGCAGCTCTTTCGGTAGCTCGAATCCCGCCTCCTGCAGCTGCTCGAGCACGCGTTGGTTCGTCTCGTACATGCGACCGTACTCGTCGACGAAGTTTCCGACGACGTTACCGAATACGAGCTCGGAGATACGCTCTCTGCCATCGGGCAATACGCTCTCGAGACCCCCTTCCTCGGGGCCGAGCTCCTGCTGCAGGATGCGGAGCATCGTCGGCAGGGAGGCCGTGCGAAACGCCGCCCACACCCGCGCGGTCAACGCCTCGAACAGTTCTTTGCCCGGATAGTCGCTGACGACCGCGTAGAAGTCGACGCCGCCAAGGTGCATCGACCCGGCCGCATAATGGTGGCGCCGCCCGGTCGTCTGGTGCTCGATGTGCAGGTGAGACGTGGCGAGCCGCACCCGGCCGTGGCGCTGCTTTTGAAAACGCGAGCGGTGGAAGCGATAGCCTCCCTCCGTGCCGCTGTGATCCCCCTCCTCGACCAAGCTGGATATCGCGAGGTTCGAGGCGACCCGCGACGGCGTGACCCGTAGCCGGTCCACCACCCTCGTGAAAATGTCGGCGCCGGTGCCCTGCTCGGGAATGTTGCTCTTGGCTTCTGCCAAAATCTCCAGAAAACGGGCACGCGGTGGCTCGAGTCCGAGCTCGTCCATCCAATCGAGCGCGCGCCCCGCGTAACTCATCACCTGCTGCGGCTCGATGCCCGACACGTCGGCGAAGAACCAGCCGCAGCTCGTGTACATGAGAAGCAGGCACTTCTGCATCTCGAGGAAGGTGAGGGTGCGCATCCGTTCCGCGTCGTCGAGCGGGCGCTTCGCGTGGCGTTTGAGCCATTCGTCGCGCGGCACCGGAGGACCGGCGAAAAGCTCGACGTAAGCGTTGCGTGCCGCCCAAGGATCGGCGAGCAGATCCGCCGTACCCTCCTCGAACCGCTCGGCACCCCAATCGCGCAACAGGTCGAACGCCCGCCGCAACGGTGTGCGCCACGCCTGATTCCATCCTTCCTGACCGCTCGTATGGCAGCCGCAATCGTGGTACCAGCGTCCGACGCCATGCGAGCAACTCCAGGCCGTGCCTTCGCCGTCGGGGCCCAGCTTGAGCTCGACTTCTCTGGTGGCGGGGTGAGCTGCCAAAAAGACGCCGTAGTTGGTGAAGGACATGTGCTGCGCCGGTGCTTCGACCGTGAGGGCGTGCGCCAGGGTCAACTCACCGAGCCGAAAATGATGACCGTAGCTTTCGCCGTCGGTCGCGACGTGGATGAGGCGACCGGGACCGCCGCGGCCGGCGGCGAGGCGACCGACGAACGTCTGGCTGGAGCCGAGCACGCCTTCGAAGGCGATCGAACGAGCGATGGGCCCATCGTAAAAGAAGAGCGCGATGGAGCGGCCGGAGCCGTCACGATGAAAGTACTGGTAGGCGACGCCGGGATCGATCGTTCCGTTGGTCACGCTGGTCCAGTCGCTCTCACCGATGTTTCGGACTCGCTCGGCCTGATAAGGAGAGAGAATCGCGAATTTGAGTCCCTCGTCGATCAGTGTGCCCAGGGTGGCGTCGTTGCACGCCGTCTCGGGCAGCCAGATCGCTTCCGGCTCGCGGCCGAACCGCCATCGGAAATCGGACAGCCCCCATCGCACTTGCGTAATGCGATCGCGTTCGTTGCAGAGCGGCAAGATCGCATGGTTGTACGCCTGGGCAATGGCATTGCCGTGACCGTCGTTCCGGGAGGTGCTCGCACGGTCGGCTTCCAGGATGCGCTCGTAGGCCACCGGGTCGTAGCCCTCGAGCCACGACAGCAGCGTCGGCCCGAAGTTGAAGCTGATACGGTCGAAGTTGTTCACGATCCGTTCGATGCGGGTGTAGCCATCGAAAATGCGAGCGAACGCGTTGGTGCGGTAGCACTCGTGGTGAATGCGTTCGTTCCAATCGTGGTAGGGGTGGACCTTGGGATCGCGCTCGATGATTCCGGTCCACGGATTTTCGCGCGGCGGCTGGTAGAAATGGCCGTGAATGACGAGGTCGGTCATGACGGGGAATCGATCTTCACGTAGATAAGCGCCCTCTGGCCGGGACAGTGCACGAGCTTGGGAGTTTCCCCTACCACCTCTAGCGCTGCCTGGGCCGGGTCGCTACCCGGCCGACCGCCGTATCTGCGGTCTCCCGTATCGATGGCGAGCCGGAAGTAGCCTTCGGCCAACCGAAGCGGAATCGCTCGAGGAACGGCTTCGAAGTTGACCACGAACGCCACCGCGCCCCCCCGTTCGTCGCGTCGTTCGACGGTGATCCACCGGGGCGCCTCGCTCCATTGAACCGTCGCCAGATCCTTGCGCCCATTCGAAACCGCGACGGAGCCCTTCCGAAGAGCAATGAGGTCGCGGTAGAGATGCAGCGTCTCGCGCTGGGCATCCTCGGAAAGGCGCGACCATCCGAGCTTGCAAGCTGCGAACGTCGCTTGCGCTTGTGGGTCCGGCGGGTCCTCGAGTCCCATCGACCGGTGCTCTTCCCGCCGGCCGCTCCGCACCGCTTCGATGAGGGCCGGATCGGAGTGGCTGGTGAAGAAATCGAACGGAGCGATCTCGGCGAATTCCTCGCCCATGAAGAGCATGGGCAAACCAGGGTGCGCGAAGAGCAAGGCAGCGGCGATCTTCTGCTGTTCGGCGGAAACGATCTTGGCGAGCCGCTTGCCGTGCCAGGCGTTCGCGACCTGATCATGGTTCTGCACGAACGGCACGAGCCGGTGCCCGGCCTCGTTCGCCGACGAGCTGCCGTGCCTTCGCTTACGGTGCTGCGATCGCTTTCCGTCGTAAACGAAGCCCTCGCTCATGGCTTTGGCGACATCGGCCATCGCCCCGAAATCGGCAAAGTAGCCGTGCCGAGCGCCGGTGAGCGCCGCCATCAGTGCGTGATGGAAATCGTCGCCCCACTGCGCGTCGAAGCCGAGCCCGTTGCGCTCGGCCGTCTGGATCACCCGCACGTCGTTGAGATCGCTTTCGGCGATCACGAACGCGCGCCGCCCGAGGGCCTCCGCACACTGGTGAAAAGCCGAGGAAGTCTCCTGTAGAAAATGGCGGGCGCTCATGTCGAAGATCGAGTGAATCGCGTCGAAACGAAGCACGTCGACGTGAAAATCGGCAAGCCAGTAGAGCGCGTTTTCTCGGAAGAAGCTCCGAACCTCGTCGGAATCGGGACCGTCGAAGTTGATGGCCCGACCCCACGGTGTCGTGTACCGGTCGGTGAAGTAAGACCCGTAATCCGCGAGGTAGTTTCCCTCCGGGCCGAGATGGTTGTAGACGACGTCGAGCGCGAGGGCGAGCCCTCGCCGATGGCATTCGTCGACGAGCCGGCGCAGGCCGTCCGGACCGCCGTAGCTCGCGTGTGGCGCGTACGGAAACACTCCGTCGTAACCCCAATTGCGTTCGCCGGGAAACTGCGCGACGGGCATGAGCTCGATCGCCGTGACGCCCAGGTTCTTCAGATAGTCGAGCTTGCCGACTACCCCCTCGAACGTTCCCTCCGGGGTGAAAGTTCCTACGTGAAGCTCGTAGAAGATGAGGTCCGAGAGCGGGATGCCGGTCCAACTCTGGTCGGACCAAGTAAACGAATCGCTCGACACGACCCGAGAGGGGCCGTGCACGCCGCGAGGTTGAAAGCGCGAGCAAGGATCGGGACGCTCTTTGGTGCCATCGATGATGTAGAAGTAGTCCGTTCCCGCGCCGGCGTCGGGCAAGCAGACCTCGAACACGTCGCCCGGCCGGCGGTTCATCGTGACGGTGCGCGTCTCGGTGCCGACGATGCAGAGGCCGAGCTCACGCGCGCTGGGGGCCCACACGCGAAATCGCGTCGTCCCATCGGCGAGCGTATCCGCTCCCATTCGGCCGAGCGTTTCAGTCATGGGACGAGCGACAGGATCTGTTCGATGCCGTGCAAGGGGATGTGGACGAGATCCGGCCGGTGCCGAACCTCGTGCTCGAGCTCGACCAGCGCCTTTTCGAGGCGAAATGCGTCCAGCAGCACGCGAAGCTCGTGACGATCTTTCGGGATGACGGAACTGCGGCCGGCGACTTCCAGGTAGCCTTTCATGTACGCCCACGACGACCAGCTGTGCCAGAGATTGGCGAAAGGTTCGACCGCCGCGTAGTCCCGTTCGCCGAGCGCACCCGCTTTGAGCTGGTCGCCGAGTGCCATCATCGCTGCGTAGTGAAACGATCGCAACATCGAGGCGACATCGCGCAAGCTCGACCGCTTGCGACGTCGATCGCTGATAGGACGCGACGACTCGCCCTCGAAGTCGATGATCATGAAGTCCTTGCCCGTGTAGAGGAACTGGCCGAGGTGCAGGTTGGCATGGCAGCGCGAGCGGACCACCGTCGTGCGTTGCTTCAAGAACGCATCGAACACTTGAACGAAACGATCGTTGCTGTCGAGAATGCGCTGCGCCAGCTCTCGCAGGTTTTCAGGCAGACGAGGCATGTGCCCCTTGAGCAGCCGGAACACCCGGCCGGCCACGTTGCGCATCGATTGGTACATCGAACGTTGGTAGAGCGTCGAGTAAGGTTCCGCCGCGAAGTCGGGGCTCTCGGCTCCGGCCACGAGCGCCAGATGGAGCTCCGCCGTCCGTCGGCCCAGAAGGCGTGCCGCTTCCAGGTAGGCTCCGATCATTTTCTGCACGGCCAGCGCAGGAAACTCCTCGTTCAGAAGATCGCCGAGCGGCTTGAGAGGCGGCAGGGGCCCCCAATCGCGCTTGGTCACCACGCGCTCGAAGAAGCGCCGGAGCTCCTCGCGCGTGTACTGCAGCGCATCGCCTTGATGTTGGACGTAACCTTGAACGACAGCGAGCGTGGACGGGTCCCGGCGCTCCACGACGTAGTCGATGCCGCCGGCGAGCTCTGGCGTGTTGACGAAGCCTTTTTCCAGAAGGAAGCGACTCATCTCGAAATCCGGATTGATGCCCTCTTCGAGCCTGCGAAAAAGCTTCAGGATGAGCTTGTCTCCGTAGATGATCGACGAGTTGCTCTGTTCGGCGCGAAACGCGCGCGGCTCCAGAGAAACGTTTTCGGGCCCGCGCAGCTTGCGATAGGCGCGGGTGAGCGTGGTGACGAGCTCGCCCCCTTCGCCCTTGATACGGCGTCGGCGCTCGATCATGTCCAGCAAGAGCCGGCCGAAACGTGGATCCACCACGGCATCGCAGATCAGTCCCTTGTCGCGCCCCGATTTTTTTTCCATCACGAGCTCGGCGATGATGCGCTCGGAAGCGCGCTCGCGAATGTCGCGTGCCACCTCGCCCTTCACGAAGGAGAGTGGAAGCACATACTTTTCGGGTTCTCCCTCGTCGAACTCGACATCGAGGAAGCAGATGGAGGGATTGAGGCTTTCCTCCAGGGGAAGGATCTCGGTGATGTGCACGAGCTTCGGCTTCCTCTCCGCGCTGGCGAACCAGGCGCAATGGGGAAGGTAGGCCGGCAGGAGCGCCTCGAGCTGCTCCTTCTGATCGCTGCGTAAGAGCGTGTCCCAGTCGTCGTCGATCGAAATCTTGGGAGGTTCGTAAACCGAGGCGCTCGCGTAGGCTCCCGCCGCCGAACCCGGTTGGAGGGAGAACCAATAGAAGACGTGGGAGCCGAGCGTCAAAAGATAAGGTCGATCCCCGATCGGTGGAAAAGGTGATCGGCCGAAGAGCTCGATGGGCACCATCCCCCTGTACTTCGAAAGCTCGAGCTCGACGTATTGAACGAAGCGCGACAAGTTGGCAACGACGAGGATGCGCTCCTCCTTGTAGCCGCGCACGAAAGCGATCACGCGCGGATTTTCGGGGTTCAAGAATTCGATCGAGCCCCGTCCGAAGGCTTGAAATTGCTTGCGGAGCGCGATGAGGCGCCGCATCCACCAGAGCAGGGAATGTCGATTCGACTCCTGCGCCTCCACGTTGACGGTCTGGTAGTGATACTCGTGGTCGATGACGACCGGTAAGATGAGCTTCTGCGGGTTGGCGCGGGAGAAGCCGGCGTTGCGATCGCCACTCCATTGCATGGGCGTACGCACGCCGTCGCGGTCGCCGAGATAGACGTTGTCACCCATTCCGATCTCGTCGCCGTAGTAAAGTACCGGCGTGCCGGGCAACGAGAAGAGCAGGGCGTTCATCAGCTCGATCGTGCGCCGATTGTTGCCGAGCAGAGGAGCGAGACGCCGGCGGATGCCGAGATTGATGCGCATCCGGTTCTCGTGCGCATACGCGCGATACATGTAATCGCGTTCTTCGTCGGTCACCATCTCCAGCGTGAGCTCGTCGTGGTTGCGCAAGAAGAGCGCCCACTGGCAGTTCTCCGGAATGGCGGGCGTTTGAGACCAGATGTCGGTCAGCGGAAACCTGTCTTCGGTGCGCACGGCCATGAACATGCGCGGCATGATCGGAAAGTGAAAAGCCATGTGGCAGGCCTTACCGTGCTCGAGGTAAACCGCCGCATCTTCCGGCCACTGGTTGGCTTCTGCCAGCAGCATCTTGTTTTTGAACTTGCGGTCGACGTGACGGCGCAGCTCGCGAATGAAGCCGTGCGTTTCCGGAAGATTCTCGCAACTGGTGCCCTCTCGCTCGTAGAGATAAGGAACGGCGTCGAGCCGTAGACCATCGACGCCCATACCGAACCAGAAATCGACGACGCGCATCAGCGCGCGCTTGACGGCGGGGTTCTCGAAATTGAGGTCCGGCTGGTGGGAGTAAAAACGGTGCCAATAGTAGGCTTTGGCGATCGGGTCCCACGCCCAGTTGGACGGTTCGAAGTCCTTGAAGATGATGCGCGCGTCCTTGTATCGCTCGGGGGTGTCGCTCCACACGTAGAAGTTTCGATGGCTGCTCGCCGGCGCCGCCCGGCGCGCGCGTTGAAACCACGGGTGCTGATCGGAGGTGTGGTTGAGCACGAGCTCGGTCACGATTCGGAGACCGCGGCGCCGTGCCTCGCGCAGAAAAATTTTGAAGTCCTGCAGGTTGCCGCAATCGGGGTGCACGTCGAGGTAATCGGCCGTGTCGTACCCGTCGTCTTTCATCGGCGACGGATAGAAAGGCAACAGCCACAGCGTCGTGATCCCGAGCTCTCTGAAGTAGTCGAGCTTCTCGGTCAGCCCCTCGAAGTCTCCGATCCCGTCGCCGTTGCTGTCGTAGAGCGAGCGGACTCGCAGCTCGTAGAAGATGGCATCCTTGAACCAGAGGGGATCATCGGCCAAGCCGTTCCCACCATTTTTCATGGCAGGTGCGCAGGAGCCGGGGGGTCGACGAGCAGGACGTGCGCCGGGAGGATGGCAGGGTCGAGCCGCACGTAATTCTTCTCACCCCAGAGGTAACGAGCGCCGGTGAGCAGGTCCTTCACCTCGTAAACTTCGCCCGGGTGGCGGCCAAGCTGCGCGAGGGGCACTTCGGCGGTGCAGTGATGCGGATGCTTGGGGTCGAGATTCACGGCGATGAGCAACGTGTTCTTCGTGTCGCTCGTGCTCTTCGAAAAAAAGAGGATGTTGTCGTTGTCGCTCTTCAGAAATTGCACGTTGGTGAACTCTTGCAACGCGGGATTCTCCCGCCGGATGCGATTGAGGTCGGTGATGAGCGCGTTGAGGTTGCCGGGCGCCTCGTAGTCGCGCACTTTGATGCGGAACTTCTCGGAGTCGTAATATTCCTCGGTGCCGGGTGCTGCGTGGTCTTCGCAGAGCTCGTAACCGCTGTAAATACCGTAGGAAGGCGAGAGGGTCGCCGCCAGGACGAGGCGCAGCTTGAAAGCCGCAGGCCCTCCGCTCTGCAGGAACTCGGGCAGCACGTCGTGGGTGTTGGTGAAGAAATTCGGAATGAAGTAATCGCGAACGTCGGTATGTGCGAGCTCGGTCAGGTACTCCTCGAGCTCGCGCTTCTCGTTACGCCAAGTGAAATACGAGTACGATTGCGTGAAACCGGCCTTGGCGAGGGCCTTCATCATTTTCGGACGGGTGAAAGCCTCGGCCAGGAAGATGACCTCGGGGTTCGAAGCCTGCACCTTGGCGATGATCCATTCCCAGAAGCTCACCGGCTTGGTGTGAGGGTTGTCGACGCGAAAGATTCGCACGCCGTGCGCAATCCAGAACATGAGCACGCGGTAGAGCTCGGTGTAGAGTCCCACGCGGTCCTGGGTATCGAAATCGATGCGATAGACGTCGGGATATTCGTTGGGAGGATTTTCCGCGTGGCGAATGGTGCCGTCGGCTCGATGCTCGAACCAATCGGGGTGGTCTTTGACCCATGGATGGTCGGGCGAGCACTGGATGGCGAAATCGAGCGCCACTTCGAGCCCGAGCGACTCGGCGGTTTCGACGAAGTGAGCGAAGTCCTCGAGCGTTCCCAGTTCGGGCTCGATGGCGGTGTGACCTCCCGACGGGGCGCCGATGGCCCACGGGCTTCCCGGGTCACCCGGCCCCGCGGTGCGTGCGTCGTTTCGTCCCTTGCGGTTGGTGGTGCCGATCGGGTGAACAGGCGTCAGGTACACGACGTCGAACCCCATCGCATGAAGTTTCGGCAGCCGGCGCTCGGCTTCGCGCAACGTCGCGCCTCGCTCGGATTCGGCCGTTTCGGAACGGGGGAAGAGCTCGTACCAGGTGCTGAACCGGGCCTTCGGGCGGTGCGCGAAGACTTTGAGGTCCGCTCAATCGCGCGATCGTCTCCGCGAGCAGGCCTTGCTGGACTCCGGTAGCTCGTTCGGCGGCCTCTTGCATGAGCAGCACGCCCTCGTGCAGATCGAGTGTAACGTCGCCGCCCGCGTTGGCCTTCTTCCTGAAATCGGCTTCCCAGGATCCGAACGCATCCGTCCAGGCCTCGATGGCGAAGACGTAGAGACCGACGTCGGTGAGAGGAAATTCGCCGCTGAACCGGTCGTTCTCCAGCGGCAACATGGGAGCCTCGGACATTCGAGCGTCCCCCTTCCTTTGCCATTGAAGGACGGCGCGGATCAGGTTGTGACCGTCGCGAAAAATGTCTGCTTCCACGGTACACGTCTGGCCGGCGATGCCCTTGGCGGCATAACGGCCCCCGTCGACGCAGGGGGTGACCGCCTCGATGAGAATGTGTCTGTGCATGCGGGTCGAATGGCTAGAAGAGGATGGGCGCCCTTGCAACGGTACAACCGAATTTCGGATTTGCATCTGGCCACCGACCGAGCGGCGGCTTCGTTCAGAAACGAGTCGCTGACGCTCTGGCAGGCGATCAGGACTTACCGCGTGATCTTTCGTTCAGCTCCGACTGCTCGCCCGGAATGCGCAGGCAGCCTCGACACAAGAAAGCGAAAACTTCCGACGTGAGGCGGTCCGCGCTGCCCTCGTCGAAATCGCGCATCACCGACTGGTAGAGCAGTTCCTTGATGGCGCCTACCGTCAAATAGGCGAATATCCGGGTGTCGCCGGCGGCGACGATACCGAGCGTCTGCCCCTCGGCGAAGCTTTCGGCGAGAAGGTTCAGCACTTCCTCGTAGACTGCCTGGAGCTTGCGGTCGAAATCGGCGTCGAGGCCTGGGGCATCGGTCAGCAAGATTTTCGTCATCGCGCGATCTTGAAGAAAGAGGGTGAGCACACGCACGATGTTCTCGCGGATCTGGGCGGCCACCGTCCGGGAAGGGTCATGCGCATCGATGCGCAAAATGGCCAGGTGAAGGCGCGCGAGAAACCGATCGACGAGCTCGGCGAAGACCCCACGCTTGTCCTCGAAGTAGAGGTAGAAAGTGCCCCTCGCCACCTTGGCGGCGCCAACGATGTCTTCGATCTTCGCCGCGTGATAGCCGCGCTTCGCGAAAACGTCACGTGCCCGGGCGAGGAGCTGCGCGCGTCGCTCGATCTTATCCATCGCCACCTGAAGTCGTACCTTAGAAACGGAGCCGCGGGTCTCAATTTGCCAAGCAGAACTCGAAACTGACAGCAGCGTCAGTATATCGAAGCGGTTGCCGGACGGTGTCGGGTGGGCGGCATGCGTAGGAGGGTGCAAGCGCCCGCGTCAAGGGGGAAAAGGGACGACCGGGCCCGACGGTTTTGACTTGCCACGCCGAGAGACTGCCGATAATGGTCGTCGAACTGACACGTCAGTTCAGTGGACTCTAGATTCGCACCGCGGAACTCGGGTTGTCGCATCGCCCGAGGACGACAGGTGACGATGGGGAATCGCGCGATGACTCTGCAGAGTGCACCGGAGAAGCTGGTGATCGGCATGGACGTGGGCTCGACGACCGTGAAAGCGGTCGTCATGGATCCCGTGTCGAAACGGATTTTGTGGAGCGACTACCAACGCCATCTCACCAAACAGCCCGAGAAGGTGATGGAGCTTCTTCAGGCCATCCAAGCGGCGTTCGTCGACCGTCCATTCGGTCAGCCGGGTGTGTGGAAGATGTTTCTCACCGGCTCGGGATCGGGTCCGTTGGCGAAGCCGACCGGGGGCAAATTCGTCCAGGAGGTGAACGCCGTCACTTTGGCGGTCGAGCATTTGCATCCCGACGTGTTGTCGGTGGTCGAGCTCGGCGGGCAAGACGCCAAGATCATCATGTTCAAAAAGGACGCCAAGTCCGGAGCGAAGACGGCGATCGCGTCGATGAACGACAAGTGCGCGTCAGGGACTGGGGCGACGATCGACAAATGTTTCCTCAAGGTGAACGCGCCTCCCGAGCTCGTGACCTCGCTGCACTTCGATGATTCGAAGCTGCACCACGTCGCTGCGAAATGCGGCGTATTCGCAGAGACGGACATCGTGAATCTGAT
>WNGB01002583.1_pt1 | contig 51260 bp, 42 predicted proteins | sample 5400681 | NCBI WGS metagenome assembly WNGB01 (sample SAMN13153367, study PRJNA577476) | soil metagenome | isolation source: 115 cm soil or saprolite under grassland replicate 2 | place: USA:California | collected 2016-06-15
TCAGCGGGCTCAAACGACGTCATGGACTAGACCGCTGTCGCTACCATGGCGATGATGGGATGGACCGTTGGGTCGGCTGGGGTGTGATCGCCCATGATCTGCGGATGATTGCCCAGCACCAGGTCGAGCAGATTGCCCACCAGGGGTAAATCACTCCCCTCGGAGAAGTCATAAAATACTTGACACTACATGATGACTTTATACGTTACTAGTGACGTGCTGACTTTTGCACCGTAAACTAGTACTAGTTTGAGGATGGAGGAAGGAGCATAGAAAATAGATGCGCTATCTTCTATGCTCGATCTTTGATCCTCGATCCTCAAGGAGCAAATGAAGTCTACCGCTACCCTAAGCGACGACACTCGCCAGCGCGGCCTGATCGTCATCTTAATCGATACTTTTTTTATGTGGGCCGGGTTTTTTATGGTCGTGCCGTTGATCTCGGTGCATTTTGTCGACGACCTGGGCTGGCCGGCCGCCTCGATCGGTCTGGTGTTGGCGGTGCGCCAACTCACCCAGCAGGGCTTGACGCTGCCAGGCGGCATGCTAGCCGATCGCATTGGCCCCAAAGGGCTAATCTGCGGCGGCATGCTCATCCGCGCGGCAGGGTTCGGCTGCATGGCCTGGGCCACGTCGTTCCCGCTTCTGCTGGCCAGCGCGCTGCTGGCGGCGATCGGCGGATCGCTGTTCGAGTCGCCGCGCTCGGCCGCGATCGCCGCGCTTACCACCTCGGAAAACCGCGGGCGCTATTACTCGCTGCAGGGTGTGGTCGGCGGCTTGGGGATGACGCTGGGGCCGCTGCTGGGGGCGCTGCTGCTGCGCTATGATTTTGGGGTCGTCGCGCTAGTCGCGGCCTCGTGCTACGTCGTCACCTTCACAGTGACGCTTGGGCTGCTGCCGAATGTGCAGGTCGCCGCCGAGCGCCATAACTTAACCTACGGAATCGGCCTGGCGCTGCATGATCGGCCGTTTATGGCCTTCAATGTGCTGCTGATGGGTTATTGGTTTATGTGGGTGCAACTGTCGATTTCGTTGCCGCTGGAGGCGCGCGCGATCAGCGGCACGAGCGACGCGGTCAGTTGGGTCTACACGCTGAACGCCGGCATGAGCGTGCTGCTGCAGTATCCGCTGCTGCGCATGGCCGAGCGCTGGTTGCGCCCGCTGCCAATCCTGGTACTGGGCATCACACTTATGGCGGTGGGGCTGGGCGGCGTGGCATGGGCCGGCAGCGTACTGGCGCTGCTGCTGTGTGTGGCGCTGTTCTCGGGCGGCGCGCTGCTGGCCGCGCCCAGCCAGCAGACCGTCGCGGCGGAGTTCGCCAACCCAACCGCGCTTGGCTCATACTTTGGCGTCAATGCGCTGGCGCTAGCGCTCGGTGGTGGGCTGGGCAACTACAGCGGCGGGCTGCTCTACGGCCTGGGCCGCCAGAATGGAACACCTGCACTGCCATGGATTATATTTTGCACCGTTGGTATGGTAGCCGCGATTGGGATGCTGTTGCTGCACCGCCGGCAGGCTGGCCGCGCCCGCATCCCGGCCTCCGAGCCAGAAACCGCAATCGAGGGAGCCAGACGCTGAGGCTATAGTCAAGCGAGTTGCTGTACATAGGCCGCGGATTCGATGAATTGAACGGATTTACACAGATCTTCTCTTCACGGGCCAGCCCGAATAGTGTAGGATAAGACGACCAGTACGGCGCATGAAAAATGCTCCGATTACTATACAAGCTAACAAGGAACGCGGCGCCATGACCATGGCTGAACGAATTGCGAGCTACCTGGTGCAAGTCGGCAGCGTGACGATTATTCAACTCTTCACGTTGTTTGGGCCAGGGCTGATCCTGGTGGCGCTACTCAGCCAATTATCCGGCTATGTCCAGCGGCTGATCTGTTCAGTCATTGGCGTAAGGTCGTATCTACTGCTATTTGGCTGGCTTGGCACCAGCATCCACGAGATCGGCCACGCGTTATTCGCCATGATCTTTGGCCATCGAATCGTGCAATTTGAACCCTTCAAGCCCGATCTCAAATCCGGCAAACTGGGCCAAGTCGTCATTGGCCATAATGGGAATAGCCTCTATCAACAGATCGGGCGCTTTTTTGTCGGTGTCGCGCCGATTCTATTCGGCACAACCATGATCTTTATTGCCCTGCTGATTCTGTTTCAAACTGAGATGATTGAGCTGATGCAGTGCATCGCGCTGCTGAACGACACGGCGCTAGAGGCAGATGGCGGATCGCTGCTGTATCAAACGTTAGCCTATTGTGGAGCGATTCTTGCATTTGTCTTTACGCCGGCACACTTGGCCGATTGGCGCTTCTATGTGTTTCTGTATCTTACATTCGCGATCGGCAGCTCGATCAGCTTGAGCAAGCCCGATATTGAGAACGCGGCCACAGGTTTCACCCTGCTGATTGTGCTCATGTTGCTGTTCAATCTGGTCACACTCTGGCAGGGAGGCATCGCCGCCGGCTCATTCGATCTCCTGAGCCGGTCCTATGCATTCTTTTATGTGATTCTGGCGCTTGCGCTGGTGCTGAATCTGCTAGCGGCGCTCATTTTGCTTGTACCCGCGCTGGTGCTGAGTGGGCGGTGACCATTCATCGACGAGGAGCAAATTCATGCAGGTGCGCGATATCATGAGCCAAGACGTGACGGCGCTCGCACCGTCATGTTCGATCGCCGACGTAGCCGCGATTATGCGCGAACTGGAGATAGGATCACTGCCGGTGATGAACCAGGATCAGCTGATCGGGATCATTACCGATCGCGATATTGTGGTGCGGGTGGTGGCTGAGGGGCTCGACCCGCACATGGAGACCGCTGAGTATCACATGACCCGTGACCCGATCGCGGCCTCGCCCGATTGGCCGGTCGCTCGAGCCGCCCAGCTGATGCTGAGCCGCCAGTTTCGGCGCCTGCCGGTGATGGAGGGCGGGAAATTGGTCGGCTATCTCTCGCTACGCGACTTGGCCCACAGCGAGGATGATCGTCAGATTGGCGATGAGGCATAGATCAGTGGTGGCACATGAGTTGCTCGCTCAAGTGGGGAAAGGAGCACCAACAATGGCAACATCAAACGAGCGCCTCGCGCAGCTGGTCAAGCAGCTACGCCAAGAGCCGAGCATCGCCGAGCAATTGCCCAACCCGGAGGGGGCGATCGTTCGCGATGCGCTGGCCGGGCAAGATGTGTACATGATCGCGCAGCAGCATCAGGTCAGCGAGCAGGCTGTCTGGGATGCCCTAAGCAATGCCGCGCGCGCCGCTGCCGGCCGCCAGGCGGCGCAGGTCGAAACTGGCGGGCTGGGCAGCGATACCGACCCTGGCGTCACCGGCGGCTATGGTGATACCGGCTTCGGCAGTCTGGGCAACGAACCACCGGTGGCTATCCCCGAGGAGCCGGGCGACGAAACATAGTGTCCTATGAGGTAAAGCGTGGATATCGTCGCATCGATTCAGGAGCAACTGCAGCAACTCTTTCCAAATGTCCTGGGCATGCAGCTCCAAGAGGTCACGCCCGAGCGCGTCGTCGCACGCCTGACCGTTCGCCCGGAGCTATGCACCGCGGGCGAGATTATGCACGGCGGCGCGATTATGACGTTCGCCGACACGCTGGGCGCGGTCGCCACGATCGTCAATCTCGCACCGGGGTTGCGCACGACGACGATCGAATCCAAGACGAACTTCCTTGGCGCGGCGCGTCTGAACACCGAGGTAGTTGGGGAATGTACGCCATTGCATCGTGGCAAGCAAACCATGGTCTGGCAGACCAAAGTGCAGTCCGCCGAGGGCCGGCTGATTGCGGTCGTGACTCAAACGCAGCTTGTGCTTCAATAAACAGGGCTTATTGGGTATGCATTTCCGTGTCGACCTGCTTGGAATTCGGTGGAAGTCATGAATCTTCTTCTGTAGACTTTATCCTCTGAGCAGCGATTCAGCGCCATCGATAAATATCTGAGATCCTGTAATATGATCTGATGCATTTGATGCCAGGAACAGCACCAGCTGGGCCACCTGATCAGCCGTTCCTGGCTTGCCGCCCTCCAGCGGCTGCGCGCCCTTGGGGAACTCAACCGGAATACGCACATGCTCAAGGTTGCGCCGATCGGTATTCTGGTCGATATCGGTCTCAATCGCGCCGGGGCAGATCACATTCACGCGCACTTTGTGCGGCGCCAGCTCCAGCGCTATCATTTTGGTGAAGGCCACCTGGCCAGCCTTCGAGCACGAATAGGCGGTGGCGCCAGTATTACTGAAAATGCGCGTGCCATTGACCGAGGCAGTAACAATCACCGAGCCGCCCCGGCGCTTTAGAAATGGCACGGCGTATTTGACGGTCAGAAAGGTGCCTTTGAGGTTGGTGTTCAACGTGCGATCCCACTCTTCGGGCTGAAGCTCCTCGATCGGCGCCCACACGCCGTTGATTCCGGCATTCGCGAACACGATATCGATCCGCCCCCAGCGATCGGTGAGATCCTGCACAGCCCGCTGCATCTGATCGGGCTGCCCAATATCGGCCACAAGCGCAACTGCTTTGCCGCCCGCGCGGGTAATCTCGTCGGCGGTTTGCTGCACCTCGTCTTGGGTATGCCCGAGCGCGCCAACTTTCGCTCCTTCGCGCGCCAGCAGCAGCGCGGCGGCCTTGCCGATGCCCGACCCCGCGCCAGAAATCAGCGCTACTTGTTCCGTAAGTTGCATATAAACTCCTTCTCCTTCATTCTCGAAGCTTAGCTGTAGCAGGGAGCGTGCCGCAAACCAATCCGGTGGATCGGATTTGCCTGGAAAAGCTTGGAACGCAGGTGTCGCCGGAACACTAGGGATTATGCTAGTGCGTGTGCCAAGTAGCATGGGCTTACGCACTACGCACGACCCATGCCTTAGCCCGCGGTGGCGGGCTTCGTAGGTGTAGCCCGCAGCTTATGAACTTTTATTATTAAATCGGGCATTTCGCACCGCCGCACGCGCGGGGCTAAAGCGCCCGCGCTAACAGCCCAAGCCCGCTGAAGCGGGCTACCCGATTAATTTCTTCATCTTCATCAGCTGCCGGGCGGCCCGCCGCGAGCGTAAACGCTCCGGCTATGTCAACAAAGCCCGCTGCCGCGGGCTGGATGAATGTAGTGCGTAGGAGTGCCGACTATGCACTACGCGCTAGGCTTGGCGTGTATTCAAAAGTTAGTCAATCAGCACGACGTGGATTTCGCGCGGGCCGTGGACGCCCAGAGTCAGCGTCTGCTCGATGTCGCCAGTGCGGCTGGGGCCGGTGATCAGCGTGAGATTGCTGCTATCGGCAAAGATATCGGGGCCGTGCCGTTCCTGCAGTTGTGCCAGCGCCATCCCCAAGCCGCGCACGATCTGTGCGCGACGCAGCACCGCAATATGTGTCGGCGCGAGCAGCGAGGCCAGCCGCCCGCGCCCGGGCCGGCTGCGCAGCAGCAGCGTGCCGCTCTCGGCGATCGCCGCGTCGGCGCCCGAGATGCAGATCGGCGCCGGCTCCAACGCCTGCAGATATGCCAAGCGCTCGTCGCCACGCTCGGCGATCTGGCCGTCGAGCACGCGCACACCGAGTTCGTCCAGCAGCTCGTCGAGCCCCGGCAGGCCAATCTCGGAGCGATCCCAGGCGATAATCTGCGCCGCGGCCTGCTGCTGGAGGATCGTGCGAATCTCTGCCAATGCTGCACGATCATCGGCGCAGCGGTGCAGCTGGCCGGCCAGCCGCGCAAGCTCGGTCGCGAACTGCTCGGCGAGATCGTCTTGCGGCGGGTGGACAAATGGTGGCGGCGTATCCACGGTGCCGGCGGCCTCGGCGGCTAGCATGGCGCGGCTTGTCGACAGGCTGGCGCGAATGTTGGCGAGCATCCTGGCGCGGCTATCGGACATCGCTCTCGACCTCGTGTGATCGGCCAAGGGTAAACCAGCCATACAAACGCGCCACAATCACCGTCAGCGCCAGGATGGCCATAGAGATCGCGAACTTGGCGATATCGCCGAGCTCGATCGCGAACCAGTGTTCTAAGATCAACTCGGCGCCAATTGCCACCAGGAGCAAGTAGGCCGCGTGCTCCAGCGCCGGCTCCCAGGCGATCATCCGCGTAAATACTGTCGCGGCGAAGCGAATAATCACAATCCCAATTGCGACGCCGAGAACGACGACCCACAGCCGATCGGAGAGTGATACCGCCGCGACGACATTGTCGAGGCTAAACGCCAGATCGGCCAGCTCGATCGTCAGCACGACACCCCAAAACCCTTGTACTTTTATCGAGCGTTCATACTCAGGGTTGGCGCGTTTGGCTTGGTGATGTTGTAATCGTTCGACGAAGTGTCTTATCGCCAGATAAATGAGATACAACGCGCCCAAGACCTGCATCCAAGCGTATTGTATGATGATGCTCGCCAGTGCCAGCATGGCGATGCGCCCGGCATATGCGCCGAAGAGCCCAACTTTCAATGCGGACTGGCGCTGCGAACCCAGAAAGCGATCGAAGCGGCTAAAAAGGCGGTGCAACAACCTCGGCCAGGGGGTCGGCCGATCTTTCGGCAGCCTGGCGACCATCGCACCAATGACCGCGGCATTGTCAATCGAGAGAATGCATTCAAGAAACACTAACTGAGCAATAATCCCCATAATGCCGATGTCCACGTCGTTCCTCGCTTCAGTCGCCAGTGGGCTCGTCGCGCTCTTCCCAGATCTCGTTGAACGACCGTGCCGCGAACGCCGGGAAATCGCGCATATTGGTCCACGCGCTCATCGGCGGCGGCAGCCAGCCCAATTGGCCGCGCCGCGCCAGCAGCCGTGTGCCGATCGACGCCAGTTGGCCGCACGCCCGATACAGCGCCGGGTTCATCATCAATGCGCGCCAGCTGGCGATTGCGGCGCGCTCGGCCGCGCCGGCATGCCCCTCGGCTACTGCGTCGGCGCGCAGGCGCAGCAACATATCCGGGATCGCGATCCGCACTGGGCAGGCCGCCTGGCAGGCGCCGCATAAGCTGCTGGCCTGCGGCAGCTGATCGACATCGGCGAGTTCAGGCTCGAGCAGCGGCGTAAGAATCGCGCCGATCGGGCCGGAATAGACGCCGCCATAGGCGTGCCCACCGATCGACTGGTAGACCGGGCAGGCATTCAGGCAGGCGCCGCAGCGAATGCACAGCAGCGCTTCGGCATATGCGCCGCCCAAAATGCGTGAGCGCCCATTGTCGAGCAACACCAGGTGAAACTCTTCGGGGCCATCCGGCTCGCCTGGGCGCGCCGGCCCCGAAATGATCGTGGTATAGACCGAGAGCCGCTGCCCAGTGGCCGAACGCGCCAGCACCTGCAGCATCACGCCCAAATCGTCCAGCGATTCGACTACTCGCTCGATGCCCATCACCGCCACATGAATACGCGGTACTGTGGTGGTCAGCCGGCCATTGCCCTCGTTGGTCACCAGTGCGATGGCGCCGCCCTCGGCCACCCCGAAATTTACCCCGCTGATGCCCATGTCGGCCTGTAGGAAGCGCTGGCGTAGCGCGCGCCGCGCCACCTGGGTCATGGTTGGGATGTCGTCGGTGCGCGGCATGCCCAGATGCTGCTCGAACAGCTCGGCCACCTGCTCGCGCGTTTTGTGAACTGATGGCGCAATAATGTGTGAAGGGGTCTCGCCGGCGAGCTGGATAATATACTCACCCAGATCGGTCTCGGTGACCACCAGGCCAGCTTGCTCGAGCGCCTGGTTGAGATGAATCTCTTCGGCGGCCATCGACTTCGACTTGACGATGCTGCGCACGCCGCGATCACGCGCCAGGTCGGCGATGTAGCGGCAGGCCGCCGCGCCATCCTCGGCCCAGCAGACATGGCCACCGTGCTCCGCGATCTGGTCGGCCAACCGCTCCAGCAACTCGTCGAGCCGCGAAAGCGCCTTAGCTCGAATCGCGCGCGCCTGATCGCGTAGCTGATCGGCATCGCTGAGCTGAGCCAGCGCGTTCGACCGGCCGCTGACGAAATGATGCACCGCACGCTTTAGCGCGGTCTGTAGTGTCTGATCGTTGAGCGCGCGCTCGACCCGATCGTGAAACGGAAGCGTCTGGCTCGTCATTGGTATATCCTGAATTGCAAATTGCAAATTGCAGATTGCAGATTATATCGATAATTAATCTACAATCTACAATTTGCAATTACCTGGCGTCAACCATATTCGCCAGCACCTCGGCAATATGCCGCACGCGTGTGCGCGCGCCGGCCCGGCTGAGCCCGCCGGCGATTTGGGTCATGCAGCTCGCGTCGCCGGTCACTACCAGTTCGACGCCAGCCTCGGCGATAGTGTTGAGCTTGCGGCCGAGCATCGCCTCTGAGATCGGCGCCTGCTTGACGGCGAAGAGCCCGCCAAAGCCGCAGCACTCGTCGGCCGCGGGCAGCGGCGCCAGTTCGGCACCCGCCACATGGTCGAGCAAGACACGCGCCTGACGGCTGAGCCCAAGGTAACGCAGGCCATGGCAGGCGTCGTGGTAGGCCATCCGCCCGCTGTAGCGCGCGCCAACATTTGCCACGCCTAGCACGTCGACCAAGTACTCGGTCAGCTCGTATGTCCGGCTCATCAGCTCGGCAGCGGCCTCCTGATGCGGCGTATCGCGAAAGAGCTCATCATACAGGTGCCTGATCATCGCGCCGCATGATCCTGATGGCAGCACGACATCGCCCTGGCCGCGCAGCAACTCGATCGTGCGGCCAGCTACCACGCGGGCATCCGCGCGAAAACCGGCGTTGAAGGCCATCTGGCCGCAGCAGGTCAGCCCGCGCGGCACATGCACCTCGCAGCCCTGCGCTTCCAGCAATTGTGCTGCCGCAAGCCCAATATTCGGATAGATCTGATCGACAATGCATGTCACAAAGAGCGCGACGCGCCGGCGGACTGGTGTGGACACCACCTGGCTCCTTCCGCAACATGGGCGAGCATGTTGGCATTATAGCAGACGCACCGTGCGATTGGTGCTGGCGCACTCCAGGTCTGTAATAATCAGGGCTTACTCAGTCAATCGCAAAACACGGATTTTTTCTTCTTCGTATCGAACGTTTTTTCGTTCCGCGAACGAAAAAATGTTCGATACGACACATTTTAATCCGTGGTGGTGCAATGTTCACGTCCACTGCGTAAGTGCTGTTATAATACAGTGAGAACGTTCGATGCGAATTCGCCTGCGGAGGCGAGGATCACTATGGCCGAGTTCAACCCGGTGCTCGTCAAAGAGTTGCGCGGCCGGATGCGCGGCGCACGGGCATTTGTGCTGCTCACGATCTATTTGATGATCCTGGGCGGGGTGTCGCTGTTGTTCTACGCGGCGATCGCCGATATTTCCTCGGGCGCGCTCGACAGCGGCCGGACGATCGGCAAGGGGTTGTTTGTGTTGATCACTGCGGTGGCGCTGATCGAGGTATGTTTTATCTCGCCAACGCTGACTTCAGGCAGTATCGCCGGCGAGAAAGAGCGCCAATCCTACGATCTGTTGATCGCCTCACTCCTCTCGCCCTGGCAAATTATTTGGGGGAAGCTCGCGGCGGCGCTCTCGTTCGCGCTGCTGCTAATCATCTCGATCGTGCCGATGATGAGCTTGGCGTTTTTGTTTGGCGGTGTGAGCCTAACCGAGGTGTTGATTGCGCTGATTGGCCTCGTGACCACGGCGATATTCTATTCGACGATTGGCCTGTTCTGGTCAACCGCGCTACGCTCGACGCTCGGCGCGAACAGCATGTCGGTTGGCACGATCATCATGATGCTGCTCGGTATCCCATTCCTGGCGCTGATCTTCTCGCTGATTTTCGGGCGCGATCTCTCGCCGGAATGGCTCAACTCGATCATCTTTAAGATCATTGCCGGAGTATTTCTCTACAGCCACCCATTTATCGCACTTCAGATCACCGAGGCGCAGATCGCCGGGGGCGAAAGCGCGTTCTACTCGCGCATTTCGATCGGGAACGACCTCGCATCGCGAGGCCAGTTGCTCGTGCCGAGCCCATGGATCATTTTTTTGCTGCTGGCGCTGCTGTTTAGCTTTATATTGCTGTTGCTCAGCGTGCGCATGCTGCGGCCGCTGCAAAATGCCGCAACCGACACTCGGGCGGAGCCGGGCCAATCGACGCCGGGAGAGGAACGTAAGGGACAGGAGTAAGTGCGTTCGAACGCTGTCTAAACCGAAGCGCTAACCATGAGCGCTACGGTCGGGCGGATCTCGCGCAACCGGGCCAGCGCATCGCTCGCGGCCTCATGCACCGGCATCTCATCATCCGCCACCGCTTTATGGAGCGCCGCCATCACCTCAGGCGTCGCGGCCGCACTGCCAATGCGCCCAAGGGCGCGGGCGGCGGCCTCGCGCGCATAGGCGTCGCTGTCGCCGAGCAGTTGAACGAGGTGCTTCACCAAAATCGGTGCGCTAGCCATTTCGCCCAGCTCCCCGAGTACGAGCGCCGCCGCCGAGCGCACAAAGCTATCGTCGCTGAACAGGCACGACGATAGGTGGTCGAGCAGTTGTGGCGAGGTCACATACTCGCGCAGCATGCCAGCGGCCCGCGCCGCCGCAATCCGTGTCTCGGCATCGGAGTCGTGTAGGGCGACGCGCACAAGCGTCTTTTGCAGCAGCGCGCCCGGCGGTTCGGCGATCAAGCCAAGCATACGTGCGGCGGCCGCGCGCACATGCGCCGCGCTATCGGTCAGCCCATCGTGGATCAAGACCAGATCGGCGGGTGTATAACGACCTTTGCGGCTGCGTAATCCTTGCAGCGCCTCGGAGCGAGTTTGCCAATCGGGGTCGTTGAGGACACGACGCAGCGACGTGAACTCATTGCCAAAAAACTCCAGCTCGCGCTCGAGCGTCGCGCGAACCCATTCCTCGCGGCCACCATTCATTCGCTGACGCACGAGCGCAATCGTCTGCAGCTCGATCAGCAGTTGCTCGACGGCGGCGCGAATATCGCGGCTCGCGCGCAGCTCACGGTCGACCTGTGCAGCCGCCTGGTAGCGCATCCGCGTTGCGCGCTGCACAATCTGATCGGCGCCGGGGCCGTGCGTAATCGCCGCCAATGTCATCACCGCGGCGATTGGCTCGCGCTGGAAGGCTTCCAAGAATGGAGCGAGCGTACGAGTGACCAGGTACGACAACATGCTTGGGGCCCCAGCGAGCTGCATCTCCTGGCGTGGGTTGCGCGCGAAGCCGTTGACTTGTTCAGCGATCTGGCGTCGCCATGTATCTTGATCAAACATCTCGCTTGTGGCCAGGGATCTATCTTGTAGGTTGCCGCGTAAGCCGTCTGGCCGTTCCTCCAGTACAGAAAATTATAGCATGTAGTGCGGCCGAATTCTATGATCCAGCTTACGGATCAATTACATTTGAGGAAAGATAGTACGCGAGTACTAGGCGACTCTAGTCCCATAGCTACTCATGCATCTGCTCGGCGAGAAAAGACAAGCGCGGGAGCAGCAAAGCCGCCCCCGCACTCACTTGGTTATCATTCGTCAACAAGGGCCGTGCTAGCGCCGATGGCGTACATAGAGCGGACCGGGGCCAAGACCAAGCGAGATGCGGCCGTTCTTGACAGTAATGGTCTGCCAGCTCCCGTCAGCGCCGAGCAGATCGGCAGTCGCGGCCTTGCTGCTCATCGCCGCGCGCAGCCCGGCCGGTGACCAGAGCACATCCAACGCGGCGCCGCCCTGATTCAACTGCAGATCGTAGGCCTCCGGGCCGCTAATGGCGATTAGGTCGTCGAGCACGATCGCCCCATCGCCGGTGAAGCGATCGTCGCCGTCGTCTAACACAATCGCCGCAACGCGCGCGGGGAAATCGAGCCGCCCATTGCCGTTCTGACTGATCCGGTTCCACGCAGCAACCGCGCCGCCGATCGGCGCTTCGAGCAGCCGCCAGCCGGGTGGCCCGATTGTGCCGAGCGTATATTGCAGCAGCTCGCCCTCGGCATCGCGCAGCCAGATCTTCAGCCGGTGACCCGAGCCGTCGCCAAACACCCACACGCCAAGCGCGTAGGGTGCGCCCGGAATTGGCGCCGGCCGGTCGCGCTGGAACACCACATAATCATTCCCGGCCGAGGGGAAATGATAACTGAGCCGCACAGCCGCCTGCCCACTGTGCGCGATCTGATCGGTTGGGCCGAGCGCACCGTTCGGCTGATCGCCGCGCCGCCACGCGCCAAAGGTCTCGAAGTCGAGCACCGTGGCGCGCTCGAACAAATCGCGCAGCCCAACAAACTCGGCTCCGGCAAGCTGATGCGTCAATGTCTCGAAGGCGTAGAACGCCGGCTTCGGCCGGCTGTAGTCGGCCCGGCCAGATCCTTCGGCGACCAGGCCATAGTGATTGTTCGGATCATCTTTCAGCGTGTACCAGAAGATGCGCTCGACGCCAGAGCGCCACAGTAGCAGCATGGCCCGCACCAGTACGTTCGCCTGGCCCTGCTCGTCGAGCATACCGATCGAGTCGTGATCGCTGAGCCCGCTGGCCCAGCCGATCTCGGTAACCCAGATCGGCTTCTGGCCCCATTGAGCCGCCAGCGCGCGCACACCATCGGCGGCGGCGGCGATGTTGCCGGCCTCGGGCGTTGCGGGATCGACATATGGGTGGATCGCCAGGATGTCGAAGCTGCTCCAGGCCCCCGCGTCGGCGACCGACTTGAGAAATGCGGTGCTAAAGGGGTTGACGCCGCCTATCAGCACACGCGCATCCGGCGCGGCGGTATGGATTGCGCCGCTCGCGCGCTGAAGCAGGGCCGCGTAGGCGGCGGGATCGGGAGCCGGCCTCCAGAACAGTGGATTATCCGGTTCGTTCCAGACTTCCCAATGCTTAATATACCGGCTGTAGCGATGCGCCACCGCGTAGGCGAAGGCGGCGAACTGATTTGGATCGGGCGCCGAGAATGAGAAGTCGGATGCTGCGTCGGCCGGGTCGGGCGTGGCCCAGCCGGGCGGGTGCCCCAGCACCCCGACGATATTGATGCCACGCTGGATCAGCGCACGAAACGCCGCATCGGTGAAGGTCCAGTCCCATGTGTCAGGGGTCGGCTGGATGCGCCACCATTGCACGTCTTCGCGCGCCCAGGTCGCACCCGATTGCACGACCAGATCGGCGGGGACGTTCATGCTGTGCGGGTCGGGGTAGCGCGTCGCCAGATGCGTATTCAATCCGAACGGCGCTTCGGCAAGTCGTGTGGGCAGGCTCTCCGACGCGGCGGGAGTTGGCCGGGGCGCGGCGATCCATGCGAGTAGCACGCAGATGATCAGTAGAATGTTGATTCGCGGATGGCGCACTTGGACCCCAACGGTGTCGGCGGTTGTAGAAGGATTATAGCGGAGGCGCTGAATCTTGTCGAGCACTTTTTGATGACGATACCGTCACATAAGCGATATCGATCGACATCGCGTTCCCTACACCCGAAGCTCCGTCGGCGGCGCGGGCGGTCGGCGCAGGCACGCCATAGCGCCCGCCGGCAACCAGTCGCAGGAAGTAGCTGTATTGCTTTATTCCTGGCGTGGTTGCCTGCGCCTCCAGCGTCAGGTGCCCGTCGGCGCGCTCAACCCGATCAATGTCACCAGACCCTGCGGCAACCAGCAGCGCGCTGGCCGGCAATGCTTCTTCGATCGTCAGGTTACCATGCGCCGCCGTGCTCACAATCGTCAGGCGCGCCCGCACAAGTTGGCCGGCGCGCAGGCGGGCTGGGTCGAGCACGTCGCCAGTCAGCGGGTCGAGATATTCACGAAGCAGCGCAATGCCGCCATCATGCGGAGCACGGTCCGCGGTCGCCGGCACAATCGGATGTTCCAGCTCGATGACCTGAGGTGCGCTCGCGCCATCGCTTGCGCTGATGCTTAAACGTGCGTTGGCTGCGTCGAGCACGCGCGCTTGCCAGGCCAGGCGCGTCGTTTCGCCTGGCGCCACCTGGATGCGCTGGGTCAGCGATTCGCCTGGCTGAATATCGAGACCCGCGACTGCCAGTTTGATCTCAACGACTTCGGCGCTGGGTCCCGCATTCTGGAGATATGCCGCAAGCTCGGCCCGATCGCCAGTGCGGAAGGCCGGCGGCGCGATCAGGCGCAAGCCGATTGGCCGCGTCACAACCAGCGTATTCTGCGCCTGGCCCAAGCGCTCGATGCCGGCCGCCCATGCAGTCGCGCGCAGATCGATCGGCGCGCGCGGCAATTGCACCGTCAGCGTTAGCACACCATTTGAGTTGGTGCGCAGCGCTGGGCTCCAGAATGCTGTCATGCCCGGCGGTTGCTCCAGCAATTGCCCATCTTGTGAGGATAGAGCGCCGATCGAGGCGATTCGCGCTGCCGGCGAAGCCATAAACGCGGAGGCCGCCGGTCCGAGCGCCTCGGCAATTCGGCTTTCGGGCGCGCTGGCAGCATTAGCGATACTCATGATGATGTCGGCCGGAATGCCGATGCCATCCGCGCTGGTGGTGACCGTCAGCATGGCGGTGGCTCCGGGCGCGTAGCTGGCGCGATCAGTCGCGATACTGATATCGAGCGCCTGGCGGTCGCTGATGATCGGCAAAACGGCTCGCGCGCTTGGCAGCGCCTGCGGATTGGCAATCGTTGTGCCCGCGCCGGGCATGCGACTGGCCAGCAGCACGCTGACCGGCAGCCCAGGCGGATCATCGGCCTGAATAGTGAATGTGAAGGTCGTACCGGCCCGCAGCGCCCGCACCTCGCTTAAGAGGCCACCCGGGCCGCTACGGGTAATCAGCGCATTCGACTGTGGCAAGGATGTGGCGACCAGTAGCGTCGCCGTCTCGCCGGGATGGTAGGCTGGTCGATCCGCAATCAGCAGCGGCAGATCGCCCGGCAGATCGCCCCAGCCAGTGAAGCCGGGGGCGGTGGCCCAGGCTGTGATCGCACTATACACTGGTTGCCCGGTATCGTCGTCTACGCTCACCCGCAGCCGATACGCCCCACCCGCCGTCAGAGTGAGCGGCAAACGAGCGGTTCCATCGGCGTCTGTCGCGATGCTGCGAGTCAGCGCCAGCCGATCGTGTGGGGTCAGATCCGCCGGCGTGGTGGCGCCAAGGTCGGTGGCCGTGGCGCGTTCCCACGTGCGTCGATAAACCTCGACGCGGATCGTGGTGCGCGGCGCGGGCTGGCCATCGGCGGTCAGCGCTAGCAACTCGACCACGCCGCTCTTTCCAACCGTGAAGATACGGCTCGGCAGCCGTACGCCAGCCATTCGGCGCGCTGGCGCAACAACAAACATACCCGAACTGGCGGCGCTAGGGCCGCCAGGCTCGGCCGCCCACACGACCAACCGATAGCGCAGCGGCACATCATCGGATGGCAGATCGGCGATAGACAGGCTAAGCTGCCCGTTGGCGTCGGCTTGGGCCGTGCCGCTGCGCTGCACGATCGAAGTTGACGCGCGCTCGTCGTCGCCAAACACGGTGCCACCGGCTACGGGGAAGGGTGCGCGTTCGGCATCAAGCGTCCACGATATCGTCGCGCCGGCGACTGGCAGATCTTCCAGCGTACGCACGGTCACCGAGAGCGGAGCCGTCGCACCCGCGAGTAACGGTGGCGGTGTGCCGACAGCGATGTGCAACGGCGCGCTGGCGGCGGGCTGAACGGTGAAGCCGATCTGATGAGCAATGCCATCGATCGTGGCGATCAATGTATACTGACCGGCTGGGGTATCTTCCGCCAATGGAACGGCCGCGCTAAATACGCCGGTCGCGCTCAAACCAAGCATTGCTTGGTACAGCCGAACGGTACTCGCATTTCGGCGTATATTCACGCCAATCGGCTCGTTGGGCGGCAGCGCAAGTGTGCCGGATGGCGCCGCGGTCGCGCGCACGATACCGGCGAGCCGCACAACCTCTCCGGGGCTATATGTGGCACGGTCGGTCGTTACGAATATATTGCGCTGGCCACTCGCTTCACGGCTGGCTATGCCGCCGGCGCTGCCGACGCCAAACGATCGGTCGCCAGCAACCGCGATATAGGCCCCGGCGCCACGGTTCAGGCCGGCATACCGCATGGTACCGCCTGGATCGGTCAGGCCCTGGTGCACCAGGGTCCCAGCCCGGTAGAGCGCGATCGGCAGCTCCGCCACGGGCGTACCGCTGATCACGTCGGTCGCCCAGATCAATACGTTCGCCCCGCTGGTCTCCAGCATCAGTCGGGTGCGTGCGACCAGCAGCAGCACATCGGCGCGTGGCCCCTCCAGCGAGCGCAGACGCAGGTAGTATGCACCGGCCGGCAGCGGCCGATCGGAATCGAGCGCCACCGGGAGGCGTTCCTCGACCACCGTGTTGAGCTGGTCGGACAACGGGATTCGCCACGAGCGCAGCAGCGGCTGATTATAACGCTCGGGCTGAAATGCGCTCCAATCATTTTCTTGAAAGCCGAGCATGCGCACGATCGCCGATTCATCCAGCTGATACAGGTCGGCATTCAGCGCCGAAAGATTGGTGCGCCGCACTAACAAGGCAGCGGCGCGCCCCGGCACGATTTGCGCGAGGTGCCCAGAAACCTCCGGCAGTTCCAGCATAGGGCCGGATGGCGCGGTTAGGAAGCGAATGCGATATTCTTGCCCAAGCGGGATGCCATTGCGGTCGGCCAGCGTAGCCGGCAGCGTCATCGTGTAGACTGTCGCGGCGCGCAGATCGGCGCTAATGCGAATCTCGCTGTCGCTGCTGATCACATGCAGCGCTTGGGGGGGTGGTGTAACCTGCAGCGCTTCACGAAATGTTTCACTGTCCATCGGCGTGTTGAACACCAGCCGGATCTCCTGGCCATTCGGCAATGTCTGGCCCTCGCCGGGAAAACGCCCGGTCAGCGCCGGCCGGGGCGCAGTGGTGAAGCTCCAACGCACCGCCTCTAGTAATGGCAGGTTGCCTTCGATGGGCGCCACACCGGCCTGCAGCGTCGCGGTATACGTCGTTTCCGGCTGCAGTTCGGCGTCCGGCCGGTAGGTGATCAGCTGCTCGCCGCCGGGCAGGTCGACCGCCGCAAGCTGGCCGGCGATCGTCGGCGAGAAGGTCAGCGAAGCGCGCAATGATTCGAGCGCCAGCGGCTGCGAAACCGTCAGCGCGAGGGTGGCGCGCGGTGCGACCAGGCGCGCCCGATCGGCGGGTGCAATCGCTAGCACTTGGGGCGGCGGGGTGCTGAAACTCCATGTGAATGGCTTGCGAAGCTGGCCGCCGTTCACATCCGCAAGTGTTGCGGCGAGGGTTGCGCTATAGCGCGTGCCGGCGCGCAGCGGTGCGGCTGGGCGAAAGAGCACGGTCGCAGGATCAAGCCAGACCGCGCTGCCCACCAGCGGTGGATCGAACTGCAGTTCGGGCAGCTCAGTGCTGTGCATCAGCGCGCGCGCCGGCACAATCGTACGGCTGAACCTGATGCTGATTGGTGAGTCGAGCGCGACATCGCCGGCATTATCGGCGGGCAGTGCCACCACCACCTCGGGCGCCTGCGCAGTGCGGAAGTGCAGCTCGATCGGCGTGGCCAGCGCGCGAAAGCGCCGGCTCAGCGCCTGGTGGCTCACCGTCACAGTATACGCGCTCGCTGGTTGCAATGCCTCGGTCGGGGAGATCGTCAGAGTGGTGTAATCATCGCTCCAAATTGGCGCCCAAGCGGCTGGCGGGGTGATCTGGAGTGCGCGCTCAACGCTGCGTGGATTCATGGGTCGGTCAAAGCGTAATGTCAGGCGCATACGCGGAGCGACGCCAGCGGCGCCATCGGCCGGGCTGGCGACGTGCAGTGTTGGGGGCGAATCAAAGATTGGCAGCACCAGGCGCAGGCCAATCAACAGCCCTGCCAGCGCCACAGTTACCACTAAAACGCCGGTCCAGAAACGACCAGCCCAGCGCAGGATGCGCACACACGCTCCTTTGCGGCGATCGCGCGACTGTGCCGAGCAACACAGCACACGCCATCACGACGGCCAGCGAATGCGAGCAAGTATAGCATGAGCCTACACAGGAGTAAACTCTAGTAAGAGCCTCTGCGATTTCTCAAAAATCGCGATGCCTTTTTCAGAACTGAGAACCGAGAACCGAGAAGATTGAGGATAGAGCATGGAGCCGCGATCTTCCATCTTCTATCTTTCCTCTGTCCTCAAGTTCCACTCTGGTCACCCCATCACCTTGTCATCTTGTCAGGGACATGAGAACTGTTTATTTTTCGACAATTCCCTAGTCTTTCTTCGGCTTCTTCACCGCTGGCAGCTTCAAATCGTAGTGGCTGGCGATCGCAGCGATGCCATCCAACGCCTGCTCGGCAAAGGTGATGTCGATCTGATCGTCGCGCGCCTGCTCGCTCAGCAGCTTTTGGAGATCGCGTAGCCGATCGGTCGCGCGCTTCGTATTGCCGTCGAGCAACGCGCGGCTGGCTTCGTCAAGCTCGTCGACGAACGTATCGGCGTTTTTTCCGGCGCGCCCATCGGCCTGCCCGGCCAGTAGTAGTTCGCGCAACAACTCGACCGATCGATCGAGCTGTGCCGGTGCTTGGGTCGGTTGCGGCGCAACCGTTGGCTCGGGGGCGGACGTCGGTTCGGGTGCTGCGGTTGGCTCGGGGGCGGACGTCGGCTCGGGAGCCGCGGTCTGCTCAGGCACAGCCGTCGCTTGCGGCGCTTCAGCGGCGGGGGCAGGAGCTGCGCTACTTGGCGCCATCGGCGCAGCCGGAACGCCTGGCCCAACCTCACTTCTCGAGATTAACAGCCAAACCACGACAAGCGTAGCCAGGAGAACGCCAAGAATCGGCCCTGGGATCTTTCGGCGGCGCGGCGCCACCGCGGGCGTAACCCCTGAAGCCTCGATTGCAGCAGGCGCTGGCGACGATAGCGGCGTGGCTGGCCGACTTGGCTGGACCCACAGCTGCGTGGAACGCTCGTGCATCGCGGCGCCCGCTCCAGCCAGCGGCTGCGCGCCGGCCGGCCAGGCCTGCTCAAGCGCTGTTGCCAACGCGCCGGCGCTGCGGAAACGCGCACCCGGATCTTTTGCCAGCGCCCGTAGCACCACTCGCTCGACCGCGAATGGCAGCTCGGGGCGCAGCGGGCGAAGCGGCGGTGGTGCCTCTTGTAGATGACCGTAGACTGCCCCTAATGGTGATGCATCGCTGAATGGCAGCTTGCCGGCAATCAGCTGATAGAGTAGCACGCCAAGCGAGTAGATATCGCTACTGGCAGTGGGCGGCTGGCCCTGGGCCTGCTCGGGCGAAAGATAGCTCGGAGTGCCGATCACGATACCTGTCTGGGTATGATCGGCAGGCAGCTGCGTATTCTTAGCAATACCGAAATCAGTCAGCACCAGCGTGCCGCCATTCCAGATCGCATTACCCGGCTTTACATCGCGGTGTATCACACCGGCGGCATGAGCCACATCGAGCGCGGCGGCGAGCTGCCGAATAATGTCGAGCACCTGCTCGCGCGATAGGGTCGCGTGCCGAGCAGCGGCGTCGCGTAGCTGCTCGGCTAGCGTTGGCCCGGGCAGCAGCTCCTGAACCATATACCAATGACCATCTTGCTCGCCAAGATCATAGATCTGCACGATATTTGGGTGGCGCAAGCTGGCGATCAGGCGCGCCTCTTGCAGGAAGCGTGCGACAAACCCAGGCTGCGATGCCGTGGCGGATGATAAGACTTTGAGCGCTACCATGCGCCCCAGCCGCTGGTCGAGCGCCTGGTAGACGCTGGCCATGCCGCCACTGCCGAGCAGCCCCTGGATCTGGTAATTTCCGAGAGTTGTGCCAATCATATCGATATTCTATCAATAAAAATGCCACAGGCCCGCGCGCCTTTTGGTTACGCGCAGGCCTGTGACAATACTTGTCTTGGCCATCAAAGCATATTGTAAAAACAATTACATCTGTTCGCCAAGCACCTCGTGTACCGCTGTGTCATTCGCCTGCGCGCGGTTCTCCCACCAGATACTCACGCCCGCAACAATCGGCGTCAGAAGCATGATTGCGATCCAAATCAACCAGAGCATGGGCTGTGTTCTCCAGTAGTCGATCGGCGTTGTTCTAGCCTGCCCATCATACTATGCTTCGCCTGAACTGTACCTGAAAATTGGATTACAACCGGGTGATATCTTAGTGCAACGTTTCATATGTTCGAGCCGGGTTTCGCAAGTTCCTCTAGTTCCTTTAGTTCCCGTGCGAAGGAACTAAAAGAACTAGAGGAACTTGGATCGCACTTGCGATAGCCTGTACTTACTTGTTATGCAGCACTTCCAGCGTCTGAGCGGCGCATTGCTCCCAGGTAAACTGCGCGGCACGCGCTCGCCCGCGCGCGCGCAGGTCGGCACGCAGCGATGCGTCGTTCGCCAGCCGCGCCAGGCCGGCCGCGATTGCGCCCGCGTCGGTCGGATCGACCAGTAGCGCGGCATCGCCGGTAACCTCCGGCAACGACGAGGTGTTCGCCGCCAGCACGGGGGCGCCGCAGGCCATTGCCTCGAGCACCGGCATGCCAAAACCCTCGTAGAGGGATGGAAACACAAACCCCAGCGCGCCGCTGAGCAGTGCCGGCACGTCTTCGTCGGGTACATAGCCGGTGAAGATCACGCGATTGGCCAGGCCCAACTCGGCCGCCCGCCGCTCGATCGCCTCGGTCAGCCAGCCGCGCTTGCCAGCTATGACTAGATTGAGGCTTGGGACTTGAGGCTTGAGGCTTGAGATTCCCGCGATACTACCAGCCTCAAGCCTCAAGTCTCTAGCCTCAACGCGGGCGAACGCCTCGATCAAACGAACCAGATTTTTGCGCGGCTGAATCGTGCCGATGTAGAAAAAGTATGGCTCGGTAATCCCATACTGTGTCTGCGTGGCTTGAATGGCATCCCGATCGATAACCGGCCGGAAGCGCTCGGATACGCCGTGGTGAATCACGGCGATCTTGTCGGGCCGCACGCCGGTGTAGCGCACCAGGTCGTCGCGCGTGGCCGCCGAGATTGCGATGATGCGATTGGCGGCGCGCGCACTCCACAGGGTCGAGAGGCGCAGGTAGCGGCGCTGCATAGCCGTATGCGCCTCAGGGAAGTGCAGGTAGCCCATGTCATGAATCGTCACCACCGTGCGAGTGGGCCGTAATGGCGCGCCGAGCGGCAGCACATGCGCGGGGATGAATAGCACATCCGGGGGGCGCAGCGCCAACTCGGCCGAGAGGCGCACGTGCGTCCACAGCCGCGGGAACGGCATCCTGCGCAGCGCGAAGTTGGGGCCGAGCGGCGGCAGGATGGCGGGCAGTTGGTTGCAGTAGAGTGTGTAGCGGCTCAGTCGGTCGCGCCGCGCCAGCGCCGCAAGCAATTCGTAGGTATAGTGCTCGGTGCCGGTGTGCGCGGCGACGGCGATTCGGCTGGCGTCGATTCCAATATGCAAGAATGCTTCCTTAATATTATTGCCGCACCAGCGCCAGGAAGCGCTGAAGTGGGTTGGCAATCAGCATGGCTGAAAGCTGCAGCGGGCCGCCGCCGCGCGTGACGGTCGCGGTATTGACGATCGCGCCAACTGTAGCGGTATCGATCGAGACGGTATAGTTGATATTCACGACGATCATGGTTGCCGGCGCGGCGCTCCAACTCAGCGTGCGAGTCGCGCTATCGTACATGGCCGGCGCCACACCGCTTGGCGCCGTCGTGGGGCCGTCTATCAGCGTGACATTGCTGGGCAGTTGGTTGATCAAGCTGATCGCTGTGCCATCGCCGCCGATCTGGATTGTATATGTCGCCGGTTCGCCTTGGCGCCCCCAGGCCGGCGCGACGCTCATGCTATCCTGCACTTGTTGGCGCGCCTGCCCAGAGTTTGCGCTTATCTGCAGCGCCGCCTCATCGACGACCTCAAAGTCGGAGCCGTGGATCTGTTTGAACTCTTGCACCAGCGTGTCGTCGTCCCAATGTGTGTCCGGCGCACCACTTACATACCAGCTCGATCCGTTATCGGCCACTATCATACCGTACTTTTTGAGCGCCGTCAGAATGATTTGAGTATCGTGCGAGAATCCGGCGATGTTCACGCTGGCCTTGAGCCGAAAGCGCAGGCCCATGGGCGGCACGCGCGTCCCTGCCGGCGGCGTGGCAGGGCAGTTGTCGGGCACAGCTTTGTGGCGCGCCGGCCAGATATAGAAATCGGCGGTGCAGGGCGCGGTGAAGCGCAGCGCGTGGTTGATCGCGCCGGCCAGCACCTCGTCGTAGCGCGTCAAGCCAGGCAAGATCGGCAGCCCGGCCGCGTCGGCCGAAGTCCAGGTGTCGGTGCGCAGTGCATTTGACTTGAGATCGAAGATCGCGCCCGAGCCGGCATTCCAGCCGCCGTGGCCGTCGGAAGAGCTGGCCCAGGTTTCGTAGAGCCGGCAAACGCCCTGCTCCAGCACCAGAATATGTCGATCGCTGCCGCCCTCGATCTTCGGGTTCGTTGGGATCGGGTACGGGCCGGGATCGCTCTGGTCGGCGTAGTCGAAACTGATCGGCACCTTGGCCTGCCCCTGCGGCACAATATTGAATGGAATACCGTAATCGCCATACTGGCCCGACCCAAAATCGGGATGCAGCGGCGTGTTGGGCCCAATATTCTTCACATATTCCAGTGAGTGACTATCGAGTGGGAGCTTGTCGATCGGAGTATTCCAAAGATTATCGGCGGGGAGAATCTGGCAGCCGCCCAGCGTGGGGGCCTGCGCCGCGGTGACGCCCGGCCGGCCACACGCAATTGCGGCGAGCAAGATCAGCGCAGCGAGTGCAGCAATCCGCGTCAGCTTGTGCATGGCATGTGCTCCTATGTATATAGTACTGCTGTAATGCGAGCGGGGGCACCTGCGTTGCGTATCGCCATTGAGTGTAAAACGTAAAACGTACTGCGTAAAGCCGTGCTCGTTGTGCCTTTACGTTTTACGCAGTACGTTTTACGCTGGTGCATAATGGTGCTGTCCACGACAAGTGACCCACTAGTTGAGTATAGCACTTCTAACTGAAAACATGTCCTGAGCAAAAGTCCTACATCAGCGAGTTTATGCTATAATGCTAGCTCATATGTGTATAAGAATACTTGTCCTCTGTTGAGAGCAGTTCATGCGCCGTCCGAGTTTCCGGTGGTTCCGTTTGCCGCGCCAATCTGCACAATCCGCCCAAGTCGGCGCTCGCAGCAGCATCGCTAACCGGCTGCGTTGGTCGCTGCTGCTTTCGTCCACGCTGCCGCTGCTGATCGTCGGCGCGCTGTTGCTCTTGCTTAACGCGAGCGCCCAGCAGCGCAGTGTCTATAACGATCAGGTCGACCTCGCCAATCGCGTCGAGCGCGATATTGCGCGTTATGTCGACGATTTGCGCAATCAGTTCGATCAGTTCGCACTGAAAGTCCGGCCGAGCACCCCGCCAGCTCAGCTGATCAACCTAGCCAAAGATCTGGTGAACCAGAATTACCCCTATATCCTCGATCTGGCGGTGCTCGACGGGCGCGGGAGCGAGCAGCTGCATATGATCAAGCTGCTGACGATCATGCCCGATGCGCTCGAAGACCGCAGCGCTATTCCGAGCGTCCAACAGGCGCTGCGCGAAGAGCGCACCACCTATTCGCCGATCGCGCGCAACAAAGATGGCATTCGCTCGTTCGTTGTCACGCTGCCTATTCGTAACGACGCCAACACCGTCGTCGGCGCGCTCCAGGCCGAGGTCAGCGCAGAGCCGCTCGCGCAGGATCTGAAGATTGCGATCTCCAACTCAAAAAGCTACCCGTATTTGGTCGACATAGCCAGTGGAACGGTGATGCTCGACGACGGGCAGGCCGGATTTACGCCGCCGCAGGATCTGCGCCGCCTGCTGACGTCGCAGACCAGCGTCGAGCGATATGCCGGCGCGCGCAACCAGGATGTCATCGGCGCTCAGTCGCCGGTGATTGTGAGCCGCAACAACGAAAACACCGGCTGGGCTGTCGTGGTCGAGCAACCGGTGTCGGCTGCGTTCGCCAGCTTGCGCAACAGTATTCTGCTGCTTGGGCTATTCATTATTCTGGTCGGGGCGCTGGCGCTGCTGAGCGCTTTTCGCCAGGCCCGGCAATTCCTGCGCCCGCTTGAAGCGCTGCGCGTCGGCGCCACCACCCTAGGCGCCGGCGATCTGCGCTATCGGATCGAAGCGCTCGGCGACGACGAGATGGGCGAGCTGGCGCGCACCTTCAACGGTATGGCCGAGCACCTGCAGGAATCGCTGGCCGAGATCGAACGCCGCAACGAGCGCTTACGGCGAGCCATGGCACTGGCGCGCGATATCCAGATTGGCCTGCTGCCCGACCGGCCACCCTGGAATGGCGACGAGATCGCAGTCTACGGTCGCTCGATCCCGGCCTACGAGGTCGGCGGCGACTTCTACTCGTACCTGGCGATGCCCGAGGGGCGCGCGGCAATCGCCATCGGCGATATCTCGGGCAAAGGCGTGGGCGCGGCGCTGCTGATGGCGCTGACGTCCAGTGCGGTCGAGAGCCAGGGGCGCCAGATCGAACATCCCGCGCAGGTGCTGACGGCGCTGAATAATCTGCTGGCGCCGCGCCTGCGCGCCAACCACATGAACGCCGCGCTGCTCTTTGTGGTGATCGACCCGAATGAGCAGACCATGCGCATTGCTAATGCCGGGATGATTTCGCCGGTGCTGGTCACCGGCAGGGGCAGCCATTTCGTCGAAGTTGGCGGATTCCCGCTCGGCTCATTTGCCGGCGCGGTTTATCAGGAGCAGACGATTCACTTTCAGCCCGGCGATTTGCTGCTATTAGTCAGCGATGGCGTGGTCGAAGCGCACGATCAGAATGATCAGTTGTTTGGCTTTGAGAGGCTAGATGCGGCGATCGAGGCAGCGCGGGCGGCCGATGTCCACGACCTGGTCGAATTAGTTCTCGATCGGGTTCAACAGCATATGGGCGATCGCGAGCAACACGATGATATCACAATCGTCGCCGTGCGCCCGTCGGTCGCGCCCGAGATCGTAGGGTTAGAGGAGGATCAAGCGATCAGCTATGCAACTATATGACACGCTCAGAGGGCAGAAGGCTACGCTGACTATTCCAGATGATCGCCCGCTGACGCTGTATGTTTGCGGCGTTACGCCATACGACACTACTCATGTCGGCCATGCGCATACCTATTTGATCTTCGATGTCTTGATTCGCTACTTGCGCTCGCAGGGCGCCGAGGTGCGCTACTGCCAGAATGTTACCGATGTTGACACGCCGCTGTTCGAGCGCGCCAACCGCGACCATGTGGCCTGGGACGAACTGGCCCGCCGCGAGACCGCGCAGTTTGTGGAAGACTGCCGGCAGCTGAATATGATCGCGCCGACGTACTTCCCCAAGGCCTCCGAAGAAATCCCGGCCATGCTGCCGATCATCGAGAAGCTGATCGATCTGGGGCACGCTTATGTGCGCGGTGGTAATGTGTACTTCAGCATCAAGACCGACCCCGACTATGGTGAAATGACCCGGCTTGGCTATGCCGAGATGTTACGGATCGCTAACGAGCGCGGCAACGACCCGGACGACCCGAACAAAGCCGATCCGCTCGATTTCGTGCTGTGGCAAGCGCAGGGGCCGGGCGAGCCTGCTTGGGAGAGCCCATGGGGGCTGGGCCGGCCGGGCTGGCATATCGAGTGTACCACGATGGCGACGCGCTATCTGGGCGAGCAGATCGATATTCATGGCGGCGGGCGCGATCTTATTTTCCCGCACCATCCCTCTGAGATCGCTCAGACTGAGTCATACACCGGCAAGCCGCCGTTTGTGCGCTTTTGGGTACATGGCGGCATGGCGTTCTTGGGCGGCGAAAAGATGAGCAAGTCGCTCGGCAACATGGTGTTCATCCGCAATGCGCTGAAGGAGCATAGCGCCGACGCACTACGCTGGTACTTGTTGTCGTTTCCCTACCGCGACGACTTCCACTACGAGCGCGGTGGCGTGATCTCGTGTGAGTATTTGGTCGCGGCGCTCCAAAATGCGCTGGCCGCGCACAGCGGCCCCGGCGCGCCACTCGACGCGACCGAGGCGCGCGCGGGCTTTTTCGCTGCGCTCGACGACGATCTGCAGACGCCGGTCGCGCTAGGGCATATCGAAGTGCTGTCGAGCGCGATCTTGTCGGCGGTCGAGTCCGGCCACGACGTCGCCGCCGCTCAGCTCATCCTGCGCGACATGGCGAGGGTGATGGGCTTCCGGGCGGCGGAGTAAGATGGCTTAGTATCGCTAATCAGAGTTCGATCCTAGTTCCCATATTTCCCTGGCATGGCCACAGGAAATATGGGAACTGAAGGAAATGGGAACAAATTTGCGATTGCTTGCACTTAGTACAGCGTTTCATCTATTCGAGCCGGGTTTCGCAAGTTCTCATAGTTCCCATAGTTCCTTCGCATAGGAGAGGTTCGCGATCGTGAAAATCACCGATCTGAGATGCGCGGTTATTGGTGGTAGCCCGGTGGTGCGCATCATCACCGACGAAGGCATCGACGGGCTTGGCCAGGTCGAGCTGACAAAGTCATACCTAAAGCCTCATATCCTGTTCTATAAGCCGTATATCCTAGACGAGGATCCAACCAATGTCGAGCGGGTGATGCTCAGGATTCGCCGGCTGGGCAGCTTCAAGCCTTGGGGCGCCGCCGTCAGCGCGATCGAGATGGCGCTGTGGGATATCGCGGGCAAAGCCGCTGGCGTGCCTGTCTATAAGCTGCTTGGCGGCAAAGTGCGCGACAAAGTCCGGATCTACAACGGCGGCGTGCGCTTCGAAATGACCGGGCTGACCCCGGAAGATTATGCCGACACCATGGCGCGCATGAAGGCCGCACCCGAGGGCTTCACGATCATCAAGCAGGCGATCGGCTTCCACAGTATCATGCCCAGCCAGCTGCCCAACTTTTCCTATAGCGAAGTTGTGAAAGGCGGCGCGCAGTACGGCAATCGCGGCCTCTTGACCGAGCGAACCCTCAAGCATATCATCAGCTGCGTCGAAGCGATGAAATTGGTGCTGGGCGATCAGATCGGTCTGGCGCTCGACTGCGGGCCCGGCTGGACTGTCCCGGATGCGATCCGCCTGGCCAAGGCGCTGGAGCCGCTGAATCTGCTCTGGCTGGAAGACCTGATCACCGGCGACTACACGCCGTATGTGCTGGCCGATGTGTACCGCGAGGTGACGCGCAGCGCGGCGACGCCCATCCATACCGGCGAGCAAATTTACCTGCGGCAGAACTTTAAAGAGCTGATCGAGAAGCATGCCGTGAATATCCTCGGCCCCGATCCGGCCGATGTCGGCGGCCTGGCCGAGCTAAAATGGATCGCCGAATATGCCGATCTGCATGGGCTGCTGTTCGCGCCCCACGGCGTTTTCGATGGACTGATCGGCCTGGCGGCGCTGGTGCAAGTCTGCGCGACGCTGCCCTACAACTACATCGCCTTCGAGTACCCGATCGCGAAGCCGGAGTGGTGGACCGATCTTGTCGCGGGCCTGCCCGACCCAATCGTCAAGGATGGCTTCATCGAGGTATGGGACCGGCCAGGTCTTGGCGTGGAGCTGAACGTCGACGCAACCATGCCATATTTGTCGGAAGAAGATAAGGGCTTCTTTGAATGAGCCTGTCTACCAGTCCGTTGTCCGTTGTCCATTGTCAGTCGTAGGCACTGACAACTGACAACTGACAACTGACAACATACATACGACCCTTCTCTATGCTGAAAAGGAATCGAACATGAAGATCACCCGTGTTCGCATCTATAAGCCGAAGCGCCTGAATCCCACGTTCAACCAGAGTGATATGGTCGTCACCGTCGAGACCGACGCCGGCGTTACCGGCGTGGGCGAGGGCGGCTCGCGCGACACGCTCGAGCAGTGCGGCGCCATGCTGATCGGCGAGGACCCTGGGCGGATCCAGCACCTGTGGCAGATGATGTACCGGGGCTTCTTCTACCCACCCGGCCGCGAAAAGCTGCACGCGCTTGGCGGCCTCGACCTGGCGCTCTGGGATATCAAGGGCAAGGCGCTCGGCGCGCCGGTGTATGAGCTACTAGGCGGTCGCACGCGCGACTATGTCGAGTGCTATTCCACCGGCTTTCCCTGGCAGGGCACGCTCACCGAAACTGCCCGGGCATGTATCGCGGCTGGCTTCCGCGCCTTCCGCACCGCCGTGGCCGATCCCGCCGACGGCGTATTCCATGCCCGCCGCATGGTCGAACAAACCCTGGCGCAGTGCCGCGAGATCCGCGATGGCGTCGGCGATACGGGCGAGTGGTCGATCGACTTTCATACCCGCCTCGATCTGGCCGACGCTGTGCGGCTGTGTGAGCTGATCGAGGACCTGAACCCGCTGTTTGTCGAAGACCCGCTGCGCTCGGAGAACCCGGGCGCACTGGCAACGCTGCGTGGCCAAGTGAAGACGCCGATCGCGGTTGGCGAGCAATATGGCGATCGCTGGGACATCAACGAGCTGATCGAACGCCGTCTGCTCGATTACGCGCGGGTGACACTGCCGAACGTCGGCGGCATCACCGAGTGGATGAAGATCGCGGCGATCTGTGAGACACACTACGTCGGCTTGGTTCCACATTTCACCGGACCGATCGCCCTTGCCGCGCTGGTGCAGGTGCTGTGCGCCCTACCGGTGCCGGCGCTCATGGAGATCGCCGGCCCCGCGCCGAAGCAGCCGCCGCACCTGGCTCGCGGCTGCACCTTCCGCGACGGTAAGCTCTGGCCCGAACCGCACCCCGGCCTCGGCATCGAGTTCGACCCGGCTGGCGCCGACCTGATCGCAGAGATCACCGAGCACAACGCCCCGATTCCGCAGTTCCGCCGCCCGGATGGCTCGGTCACCAACTGGTAAATTGGGAGTGGCATTCTGAGAAGTATCGCAATTTCCCATAGTTCCTGTAGTGCCCTGCCGGCAGAGCCGGGAACTACAGGAACTATGGGAAATTGCTCGGCTGTCACAGCCCTGGTGCTTCGAGCATGCGGGCTACTTGCTGGAGAGGATGGCGTCGATCTCGGCCAGCTCAGCATCGGTGAAGGCCAGGTTAGCCAGCGCGCCGACGTTGTCGTCGATCTGCTGCACTCGGCTGGCGCCGATCAGCACCGAGGTCATGCCGGGGTGGCGCAGCACCCAGGCCAGCGCCATCTGCGCGAGCGACTGGCCGCGCGGGCCCTGCGCAAGCGGCGAGAACGCAATGCAGCCAACTCCCTCCTGCTCGAGGGTGCTAAGCAGCTCGGGTTCGATCCAGCGGTTGAACATATTGTAGTTCGGCTGGTGGATCATACACGGCGTGCCAAGCTCGCGCAGGATGCGCGCGGCCTGCCGGGTCTGCTCTGCCGAGTAGCTCGAGATACCAGCATACAGCGCCTTGCCCTGCCGCACCACCTGGTCGAGCGCCGACATCGTCTCTTCGAGTGGGGTATCGGGGTCGGGCCGGTGGTGGTAGAAAATGTCGACATATTCCAGCCCCATGCGGCGCAAGCTTTGGTCGAGGCTGGCGACCAGGTATTTGCGCGAGCCCCACTCGCCGTACGGGCCATCCCACATGCGGTAGCCGGCCTTGGACGATATGATCAGCTCGTCGCGATAGGGCGCCAGATCGAGCCGCAGCATGTTGCCAAACGCCTGCTCGGCCGAGCCGGGCGGCGGCCCGTAGTTATTGGCCAGATCGAAGTGCGTGATCCCCAGATCGAAGGCGCGGCGCACCATCGCGCGCCCATTCTCGAACGTATCCACGCCGCCGAAATTATGCCACAGCCCCAACGATACCGCCGGCAGCATCAGGCCGCTGCGGCCGCTGCGATTGTAGCGCATCTGATCGTAGCGCTGGCTAGCAGGAAGAAACGTCATACCATGCTCACTCTTTCCCTACAACCCAAAGTCCCGATACATATCGCGCATTATACACCGCCGGTACGACAGAGCTTTTTGCGCTGCACACCGAGTACCCACAGTGGCCGAGATCGACAAAAGGGCTGTCTGGAGCACATAATCCCCGCCAGAGTTGCCGGCTTTCCGGAGCTGTGCGCCCACAAAAGGTCCTTCAGGGCAGCATGTCTCTACCGTCAGGGGCAATTGTAGGTCTCTTGTAAACTCTGGCCTGAGGCGATGTCGAACTCCACTGGCACGGTCTGGCAGTGCGTCTCCGCCGTAAGTGTATAATGTCCCGGCTGGATCGAAATAAGCAAGGACTCGTTGGGCTTAACCTCACCGCTCGCATTCGTGGGGCCCACGAGCGTAAATGTAAGCGCAAAGCCGGTCAGATTGGCAATCTGTAGCTGCGCCGTCGCTTGCGCGTCGAAGGTCGGGCTAGGGGTCGCGGTGGCGGTCGCCGTCGCTGTCGGAGTCGTCGTGGCTGTACCTGTCCCGGCGGGGGTCGCCGTCTTGGTGGCGGTAGCACTGCCCGTCGCCGTGGTGGTAGTCGTCTTGGTGGTGGTAGCGCTGCCCGTCGCCGTGGTGGTGGTCGTCGCGGTAGCAGCTGTGGTGGCTATAGTAGTCGCCGCTACGGCGGTGGCGGTAAGATCTTCTGGCAGCGAGTCATTGCCAAAGATGATCGGGAGATATGTGTCGAAGTGCTGACCCGGAGATACTGGCGCGCTTAGCGCGCCACGCGATAGTAAGAAGCCGGGCGCGAGCAAGGCAGACACGATACAGGCGGCCAGAATAGCTCGTGCGAGCGGATCGCGATTCATAGATTCGACCCTTTAGGCGCGGAAACCCACCAGCTTGAGCGGTGGAATGAGCGCCCGCTTCAGCGGCTTTAGCCCACGGAGCTTTACCGGGTTCTATTGCCAAAAAATCTATTTGTGGTACAATCAGTACAGATGTGCGATAAGGCACTCTACCAGACGCCGTAGAGACAACGGTTTGCACGTTCACAACTGGTCCTTGGAGGTTCGAGCGGGTAATCCTCCGCGCGGTAAAAGGTTCAAGGTTGGTGCGTCCAAAGCTGCCATAGTCTTGTGCGAAGCAGCAGGGCCGCAGTCAATCGGCCTATGGTGTACGGCCTTCGGGCTGAGACACAAGCCCAAGCGCTTTAGCCTTGGGTAGTTGACATACTCTCCTTCCACATTCTACACCACGGCGACTGGCGCAATACGGCGTTATGCCGCCATATCGATTACAGAATCGTCATCCGCTACGGCCTGCTCGGCCACCAATTCGCGTTTAATGACCACCAATGTCAGGTCGTCGAACGGCGGGCGTTCGGTGAAGCGCCGCAAGCCGTTATTGATTGCCGCCACAAGATCGTCGGCGCTTGCGGTGTGATGCTCAAGAATCACATCGATCAGCCGCGCGACGCCGAAGGCGTCTTCGGTTGTATTGATCGCTTCGGTTAAGCCATCGGTGTAGCATACCAGCACGTCGCCGACATCGAGCGCCACCTCGGCCTCACCCAGCGTCACATCTTCCAACACTCCCAGTGCAATCCCCGGCGTGGTCAATTCCGACACACTGCGATCGGCCGCGCGGAACAACAGCGGCGGATTATGGCCGGCGCAGGTATAGCGCAACATGCCGGTGGCTGGCTGGAGGATGCCGTAGAACAGCGTGACAAACATGGCCGAGTCGGAATCGCGCGAGATCCAGCGATTCGCCCGCCCGAGCGCCACGCTGGTCGACGAACCATCGAGCGCAGCGGCGCGCACCAGGCTGCGCGAGAGCGCCATGAACATGGCGGCGGGGATGCCTTTATCGCTTACATCGGCGACCACGAAACCGAGAGCCGACACCTGACGACCGACGATCGATGGCGGACCACCATCTTCGCTGGTCGGCGGTTGATGGTCGGTGGTTTGAGGCAGCCACCAAAAATCATAGAAATCACCGCCCACAAGCCGCGCCGAGCGCCAGTCGGCGGCGATGGCCCAACCTGGAATGTTTGGCACCGAGGCCGGCAGCAGTGCAGTTTGGATATCACGCGCGACGCGCAGTTCCTCGTCCAATCGCGCGGCATTGGCGGCCTCTTGCGCCAGCAAAGCGACCTCCAGTGCGCCGGCGACCTGATTGGCGATTCCGGCGTACAGCGTCATTTCGCGTGGAGTGAAGCGATGATCCGTATCGTCGTAATCGGCCACCAGCATGCCAAGCGTCGCGCCGCGCGCCGTCAAAGGTAGCGCCAGCAGCGCCCCACCGCCAAACGCCTCGAGAATCGGCGGGCACATATATTTGCGCGCTCCGGCGTCTTCCAGCTCGATCGGCGTCATAGTGCGGCGCGCCTCGGCCAACAACGGCGCTTGCGACTCCTCAAACGGCCGAGCGATAAAGCCAGCGCGCTGCTCCGACGAGAGGCCATAAGCTGCCAGCGGCGTGAACGTCAAATCTTCGCGATTCCGGATCAAGCAGTAGCAGCGATCGCAGCCGAGCAACAGCGGCGGCAGGCGTACAATCGCAGGCAGCAGTTCATCGAGCGACGACGCACGGGCGATATTCTCGGCCACCTGCAAGAGCGAGTTGAGCGTCCAGGCCTCTTCGCGCTGGGCCGTGAACGCCCGCGCGCTCTCGATCGCCACCGCAATCTGATCGGCCAAGGTGCGCATCACAAACAGGTCGCTGTCTTCAAAGCGCCCGACCTCTGCGCTTTGCACATCGAGCACGCCAATATTTTGGTCGCCAAAGCGCAGCGGCACCGCCAGCTCCGACAGCGTATGCCAGTCGTCGCCGACATAGCGCGGATCCTGGCGCACATCGGCCACGCGCACCGGCTGACCTGCGCTGGCCGCAGCGCCGACGATGCCGTTGCCCTGGCGCAGCGCGAGCTGGCGCAGTCGCGCCAGCGCCTCGCCCTGAGCCGTGCTGGCGCGGAACACCAGATCTCCGTTGTCCTCGAGCGTAAAAATATGCACCGGATGATAGTCGAAACGCTCGCGGATCAACTGCACCACCGAAGGGAGCAACTCGTCGAGATCGAGGATGGCCGTGATCCGCTCGCTGACCTCGTGAATCGCCTGAAGCTGCACCGCCCGCTCGCGCGCCTCGGCGAAGGCGCGCGCCTTGGCGATCGCGATCGACGCCTGATCGGCGATCAACGACAGCAGACGCATGTCATCGGCGTCGAACGCGGCGGGCCGATAGCTCTGGATCGAGATACTACCGATCACCATCTCGCCGGCAATCAGCGGCACATAGATGCCCGAACGCGGTGGATTCTCGCTCTGGTAGCGCGGGCGCGCCGGCAGTTGGTTCATCTCTTGGAGAAAATCCTCGACCAGCAGCGCCCGACCAGTCTCGCGCATCCAGCCGACGATCCCGTCGCCACTCGGCAGATCGACCACCAGCGGCGGCAGGCGCACGCGATCCTGCACGCGAATCACCAGGGTATAGCGATCGCCGGTAGCTTCAAACAGCCCAAGGTGGAATGAGGATGCATCGACGACTTTGCTCGCCTCGCGGTAGATCAGCTCGCACAACGCCTCGACATTCAGCTCGGCCCGGATGATCGCGCGGCTGACCTCGTTGAGCTGCGCCAGTTCGCGCACCGACCGGCGTTGGCGCTGAAGGTTGAGCGCAGCCCGCCGCACAGCCAGGCTGCCGGCCAGCAAGGCCGCGCCGCTGATCACAAAATAGACCCCGTCGAGCTGCTCGTAGATCGCCGCGCCCAGCGCCGCCAGCGGAAGCGGCGCAATCTCGGCGCTTAAAGCCGTGCGCCACGACGATCGATACCATGTCAGCACACCCGTCCGGCCGCCCTGCAAGAACTCACGAATGACTCGGCTCAGCTGCACAACCAGCACGAAGCAGAGTGAAAAGATCGCCAGCCGCGCGAATGGTTGCGCCGACATCGGCGCCAGTGCCGCGGCCACCGCGCCGCCGATCAGGATAGCGATCGCGCGCGCACCGCTGCGCAGCAGCGGACGCGCGACCAGCACGTAGAAGCTGCGCCGGCGGCCATATAACAATGGCACCAGCACGCCGAAGATCAGCGCCGCGATCGCGGCCACCAGCGCGCCGGCCGGCGCGCCCAGCGCCAGTGCGGCGGTGATCAGCACCACGCCGACCAGACTATGCGGGTCGGTCGACCGAACCTGGAAGCCAGTGCTCTCGACAAGCACCGCCAGCGCGACCAAGAAGAGAATGGCAGACCAGGAGAGATCAGACGGAATCACCGCCGCTAACCAGACCCACCCAAGCAACCCGACGGCGATACAATAGCTGTTTAGCCAGTACTCACGCTTCACGCTTGCCCCTGCCGAAGGCCCGCAGCGCCTCATCACGCGTATGGTGAATATGAAACACTCGAGTGAAACCAGTCAGCTCGAACACCTCGCGCACGTGCGGCTGGAGCGCACATAAGCGCAGTTCGCCGCCTTTGTGTGCCAGCAGCTCCTTTCGCACCAGCAACAGCGCCCGCATACCGCTGCTGCTTAGAAACGAGACCTGTGCCAGATCGAGCAGGATCTGACGAGCGCCCTCGGCAATCGCCTGGTAGACGCCCACGATCGACTGCTGGGTGCTGACGGCGTCGAGCCGCCCGGACAGCTCGAAAACGCGCGCCGTCGTGGGCGGGGGTATTTGCTTCGACATCGTCAAGAGGTTGCCCCGCGGATCGCCAAATGTGAACTCGACCGTATCCATCAGCTGGCCCATGAGGTAGAGCCCAAGGCCGCCGGCCTGCCGCTCTTCGAGCGGGGAGGAAATATCTGGCGCGGGAACATCGTCGGGGTTGAAGCGCCGGCCGCTGTCGCGTAGCGTCACCACCAGCCGATCGCCTTCCACGCGCCACGTCAGCTCGATCTCGCCGAGTGCGGCCGCGTCGTAGCCATGCTGGATAATATTCGTTGACGCTTCGTCGACCGCGAGTTGCACTTGCCAGGCGGCGTGCTCATCGAGCCCGACGCGCGCTGTCGCATCGGTAATGAATTCGCTGATTCGCGCGAGCGAATCCAATGTTGCGGGGAGGGTGATCGATTCCATGTGAGTTAAGAGTTAAGAATTAAGAGTTAAGAGTTAAGATTCTAGCGCAGCGAGACGCGCAACTTTTAACTCTCAACTTTTAACTCTTAACTTTCTAGAAGGAGCCGACCGCCTCGACCGTATCGCCGTAGATTTCGAACAACGAGGTAAAACCAGTCAAATCAAACACCTCTTTGATTCGTGGCGGCAAGTTTGCGATCCGTACATCACCGCCTTCCAGATCGGTCAGCCTGCGATCGCGGGCGCGTTTACGCGCCTCGATCAGCACCCGTAGGCCAGGGCTGGCAATATATTCCAACTGAGCCAGATCGAGCACGATACGATAACGTCCTTGATCGAACAGGGCTTCAATCTCTTGCTTGAGCTGCGGCGCGCTCGCGGCGTCCATCCGACCAATGATCGTCAGCAGATCCACACGATTGAAGCGCTTATGGGTAATCTCCATACCACAACCTCCTTGAGCGTCTCAACAGTCTGTTTTCGACCCGTAGACGCTGGGCGCTGATCACACGACACGAAGAGCTCGGCCAGCGTATTATAACATGGAGCGTGAGGCAGTACAATCGCGTGCGGCCGGCTCTCCATTATTTGGACGAATGTGCTATAATGCGATTCTCTTGCAGGTGACATGCACTCACCTCGAAAGGGTGAGGGCTTCTTCCTTCGTCGGAGCGTGCCGACCGTGGTCGGTCTTACCGCTCCTCCAGAAGCGTTTAACGTCTCCGCATACCCTGCGGCGACGGGAGAAATGCTGAAGAATACGTCGAGCTTGGTTTTCGCCCGACTCAGCAGCACGCTCACGACCAAGAACCTTTTACCCGGCAGTGGCTTTTCTACCGGAACCGCCAAAGCTCAATTGCAAACGTGCGAGGTGCGAACACCTGTGCAAGTAGTCTACCACAATCTACTATTTTTGGCAATAGGAAGGCAAATGAGACGGCGCACTATCAGTCGTGGAACCCGTCGATGCGCCGCCCGCGCGCTGTATCCTACCACTGGGTACCCTCTGGGTGCCGTGTGGGTTTTAGCGCGCGCAGTTTCTATAATCGCGGAGTAGCTCCATGGCCAAGCGCACGACAAGCAGCCGAAAACCAACCGCAGCGCGCAGCCGCAAGCCTGCACAGCGTAAAAGCCAGGCGCCGCCGCCGGTCTTTGATTTCGCACTACGCCCCGAACACCAGCGCGAGCTGTTTGCGCTCGCGTTGATCACCGTCGCCGCCATTACGATCGTTTTCTTTCTGACCGGCTCGGCCGGCGCGTTCGGCCAGCGCTGGGTCGAGTTCACCGAACGGCTGCTCGGTTGGGGCGCGCTGTTGGTGCCGCTGGCGCTGGGGCTGCTGGGGGTGGCGATCCTCTGGCAGGAGCGCCGCGAAGATCTTCAGCTCACCGGCGCAACGGTGCTTGGAACGCTGATGCTGCTCGGAGCGCTGCTGGCGCTGCTGGAGTTCGCGCTGGGCGTGCGCAAGGATATCACCGATGCGATCGGCAAAGGGGGCGGGATTGTCGGCTTCTCGCTGCTCCAGCTGGCCTTGCTGATCGGCCGACCGGCAACATTTGTGGTCTACTGGGTGCTGGGCTTGGCTGGCGTGCTGCTGACATTCAATATCACGCTGCGCGAGCTGACTCTGGGCATGCGCGACAGCTTTGCGCGCTTTTGGGTCACGATCTGGAGCGCACCACCAGCCAATGAACCGCCCGCGGTGGCGCTTCGCGAACCACCGCTACTGCGGCCCGCCGATCCGCCATTCGTCCCACCGCCCGGCGCCGACGATATCGTGCCGACGCCAATCGCCGCTCGGCCCACTCGCGCCAGCCTGTTCGACCGGCCCGAAGTCAAGGCCAAGTCGGTGGCGTCAAGCGAGGCCAAAGCGCCCACCAAGCCGAAAGAAAGCGGGCCCCTCGCCGCAGACGCCCGGCGCGTTGAGGGGCAGCCTGGCCCGAACACGCTGCTGACCAACCTGCTAACTCATCCGGCCGGCTCGGCGCCAGCTCAGCCAGCCGCGTCGCCTGCCGGCGTGGTTCAGGAGCCGCTCGACGGCTTCGAGGTATCGGCGGTCCACCAGGCCTGGCCGCTGCCAACCTTCGATCTGCTCGAGCCCTCGGTCGAGGGCATCATTAGCGACGAAGAGCGGCGCGGCAAAGCCCGGCTGATCGAAGAGACCCTGGCCAGCTTCAAGGTCGAGGCGCAGGTCGTTGGCGTGAATACCGGCCCGGCCGTGACGCAGTTCGAGCTTCAGCCGGCGGTTGGCGTGAAGGTCAGCAAGATCACCACCCTGGAGCGCGACCTGGCGCTGGCGCTGGCGGCTCACTCGATCCGCATCGAGGCGCCCATCCCCGGCAAGGCGGTGGTTGGGATCGAGATCCCTAACTCGGCGATCTCGGTCGTCAGCATGCGCGAAGTCATCGACGGCGAGGAGTTCGAGGCAGCGCGCGCCAAGCTCAAGCTGCCGCTTGGCAAGGATGTCTCTGGCACGCCGGTGATCGCCGGGCTGGAGAAGATGCCGCACCTGCTGGTGGCCGGCAGCACCGGCACCGGCAAGAGCGTCGCGGTCAACTGTTATGTCTGCGCACTCCTGCTTAAGTACACCCCCGAAGAGCTGAAATTTATCATGGTCGACCCGAAGATGGTTGAGATGAGCATCTACAATAACATCCCGCACTTGCTCTCGCCAGTGGTGACCGAGTTGGAACGCGTGGTGCCGACGCTCAAGTGGGCTACCCGCGAGATGGAGCGGCGCTACAAAATATTCGCCAAGCATGGCTTCCGCAACATCGACAGCTATAAGCTGGCTGCCCGGCGCCGCGCCGACCTAGAGCCGCTGCCCTATATCGTGATCATCATCGACGAGCTGGCCGACCTGATGATGATGGCGCCCGACGAGGTCGAGACGCTGGTCTGCCGCTTAGCGCAAATGGCGCGCGCCACCGGCATCCACCTGATCATCGCGACGCAACGTCCGTCGGTCGATGTGGTGACCGGCCTGATTAAAGCCAACTTCCCCTCGCGGATCGCGTTCGCCGTCACCGCGCAGATCGACTCACGCGTCATCCTCGATATGAACGGCGCCGAGCAGCTGCTGGGCCGCGGCGATATGCTGTATATGGCCGCCGACGCCGCCAAGCCCATCCGCGTCCAAGGCACCTATGTCTCGGAAGGCGAGGTTGAACGGATCGTCACCTTCTGGCGCAACGCCCACCCGCCGGACGCCGAAAGTGGAAGACCAGGAGACAAGGAGACCGGAAGACAAACAGATCGAACTCAGGCGAAGGGGCCGGTCTCCAATCTCCAATCTCCAGCCTCCAGTCTCAAGGGTCCGGCCGAATTCCTCAGCGTCGATGAGCAAGACGAGCTGCTGCCCGAGGCGATTAAGCTGGTGAAGCAACACCAGCGCGCATCGGCGTCGCTCTTGCAGCGGCGGCTGCGCATTGGCTATAGCAAGGCCGCCCAGCTGATCGATCTGCTCGAACAGCAGGGCATCGTCGGCCCAGCCGAGGATGGCCGCTCGCGCGAGGTGTTGCAAGACGACGACGGCTGATTGATTCCACGAAGCACACGAAGCGACACGAAGGAAAGAGCGTATAATGTTCGTGTTGCTTCGTGTGTCTTTGTGGATTCTTGCGAGCTCTTTTTGAGCGAGAGGATGGACGGATGACGAGCGCGAACCCGCTGCCGATTTTCGACGGCCACAACGATACCTTGCTCAGCCTGTACGAGCGCGAGCGCGGCGAGGGCGTTTCCTTCTTCGACCATAGTACAAAGGGCCATATCGACCTACCCCGGGCACGCGTGGGCGGTTTCGGCGGCGGATTCTTCGCGGTCTATGTTCCGCCCGACCCAGCGCTGCCAAAGCCTGAGCGCCCCGATCTCCCTTCAATCGGCAGCTATGCTATGCCGCTGCCCGAGCCGCTTGAACTAGGCTACGCCCAGCGCACGGCGATGGCGATGGCCGCCGGGCTGTTTCGGATCGAGGCCGAGGCGCATGATCAGGTGCAGGTGGTACGAACGGCCGACGAGCTGGCGAACTGCCTGCGCGAGGGCGTGCTCGCGGCGATTCTGCATTTCGAGGGTGCAGAAGCGTTTGATCCTGAGCTGAATGCGCTGGAGGTGTTCTACCAGGCTGGCCTGCGCTCGATCGGCCCGGTCTGGAGCCGGTCAAATGTCTTTGCCCATGGCGTCCCATTTCAGTTCCCGCACTCACCAGACACTGGCCCTGGACTGACCGACGCGGGGCGCGATTTGGTGCGCGCCTGTAATCGCCTGGGCATCATGATCGATCTCTCGCATATGAACGAGCAGGGCTTCTGGGATGTGGCCGAGCTGACCGACGCGCCTTTGGTGGCAACCCATTCCAATGTGCATACGCTCTGCCAGAGCACCCGTAACCTGACCGATAAGCAGCTAGACGCAATCAAAGAGACCGACGGCATCGTTGGGCTCAACTTCGCGGTGAGCTTCTTGCGCGAGGATGGTAAAAGCGACGCCGACACGCCGATCGAGGTGATGGTGCGGCATATCGATTACCTGGTCGACCGGCTTGGCATCGACCGGGTCGGCTTTGGCTCCGACTTCGACGGCGCCAAGATCCCACAGGAGATCGGCGATGTCGCTGGGCTGCCGAAGCTGGTGGCGGCGCTGCGAGCGCGCGGCTACGACAATGGCGCGCTACGCAAAATCGCGCATGAAAACTGGGTGCGGGTGCTGCGCAAAACCTGGCACGACACGGATTAGGCCACGGGACGCGGATTAGGGCACGGATTACACGGATCATAGTATCCGTGTAATCCGTGCCCTAATCCGCGTCGTGCTATGCGCTAACTCTTCGGCTGCGCTCGACCGGCTGCTTAACAAATGCATTGATCTGGCTAAGAAAGAAGTCGATTTCGAACGGCTTGGCAATGATCGACGAGCAGCCGCAAGCGCGCGCGCGCTCGATGTCGTTCGGTAGCGCATGCGCGGTGAACGCAATCACCGGAATATGGCATGTCGCGGGGTCGGATTTAAGCCGCCTGGTAGCCTCCCATCCATCGAGGTGCGGCAGCGACAGATCCATCAAGATGATGTCGGGATGTTTTGTGGCAGCAGCGATGAGCGCGCTTGCGCCATCGCTGACGCTTGTCACCCTGAAACCAGCGTCGATCAGAATCAGCTCGGCGATTGTCCGATTGTCCGGGGCGTCCTCAACGATCAGAATGTGCGCCATTGTATACCTCGTTATCGAACGCCGTGGTCCTTGTGATCAAGCTGCACCGCCTTTATGTGTCGATCATGGCAAAACTTGGCGCTGTTGATCCACTTGTATTCATTACAAACGCTAAAAATACATCTTGAGTTGCGCTGCGTAGGTTGCATTTTTGTCATCAAGTTGATCTACACAATCTCAATCGCTTTGCCAAACGCCTTCTGAAACAACCCCGCGCGCCGATTAGCATCCCAAATCTCGACGGTCGCATCGCCGACGACGCGGGTCACTACACGGATTGGATCGCCCAGTTCCACATGCAGCCCCTGCACCACCTGGCTCTTGCTGCGCTCGAGATATTCGGCCATCCGCAGCAGCGCGGCTAAGCGCGCCAGCCGTTCCATATCGCTGGGATGCAACACCGCGCGATACGCATCCACTGAAACATCGCCCTTGCGATGGTAACGCACCAGCAGCGCCAGCATCACAATCTCACGGTGGCTGAAGCCTTGCAACGCCGAGTTGATGACTAGATACGCGCCGTGTTTATGATGATCGTAGTAGCCGACCGCCACGCCAATATCATGGAGAATCGCGGCGTAGCCCAGCAGCTCGCGCTCCCATTCGTTATAGCCATGCAGCGGGCGCAACTGATCGAACAGCGAAAGCGAGAGATCGCGCACCTTGGCGCTGTGGATCGCCTCGTAGTTGTAAATGCGCGCCAGGTTCTGTACACTAAAGCCGCGCACATCCGAAAAGAGCGGTGGGTTCTCGCCAACGAGGAAGTGTTCGTAAAATAGACCTTCGCGCAAGCCCTGGCCGCTGACTGTAATCTCGGCGAAGCGACCGATCTCCATCAGTTGTTGCAAGATCACAGCGCCGGCCAGAATCAAATCGGCACGGTCGCGGCTGAGGCCCGGCACCTCCTCGCGCTGGCGTAAGGTCATACCTCGCAACATAGCGATCATCTCGTCGAGGCGCGCGCGGCTGAAGGTGTAGCCATGGACGCGATCGAGCGGGTAGCCGCCGGTCTTCTGATCGATTTCGGCCAAGGTACGGATCGTGCCGCCAATCCCCGCCAGCGTTGTGCCGCTGGTGTCACGCAACCACTCAACCTCGGTGAAGCTTGCGGCGGCAGCTTCCTGCAAGGCCCTGAGATCGTGGCCGCTGATCGGGTCGGATCGAACATACCGTTCGGAGAAGCGCAGCACGCCGGTAGGCCGGCTCAGCGATCGCACAAAGCCGCGCCCGCGAATCGCGGTCACCTCGGCGCTGCCGCCGCCTATGTCGATCAGAAAAGCATCGCTGAGACCAAGCGCGTTGACCGCGCCAAGGTACCCATAGTATGCCTCTTCCTTGGTCGAGAGCACGCGCAGCTTCAGCCCCGACTCGCGCACCACTCGGGCGAGGAATTCGGTTTGGTTGGTCGCATCGCGCACTGCGCTGGTCGCCACCGGCACGATTCGCGACACGCCGGTGGATTTGCAGAAGCTATGGAACATCTTCATTGCTACGACGCCACGCTCCATCGGCGCCGACCGCAGCCGGCCATCCTCGCCTATACCCTCGGCCAGGCGCACCGTCTCGCGCACCTCGGAAAGCAGCCGAAACGAGTGATGCGGCGTGTAGCCAATCACCACCAGGCGCGTGGTGTTCGAGCCAAGATCAATAATGCCGATGCTCTCTTGCATCAGTTTATGCCCCGGCCGTGCAGCTCGACGATCTGCCGGTCGAGCCGAACCGCGATATCGCGATACATGTCGCCGCGCATCTGAGCGGCGTGCAGGCGCCGCCGCAGCGTGATAATCCACGTGGTCAGGCCAGCGACCGCGCCAACCCAAAACAGCATTCGCATGCAGAATTGCTCCTTCTGGTTGTTTCCATTCACGGATTCAATTGTACTTGATTCCCGTAACAGAAACAAACAACACTTCGTCGTTGCCTGTTACAATACTTGCATGATGTTCAAAGCTCTATTTCGCGGCCGGCGCCTGTGGATGACTTTGCTGGTAGTCGTCGGCGTAGTCATCTTATGTCGTCTCGGCATCTGGCAGCTCGATCGACTGGCACAGCGCCGGGCGATCAACGCGACGATTGCGGCGCGCATCGCCGAGGCGCCAGCGCCGCTCACCAAAGCGCTCGCCGAGACGGATGGCCAAGAATACCGGCGGGTCGTGGCGCGTGGAGTATTCGACTCAAACCAGGAGATCGTGCAGCGCAACCGCGCGCTCGATGGCGCGCCGGGCGTCCATGTTCTGACACCCTTGCACCTCAGCAGCAGCGACGCGACGGTGCTGGTCGATCGAGGCTGGGTTCCTCAGGGCCAGTCCGCGCCCGACATGCGGCAGGCTTATTCCGCGCCCAAGGGTGAAGTGCTGATCCAAGGCCAGATCCGCCGCTCGCAGGAGAACGTCGGCGCCCCGTTCGACCCGCCCTTCACCGACGATCGGCCACGGATTGACGCATGGTTCCATGTCGACATCACGCGCATCGCACAGCAGACCGGTTACCCGCTGCTGCCGATCTTCATCGAGCAGTTGCCTGCGCCGGGCGACCCCGCCCTGCCGCGCCGCGACCCGGCGACCGACTTGGGCGAGGGACCACACCTGAGCTATGCCATCCAATGGTTTTCGTTCGCGCTGATCTTGCTGGTGGGATACTTGACGTTGACATACCGGCAGTTCAGGCGTTCATAGGTCGTAAAGAACAGCGGAGCCTTTGTGCGGGTCGGCCCTCCTGAATAATGGTACTTTTCAGATGGTTTGTTTTTCGCTCTACGAGCGAAAAAACAAACCATCGGGTACCCTCTGGGTAAATAATGAAGTACCTTGCTGCCGTCTATCCTGAGCCTGTCGAAGGGCAGGCTACTGGCTCCATGATTGGGCACTGCGTTACTACTGCGAAGAGAGCATTAATCCGGCGGCAGGGCCGCCAGATATTTTTGAATCGCCAGGAACACCGGGCGCGGGCTACCGTTGGCGTTGAGGATGCCGAACGAAGCTTGCTCGTGGCGCGGCTGCCCGCTGCGTGCGCGCAGGATGGCGAAGTTGAGATTCCATAGGAACATCGCGCCAACCCATGGATACTGTTCTTTCGTACGCTGCATCGCGCCAACGGTAAACTCAGCCTGCTGCTCGAACGAAACCTGATTGCCAAACTCGAAGCCAGGGCTGCTGTTCCGCGTCGCCCAGCCAAACTCAGTGATCCAAATCTGGTGATCGCCGAGGCCATACTCCAGCATCAACGTGCGCACATCCTCAACATGCCGAAAGTAAAAAGTCGGGTGATCGGTCCAACCTTTGGCGTTGCTGGGGTTATCGGGCCACAGCGTGTCGGGCGGGTTGGCCGATCCACCAGGGTGCACGGCCTGGGCGTCGAAGTAGTCGCGAATCATACCGCCCTGGTAGCCGTACATTGCTTTATAATAGGTCATGTCGTCGATCGCCACCCTGGCCTTGGTGATTCCGGTCGACGATGGCGGGCCGGCGACGACATATACGCTTGGATCGACCGCTTTGATGCGCGTGTACGCCTCCTTCAGCAGCTCGACATAATGGCCGGCGTCGGCTACGGCAACGCGCCCGCCATTCTCGACCGCCAGATTTTGCTCATTCCAAACTTCGATCGCCTGGACCTTGCCCCGGTAGTGCTTGGTCAGCGCCGCCACAAAATTGCCGAGCTTCTTGGGGTCTTTCGGCATGCCATGGCCGCCGTTGGCAGTGTAGAAGCTCGGCGAGCTCACAACCGAGAGCAGCAGGTTGAGCCCTGCGGCGTGCACCGCATTGACAACCGCATCCAGCTCGCCCCAGGCGTAGCGGCCCGGCGGCCCCTCTTGGTCGCTCCAATGGATCTGCTGGCGTAGCCAGCCAAAACCAGCCTCGCTGGTTCGGCGCAGCGGCAGCGTGCGACTGACGTAAAACAGATGCGCGGCCACGCCAAACTGAAGCGCGGCAGTCTTCAACGGGTAGGGCAAGCCGCCCGGACCAACCGGCGCTGGCGTAACTGTAGCTGTTGGAGTAGCAGTTGGAAGCAATGTTGCTGTCGGTGGCAGCGTGGCGGTTGGAACGATCGGCATGATCGTCGGCGGAATGGATGTGGTGGGTGGCGGCGCAGTGGCCAACTCCCCGACGGCGGTGGCTGGCGCAGCGCGGTCTGGTGGCCTAGCCGTGGGTGGCAGCGGCGCCGCCTGGCATGCCGCCAGCAAGCACAGCAGCAGCACGACCGGCGACCGGCGTCGATGCAGGTGCAGGTGGGAGGGCATGGCCGTGCTCAGAACTGAATCAGGGTATAGATTGGATAGCGCGCCAGCTTCTCGCGACCATTGAGGAACGCCAGCTCGATCACAAACGCTACTTCCTCGACCGTGCCGCCGGCCATCTCGACCAACTCGCCCGCCGCGGCCACGGTACCACCGGTGGCCAGCAGATCGTCGACGATCACCACTCGCGCGCCGGGTTTGAACGCATCGCGATGAATCTCAAGCTTGTTCGAGCCATATTCCAGCTCATACTCGACGCGATATGTCGCGGCCGGCAGCTTGCCATGTTTGCGCACCGGCACCAGCCCGACCCCCAAACGATACGCGAGCGGAGCGCTGAAGATAAAGCCGCGCGACTCGATCCCCACCACCGCATCGATCTCGCGCCCCTGGTAGCGGTGCGCCAGTGTATCAACGATCTGAGCGAAGGCCGCGCCATTGCTCAGCAGTGTCGTGATGTCCTTAAACTGAATGCCGGGGAGCGGAAAATCAGGAATATTACGGACCAGATCGGCGAGATTCGGCTGTATCACAGCGAGCTCCTCATGAGAATTGCAGATTGCAGATTGCAGATTGCAGATTGTAGATTATGCACCCCAATCTGCAATCTGAAATTTGCAATTTGCAATCGACAGCAGGGTTGCATTATACTCTGCACGCTGATCTTGGGCAACCATACAGCAAAAAAGGCCAGATGGTAACCCACCTGACCTTACGAATTTGGAAGATCGCGAACGACTAGATCAGATTGGTCAATTCGTTCGCGGTGCGCTTCATTTCCAAGAAGACCAGACCAAGCTTAGCGCGGCTAAGCGCCAAAGCGGTGAGCACGGCCTCCTCACCAATCGACACGAGAACGACATAGCCATCCTCGCCGCGGACGAATACCTGATCGAGCTGCCCGCGTTTGAGCTCATTCGCGATTCGGTCGCCCAGCGAGAGCATTGCTGCGCTCATTGCCGATACGCGATCCTCTTCTACATCAGCGGGTAACTGTGAAGCCATAATCAAGCCGTCGACGCTTACGACGGCAGATGCTTCAATATCAGGCGTATTCATCTGCAAGGCCTTCAGATGCCGTACCATCTCTTCGGTTCTGCTAGCCATTCAGATCCTCCTCAAGGCCATCAGCGCAACCAGGTGTTTATACAACAGGCTACTAGTGTTCGCCGGACTTACAACGGACAAGCAATCACTGGGTGGTGACTGAAAACCATTCTACTACACTTTTTGACAGAGGGCAACTAGGCATGCGGTACAGATGCGCGATCTGCTTACGTTTTGTCACGATTCCGCAAGCTGTTTCCTACCAATCGGCAGCAAAAAAGCCGTTACAACTCGGCGCCTTTGAATGGCTATGGTTGCCCTGTCTCCAGCTGATCGCGCAAGCGCTTGTCGGCCTCACTTACTGCATCGGCAGGAGTCGCATCGCCGCGCAACACCTGGCGCTGCATTTGAGTCAGCTCGCGCCGTAAAATGTCGCGCTCGCGGCTGGGAGCATTAGGCATGGGCTGGCCCTGCTGGGCCGCGCTACGAAAGGCCTGTGCAGCCGCAAGTTGGGTGCTGTCTAGGCCGTGTGCATCCAGCTTGAGATCCCCGCGCGCCGGCTGGATGTCGCTGTTTAACAGTTCAAACTGGGCATCCGCGCTGGTCATAAAACGCAAGAAATCGAGCGCCGTCGCGCGCTCGCTCGCGCTGACCCGGCTGTTGATCACCAGCACATCGCTTTTCACATATGGCTGCGGCGGCTGGTTGGTGGTGCTCAGTCGCGGCAGCGGCGCAACGCCCAAATGCTCGCCCCACAGGCTGCGGTAGAGCGACAACTGGTGCGCCCAATCAAAGGTCATCAGCACACGCCCGCCCTTGAGCTCGCGATCGACCTCAATACTATTGTCGGCGCGCGCTAATAGCTGCTGATCGTCTTGCAGCTGCTTTAGCCAGCTCAACCACTGCTCGGCGCCCGCGCGCCCGGCTCCGCCCAACGCAACCTTGCCCTGATCGTCGAAGACGCGCCCGCCGGCAGCATACAGATAACCGATCGTCGTATCCAGCGAGAGGTTCAACGCTAACCCCCATATTGGCTGGGCGGCATTGGGCGCCGCCAAACCGCGAGCATTTTGCAGCAGTGCGGCAGTATCGGCTGGCGGGGTCAGTACGTTCGAGGTATTGTAGAACAATGCCAATGTGTCAAAGCTGATCGGCAGGCCGTATAGATGTGGCTTGCCATCGGCGCCGGTTGCGCGCGCTCCACCGATCGCCGACGGCAGCAATGGCTTTTGATCACCCGAGGCGATCAGATCGTCGAGTGCGAGCAAGGCATCTGTTTTGGCCAGACTGCCGATCCACGAGTTTGGCAGCAGCATCACATGCGGGCCGCCGCCCGCCGTCAGGGCGTTGCGCAGGTCGCCGTCGAAGGTGGCAAGCGGCACCGGCTGCAAACTGATCCGCCCGGCGGGGTGCTGCTGATTGAACTGATCGACCAGCCGGCTGAGCGCTTGGCGTGGCGCATTAGCCCAACCATGCCACAGCACAAGCGTCACGCCGGCCGGTGTAGCGGCCAGCGCGGTGGAGTCCGGCGGGGGAGCCGGTGTGGTGGCTGTGGTGCACGCTGCCAACATGAGCAAGATGACAACATACGCGACCAGCCGTTGGGCAGTGGTGAGCCGGGCGATCAAGTGGATTCACTTTCCAGCAGCATAAAAATTCATGAAATGGCGATCCGACTTGAATTCTGAATTGGAGTCGAGGTTTTACCGGAGCCAATCGCAACGAACCGCCGGGTACCCTTTGGGTGAGGCTCGACTCCTTTTTACAAATCACGTAGGATCGCTATAACGAAGTCGAAGGCGCCCAACGTACAGGCCATCTGCCAAAAAAAAGCAGCCCACGACGAGCGTGGCACTGCTCAACCGCGGTGATACCGCGCTCATGGCGACGATGTCCTGCGGCCTGATTATAGCACGCCATTTGCGAACGGTGCAAGAATACTTCTAGGGATGGTTCGCGAACCGCTCCTACCGCACGCCGACATCCACGACCAGGCGCGGCAATTCCACATGAAGCTCCATCCCATCAGCCTGATATATATACGTCCGCTCCGGCACAGTTGTCACCGCGCAGTGGTTGCCATGGCGATCCAGCGCGACCATGTTCATCAGGATGTGTTCGATCGGGACGCCAAGCGCGCCCAGGTCGTGAAATGCCTCACGGCAGGCGGATTCCAGCGTGAGGCCTTGTTTGAGGTATAGCACCACGCTGCGGGCCGTACCGGCGCGAATCGCCAGCTCGCCCCAGCCAGTGCAAGCCGCCGCCCCATAGCGATCGTCGGCGTAATTACCCGCCCCGATGATCGGCGAGTCGCCCAGGCGGCCAGGATATTTCCAGGCCCATCCGCTAGTGCTGACGGCCGAAGCGATTCGCCCGGTGCGATCCTGCGCGATAAAGTTGACAGTACCGGCCACGCGCTCGGGATCGGTCGCGAGGTGCGTGGCGCGCGCCAGCAGGTCGGCGATGATCGTACCCTGTGCGTCGCGGAATGTCTCCGGTAGTCGGCCGGCGACGCCTTCGCGCCACACCTGCGCGGCCGCGTTGGTCAGCAGGTTTTCACTCGGCATGCCAAGCTCGGCGGCAAAGCGCGCGGCCCCTTCGCCAACCAACATGACATGTGGCAGGTCCTCCATCACGCGCCGCGCTAAGCTAATCGGATGGCGGTAGCCGCGCAGCGCACCAATCGCGCCGGAACGCAGCGTCGCGCCATCCATGATTGATGCGTCCAATTCGACCTCGCCCAGCAGGTTAGGGTAGCCGCCATAGCCGACACTGTGGTCGTCGGGGTTGTCCTCGACCAGGCGGGTGGCAAGCTCGACCGCGTCGAGCGCGCTGCCACCGGCTTGCAGCATCGCCCACGCGGCGGGCAGACCAATCGCGCCATTGGCCGATGCGATAATGATCATAGTCTTGTTCTCACTAATTCAGTTCGGCTGATTTCAATGCCAAAACTTACGCAGTGGACGCGGACAATGGGCCACCACGAATTAAAAATCTCTCGTATCGAGCGTTTTTCGTTCGCAGAACGAAAAACGCTCGATACGAAGAACAAAAATCCGTGTTTTGCGTATGACTGCGTAAAGCCTGTCAGGCAGGATTGACAAAACTGCACTATTCTACTATACTTATTTCAGACTAAATAGTCTGAAATCGATGGAGACGATTGTGCGCAAAGGTGAGCAAACAAAAGAGTTTATCCTGGCGCGTACGGCGCCGGTCTTCAACCGCCTGGGATATTACGGAGCGCGGCTCGACGATATTCTGCGCGCGACCGGATTGGAAAAGGGTGGCATCTACAACCACTTCGCCAGCAAGGACGACCTAGCGCTGGCAGCATTCGATTACGCGATCGGCTTGGTCGAACGGCGCTTCGAGCGGGCACTCGACGGCAAACGCAACGCGATCGATCGGCTGCTGGCGATCGTGTCGGTGTTCTCCGACATGATCGAAGACCCGCCGGTGCCCGGCGGCTGCCCGCTGCTGAACACCGCAGTCGAAGCCGACGACGCGCATCCAGGGCTGCGCGAACGAGCGCGCAAAGCGATGGATGCCTGGTATGGCCTCACGCGGCGTGTGGTGGCGAAAGGAATCGAGCGCCGGGAGATCCGCCCGGAGGCTGACGCTGACGCCGCCGCGACAATGATGATTGCATTGCTCGAAGGTGCAATCATGATGAGCAAACTCTATGGCGACTCGGCGTATATCCGCCGCGCCGTCGAACATCTGAACTGGTATATCGCGAGCAACTTGCGAGCCTAATCCGCTTTTGGGCTATAGGTCACTTTTTTTGCTAACAAAACCGACCAAACGGTCTGAAATGTGAGGTTCACTATGACGATCGCTCATTGCGCCCCGCAGCTCACCCGCCGCTTATTCGATAACGGCTGTGTGGCAGTGACCACCGATAAACAGCGCGCGGTTATGATCCGCCCGGGCGCCTCACGAGACGCCGAGCTGGTATCACACATGTACCGGCACCTTTCCAAGCGCAGCATCCAACTACGCTATGGCGCGCCGTGGCAGCAGCTGCCGGAAGAGTTGATCCGCGACGAGATGGCGCGTATGCTCGACGGCGACCCACGGCTGACGGCCACGCTGATCGGCACAATCGGGTCGGGCGCGGCCAGTAGTGTGGTTTCGGTGGCCGAGTTGGTCCAATCGCCGAGCGACCGTACAACCGCCGAGATCGCGCTGTTGGTACGCGACGACTATCAACGCGAGGGGCTGGGCCGTATGCTTAGCCGGATGATCCACGAGGTCGCGCTGGCGCGCGGCGTGCGATTGCTGCGAATCTATCTGCAGGCCGAGAACGTAGCGATCATGCGCTTGATCCGCAGCTTGAGCGTGCGCTACAGCGCCGAGACGCGTCGAGGCGAGACCACCGTGCTGATTCCGGTAGGTGAAGACTGACGCTGCCCAAAATAATTGCAAATTGTAAATTGCAGATTGAAATCTAAACAGCAATCTGCAATCTACAATCTGCAATCTGCAATTGCGTCAGGCAAACAGCGGCGCCGGCGCCAATGCCTCGATCAAAGGCTCTAGCTCTTCCTGCGGGCCAGGCTGAAAACGACTCGCTGCATCCAAGACTTTGGGCAGCAGGTGAATATCGCCCGGCGTATTGAGGAAAATACCGGGTCGCCGCAGCACCCAATGCACCGCCAGATCGATCTCCGCTTGGTCGGTAAACGGTTCATACCAGGTCGCCGCAGATCGCTGCTCGGTAGGCCAGGGGCCACGCGTGCAGGACTTAATTGTCTGCACCGCCACATTTCGGGCTGCACACACCTGCATCAAGGCCTCGAAATCGGCCCGATAAGTCGCGTTTTGCATCATCGCGTAGTTGTACGGCAGGAGCACCGAGTCGAAATCATAGCGTTCCAGGCTGCGCTTGTGCATCCAGCCCACAACTGTGTAGTGACCGGTCACACCAATAAAGCGCGTCAAGCCCTGCTCTTTGGCCTCGATAAACGCCTCTAATGCGCCGCCAGGACCCATGGCGACTTCCCACTCGTCCGGCCTCACCAGTATATGCATCTGCCAGAGGTCAACATGGTCGGTACGCAGCAGATCGAGCGAGCGATGCAGATGCTCCTTCGCCTTCTGATAGGTGCGCTCCTCCGTCTTGGTCGCCAGGAAAAACTGATCGCGATAACGCCCGGTCCAGGGGCCAAGCCGTTTCTCGGACTCGCCATAGCTATTTGCTGTGTCGATGTGATTCACGCCCTGCGCGAGCAATAACTCCATGGTCCGATCGGCCTCGTCTTGGGTCACCCGGCCGAGCGCAGCAGCGCCGAACAGCGTGCATGTGCTCATGTGCCCGGTCCGGCCGAATGGTCGTTGCTCAATCATTGGTTGCTCCTTCTTGTATGCACGGCATAAATATACTCTAACAAGGCCACCTGCGTCCAACAGCGATACTTTAGCGCAGCAGCAGCGGCAGGTGCGCCAGCGCGAACTCAGCGGTTGTCTCGGCGACCACGAGCCGCACGCCGCTCAGTTGCTGGCCCTCCACGGTGCCGCTCGCGCTGATGCCCACGGCCTCTTCGAGAAAACCGGTAGTACCATTTCCGCCGATGCGCGCGCTCTTGGCGAACTGTCCCGGCGGCACGGTAATCGTTAGATCGAGCAGGTCGCCCGGCTGCGTGGTGCCGGCCGAGAGGTGCCAGGATGTGCCAGTGGCGTTTGGCTCGACAGAGCCGGTGAAACCAGGGATTGGCTGCCAGGCCAACTCATCCACTGTCAGCGGCTCGGCCATCGCGTCTGCCTCAGTCTTGAATGTGGTGGTCCAGGGCGGATCGGTTGTCGTAGTACCTTTGGCAATCGTCACATCCCAAAGCGGCCCGCTAGTGGTTTCGATCCGCCAGGCGCTGATCCACACTGGCCCGGTGTCAAGGGTGCCGGCGAGCGCGAACCAGTGATGATCATAGTCGTTGCC
>WNGB01000766.1_pt1 | contig 51218 bp, 45 predicted proteins | sample 5400681 | NCBI WGS metagenome assembly WNGB01 (sample SAMN13153367, study PRJNA577476) | soil metagenome | isolation source: 115 cm soil or saprolite under grassland replicate 2 | place: USA:California | collected 2016-06-15
AAGCTGGCGCAGGCGGGGGAGAGGACCACGGCCTCGCCCGGCCGCGCCTCTGCCGCGGCGGAGCGCACCGCCCGCTCGAGGGTCTCCGACCGCTCGAACGGGACCGCACCTTCCAACGCTGCCGCGAATTCCCCCGCGGCCTCGCCGATCAGGTAGGCGCGGCGCGCCTTCTGCCGCACCAGAGGCGTGAGGCTCGCCAGGTCGGCCCCCTTGTTGCGTCCGCCGAGGATGATGTGGACGGAGCCGTCGGCGAACCCCTCGAGCGATTTCGCGGTGGCTCCCGGGTTGGTCCCCTTGGAGTCGTCGTAGAAGGTGACGCCGCTCCTCTCGCCGATCCGCTGCATGCGGTGCGGCAGCCCCTGGAAGCTGGAGAGGCCGTTGCGGATCTCCTCCGGCTCGGCGCCGATGGCGCGGGCGAGGAGGGCGGCGGCCATGGCGTTCTCCAGGTTCTGCACGCCGGCCAACGGCACGTCGCCGGCATGGAAGAGGACGCTGTCGGGCTCGTCCGGCACCACCTCCAGGACGCGGCCGTCCGGCGCGGCCCAGCAGCCGTCGCGCACCGGGCCGCGGCGCGAGAACCACCGCTTGCGCGCCAGCGTTTCGGCATCGGCGGCCTCCGGGTCGTCGGCGTTGAGCACGGCGATCCCCTCGGCGTCCATGTCGCGGAACAGGCGCTTCTTGGCCGCGACGTACGCCTCCATCGTGCCGTAGCGGTCGAGGTGGTCCTCCGAGAGGTTCAGGAGGGCCGCGGCGCGCGGCTTGAAGGTGACGATCCCCTCGATCTGGAAGCTCGACAGCTCGACGATGAACGCGCGTCCCGGGGGACCCTCGACCAGCCCGATGAGCGGCACGCCGATGTTGCCGCAGACCTCGACCGGAATGCCGGCGGCGCGGACCATGGAGCCGGTCAGCGCGGTCGTGGTGCTCTTGCCGTTGCTGCCGGTGATCGCGACGATCGGTCCCTGGACGAGGGGGTAGGCCAGCTCGACCTCGGCGATGACCGGCACCCCCCGGCGCCGTGCGTCGACGAGGAGCGGGCGGTCCATCGGCACGCCGGGAGAGACGACCACGGCGTCGATCTTCCCGGCCGGCAGGGTCTCCGGCTCGGCGCCGGCCATCACCTCCAGCTTGGACTTCGGTGTCGGCTCCAGGCCGGAGAGGTCGAGCTTGTCCTCCGGCCGCGCATCCACGGCGACGACCGAGACGTCCCGCGCCAGCAGCACCCGGGCCGCCGCGCGGCCGGAGAGGCCCAGCCCGTACACCAGAACCCGCTCGAGGCGGCCGCTGCCCCAGGGTGATCTCATCGCAGCTTCAGGGTCGAGAGGGAAAGGAGCGCAAAGAGGATCGACAGGATCCAGAAGCGCACGATGACCTTCGGCTCCGCCCAGCCGCTGAGCTCGAAGTGATGGTGCAGCGGGGCCATGCGGAACACCCGCTTCTTCCGCAGCTTGAACGAGGTCACCTGGATGATGACCGAGAGGGCCTCCAGGACGAACAGGCCGCCGACCAGGACGAGCAGGATCTCCTGCTTGGCGAGCACCGCCACGCCGCCGATCGCTCCGCCCAGGGAGAGGGAGCCCACGTCTCCCATGAAGACCTCGGCGGGGTGCGAGTTGTACCAGAGGAAGCCGAGGCCCGCCCCGACCATGGCGCCGCAGAAGACCGCCGCCTCGCCCACGCCCGGCACGAACGAGATCTGCAGGTAGCCGGAGATGACGCGGTTGCCCGCCACGTAGGTGAACACGGCGTAGGTGGCCGCGGCGACGGTCGTGGCGCCGATCGCCAGTCCGTCGAGCCCGTCGGTGAGGTTGACCGCGTTCGAGACGCCCACCAGGACCACGACCACGAAGGGGATGTAGAAGTAGCCGAGGTTCAGCACGAGCCGCTTGAAGAAGGGGAAGGTCAGCGCCGGGTTGAACCCGTGCAACACCAGGAGCGCCAGGCCGAGGGCGGAGGCGACGGCGATCTGGCCGAGCATCTTCTGGCCCGCGGTGAGCCCGAGGTTCCGGCCGCGCCGCACCTTCAGGTAGTCGTCGAGGAAGCCGACGATGCCGAAGCCGACGGTGACCATCACCACGAGCCAGACGTAGACGTTCTTCAGATCCGCCCAGAGGAGCGTCGGCACCAGGGTGGAGAACAGGATGAGCACGCCGCCCATGGTCGGCGTGCCGGCCTTGATCTGGTGTGCCTGCGGTCCGAGCTCGCGGATGTTCTGCCCCACCGACAGGCGGCGCAGGGTGCGGATGAACCAGGGTCCCAGCAGCCACGAGAGGAGGAGAGCCGTGACGATCGCTCCCGCTGCCCGGAACGTGATGTAGCGGAAGACGTTGAACAGCGCGATGTGCTCGTGGAGCGGGTAGAGCAGGTGGTACAGCATCAGCCGCGCCCTCCCTCTTCCTGCAGACGCCGGACGACCTGGTCGAGCTTGACGCCGCGGGACCCCTTGACCAGCAGCACGTCTCCCTCCCGGACCTCCGCCGCCGCCCACTCCGCGGCCGACGCGGCGTCGGGCCGCCAGTCGGCGTCGGCGGCCAGCTCGCGCGACAGCTCGCCGACGCCGAGCACGGGTGCGAAGCCGAGCCGCGCGGCGAGCTCTCCCGCCTCGCGGTGGAAGCGGGGACCCTCGGGGCCGAGCTCCAGCATGTCGCCCAAGACCGCCAGCCAGCGCCTGCCGGGGAGCTGCTTCGCCCCTTCGAGCGCCTTGCCGACCGCGTCGGGGTTCGAGTTGTAGGAGTCGTCCACCAGAGTGTAGGTGCCGCGCGGTCCGGCGATCCGGTGCACGATGCCGCGCATGGCCGCCGGGCGGACCTCGCGCACGGCCGCGGCGATCTCGCCGAGCGAGAGGCCGAGACCCCAGGCGCAGGCCGCGGCGGCCAGGCAGTTCTCCACGTTGTAGAGGCCGTGGAGCGGCAGGCGCACCTCGCTCTTCGCGCCGCCGGCTTCCAGGACGAACCGGCTGCCGATTCCTGCGGGCTCGGGAGCCAGCTCGCGCGCCCGCACCTCGGCCGTCTCGGATTGAATGCCGTACCAGATCACCCGGCCGCGCCAGGCCGGGCGCTCGGCGTGGCGGCGGACGATGCGGGCCACCTCGGGATCGTCGGCATTGGCCGCGATGATCCCGTCCTCTGCCAAGCCGGCGAGCAGCTCGGACTTGGCCTCGGCGATCGCCTGGACGGTGCCGAAGAACTCCAGGTGGACCGGCCGGACGACGGTGAAGACCGCGGCGTCCGGCCGGCCGAGCAGGCTCAATTGGCGCAGCTCGCCCGGCGTCGACATGCCCATCTCGGCCACCATCCACTCGGTGCCGTCGGGCACGTTGAGCAGAGACAGCGGGAAGCCATAGAGGTTGTTGAGGTTCCCCTTCGTCCAGGCGGTGCGGAAGCGGGCAGCCAGGAGCGCGCCGAGGATCTCCTTGGTCGTGGTCTTGCCGGCCGATCCGGTGATCCCGGCGAGCCGCGCCGGCACGCCGCGCCCGCGGACCGTCCGCGCCAGGCCGTGGAGAGCCTGGAAGGTGTCGTCGACCTCAATGATCGCTCCGACCGATCCGTCCGATCTTTCGTGCCCGCGCTGGACCACCGCCGCTGCCGCGCCGCGCGCCAGGGCGTCGGCGACGAAGCGGTGGCCGTCGGTGTGCTCGCCCTCGTAGGCGAAGAACACCTCGCCCCCGCTCACCTTGCGGGAGTCGATGGCGGCGCCCGAACAGCCGGCCTCCGGATCGCCTCGAACGATCCGGCCGTTCACCGCGCGGGCGACCTCAGCGATGGACAGTCGAGCCAAAGAGCTCCTCCAGGGCTTTTTCGATCTCGTCGAAGTCGGAGAACGGAATCTTCCGGTCGCCGAGGATCTGCTCCCTCTCGTGCCCCTTGCCGGCCACCAGCACCGCCCAGCCCGGACCGGCGGCGGCGATGGCTTGCCGGATGGCCTCGCGCCGGTCGGGAACGATGCGATAGGTCCGGTTGCCGCTCGCCGCGAGCCCCTCCTCCACGGCGGCGAGGATGGCGTGCGGGTCCTCGCCGCGCGGGTTGTCCGAGGTGGCCACGGGCAGATCCGCCAGCTCGCCCGCGACCCGGCCCATCAACGGGCGCTTGCCGGTGTCGCGCTCGCCGCCGCAGCCGAAGACCACGGCCACCTTCTCGATCCCCGCCATCTCGCGCGTCGAGCGCAGGGCGGCATCGAGCGCCGCATCGGTATGGGCGTAGTCCACGAAGACCGCGAACGGCTGGCCGCGGTCGACCGGCTCCATCCGGCCCGGCACCGGCCGCTGCGCGGCGAAGGCCTGCTCCACGGCCGCGTGCGGGAGCCCGAGGACCTCGGCCCCGGCGGCGGCGGCGAGCAGGTTCGCCAGGTTGTAGCGGCCGAGCAGATGCGTCGCGAGCCGGACCTCGCCGCGCGGCGTCCGGATCGTGCCGCGGATGCCGGTTGAGTCCAGCCTCACGTCCTGCGCTTCGACGTCGCCGCCGGCGCCGAAGGTGAGCGCGTCCGGCAGCTCGGCTGCGAGGCGCCGCCCCCATGGATCGTCCAGGTTCACCGCCGCCCGGGCGCCGGGCTTGAGCAGATCGAACAGCCGGCGCTTGGCGGCGAAGTAGCTCTCCATGTCCGGGTGGTAGTCGAGGTGGTCGCGGCTCAGATTGGTGAAGACCGCCAGATCGAATTGCGCTCCCGCGACCCGCCCCATCTCCAGGGCGTGCGAAGAGACCTCCATGGCCACGGCCTCTGCGCCGGCCTCCCGCATGCGGCGCAGCGTGCGGAACAGGTCGGACGCCTCGGGCGTGGTGTGGCCGCCCGGGAAGACCCGGCCGCCGAAGCGGTAGCCGAGGGTGCCGATGAATCCGGCCGGCCGGCCGGCGGCATCGAGCACGGCGGCGAGGAGCGTCGCCACCGTCGACTTGCCGTTCGTCCCGGTGACCGCGGCGAGCGTCAGCTCGCGGTCCGGATGGCCGTAGGTGCGGGCCGCGAGCGGGCCGAGCAGGCGGCGCGGCTCCTCCGCCACCACCCAGGGCACATCGGGGTCTTGCGGCACGGACGGCCGGGGACCGGCCACCGCGACCGCGCCCTTGGCGACGGCGTCCTTGGCGAACTCCCGGCCGTCGAACCGCTGCCCGACCAGCGCCATGTACAGGTCGCCCGGCTCCACGGTCCGCGAGTCGTGCGCCACGCCGCGGACCTCGGGATCTCCCGTTCCCAGGATCTCGCGACCCAGACCGTGGAGCAGCTCAGAAAGACGCATGAGAGCGACCTCCCCTGGTTGTCGAAGAGTGCTCGCTCTCGGTGTTCTGCGGCTGCAGCGGCTGGACGACCGCGTCGGGCGGGTCCTCGGTATCCGGGAAGCTGTCCCCGGCATCGGTGACTACGGGAGCTGGAGGCGCCGGCGCGCCGGCGGTGCTCGCCAGCACCATCTGGCCCGGCCAAGCCGCCAGGGGGTCGCGCTCGGGGCGGACCCCGAGATAGAGCAGGAGCTGCCGCGTCACGGTTCCAAAGACCGGCGCCGCCACCTGCCCGCCGTAGTACTCGTAGCCGCGCGGCTCGGCGATCGCCACCACGCCGACGATCCGCGGCCGGTCCACGGGCGCGAAGCCGACGAAACTGGGGAGGTAGCTGTTCCGCGCATAGCCGCCGGCCACCGGGATCTGCGCCGTGCCGGTCTTGCCGCCGATCCGGTAGCCGGCAACCGCGGCGCTCTTGCCGGTGCCGGAGGTGACCACCCCTTCCAGCATCTCCTTGAGCGTCTGCGCCGTCTCCGGCCGGATCGGGTGGCCGGCCACCGAGGGCTTCCCGTGGAGCGGCCGGACCGGCTCGTCGCTGCCGTCGCGGCCGGTCGCCGCGACCACGTAGGGCCTGAGGAGGGTCCCGTCGTTGGCCACCGCGGCCACCGCCACCGCGAGCTGGAGCGGCGTCACCGAGATCCCCTGGCCGAACGAGACGTAGGCCTTGTCGAGCGGTCCCCACTTGCGCAGCGGATGGACGATCCCCGAGCTCTCCCCGGGCAGGTCGATCCCGGTCGGGCGGCCGAAGCCGAAGCCGGTGATCGTCCGGTACATCCCCTCGTCGCCGACCAGCAACGCGGCCTTGATCACCCCCACGTTGCTCGACTTCGCGATCACGTCGGAGAAGGAGAGGAGCCCGTAGGCCTTGTGATCGCGGATCCGCTTGTCGAGCAGGACGATGGCCCCCATCTCGCAGTCGAAGACGTCGTCGGGCCGCACCTTGCCCGATTCGAGAGCCGCGGCGGCGGTGACGACCTTGAACGTCGAGCCGGGCTCGTAGACGTCCATCGTCACCCGGTTGCGCCAGAGACCCGGCGCGAACTCGTTGAAGCGGTTGGGATCGAACGAGGGGTAGCTGGCCATGGCCAGCACGGCGCCCGTCGCGGGATCGAGGAAGACCGCGCTGCCGCGGGACGCGCCGCGCTCCTCGACCGCCTTCGCCAGCTCGCGCTCGACGATGTGCTGGATCGCCGCGTCCAGGGTCAGGTGCAGGTCCTGTCCCGGCTCGGGCGCGGAGAACGAGAGATCGGGGGAGATGACCGTGCCGCGCCGCGCATCGCGGAGCACCGTGCGCACGCCGGGTTTGCCGGCCACCTGCTTGTCATACAGGAGCTCGAGACCGGCGAGCCCGTGGTTGTCGGTGCCCACGTAGCCGAGCACCTGCGCGGCGAGCTCGCGCATCGGGTAGTAGCGCTTGCTCTCCGGGAGGAAATAGAGGCCGGGGAGGTCCAGGGCGCGGAGCGCCGCGGCCACCGGCGGATCGAGCTTGCGCGCCACCCAGACGAACTCGCGGTCCTGGGCGAGCTGGCGGGCGAGCTTCTTGGCGTCCACGCCGGGTACGACGCGGGCGATCTGCCGCGCCGTGCCCGCGGCATCCTCGATCTGCGGCGGCACGGCGTAGGCGGAGTCGGCCTGGACGGAGACGGCGAGCGCGCGCCCCTGCGCGTCATAGATCGTGCCGCGCGGCGGATCGAGCACCACGACCCGCTGCTGCTGCCGCTCGGCTTTCCCTGCGTAATGGTCGTAGCGGGCGACCTGGAGCTGGTAGAGGCGGCCGCCGATCGCCGCCACCCACAGGCCGAGGAGGACGAGGACGATGCGCAGCCGGGTCGTCACGGGATCTCCTCCCAGAAGACCACCTGCTCCAGCGCGGGAGCCTGCATGCCGAGCTCCCGCACCGCCCTGCGCTCGATCTGCGACGGCCCGGCGAGGTAGGACGCCTCCAGGCGGAGCTGCCGCTCCTTCTGCGTCAGCTCGTCCAGGCGCTTCTCCAGCGTGTCGATCTCGTATCCGGTGCGCAGTACTTCCAGATGGATCCAGGTGTAGGCGAGGAGGCCGCCGCCGAGACAGAGGACGATCAGCAGGACCAGGACCAGCTCGCGCTGGCGCCGCCGGTCCCGTTCGCGGACCAGGTAGGTGTTGACCACCGGCCGGCGGAAGGCGTATGCGTTCCTCAAGGCCTCCTCAGATCCTCTTCGCGGCGCGCAGCTTGGCGGAGCGCGCGCGCGGGTTGAAAGCGATCTCCTCGTCCGCCGGGCGCACCGGCTTCCTGGTCAGCACCTCGATCAGCTGGGTCTCCGACCGCGTGCGGCCGGTGATCTGATCCACCTCTCCCTTGGACAGCTCGCGCATCCGGTTTTTCACGATGCGGTCCTCCAGGCTGTGGTAGGAGATGATGACCAGGCGGCCGCCGGGCTCCAGCAGCCCGACCGTCTGATCGATCAGCTTCGCGAGCCGGGTCAGCTCCTGGTTCACCTCGATGCGCAGGGCCTGGAACACGCGGGTCGCCGGGTCGATCTTCTCCTCGCGGGACGACCAGCCCTTGATCCGGTCGATCAGGCTCTTGAGCTGGCCGGTGGTGGTGATCGGGGACTCGGCGCGCGCGCGGGCGATCGCTCGCGCGATCCGCCGTGCGTGCCGCTCTTCCCCGTACTCCCTGAAGATCCTCTCCAACTCTTCCTCCGAGCTCTGGTTGACCAGATCCGCCGCCGTCAGGCCGGCGGTCCCCATCCGCATGTCGAGCGGCCCGTCGCGCCGGAAGCTGAAGCCGCGTTCCGGCACGTCGAGCTGCAGCGAAGAGACGCCGAGATCCGCGAGGACTCCCGCCACGCTGTCGATGCCCAGCGCGGCGAGCACCTCGTCCAACTGGTCGAAGACCGCCTGCTCCAGGCGCACGCGGCTGCCGAAGGGCTCCAGGCGCCGGGCCGCCAGCGCGAGCGCCTGCGGGTCGCGGTCGAGCCCGAGGAGACGCGCCTCCGGCGCGCGCCGGAGGAGGGCCTCGGAGTGCCCCCCCAGGCCGACGGTCGCGTCGACGAAGAGCCCTCCCGGCCGGCTTTCCGGAGCGAGAAAGCCGAGAGTCTCCGCGAGCAGAACGGGCACATGCTGCGCGTCCATCGGCCTCCGCGGGCTCGCGTCCGCTCAGATTCCGTACTGGGTGAGAGCACGGAAGTCCTCGTCCGTCAGGGGCTCCTCCTCGAGCTGCCGGAGGAACCGCTCGTGATTCCAGACCTCGAGATGGTCGAGCTGCCCGGTGACCACCACGTCCCCGTTCATCCCGGCGCTCTCGCGCAGGAGCTGAGGGATCAGAATCCGGCCCTGCACATCCGGGCGCGTCTGCTGTCCGTAGTAGTTCACCCGCGCCAGGAACCGCGCCTTCGCCGGATCGGTCGAGGGGACCGCCCGCAGGCGCTCCTCCACCTCTTCCCAGACCGGCAGCGGGTAAATCCTCACGGAGTCGCCTTTGAGCGAGGTGACGAACAAATCCAGCCCGTGACGCTCCTCGATGTCCCGACGAAAATCGGTCGGGATCTTGAGGCGTCCCTTGTCGTCAATCTTGGCTGGAGAGCTTCCGCGAAACATGGGTCGTCCCTACACAACTGTCTGACCGACGATCTTAGCCCGTCAACCCACTTTTGTCCATTTTTTTCCACTGGATCCCACGTTTGGCCCACCAAGGACCACTCGGGGCTCCGGAAAATGGCAAAAACAGGGCGGAAGATCGAGAGAGCGGGGACAGACACGGACGAAACACGGACCGACAGGGACGCTCACGGACAGCAAAGGACCGCGAGGACGCGGGGGGCCTCAGTGGGCGGGCGGCGGGGCCACCGGCGGCGGCGTGGTGTCCACCGGCTTGGGCTGGGGGAGGGCTCCCGGCGCGCCCTGCACGGAATCCGCGGGAGGCGTGCGGCCTTCGGTACCAATTCGGGGCTGGGACTGGACCTGCGCGGGCTGCAGCTCGAGCCGGTCCGCCACCGGCCGGGTGAGCAGGCTGCGGAAGCCCTCGGCCTCCTGCGGGGGGCTGGCCACGATGAGCGACTTCTTCTCCAGCTCGGCCATGTACTTGTTGAATTCCTCGCTGTAGACGCGCTCCTGCTCCTGCTCCTGGATCTGCTGGGAGACCTCGGAGAAGGCAGGGATGCGCGACTCGTGGCGCTCTGCCACCTGCAGCAGATGGAGCCCGCCGCGCCCGGCCACCGGCTCGGTGATCGCGCCGGGCGCGAGCTTCCAGGCCGCGGCTTCGAGAGTGGCATCGAGATCGCCGTGCCCCACCCAGCCGAGATCGATCACGTTGCTGGTGATCCCCTTGGGCTGGAGGTCCGCGATCGCATCGGCGAGCGACTTGCCGCCGGTCACCGCCTGGCGGATCTCGGCGGCGGTGCGGGAGCGCTCGTCTGCCGTGGGGAGCCCCCCCTGCTCGAGCACCACCACCTCGCGCAGGTGGACCTGCTCGGGCTGGCGGAACTGCTCGATGTTCTTGCGGTAGTACCGCCGGAGGTCCTCCTCCTCCAGCTTGATCTTGGAGCGCACCTCGCGGTCCATGAGGTCACGGATCCGCAGCTGCTTCTCCATCGAGGCGCGCAGCTGGTCCTCGGTCATGCCGGACTGGGCCAGGGCCTGGCGGAAGTCCTCGTCGGTCTTGATCCCGAAGTTCTGCTTCATGTTCTCGACCGCGGCATCGATCTGCGCGTGGGAGACCTCGATGGCGAGCTGCTGGGCGCGCGACTCCAGGAGGAGCTCCTGATAGAGGTCGCGGAACACCAGCTGCGGCACCTGCTCGAGCATCCGGCTCCGCTCCTCCGGGTCCATGTTCGGACGGCGCGAGACGTCGCGGGTCAGGTCCTGGCGCCGCTGCTCGTAGTCGCGCAGCGTCGCGATCTGATCGTTGACCCGCAGGACGATGCGGTTGACCACGTCGGCGCGCAGTATCGCCGGGGCCGGGAAGAGTGCGGGGACGAGGAGGAGGAGAGGGAGGGGGAGCGTGCGGAGTTTACGCATGACGTTTGTAAGAACCTCGGTACTCGAACGGAAGATTCCGCTCATAGACCTGGACATTGTACCGGCTGCGCGCATCCCTCACCAGGCCGGCGAGCGCGCGGTCGGCCCGCTGCCCGCGCAGCTGCTCGACGATCTCGTCGCGCGCCTCCTCCAGGGGGATCACCTCGGCCGGGGAGCGCGAGACGACCTGGAAGATGTGGAAGCCGTACTCGGCGGGGACCAGCCGGCTCACCTGTCCGGGCTGGAGCGCGAAGATGACCTCCGCGAAGGCGGGGGGGAGGTCCTGGCGGGAGAGCTCCCCCTGAAAGCCGCCGGAGGCGGCGCTGGGGTCGCGCGAGAGCTGGCGCGCCAGCTGGGCGAAGTCGGCGCCGCCGGCGAGCTCGCGGAGCGCGCGCTCCGCCGTGGCGCGGTCCTCGGTCAGGATCTGCCGCAACCGGACCCGCTCCGGCCGCGCGAACTCGTCGCGGTGCGCCTGGTAATAGGCCGCGATCTCTCGCGGGTCCGGATCCTTCTTCAGGTCCGCCGCGAGCAGCGCGTCGATCGCCCGGCGCCGCGCCGCTCCCGAGGCGCCGTCCCTCACCAGCCCGCGGTCGACGGCGAGGCGCGCCAGCAGCTCCTCGTCGAGGAACTGGTCGAAGAGCTGCGACAGGACGTCGCCCGCCAGGACCGTCTCGCCGTCGCCGGCGGTCCGCTGCACGTAATCCTCGAAGCGCCCGTAGCGGATCTCCTCCGTCCCGATGCGCGCCACCAGGTCCGGCGCCGGCGGCTCGGCGTGCCGGCAGCCGGCGAGCACCAGGAGAGCTCCGAGGGGGAGGAGCGCCCGCCTCATTGCGAAAGATTCTCCAGGGTCTGCCGCGCGAGCGTGAGCATCTGCCGGCCGCCCTCCGCCGTCAGGGTGAGGACGCCGGTGGGGCTGAAGCTCGCGCCCGGCTGGCTCGACACCATCTCGATGAGCCGGTCGACGTCGATCCGCGCATCCCGCCGCAGCCGGAGCGTCAGCTCCCGCCCCTTGGCCGAGATGGACTGGACGCGCAGCGACTCGGCGGTCCGCTTGAGCGACGCCACCTCGATCAGCGTCTCCACGGCCTCCGGCAGCGGACCGAAGCGGTCGGTCAGCTCGGCCACGATCTCACTCTCCGACAGGTCGGCGGCGGCGATCTTGCGGTAGATCTCCATGCGCAGGTTGGCGTCTTCCACGTACTCCGGCGGGATCGACATCGCGACCGGGAGGTCGATGTTGACCGCGGGCGCCTCCTCGACCGCTTCGCCGCGCAGCTCGCGCACGGTCTCTTCGAGGAGCTTCAGATAGGTCTCGATGCCCACGGCGTTGATGTGCCCGCTCTGCTCGCCCCCCAGGAGGTTCCCGGCGCCGCGGATCTCCAGGTCGCGGGCGGCGATGCGGAAGCCCGCCCCGAGGTCGGTGAACTCGCGGATGGCGGCCAGGCGCTTGCGCGCCGGCTCGGAGAGGATGCGGTCCCCCGGCACCAGCAGATAGCAGTAGGCGAGCTGGTTGCTGCGCCCCACGCGGCCGCGCAGCTGGTAGAGCTGCGCCAGGCCGAAGCGGTCGGCGCGGTGCACGATCATGGTGTTGACGTTGGGGATGTCGATCCCGTTCTCGATGATCGTGGTGGCGAGGAGGACGTCGAAGTCGCCGCGGGTGAAGGCGTGCATGCGGCGCGAGAGCTCGGACTCCTCGAGCTGGCCGTGCCCCACGGTCACCCGCAGGTCCGGGATCAGGTCGCGCAGGAAGGCCAGCACCTTCTCGATCGACTCGACCCGGTTGTAGACGTAGTAGACCTGGCCGCCGCGCTCGATCTCCAGCTCGATCGCCTCGCGGATGAGCCGCGGATCGAACGGCACGATCGCCGTCTCCACTGCCATGCGGTCCTTGGGCGGCGTCTCGATGACTGACAGGTCGCGGACCCCGGCCAGCGAGAGCTGCAGGGTGCGCGGCACCGGCGTCGCCGACATGGCGAGGACGTGCACGTCCTTCTTGAGCTGTTTCAGCCGCTCCTTCTGGGCCACTCCGAACCTCTGCTCCTCGTCAATGATCACCAGCCCCAGCTTCCCGAGATGGATGTCCTTGGAGAGTACGCGGTGGGTGCCGATCAGGATGTCCACCTTGCCCTCGGCGAGCCGCTTGCGCAGCTCCTTCACCTCTTGAGGTGCGCGGAAGCGGGAGATCATTTCGATGTTGACCGGGAACCCCGAGAAGCGCTTCTGGAAGGTCTCGGCGTGCTGGTCGGCCAGGATCGTCGTTGGGGCCAGCACCGCCACCTGATGGCCCGCGTCGACCACCTTGAAGGCGGCGCGCATCGCCACCTCGGTCTTGCCGTAGCCGACGTCGCCGCAGAGCAGCCGGTCCATCGGACGCTCGCGCTGCAGGTCCTCCTTGATCACCGCGATGGTCTCCAGCTGGTCGGGTGTCTCCTCGTAGGGGAAGGCGGCCTCGAACTGGTGCAGGAGGTCGGTGTCGGGCGGCATGACCGGGGCGCGGGAGATCTGGCGCTCGGCGTAGAGCTTCAAGAGCTCGGCCGCCATGTCGCGCATGCTGCTCTTGACCCGGCTCTTGGTGCGGTTCCAGGAGGTGCCGCCGAGCTGGTCGAGGCGGGGGGCGACCCCCTCGATGCCGCTGAACTTCTGGACCTGGTCGACCCGGCTCAAGGGGAGCAGGAGGCGCTTGCCGTTCGCATAGGCGATCTCCATCACCTCGGTCGCGCTCCCCGCCGCCGGAGCCCCTGGCGACAAATCGCGCAGGACCGGCGGCAGAGCGCCCGCTCCATCGCCGTCGCTCCCCACCGAGCGCAAGGCCACGAACTGGCCGACGCCGTGGTCGGCGTGCACCACGTAGTCGCCCACCTTCAAGTCGCGCAGGCTGGAGAGGAAGGGTCCGAAGCGACCGCGCGCCGCCCGGCGCTGCTGCAGGCGGGCCTGTGGCAGGAGCTGCTGCTCGCCATAGACCGCCACCCCCGCCGCCGGCAGGCGGAAGCCGCGCCCGAGCTCGCCCGAGACCAGCTCGACGCCGCCGCGCCCGAGCGGGATCTCGCGCCCCTCCAGCAGCTCCTCCATCTTGCGCCGGTGGGCCGGCGAGACGACCACGAGGCAGCGCTCGCCGCGGGCGCGGGCCGTGGCCACCTCCTGGGGGAAGCGCGGGAGCTGTCCCTGGAAGAGATCGGTCAGGGTGGCGTGGAAATCGACCGCCTCCGCTTCCTCTCCGCCGCCGAGCACGAGGTCGCGCAGGCGCACGGCGGCGCCTTCCAGGAGGTCGCGCACGCGGTCCGCGGGCTGCTCCAGCTCCTCCGGCGGCGGAGCGAGCTTGCCGTGCTCGTGGCGCGCCGCGAAGTCGGCGGCCAGGCGCTCGACGTGGTGGTCCACCTCGGCGGCCAGGGCCGGCGGGTCCACCGCCCAAAGGAGGGGAGACGCCAGCATCTCGGCCAGGTCCGTGGTGGCGGTGGCGAGGAGCGGGAGGTAGTTCTCCCAGCCCGGGAAGGTACCGCGCTGGCGCAGCCCCTCGATCAGCTCGGCCCCCTCGGGAGTGAGCTCCGGCCCCTCGTGGGCGGTCAGCAGCTCGGCGAGATCGGCGGCGTCCTCCGGGCCTCCGGGAAAGAGATAGAGCGGCAGCAGGCGGACCGACGGCAGGGTGTCTTCCGAACGCTGCGACTGCGGATCGAACCAGCGGATCGACTCCACGGTGTCGCCGAAGAAGTCGAGCCGCACCGGCGACTCCTCGCCGGGAGGGAAGAGATCGAGGATGCCGCCGCGCACCGCGAAGTCGCCGACCTCGTAGACCAGGTCGGTGCGGCGGAAGCCGTGGCGCGCCAGGTGCGCCACGAGCTCGTCCATCGGATGGTCCTCGCCGGGGCGGATCTCGCGCACCGAGGCGGCGAAGTCGGCGGCCCGCGGCAGCCGGCGGAAGAGGGCGCGCGGCGTCGTCACCACCGTGGTGGCCGCGCCGCAGCAGGCGCGGTCCAGGGCCACCGACTCCTGCGCCCGCACCAGCAGGGAGACCTCGGTTTCCTGGTAGGGAGTGAGCGAGGGGGCCGGGAAGCTCACCACACCCTCCTCGCGTCCGAACAGGCGCGCGGCCTCGATCCACGCCAGCGCATCGGCCTCGCGCGGCACCACGACCAGCAGAGGGCGCCCCAGGTCGCGGGCCAGCAGCTCGCTCACCCAGGCCGCGGCCGGCACCGGCAGGCGCACCACGTCCCCGAGCCTCTCGCGGAGGCTCCGGTAGGGCGTACTGATGCGTAGCGTCCGGGAGAGATCCTCCCACACGCGGTCACGGTCGCTCATGGCGGAGAGTCTATCTCCAACGCTGTGCTAGGCTCCGCCTGGCCTTTAGATCCTGACGGAGGGAATCCCTGATGCCCGACCGCTTTCCCCAGGAGGCGTTGCTGCGCGATGGACGCCGCGTCCTGCTGCGCCTGTTCAGCGAGAACGACACCGCTCCTCTCTACGACTTCTTCCAGCGGCTGCCGGAGGGTGTCCGGCGTTTCGCCTGGGACCGCATCGACAACCGGGCCCTGATCGAGAGCTGGGGGCGCGAGCTCGACTACGCCAAGGTGCTGCCGATCCTCGCCTACGACGGCAGCCGGATCGTGGCGGACGCCACCCTGCACCGCCGCGAAGGGAGCCCGCTGCGCCTGGTCGGCCGCGTCAAGTGGCTGCTCGACCCCGCCTGGCGCGGCGTCGGTCTCGGCACCGTGCTGATCAACAAGTTCATCGCCACCGCCCGCGCCAACGGCTTGCGCCACCTCACCTGCATGCTGATCTCCGACCTCGAGGCGGACGCCGTCAAAACCCTGCGCGACCTGGGATTCGACGGCTACACGATCCCCGGCTATGGCACCGATCCCGACGGCAACCAGCACGACATGATCAAAATGGTCCTGAAGCTGTGACCGCCGGGTGGGTGGGTTTCGAACCCGCGGGTCTGATCGTGACCCATTGATCCGGGTCAATGTTCGACCCTCACTGATCGCGCAGCGGCGCCGCGAAATCACGTAAACTATTCTACGTCTTGAGCTTACAGAATATTGGCCGGCCGGGCGGAAGGCTGGCCCGGACCTTGCTCTCAGGGTTGTGCGAGTCAGTCGTACAGACTCCCACCGGTTTGTGCCTGAGGGATGAGAGCCGGGGAGCCGCGTCTCCCCGGCCCGTTTTTTCTTGGGACCCCTCCATGGCATGGGGGTTGCGTCTCCTCCGTCGCACGAAGGAGGACGATGATGCAACTTCTGACCAAGCCCGAAGACGTGATGCTGGTGAAGTTCCACGAAGAGAAGGGGGACCGGGTCGGCGCGCGGCCGGGCGATTTCCTCCCCACCCAGGCATTCAAGGAACGCGAGACCGGGACCGAAGGGATCGAGTTCGAGGGTGTCCTGGACTCCCTGCTCGCCCACCACCTGCTGGAGCGGGACGCGGAACGGGACGGCTACGTCCTCACTCGGGAGGGTTACGAATATCTCTACACGCGGGAGGGCGGGCGCCGGATCACCGAAGAGTAGGCTCCTGGAGAACGGCCGGAATCCACGCTCCCGGTCCGGCCGTTATAGGATGTTTTCCCCCGAGCATCGGCGGAGAGCACGACCTTGAGCCAGGACCGCATCCGAAATTTCTGCATCATCGCCCACATCGACCATGGCAAGTCGACCCTGGCCGATCGCCTCATCCAGCGCTGCGGCGGCGTCGAGGACCGCGACTTCCGCGACCAGATTCTGGACTCCATGGATATCGAGCGGGAGCGAGGCATCACGATCAAGAGCAACACGGTCAGCCTCCTCTACGACGCCCGGGACGGCAACCGCTACCGGCTGAACCTGATCGACACCCCCGGCCACGTCGACTTCTCGCACGAGGTCCGGCGGTCGCTCATGTCCGCCGAGGGAGCTCTCCTCCTGGTCGACGCCTCGCAGGGCGTCGAGGCCCAGACGGTCGCCAACCTCTACCTGGCGCTCGAATACAACCTGGAGATCGTGCCGGTCATCAACAAGATCGACCTCCCCTCGGCGGACGTCGAGCGGATCCGCGAGGAGATCGACTCCGACCTGGGGCTCGATCCGTTCGAGGCCGTGCTCTGCTCGGCGAAGCAGGGGATCGGCATCGACGACGTCCTGGAAGCGGTGGTCAACAAGCTGCCGCCGCCGCAGGGGCATCCGGACGACCCGCTGCGCGCCCTGATCTTCGATGCGCAGTACGACCCGTACCGCGGCGTGGTCCTGCTCTGCCGGGTGACCGACGGCACCGTGCGGCCGGGCCAGCGCATCCGCTTCATGCACACCGGCAAGGAGCACGTCATCGAGGAGGTCGGCCACCTGTTGCTCAAGCGGGTGCGCACCGACGAGCTCGAGGCGGGCTCGGTGGGTTACATCATCTCCGGCGTCAAGGCCGTGCGCGACGTGGCCATCGGCGACACCGTCACGGACGTCGAGAAACCGGCGGCCGAGCCGCTCCCCGGCTACAAGGAGGCCAAGCCGGTCGTCTTCTCCTCGATCTACCCGATCGCCACCGACGACTACGAGGACCTGGCCAAGGCCCTCGACAAGCTGCAGCTCAACGACGCGGCGCTGACCTTCGAGAAGGACTCCTCGTCCGCCCTGGGCTTCGGCTTCCGCTGCGGCTTCCTCGGCCTGCTCCACCTGGAGATCGTGCAGGAGCGCCTGGAGCGCGAGTACGACCTGGCGCTCCTCCTCTCGGCCCCCTCGGTGCGCTACGAGGTCACGCTGGAGAGCGGCGAGGTGCTGTGGATCGACAACCCGGCCCACTACCCCGACCCGGGCGGGATCCACCACGCCCGCGAGCCGTTCATCAAGGCCACGATCATGGTCCCGGAACGCTTTCTGGGAACGGTCATGGAGCTCTGCCGCGAGCGGCGCGCCCAGAACATCAACTTCGAATACCTGGCTGTCGGCCGTCTCCAGGTGACCGCGGACCTTCCTCTCGCCGAGATCCTCTTCGACTTCAACGACCGCCTGAAGAGCATCACGCAAGGGTACGGCTCGTTCGACTACGAGCTGACCGACTACCGCGAGACCGATCTCGTCAAGGTGGACATCCTGGTCAACGGCGACAAGGTCGATGCCCTGTCGCAGCTCGTGCACCGCGACAAGGCGAGGCCGCGCGCCCTGCACTACTGCGAGAGGCTCGCCGAAACCATCCACCGGCAGCAGTTCAAGATCGCCATTCAGGGAGCGATCGGCGGCAACATCATCGCGCGGTCGACCATCAGCGCCTACCGCAAGGACGTGACGGCCAAGTGCTACGGCGGCGACATCACGCGCAAGCGCAAGCTCCTCGAGAAGCAGAAAGAGGGCAAGAAGCGGATGAAGATGGTCGGCGCCGTGGAGATCCCCCAGGAGGCGTTCCTCGCCGTCCTCAAGGCGGATACGGAGTAAGTCTTCCATGCCCGAGCTTCCGTCTCCCGTCATCCCGGTCTTCCCGCTCACCGCGTCGCTCCTGCTGCCGGGGACCCTCCTGCCGCTCAACATCTTCGAGCCGCGCTACCGCAACATGGTGACCGACGCGCTCACGGAGGGGATGCACATCGGGATGATCCAGCCGGTCGTGCCGCGGCTGGACAGCTTCGGGCCCCTCCTCGATCCGACCGAGGTCGAGCGGGCTCCCGAGATCTACACCGTGGGCTGTGCCGGGAGGATCGAGCGCAGCGAGGCGCAGCCGGACGGCCGCTACGAGATCGTGCTGCGCGGCATCTGCCGCTTCCGCATCCGCGAGGAGCTGCCGGAACAGCGCGGCTACCGGCGGGTGAGCGCCGACTACGGCGAGTTCCTGGCCGACCTGGCCGAGCCCCAGAGCGTCGTCGATCCCTCCCGGATGCTCGCCTCGCTGCGCCTCTTCGGCGAGGCGCACGCGCTCGATTTCGATTTCGACCTGCTGGGCGCCCTGCCCGGCATCTCCCTCCTCAACGGCCTCGCGGTCGCCCTGCCCTTCCGCCCCGAGGAGAAGCAGGCTCTGCTGGAAGCGGCGGGCACGCTGGAAAGAGAGCGGCTCCTTCTTGCGTTGATGGGGATGGGGATCGAGCCCATGTCGACCGAGGAGTACTACTCCCCCCCGACCGTCAACTGACTGCAAAGGAGAGCGATCATCTCGCACCAGATCCACGGCGATCTCCGCGGCATCAAGACCTCCGACCTCCGCGCCCTGGAGCGCACCTACCGCCGCCGCGTCGACCCGCGGCAGGTGGTCTCGCCGGAGCTGGCCCGGCACCTGACCGAGACCTCCCGCCGGCTCGGCCGCCAGGTCGGCGTCCTCGTCGGGCGCGACGGCATCATCCGCCACGTCATCGTGGGCAACGCCCACCAGCTGGACCTCCCCGACGTCGGGCGCCTCCGCGGCGGCGTCGGCCGCTTCCGCGGCCTGCGGCTCGTCCACACCCATCTCCGCGGCGAGCCGCTGACCCAGGACGACCTGAACGACCTGGCCCTGTTGCGCCTCGACCTGGTGGCGGCGATCGAGGCACAGGCGGACGGTCTGCCCGGACGCATCGAGCTGGCGCACCTGGCGCCGCACGGTCCGGCCGGACCCGAGGAGGAGAACGGGCACGACCTGGCGCCTTTCGAGCGCATCCAGGCGGCGGACGTCCACCAGCTCGACTTCGACGTCGACGCCACGATGCGGGCTCTCGAAGAGGAATTCGCCCGCATCACCAGCGACGCGGGGGAGACAGAGCAGGAGCGCGTCCTGGTGATCGGCATCGTGCCGGACGACGAGCATTTCGAGGAGACGCTCGAGCTGGTCCGCTCGGCGGGCGTGACGGTGGCCGGCACCGTGCGGCAGCGCCGCTCCCAGGTCCATCCGCGCACCGTGGTGGGCGCCGGCAAGCTCCAGGACATCGTCCTCGAATCGATGCGCCGCCGCGCCAGCGTGGCGATCTTCGACATCGACTTGAAACCGGCGCAGGCGCGCGCCTTCGAGGACGCCACCGGTTTGAAGGCGATCGACCGCACGCAGCTCATTCTCGACGTCTTCGCGCAGCGCGCGCGCAGCCGGGACGGCAAGCTCCAGGTCGAGCTGGCGCAGCTCAAGTACTCGCTGCCGCGCCTGACCGACAAGGACGCGGGCCTGTCGCGCCTGACCGGCGGCATCGGCGGACGCGGACCCGGTGAGACGGTGATGGAGATCGGCCGCCGGCGGATCCGCGACCGCATCCGCGCCCTGGAGCGGGAGATCGAGAACCTGTCGCGCCAGCGCGACATCCGCCGCCGGCGGCGCCGCGACGAGGGGGTGCCGGTCCTCTCGATCATCGGCTACACGAACGCGGGCAAGAGCACGCTGCTCAACGCCCTGACCGGCAGCGAGGTCGAGGCCGCCGACAAGCTGTTCATGACGCTCGATCCCACCAGCCGCCGGCTGCGCTTCCCGCGCGAGGGCGAGGTGGTGATCACCGACACCGTCGGCTTCATCGCCGATCTGCCCAAGGACCTGGTCGCCGCCTTCCGGGCGACTCTCGAAGAGCTGGCGGACGCCGACCTGCTGCTCCACGTGGTCGACGTCTCCGATCCGCGGATGGAGCAGAAGCTCCAGGCGGTCGAGACGATCCTGCAGGACCTTCATCTGGCCGACCGCCCGCGCCTGGTGGTGCTCAACAAGGCGGACCTGGTGGAGCCGGGAGTGGCGCGCGCGAGGGCCGAGCGTTACGACGGCGTCGCGGTAAGCGCCGCGAAGCGCCAGAACCTGGCCGACCTCATCCACGCCGCCGAAGAGCGCCTCGGCCGCGAGCGGCCGCTGATGAAGGACTACGGCAAGCCGGCGAAAGCCGGGGGGGCGGTGGGGGTGTGACCTCCCGCCCCGGCCTCTACCTCCACATTCCCTTCTGCTCCGCCATCTGCCCGTACTGTGACTTCGCGGTCCTGACCGGCGGGCCGGAGATGCGGGAGCGCTTCGTCGACAGCCTGCTGGCGGAGATCCGGATGTGGGGCGCGGACCGCGATCTCTTCTCTGACATCGACACGATCTACTTCGGCGGCGGTACGCCTTCGGCCCTGGCGCCGGACCAGATCGCCCGGATCCTCGGCGCCGCGCGGGACGACCTCTCGATTCAAGAGAACGCCTGGATCTTCTTCGAGGCGAATCCCGAGGACGTGACGCCCGAGAGCGCCCGGGCCTGGCGGGACCTCGGCGTCCGCATGCTCTCGCTGGGCATCCAGTCCTTCGACGCCGAAGCCCTCCGCTTCCTCGGCCGCCGCCACTCGCCGGAGGAGGCGCGGCAGAGCGTCGAGATCGCCCGGGAGGCCGGCTTGGGGATCGTCTCGATCGATCTGATCTACGGGCTTCCGGACCAGACGCCCGGGGTCTGGCGCCAGACCCTCGCCGAAGCGGTCGCGCTCCGTCCCGACCACATCTCCTGCTACCAGCTCACGATCCACGTAGGGACCCCGTTCGGCTTCCGCCTCGCCCGCGGCAAGCTGGCCGAGCTGCCCGAGGCGGCGCAGGCGGACCTCTTCCTCGCGACCCATCGGTTCCTGGCGGATCATGGCTATCCCGCCTATGAGGTCTCGAATTTCGCCCGCTCGCCGGAGCACCGGTCGCGCCACAACCGGAAGTACTGGGACCACACCCCCTACCTGGGCGTCGGTCCCTCGGCCCACTCCTTCTCGGGGCTCGCCGGCCGTCGCCGCTGGTGGAACGAGCGGAATCTCAAGCCTTATCTAATAAGGACAGGCGCCGGCGAGCGCCCGCTCACCGGGAGCGAGGAGCTGACCGCCGAGGATCTCGCCGTCGAGGCGCTGATGCTCGGCTTCCGTACCGTCGAGGGGATCGATCTCGCGCGCTTCCGGCAGCGCTACGGGATCGACCTCGCGGATCGCAATGCCCGCCTCATCGGGAGGCTGGAGCGGGAGGGGCTCCTCCGGTCCGAGCAGGGCCGCCTCCTGCCGACCCTGGAAGGGTGGGCGGTCGCCGACTCCCTGGCGCGCGATTTCGAGACATCTCCCCTCTCCCGGTGAGGCTTCACCGCGGCAGCGGATATCATGCGGGCTGCGTGGACTCTCCACTCCTCACCCCACCAAACCTGGCTGATCTGGTCAGCCGCAGGATCCGCCGCTGGCGGGGAGGCCGCCGGGAGAGAGCCCTCCGCTTCCTCCTCGACGGCCGGCTCTTCCGCCTGCTGACCGATCCGGCACAGACGGCCGCGCTCGACAGCTTTCGCGCGTCGCTGGTCGACCGGCGCCTTGCGCCCGAGGGGGGGCTCCCGGACTTCGAGATGACGCCGCTGACGGTCCTCGACCTGCTCGGCGTCGAGCCCCCTCAGTTCCCCGCGATTCCGCTCCCCAAGAGCATGGCCACGCTCAAGGCCGTCGAGGTCGGCATCCTGCTCATCCAGACGATCAAGAAGGAGTTCCAGAAGGAGCCCGATCTCGATCCGGAGAGTCTCCGGCGGCGCGTCGACGAGCTCCGGCAGGCGACGGACCCGGCGGCTCACGAGCTGTTCGACCTCTGTCTGACCCGCTTCGTCTCGCGGGACAAGTTCGAGGACGCCATTCTGGAGCAGCTCACCTTCGATGCTCTCTTCCGGTTCCGCTTTCCGGAGGAGCATCGCGAGGAGATGAATCACCTCTTCAACTCGTTCCTGCTCGACAACAAGACGCAGGTCGCCGGCCTCACCAAGATGCGCCTCCTCAAGGGGTTCTGGGACAAGTCGCTCGAGCGGCTCGTCAGGAAGCATCCCAGGGCGCGCGGAGAGATCCTGGCGGTGGATCAGGAGATCAAGCCCAGGACGTACAAGGACTTTCTCGCCTGGGAGCTGATCCACTACTCGGTCCTGGGATACGCACGGAAGCAGGTGCACCCGGTGATCGCCTTCGCCCCCGAGCCGGAGGACAGGCTTCAAGCGCGGTGCAAGGCGCACAAGACGGCGCTGCGGGCCTTTCTGGATGAAATCCCCCGCGAGGAGCTCGCCAACGAGCTCCGGCCCCGGATCATGGCCTGGACGCCGGGATGGCTGGTGTCCTGCCGGGAGGATGGAACGTTGGGGACGCCGGTGTCGACGGAGGAGGTCCTGGTCTGGACCGGAACCTCGCCGGAGCGGGAGAGGGGTTGACCCCCCTCTCCCGTCACCTTGGCCTACTTCCGCTTCGCCACGATCTCCATCGTCTTGAATTCCTTGCCGGAAGGGTCTTTCCCGAACATCTCGTTCTTGAAGGTGTTGTCGTCGATCCAGGTGACCACCGACCTCATGGTCGACTGGCCGCCGGTCATGGGATCCGAGAAGGAGCCGGTGGAGGTGCACTTCTTGCCGCCGTCCTCGCAGGAGCCGGTTGAGATCATGATCCCGGTCCCCATGTTGTCCACCCACGAGCTGACGAACTGCTTGGAGACGTTGTCGTAGCCGTCCGTGCCGTGCCCCTCGAACGGCTGCCCCATCATGTCTCCCTTCCAGACCGACTGGACGTACCGCCCGCCGAGGATCGTCTCCGCGTGCATGGTGCCGCTGGACTCCTGGGCCGGCTGGTCGGGCGCCATCCAGAACTTGTTCGTGAAGGTCCAGTCCCCGGCCATCTTGGCGAGAGCCTTGTGCATCTCGCCCGGGGCCATGGCCTTCATCATGGCCTCCATCTGCTCGTGGGACATCCCCATCGAGTTCCCCTCGGGCTGCTTGTTGTCCTGGGCGACGGCGGCTCCTCCCGACAACAGCGCGATCGACAGCGAAAAAACGGCGAGCTTCCTGCGACTCAGCATGATGGCTCTCCTTCGGATGATGGGTTGAAAGAAGGTGCAGCGAAATCGGACAGCGAGTTTACGCTGTATTACCGACAAGTCTACCACCCGCGCGCCGTGTCGTCAAGACGCAAATCGTTTCCGCTGGATCTCGCCTCCAAGTCCTGAAGCTCCCTTGCTTTACGCCTCGTTGCCGCGTATGCTGGCGGGGTCGGTCCTGTATCATGAGCCGCCCGAAGCGCGACCGCTTCACGACGATCTCGATCCTCAACGCATGGTGACCTACGACTCTTCCGCCATCGAAGTCCTGACCGGGCTCGAGCCGGTGCGCAAGCGCCCCGGCATGTACACGTTCACCGACCGCCCCGACCACCTCGCGCAGGAGGTCATCGACAACGCCGCCGACGAGGCGATCGCCGGCTATTGCGACCAGATCCAGGTCACCCTCCACGACGACGGCTCGCTCTCCGTGGCCGACAACGGCCGCGGCATGCCGGTCGACATCCACAAGGAGGAAAAGGTGTCCGGGGTCGAGGTCATCCTGACCCGCCTCCACTCCGGCGCCAAGTTCTCCGACAAGAGCTACCGCTTCTCGGGCGGCCTTCACGGCGTCGGTGTGTCGGTGGTCAATGCCCTGTCGTCCCGTCTGGAAGTCTGGGTGCGCCGCGACGGCAAGGAGCACCACATGGCCTTCGCCGACGGCCAGAAGGTCTCCAAGCTCCAGGTGGTCGGCACGGTGGGAGTGCGCAACACCGGCACAACCGTCCGCTTCTGGCCCGATCCGAAGTTCTTCGACGCGGTCAAATTCACGGTCGCCAAGATCAAGCGCAGCCTGCGCGCCAAGGCGGTGCTCAGCCCCGGTCTGCGCATCCGCTTCGTCCACGAAGGGGTGCCCGAGGACGAGGAGGAGTGGCTCTACGAGGACGGCCTGCCGGCCTATCTGCTCTCGGAGCTCGAAGGGGCCGAGCTGGTCCCCGAGAAGCCGTTCATCGGCCACTTCCGGGGCTCGAACGAGGAGGTCGACTGGGCGATTGCCTGGATCGCCGACGAGGAGGCGGGAGACCTCCTGACCGAGAGCTACGTCAACCTGATTCCCACGCCGCAGGGCGGAACGCACGTCAACGGCTTCCGCGCCGGCCTGACCGACGCCATCCGCGAGTTTTGCGAGTTCCGCGACCTGCTGCCGCGCGGGATCAAGCTCGCGCCGGAGGACGTCTGGGTGCGCTGCTGCTATGTGCTGTCGGTGCGCATGAAAGATCCGCAGTTCACCGGCCAGACCAAGGAGCGGCTCTCCTCCCGCGAAGCCGCGGCCTTCGTGGCCGGCGTGACCAAGGACGCCTGCGCCCTCTGGCTCAACCAGCACACCGCGGACGCCGAGAAGATCGCCCGCCTGGCGATCGACAGCGCCACGACCCGGCTGCGCGCCGGCAAGAAGGTCAAGAGGAAGACCGTGACCAGCGGCCCGGCGCTCCCCGGCAAGCTCGCCGACTGCACGAGCCAGGACCTGAGCCTGACCGAGCTGTTCCTGGTCGAGGGCGATTCGGCGGGCGGCTCGGCGAAGCAGGCGCGCAGCCGCGAGTTCCAGGCGATCATGCCCCTCCGCGGCAAGATCCTGAACACCTGGGAGGTCGACGCTTCGGAGGTCCTCGGCTCGCAGGAGGTGCACGACATCGCCGTCGCCCTGGGCGTCGACCCCGGATCGAGCAACCTGGATGGGCTGCGCTACGGCAAGGTCTGCATCCTGGCCGACGCCGATTCGGACGGCGCGCACATCGCGACGCTCCTCTGCGCCCTCTTCCTCAAGCATTTCCGGCCCCTCGTCGAGCGCGGCCACGTCCATGTGGCGATGCCGCCGCTCTACCGGATCGACGTGGGCAAGGACGTCTACTACGCCCTCGACGAGCAGGAGAAGAAAGGCATCCTCGACCGCATCGAGGCGGAGAGCAAGCGCGGGAAGGTGAACGTCCTGCGCTTCAAGGGCCTGGGCGAGATGAACCCGCTGCAGCTCCGCGAGACCACCATGGCGCCGGAGACCCGCCGCCTCGTGCAGCTCCAACTTTCCGCGGACGACGATCCTGACGCCATTCTCGACATGCTCCTCGCCAAGGCCCGTTCCGCCGACCGTCGCGAATGGCTCATGAAGACCGGCAACGAGGCCGAGGTGGAGGTGTAGTGCTAGAATGGGATGTGAGGTCGCAGAAAGGGGGTACCCGATGGCACACGCAGTCACTCTTCCCGATGATCTCGCTGAGCGGGCGAGCCGCTCCGCAGAGGAACGTGGAGTCAACCTCGATGAGATGATTCGGATCTGGGTCGAGGCATGGCTCCGGGACGTTTCTTACGACAATGATCCCTTCATTTCGGATCGTGAGGTCTATACAGGGCCGACTCCCGGGGATCTTGTTGCGAATCATGACAAATATCTTTATGGAGAGGATGAGTGATCTTCGTTGACACCGGGGCCCTTCTCGGTCGCCACCTGCGCGATGACCAGCACCACTCGGATGCGGTTCCCATCTGGAGCGATCTGTTTCGTGCGCGGGCACGCTTCGTAACCAGCAATTTCATTCTCGACGAGGCGTTTACCCTGATGGCGCGGCGCGGCGGATACCGCTTTGCCGCAGAGAGGGCTCGTCGCCTCTATGCCTCGCGCGAATTTACGATCCTCCGACCCTCTGAAGAGCACGAGATCGCGGCGCTGGACTTCTTCGAGAAGTATGCGGATCAAGAGGTGAGCTTCACGGATTGTGTCTCGTTCGCCCTGATGCGCGCTCATGGCCTTCGGCGGGCATTCGCGTTCGATCGCCACTTCCGCGACGCTGGCTTCGAGACGATTCCACCTTTCTGACCATGGCAAGAACCTCACGCAGAAAATCCGGAGGCGGCAACGGCTCCGAGCCTGTTCTCCCGTTCGTCGACGTCGAGAAGCTGTCGCTGGCGACCTTCACGGAGAAGGCGTACCGCGACTACTCGATGTATGTGATTCTCGACCGCGCGCTGCCGCACCTCGCGGATGGTCTCAAGCCCGTGCAGCGGCGGATCATCTATGCGATGTCGGAGCTGGGGCTCGGCCCCAATTCGAAGCCGAAGAAATCGGCGCGCACCGTCGGCGACGTGCTCGGCAAGTTCCACCCGCATGGCGATCTCGCCTGCTACGAGGCCATGGTCCTCATGGCCCAGCCGTTCAGCGTGCGCTATCCGCTCGTCGACGGCCAGGGGAACTGGGGCTCGCAGGACGATCCCAAATCGTTCGCGGCCATGCGCTATACCGAGGCCAAGCTCTCGCCGTTCGCCCAGAGCCTCCTCTCAGAGCTCGGACAGGGCACGGTCGACTGGGGTCCGAACTTCGACGGCACGCTCGAAGAGCCCAGGCTCCTGCCGTCGCGGCTCCCGCACGTGCTCCTGAACGGCGCCTCGGGCATCGCGGTCGGTATGGCGACAGACATCCCGCCGCACAACGTCGGCGAGGTGGTGCAGGCGTGCATCCGGCTGCTCGACAATCCGAAGATCTCGGACGATGAGCTGTACGAGCCAATCCTCGGACCCGACTATCCTCTCGAAGCCGAGATCATCACGCCGCGCGCGGAGCTTCGAAAGCTTTATGAAACGGGCGCCGGCTCGGTCCGCATGCGGGCCGTCTGGGATCTGGAGGAGGGCGACGTCATCATCACCGCTCTTCCCTATCAGGTTTCGGGCGCCAAGATCATGGCGCAGATCGCCCAGCAGATGCAGACGAAGAAGCTGCCCATGGTGGAGGATGTGCGCGACGAGTCGGATCACGAAAACCCGACCCGTCTGGTGATCACACCGCGCTCCAACCGGGTGGACATGGACGGCCTGATGGCCCATCTCTTCGCCACCACCGACCTGGAGCGCACCTACCGTGTCAACCTGACCATGATCGGTCTCGACGGCCGGCCGCGGCAGTACAACCTGCGCGACCTGCTCTCCGACTGGCTGACGTTCCGCATCGAGACCGTCCGCCGCCGCCTGCGGTTCCGCTACGACAAGGTCCTGGCGCGCATCCACATCCTCGACGGCTATCTGGTCGCCTATTTGAACATCGACGAGGTGATCCGGATCATCCGCACGGAGGACGCCCCCAAGCCGGTCCTCATGACCCGCTTCGGGATCACGGACACCCAGGCCGAGGCGATCCTCGAGCTCAAGCTGCGTCACATCGCCCGCCTGGAGGAGATGAAGATCCGCGGCGAGCAGGCGGAGCTGATCGAGGAACGCGACGCGCTGGAAAAGACGCTCTCCTCCGAGACGCGCCTGCGCCGCAAGGTGAAGGACGAGCTGCTGGCGGACGCCAAGACCTTCGGCGACCCGCGCCGCTCGCCGATCGTCGAACGCGAGGCCGCGAAGGCCATGGACGAGTCCGCGCTGATCCCCACCGAGCCGGTCACCGTGGTCCTCTCCGAGAAGGGTTGGATCCGGGCCGGCAAGGGGCACGAGCTCGACCCGAAGGAGCTGTCCTACAAGGCAGGCGACGAGTTCCTCATGGCGGTGCGGGGCCGCAGCAACCAGAGCGCGGTCTTCCTCGACTCGACGGGCCGCTCCTATTCGCTGGCGGCGCACGCGCTGCCGTCAGCGCGCGGGCAGGGCGAGCCGCTGTCGAGCCACGTCGCGCCACCGCCGGGCGCGACGTTCGTGAGCGTGATGATCGGCAACGACGAGGACCTCTATCTCCTCGCAACCAGCGCCGGCTATGGCTTCCTCGTGATGCTCGGAGACCTGCAGACCCGGCAGCGCGCCGGCAAGGCGATCCTCAACGTCACACCGGGAGCGAAGGTCCTGACACCGCAGAGGGTGCTCAACGCCGACATCCAGCTCCTCGCCGCCGCCACGGATTCCGGCCGGCTGCTCATCTTCCCCATGGAGGAGATGCCTCTCCTGCCGCGGGGCAAGGGAGTGAAGATCCTGAACCTGTCCGAAAAGAAGGGCGAGTCGCTGGCGGCCGTGGCGACCCTGCCGCCGGAATCGCACCTGTTCGTCTACGCCGGCAAGCGCCACCTCAACATGAGACCCGCGGAGTGGGAGCCCTTCCTCGGCAAGCGGGCCCAGCGCGGAGGCGTGCTGCCGCGCGGCTTTACGAACGTGGTGGGACTGGGGCTCGAGTAGATCGACAGGACGAGCGAAGAGACCGCTATTATCGCAGAAGCATTCCGGCATAACAGTCCGGCCGCTTGTGTGCGCCGTCGCAGCCAGAGGATCTTGGAGATGCCCGATTCCCGAGCCCCCGGTCGTACGATCCGCACCCCAGAGGGGTACGCAGCCTTTGTTCCGGACCCTCTTCCTCCTGCCATCGACCCTCGGGACCGCCGTAGCGGCCCCCACTTCCGTCCAGACTCCCCCCGCGACCTCCGCCACCCCCCGAGCGACCTGCGCTATCCAGGAGTCGACCGGCGCCGTTCCCCGATCCGGGGGCGCCGTTGCCCTGAAGCTCTGCGACATCCCCCAGGAGAGCCGTACACCTCCCCTGGCCGCCGCCGCCGCGTCCACCCCGGGAGCTGAAGCGCCGGCCCACTGGGGCGAAGCGCCGGTCTCCGGGGCCGAGCCTCAAATCCCGGCCGGACCAGAGCAGACTCGAACCGCGGTCCCTCATCTCCTCACCGGCGCGGCACAGCTCGCGAACGCGCCTGTTCATTCCGTCATCAGAGCTGCTCCCCTCGCCGGGGGAGTCACTGCCCCGCGCGGGGGAGCTCTTCTCCCGGCTTGGGCGACCGCATCTGCGGCCCTGTCAACTCATGTAGCATACCCGATGGAGAGTGGACAGTGCAAGGAGTCACGATTTTCCAGAAACTTACCCCTTGACAACCGTTCGCCACCCTCCTAGACTCCCTTCACTCGCTGCCGTACAGGGTGAACCGGAATCCGTAAGTAAGTCTCTGCTGCCAATTCAGGCGGCCGAGGTACAAGAAGGGAGAGGTATTATGCCTCCAGCAAAGTCGTCGCACGCAGATCTCAACCTGGATGCCGAGATGCTCATGGCCGCCGTCGAAGCCAACGCGTCTCTGCTCCCCAACCTCGACGAGCAGGTCATTCCGTTGAAGGCCACGCTCGACGAGGTCAAGGCGCTCAGCGTCCGTCAGGAGACGCTGAGGGCCGACCGGCAGAAGCTCACCCAGGATCTGACGGTCGCGCGGGCTCGGCTGCGCGACCTGGCGATCCAGCTCCGCGCCGCCATCAAGGGCAAGCTCGGGCCGCGGACAGAGAAGCTGGTGGAGTTCAAGATGCAGCCGCTCCGCAAGAGATCGCGAAGCGTCAAGCATGAGCCGGAACCGCCCATCGTGCCGGTCCCGCCTGTCGCCACCCAGAAGTAACCGAGCACCCCCATCGTCCATTCGGGGGGAGGAGGCCCGTTGCCTTCCTCCCCCTCCCCGCTCACGGCCGCCGGACCCGCCGGAGGGTCGTGAGCCGTTCTTTGAGATGTCGGAAACAACAGGGCGCCGGGGCTTGGCACCCCCGACCCTGTCCCACCGTCTTGGGGGGCCGGGCCTGTGGGCCGCGGGCCGGCTCCTGCCTTTTCTCCGGTGACCCTTGCCATGAAGCAGATTGCGTAAGACGATATCTTGCCTGTATGAAGACCGCCGTCTGTATGCAAGGTCGGAAGCCGAGAACATCCCAGCTCACGTCTTGCGCCAGATCAAGGAGGAAATTGAGCATGGCTAAGGTTGTCAAGAAATCCAGGCTCGCCGCTTCCGGAGAAGAGCTGGGGGAGCAGCTTCTTCAATCGGTTCGTGAAATGAAGGCCGGATTGCGGGGCCGCGTGCACACGCCTGAAGTGTCCAGCATCGTAGAGGCCCGACTGATGTCGGGGCTCTCGCAAGCATCGTTTGCGGCTCTGATGGGAGTTTCCGTTCGCACGCTCCAGGACTGGGAGCAAGGCCGTCGGGAGCCGTCGGGCGCGGCGAAGACCCTCATCAAGGTCGCCCGGCTGCACCCTGAAATTCTGCAGGAGCTGGCTTCGTAGGCCCTGAGCCTCCCTACCCTCCCTTGTTCTCGATCGCCTCCAGGATCGGGCGCGCCAGATAGAGGCGGCCCCAGGAGCGGCCGGTGATTTCCTGGAGCAGTCCTTCCTTCTGGAGACGGGCCACGACCGTCCGGGCGGTCGGGTAGGAGACGTTCAGGAGGCGCGCGGCTCGCGAGACGGTGACGTAGGGGTTGACGAAGAGCTCGTCGAGCAGGGCGTTTGCGTTCGGCGTCTGGCGCAGGTCCCGGCGCAGCCGGGCGTGCAGGTCCATGAGACGCCGGGCCTGGCCGAAGGCTTCTCTCGCGGTCTCGTCGACGCCGGTGAGGAAAAAACGCAGCCAGTTGGGCCAGTCGCCGTTGGTCCTCACTCTCTGGAGCGCGTCGTAATACTCCTGCCGGTGGGGTTCGATGAAGGCCGAGAGATAGAGGAGCGGCTGGGAGAGCCGGCCGCGCTCGATGAGAAAGAGGGTGATCAGCAGCCGGCCGACCCGCCCGTTGCCGTCGAGGAACGGATGGATGGCCTCGAACTGCTCGTGCATCAACGCGCACTGGATCAGCTCGGGAAATCGCTCCCGGTCGTGCAGGAACAGCTCCCAATCGGACAGGCAGGCCATCAGGCGGTCCGGAGGCGGCGGCACATAGGCTGCTGTTGCCGGAGAGCTGCCGGCGGGGCCGATCCAGTTCTGGCTCTGGCGAAACTCTCCCGGCGTGGCCCGCTCTCCCCGCACTCCCCGCATCAGCCGCTCGTGAAGCTCCCGGACCAGGCGGAGCGACAGGGGCAGATCCTCCAGACGCCTCAGGCCGTACTCCAGGGCCTCGACGTAGTTCCGGACCTCCTGGACGTCAGCGTCCGGCTCCCCGCCCTCGACCTCGTCCAGGAGTAGGTCGGAGAGGCTCGCCCGGGTGCCCTCGATGCGCGAGGACAGCACGGCTTCCCATCGCACATAGGTCCCGATCAGCAGATGGGGGTTCGGGAGCTGGCGGCCCAGGCCGGAGAGCTCGCTGAGCGCGGCGTCGGCTCGCGAGAGCTGGCGGACCAGGCGGGCGTCGTAGGCGAGCACCGGCGGCAGGGGGGCCGGGACGAAGGCCGCATAGCCTCCAGGAGCCTGGACGATGGCCCCTGCGCTCGGATCGTGGAACTCTGCCGGGTTCATGGCTGGACCTTTTAAAGAAACCGGCCTGATTCTTTCAAAGCTCGGCCGACTTTGAAAGGGAGCTTTCAAAGCACGCTACACTGCCCGCCACCCTGGAGGTCTTGTGAGGATGTTCACACCCGGCCATCCCCTGGACATGGCAGAATGGGTCCATTGGAGACATCTGTGACCCCGCCGAAGCCGAAGCAGGTCATCCAGGTGGGTAGCCATCTGGTCGCTCTCCCCGAGGGGGTGTCGGCTCTCGACTGGGCGCTGGAGCGGGTCAACTACCAGAATCCCCGCATCCGTGCGTTCCTCGGCTGCATCCGCCTGCTCGACGGGGTCCTGGAGAGCAACTACGCGATCCTCCACTGCTCGCCGGAGCGGCTGATCGACATCTGGCGCAAGGTGCGCCAGATCTGTGAGGTCATCCGCGCCCGCATCACGCCACTGCTCGATCCTCCGTCGTGCATCCCCGTTCTGGAGGAGGCCCGGCAGAACGCCCAAGCCTCCGTCGAGCTGCTCGACCGGCACGTGCTCCGCGAGCTGGACCGCTTCCCCGAAGAGGTTCCGGCGGACCAGCTCATGGAGATCCGCAAGCTCCTCTGCGTCAGCATCGGCCAGCTCCACGGCTTCCTCCAGGACACCTTCGGCGAGCTCATGGCGAAGGACCCGCGGAGCCTCCACGACGCGGACTACTTCCTCTCCAAGCGCTTTCCGAAGGACATCGAAGAGGCCGAGTGGCTCCATTCGACGCTCCTCCGGCTGCGCGACTACCTCGACAAGCTCGACCTCGTGCGGCCCCAGCACCTGACCGCTCTCGCCGATCAGGTCCGCCGCGAGGAGTCGATCCCGACCCGGCAGGCCTGGCGCGGCACCAAGTTCTTTCTCGAGATCCTGCTCAACGGGCTCACTCCCAAGCTCAAGGAGATCCTGCCGCTGCGCGGCGTGCGCTTCTACGAGATGGAGCTGCTCGACCGCTACGCCATGGAGATCCCGACTCGCTGCCGGATCCTGCTCGACCTCCACGACGTGGGGAGCGAGCTGATCGACGGGCTCAAGGCGGCGGCCGGCCGCTCGCGGCAGGAGCGGGAGCAGAACGTCAACGACCTCCTGAGCTGCCATGCGGTGCTCAGCCGCCGTCTCGTCGCGCTGATCCACGACGTCGAGAGGCTCATCCAGGACCTGGTGGCCTTCGTCCCCCTCTGGCTGGAGGCGGTTGAGAAGCGGCGTGCCCTCCTCCTCAAGCGGAGCGCCGAGGAGAAGGGGGGGCTCGGCCAGGATCTGACGGGCGTCGACGACGATCTGGAGGCCCTGCTCGGCTGATGCTGTACGAGCGGCTCAACCCCGGGATGAAGCAGATTGTGGACTCGTATGTCGCGCGTCTGAAGGTCCTCGACTGGCGGCGGCGCGCGGACCTGCTGACCGATGCGGCCCTGCCGTTCGGGGAGGACCTCCCTCCGGACAAGGCCCAGGTCGCCGCCCGGGGATTCATCACCGCGGTCCTGGAGAGGCTCGACGAGACCGAGGTGACCGACCCGCGCCAGGCCCTGCTCTACCTCGCCTCGCTGCTTCCCGAGCACCGGGCCCTGGCCGAGAAGTATCTCGACGAGAATCCGGAGGTGCGGGCCGAGGTGGAGGCGGGGCTGTAGGAGTGCGCTCGCGGTCCGCGTGGCTCCTGCTCGGCCTCGGTCTCGTCCTGCTCACGCTGGCCGTCTACCGGCCGGTCCTGACGGCCGACTTCATCAACTTCGACGACGGCCTGTATGTCACGGGCAACCGCCACGTCCAGGAGGGGTTGACCTGGCAGGGATTCCTCTGGGCGTGGCAGGCCAATGTGGCGAGCAACTGGCACCCGCTGACCATGCTGTCCCACATGCTGGACTGCGAGATCTACGGCCTGAATGCGCACGGCCACCATCTGACCAGCCTGCTGTTCCATCTCGCCAATGTCTGGCTGCTGTTCGAGGTGCTGCGCCGGATGACCGGGGCGGTGGGACGGAGCGCATGGGTCGCGGCCCTCTTCGCCGTCCATCCGATGCACGTCGAATCCGTGGCCTGGGTCGCCGAGCGCAAGGACGTGTTGAGCGGCTTCTTCTTCTTCCTGGCTCTCGCCGCCTATCTGGGCTGGGTGCGGGAGCGGAGCCCCCGGCGATACCTGCTGGTGGTCCTCCTCTTCGCCTGCGGGCTCCTCGCGAAGCCCATGGTGGTGACTCTCCCCTTCATCCTCCTTCTGATCGACATCTGGCCGCTCGGCCGGCTGCGCCTCGGGGAGGCCGGGCCAGGCTCGCTCTTGCTCGAGAAGATCCCGCTGTTCGCTCTCTCGGTTGCGTCGAGCGCCGTGACCGTCTATGCGCAGCAGGGGAGCCTGGCGACTCTCCAGGCGGTCTCGGCCGGCCGCCGGGTGGGCAATGCGCTCGTCTCGTACGTGGTCTATCTGGAGAAGACGTTCTGGCCGGTGAAGCTGGCGGTGTTCTATCCCCTGCCGCCGTCGGTCCCGCTGTGGAAGGCGCTGGCAGCCGGCGCGCTGCTCGTCGCGATCACCGGGCTGGCGCTCTGGCGGGTCCGGCGCCAGCCGTATCTGGCGGTGGGCTGGCTCTGGTTCGTGGGCATGCTCGTGCCGGTGATCGGCTTCGTGCAGGTTGGCCGGCAGGCGATGGCCGACCGGTACACCTACCTTCCTTCGATCGGCCTCTTTCTCGCGGTGGCCTGGGGTGTGGCGGAGCTGCTGGCCGGTTTCCGGATGGGGCGGGCAGGCCGGGCGGTCGGTGCGGCCGGGGCGCTGGCCGTGGTCGCCGCGCTGTCGATCGCCGGGCACCGGCAGGCCGCGATGTGGAAGGACAGCCTGACCCTCTTCCGCCACGCTCTCGCGGTGACGGACAACAACTATCTGGCACACCTGAACGTGGCGGTGGCGCTGACCAACAAGGGAGACCAGAAGGGGGCGATCGAAGAGTTCCACGAGGTCCTGCGGCTGCAGCCCAACCTGGCGGAGGCGCACGCCGCGCTGGCGACCGGTCTCCAGAAGTGGGGCCGGCCCGCCGAGGCGCTGCCGCACGCCCAGAAAGCGGTCCAGATGAAGCCCGATCGGGCGCACTTCCGCCAGACCCTGGCGTCGATCCTGGAGGATCTCGGGCGCAAGGGCGAGGCGATCGTCCAGCTGCGCAAGGCGGTGGAGCTGAGCCCGCGTCTGGCCGGCGCCCATTACGGGCTGGGCCAGCTGCTCCAGGAGCAGGGGAGGACGGACGAGGCGTTGCAGCACTATCTGGTGGCGCTGGAGGTGAATCCCGAGCTGGCCGACCTGTACTCGCCCGCGGCGACGCTGCTCGCCAAAAAGGGGGATCTCGTCAGAGCGGTCGCTCTCTACGAGGAATCCATCCGCCGCCGGCCCACGGCCCTGACCCACTTCAATCTGGGGGTCACCCTCGAGCGCATGGGGCGGCCGGCCGAGGCCCGCCAGCACTACCGGCGGGCCCTCGTGCTCGATCCGGGACTGGAGCCGGCGCGCCAGCGGCTGGGGGCGCTCCGGTGACCCGCCCCTGGGAGGTGCTCGATGCGGTCGAGACGGAGGAGGGGCGGCTGGAGCTGCGGCGGCGGGGGGAGGGGGATTTCGTCATCACGGTGGGCGGGCGCGTCCTGATGAACAGCGCCTGGCATCGCTCCGAGATCGCGGTGGCGCAGCTCGCCTGCCGCCGGATTGCCGACCGTCCGCGCCCTCGCGTCCTCATCGGCGGGCTGGGCATGGGCTTCACCTTGCGGGCCGCTCTCGACGAGCTGCCGCGCGGGTCGCGGGTGGTTGTCGCAGAGATCGAGCCGGCGGTCGTCCGCTGGTGCCGCGGCCCTCTCGCCGGATTGACCGGCAGGGCCGTGGACGATCCGCGGGTGGAGATCGCGCTGGCTGACGTCTCCCGGTTGATCGCCGAGGCGACTCAGCGGTTCGACGCCATCGTGCTGGATCTCTATGAGGGGCCGCGGACCGCGACCCAGGCGCGGGAGGACCCATTCTGGGGTCCGGCGGCGCTGCGGCGGACGCGCGAGGCTCTCGCTCCCGGAGGGGTGTTTTCGGTGTGGTCCGAGGACCCGGATGCGGCCTTCGAAAAACGCCTGATCACAGCGGGCTTTCGCGTCGAGCGTCGGCGGCCCGAGAGCGGCGGGCCTCGCCATGCGGTGTATCTGGCCCTCACCCCACGCTGATCTTCACGCGGTGCCAGGCGTTGTTCATGTAGCCTTTGAAGTTCCAGACCTGCTCGGGGTTTTCGGGCTGGGTCTGGGCGGCGGTGTCCCAGGCCCGGCAGACGATTTCGCAGGGACCGGGCGGCAGATCCACCCGCGCTTCCCAGCGGCGCCAGGCCCAGCGCGAGCGCTCGGGCTCGAGGGCCGCGGTGATCCAGCTCCGGCCTCCGTCGGTGGAGACGTCCACCCGACTGATCCGCCGTTCGCCGGCGAAGGCCCAGCCGCGGACAGCCGTGTCCCCCGGCGCCACGGTCTCGCCGTCGGCGGGAGAGGTGATCACGGAGCTGACGTTGAATTCCCCGAGCATCATTCCGTCGTCCCAGACCACGTTCTCTGGTCCGACGCCGGGCGGGAACAGGCGATAGGCCTTCGCCTGGAAATAGTTCTCCGAGGGGGACTCCCGCAGGTTGATGCGGGTCAGCCACTTGACGCTGCGGGCGCCGATCCAGCCGGGGACGACGAGGCGCAGCGGAGCGCCGTGCACGGGGTGCAGCGGCTGGCCGTTCATCTCGTAGGCGAGGAGCACCTCCGGGCGCCGCGCTTTGTCGAGCGGGATCGAGCCGCCAAAGGCGAAGCGCTCGCCGTGCCGTTCGGTCTCATCGAGGCCGATGAGCTCGACGTGACGTCCCTCCGGCTCGGGATCGGCGACGGCGAGCACGTCGCGGAGCGGCACTCCGCCCCAGTCGGCGGTGCTGATCGCCTCGGTTCCCCAGCCGAGCTCGCCCGGGATCGGGCGCTTCTCCATCAGCTCCTGCCGCCGGTTGCCGGCGCACTGCAGGGTCGCGGTGACGGTCACCCTGGGCAGGCGTTGGATCTCTTCGAGCGAGATTCGGAACGGGCGCTTGACGCGGCCTTCGATGGTCAGATGGAAGGTGCGCGGATCGATCTCGGGGATGCCGCCGTGATTGCGCACGAAGAACAGATCGGCCGGCGTCAGGAAGCTCGCGGCCGCCCGCGGCGGCGGCCCCGCGTTGTACGGGGAGTCCTGCCGGACCAGGATGTCGGCCGCCTTGCCGAACCGCCGGGAACGCGAGCTCTCGCCCATGCTCACTCCGTGTAGGACAGCGGCTTGAGCCGCTTGCGGTAGAGGTTGTCGCCCACCGGCTCGAAGATCGAGCAGTGATCCATCTCGCCGCCGTAGACGTGCAGGGTCAGCGAGACCCGGTCGCCTTGCGAATTGGCCAGCACGTGGTGCTCGAAGGGCGGGATCAGCGCTCCGGCCGAGCCGGCGCGGGCCTGCGCCTGATCGCGCAGGGCGAAGCGGCAGACGCCGTCCTCCTGCTCGTCGAGGAGCTCGTAGCGGTACACCTCCATCTCGCCCTCCACGACCCCCTCGACACACCAGATCCCGGAGTGGTCGTGGAGCGGGGTCCGCTGGGACGGTCCCCAGGTCATCACCACCGCCGTGAAATCGAGCTCCGGATCGCGGTGGAGGAGCCGCCGCGCATAGGTGTCGGCGCGCGGCTGGCGGAACCGGTCGGGCAGGACCAGCCCTTCGGCCGGAATGAACTCCTCGAGCTCGCGCTTGATCTTCTCCGTGATCAGCTCGACATTGCGCGACCGCACCGCCTCGCGCAGCCGCTCGATGAACGAAGCAGTGATCGCCTGGGTGGTCATGAGAGCCTCCTTGCCGGCGGCCGCCCGGCGTCTGGCCGGCCGATCATTCCTGCTCGAGATAGGTATAGCCCGAGAGCCCTTCTTCGTAGCGCCTGAGGAGCTGGCGCGATTCTTCGAGCGTCATGCGCTTGGCCCGCAGGGCGGTCTCCGCCGCCTGCCGCACCTTCGCCACCAAGTCGTTGCGGTTGTAGCGCACGTAGCGCAACACGTCGCTGACGGTGTCTCCGGCGACCACGCCGTCGATCGTGTACCCCTCTTCGGGGTGGAGCGAGACGTGGACCGTGTTGGTGTCGCCGAACAGGTTGTGCAGGTCGCCCAGGATCTCCTGATAGGCGCCCACCAGGAAGACGCCGAGGTAGTACGGCGCCCCGGTGTAGGGGTGGAGCTCGATCACGTCCTTGACGTCGCGGCGGTCGATGAAGTGATCGATCTTGCCGTCCGAGTCGCAGGTGATGTCCGCCAGCACCGCGCGGCTCGACGGCTCCTCGGTGAGGCGGTGAATGGGCAGGACCGGAAAGAGCTGATCGATCGCCCAGGAGTCCGGCACCGACTGGAAAACCGAGAAGTTGCAGAAATAGGTATCCGCGAGCTGTCGCTCCAACCCTTCGAGCTCCTCCGGCAGCTCCTGCAGCGAGCGCGACAGCTTGAGGACCTTCTGGCAGATCGCCCAGAAGAGATCCTCGGCGAGCCCCCGGTTCTCGAGCGTCATGTGCCCGAGACGGAACAGCGTCAGGCATTCGTCGCGCGCCGACATCGCATCGTGATAGGCCTCGATCAGGTTCTTGCGCGACACCTCGCGGTAGGTGTCGAACAGGTTGCGCAGCGAGGGCTCCGCATCGGCCGGGAGCTTGCGCGGCAGCTTGCCCAGCGAGAACTCCGAGACGCCCAGCACGTCGATGATCAGCACCGCGTGGTGCGCCACGGTGGCGCGCCCCGACTCCGAGACGATCACCGGGTGCGGCACGCCGTGAAAGTCGCACACCTCCATGACGCCGAACACGACGTCGTTGGAGTACTCCTGGAGCGTGTAGTTGAGCGACGAGGTGAAGTTCGTCTGCGAGCCGTCGTAGTCGATGCCCAGGCCGCCGCCCACGTCGAGGTAGCCGAGCGGCGCTCCCATCTTCGCCAGGTTCACATAGACCTGGGCCGCCTCGCGCAGGCCGTCCTTGATCGCGCGGATGGAGGAGATCTGGCTGCCGAGGTGGAAATGAACGAGCTCCAGGGTGTCGAGCAGCTCGTTGCTCCGCAGGAACTCGATCGCATCGAGCAGGTCGCGGCCCGACAGGCCGAACTTCGAGCGGTCGCCGCCCGATGCCTCCCAATGGCCGGAGCCGCGGGTGGCCAGGCGCGAGCGGATGCCGATGCGCGGCTTGATGTTCATCCGCTGCGACATCTGGTGGATGAGCGGCAGCTCGGACGGTTTTTCGACGACCAGGATGACGTGGCGGCCGAGCTTCGAGGCGAGGAGAGCCGTCTCGATATATTCCTCGTCCTTGTAGCCGTTGCAGACGATCAGGGCCTCCTCGTCCTCGAGCAGGGCCATGACCGCCAGGAGCTCGGGCTTGGAGCCCGCCTCCAGGCCGAAATGGTACGGCCGGCCATACTCCACCAGGCGTTCGACCAGGAAGCGGTCCTGGTTCACCTTGATGGGATAGACGCCGCGATAGAGTCCCTTGTAGCCGTACTCCTCGATCGCCCGGCCGAACGCCTCGTTGAGCTGGACGACCCGCTCGCGGATGATCTCGGAGAAACGGATGAGGAGCGGCGGAGCGATCCCGCGCTCGCGGACCTCGTCGACCAGCTCCTTGAGGTCGATCGCCGGCGTCCCGGGTCCGGCCGGATGGACGACGAGATGGCCTTCGTCGTTGACGGAGAAGTAGTTGTTTCCCCATCCCCGGATGTTATAGAGGTCCATCGAATCGGCGGGGGTCCAGCGGCTGGTCAAGGTCGAGGCGATCGCGGCCATTTCTGGTGGGTGCTCCTCCCAAAGGCAGGCACTCTAACACGCATCTATGGAAGGGCTCGCGCGCCCCGCCGGATCGAGAAGAGGAAAAGATGTTGCGAGGGGAGCGTCTCCAGGGTCTCGACGAGGGTGAAACCGGCGGGCTCCCATTCGGCGAGGACCTGCTCGACCGACATCTTGTGGGCGCTCGCGATCTGGCTCGCCGTGTCCCCTTCCTTGCGGTACTCGACGAGCGCGACACGGCCGTTCGGCTTCAGGGCCCGGCGGATCTTCGCCAGCATCTCCTGAGGCTTCTGAAACTCGTGGTAGACGTCGACGAGGAGGATCCAGTCCGCCTGCCGGTCCGGCAGGTTGGGGTCGGTCTCGGTGCCGAGAACGGGGACGATATTGGTGATCTTCTCCGCGGCGGCGAGCTCTCGGAGCTTGTCCAGCATCTCGGGCTGGATGTCGTTGGCGTAGACCTTGCCGGAGGGACCGACGGCGCGGGCCAGGCGGCGGGCGAAGAAGCCGGAGCCGGCGCCGATCTCGGCCACGACGTCGCCGTCCTCGAGATTCATCGCCTGGATCACCAGGTCGGGCCTCTCCTCCTGCTCGCGTCCCGGGCGCTCCAGCCACTGCCAGTGCTCGTGGCCGAAGACGTTGGCCGGTGTGCGCTTCTCCGGCGGCGCCTGGGGAGGGTGGGGACCGGCCGCCGGGGACGGCGAGCAGGCGAGCCCGAGGAGGAGCAGGGCGAGGAGGATCGAGCGGCGCTTCATCGCGGTGGCAGCGGCTTTTCGAGGAGGATGAAGTCGCGGACCGGCTCGCCGCCGATCAGATGCTCCGCGAGGATGCGCTCGAGCACGGGCGGATCGCACTGCCCGTACCAGACTCCGTCGGGGTAGACCACGGCGATCGGCCCGCCGCAGCAGATGTCGAGACAGTTGGCGCGGGAGGCGTGCACGCCCTCCTTGCGCGACAGGCCCAGCTCCTTGAGCCGTTTGTTGAGGTACTTCCAGGCGCGGAGTGTCCGCTTGCGGCTGCAGCACTTGGCCTTGGTGGGATCGCAGCAGAGGAAGATGTGGCGCTCGATCTTCGCCAGGCGGAGCTTTTCCACCTTCTGGCGCTGTTCCTTCAAGAGGTGCGGATCGGGCTCCGGCGTCTCCATGCGTCCTCAACTCTAACACTTGCCCTGACCGGCCCGTCCGGGGCAAGCTGGGGAGCGATGGGCGAGCTCAACGCGCAGGTCTCGGAGACGGCCACGGTCTTCGGCAGGGACCCGGAGTGGGTGCTCTCGTTCGACCGCGAAGGGCGGCTGCTGACGTTCGTGCAGGGCCGGGAGCTGTTCAAGCGGGCCCTCGATTCGCGGCTCTTCCAGCGCGACCGCCGGGAAGGGCGGCGCTGGAAGCTCCTGGACGACCGCGGGCGGCGCGAGGTCTTCGCCGCGGCCCGCGAGCTGGCCGGCGCGACCGCCGGAGCGCCGGACGCGCCCGCCGCCCTGCGCGAGCGCCTGGAGACCGAGGTCCTGCCGTGGACCGTCGAGCGCCTCCTGGCGGAGGAGGAGCGCTTCCTCGCCGCGTACCGGCCGATCGCCATCCTGCCTCCGGACCGCTACCTGGCCGTCGTGCTTCAGGCGACCGAGGGGTGCACCTGGAACCGCTGCACCTTCTGCTCCTTCTACCAGGGGCGGCCGTTCCACCTCGCCTCGCCGGAGGACTTCCGCCGGCACGCCGCGGCCGTGCAGAGCCTCCTCGGCCGCGACCTCGCGCGGCGCCGCTCGATCTTCCTGGCGGACGGCAACGCCCTGGCGGTCGGAAACCGGCGCCTGCTGCCGCTCCTCGCGGTCGCCCGTGAGAGCTTCCCCGGGCGGGAGATCACCGGTTTCGTGGACGTCTACAGCGGCAGCCGCCATGAGCCGACCGACTGGCGCGAGCTCGCCGCGCAGGGGCTCACCCAGGTCTACATCGGCATGGAGACCGGGTGTGACGGTCTCCTGGCCTGGGTCGACAAGCCCGGCTCGCGCGCCGAGCTGACCGCCTTCGTGCGGGAGCTCAAGGAGGCGGGCCTCGCCGTGAGCCTCATCCTGATGATCGGCATGGGCGGCCGGGCCTGGCGCGAGCGCCACCGCCGCGAGAGCCTGGAGACGCTCGCGGGTCTCTCGCTCGACCGCCGCGATCTCCTCTACCTCTCTCCCTTTGTCGAGGAGGCCGGCTCTGCCTACGTCTCCCGGCGGCTCGCCGAGGGATGGGAGCCTCTCTCCGCGGACGAAATCGAGGCGGAGACCGCCCTCTGGACGGCGGACCTCCGCGCCCGCGGCCTGCGGCTGGGACGGTACGACATCCGCGAATTCATCTACTGAGTCCCTCTGCGCCCGTTTGTTTCACCTTATTTAAAAGAAGCGATGCTGACGCGTCCGGCCGTGGCGGCCGGAGCGCGATCCGCATGGAAAGGTCTTTTGTGATGAAGCGCAACATTTTACGTGGTGGTGTCGGAGCTCTCCTGCTGTCCACGGTCCTGGGAGCTGCGGGGATCGCATCCGCCGAGCCGGCGAGGCCGGCTCGGGTCTCGGCTGCCGCCGAGCTCGCCCCAGGCTTCTGGAGCTTCCTGGTCAGGTGGTTCCTGGATGGCCAGGCGCCTCCTCCTCCAGGGCAGACCGGCAGCGGTGGCGGAGAAGGGACCAACGGCGGAGGGGCGATGGACCCGAACGGCGGTGCGTCGGGCGCGAAGCCGCACAACCCCTAGTCTCGAACCGGAGGGCCGCCCTGCCGGCGGCCCTCCTCTTCCCCGGATCGGTGGCGCAGATATACTGCCCGCATGGCAAAAGCGAACAGCATCGACCTGTCGAAGCTCTCGCTCGAGGAGCTGGAGGGCCTCGCGAGGGAAATCGAAACCGAGATCACGGGCCGCCGCCAGGCGGAGAAGGAGCGGGTGCTCCAGCAGATGCGCGAACTGGCGGCGAGTATCGGCACCACGCCCGAGGACCTCTTCCGCCGGACGGGCAAGGTCGCCGAGAAGGTCACCGCCGTGAAGTACCGGCATCCGGACGATCCTTCGCTGACCTGGGCCGGCCGCGGCAAGCGCCCGCAGTGGGTGGTGGACGCCCTGGCCGCAGGCAAGACGCTGGACGACCTGGCGGCGGGGTAGGAACCCGGCTACCCCGTGTAGGCGTCGTCCTGCTCGATCTTCGACAGGACCCAGTCGAACTCACCCGTGGTCACCTTGGCGCCGCAGTAGGTGCACTCGCCGGCCATGTTGGTGGCGAGCGGCGCGCCGCAGTTGGGGCAGCTCTTGTCGGCCCGGGGAGCGCCGCGCACGCCCGCTCCCCGGACGAAGGTCCAGTACTCCGAGTAGTAGCGGTCGGACCGCGGATTGCCCGCCACCACGTCGCCGGTCGCCACGCGCACGGTGGAGTCGCGCCCGGTCCCCCAGATCCGGAAGGTGACCGCGTCATACCAGCGGTCGCGGACCACCTTGGCCATCTTGAGCTCGGTCAGGCGCATCCCCTCCAGGACGTTGCGCAGCCCCTGCCGGCGGTAGCTCTCGATCCAGTACTGGAGATAATCGAACAGCTGGTCGGAGACATACGGCCGGACCGGCGCCAGATCCATCGCCGTCCAGGCGGCGTTGAGCTGGTCGTAGACCAGGCGGACGCGGGCCGCCAGGGCGTCGTCCGTGCTCGCCGGATCGTCTTGCAGCAGGTCGGCGCGGCGCGCGGCGAGATCGGGCTGGTAGACGGTCGGCCAGCCCGTCCCCACCTCCTCGACGGTGGAGGTCAGGGCCGGCGGGCGGGCCTCCCGGCGCACCGGCTCGATGGCCTCGACCGTCCAGTCGAAGCGGCCGCCGGTGACCACCTCGCCGCAGTAGGAGCAGCGGTTCGGATCGTCCGCGGGTGCGAACGGCGCCCCGCAATTCGGGCAGTGGAGGCTCTTGACCTGCTCGGGCGGCCGGCTGCGCGTCAGGACATCGCGGACGAGGTGCCAGCGCTCGACCACGTACCAGGTCGCCTCGCTCCCCGCCGCGCCGGTGGTCAGGTTCGACTCGAATTCGAGGGACACGCGCACCTGGGCCGCGGCGGCTCCGGGCGCCGGCAATCCCACCTGGAGGACCCGCAGGGCACCGACGACCACCGCCGTCACCGGAACGCCCGCGGGGGGGAGCTGCGCCAGGTACGCCCGCGCTCCCTCGCTCAGGTAGGGCGTCAGCGCGGCGAGGGCGCGCGGATCGGTGCGCGACCGGTGAGCGCGGGCGTAGAGCGTATAGGCGAAGTCCTCGAAGAGGACGGCCGAGAAATCCGGATCGAGCGCGCGGATCGCCTCCAGGTCCCGCGACGGAGCCGGCGCGGCCGGCCGCGGGTGCGACGGCGCGCTGTCCCAGCTCGGCAGCTTGCCGATCACCCCTCGCTTCCGCGCCCTCGCCAGGACGACGAGGATCAGGATCGTCAGCGGGATTCCGATCAGCGGGTGGCGGAAGACGAGCTGGAACCACAGCTGCAGGAGCAGCCAGATGAGCCCGCCGTCGCCCCCTCCGTCGCCCCCTCCGCCGGAGTCGCCGCCGCCCGAGTAGCCCTCGCCGCCTCCGGGCCGGGCGACCGCGATCGCGGGCAGGAGGAGAAGGAGCGAAATCAGGAAGAGGGGGACGAGCCGTCTCATCGCTCGCTGACCTCGTTGGCGAGCTCGTCCACGTCCCCGGCGCTGCGGACGAGGGCCGGTGCGAGGAGGTCGCCGAGCGCCCGCACGCGAGCGGCCACGGCCACGCCGTCCTCCCCCCGGCGCACGGTCGCTTCGATCTCTCCGACCGCGCGCCGCCAGCCGTCGGTGGTGGCCAGGGTCTCGACCCCGCGGTCGTGGACCACCGCGGCCTCGAGCTCCAGGAGCGAGACGTAGAGGAGGATGCCGGTCCGGCCGGTGGTCCCGTGAACGCCCTTCTCCACGAAGGTGGCGCGCGCGGCGGTCTCCACCTGGCGCCGCCGGATCCGCCGGAGCGTCAGCGCCCGGCGCAGGGTCGGTAGGCGCGATGCGACGAAAGCTCCGAGGGCGCCCGCCAGCAGCGGATCGACGACGAACCAGACGAGAGCGAACGGCCATGAGGAGAAGAGCAGGCCGATCAGGACCGCCAGGGCCAGGACGATCCCCGTGATCAGGTCGGCGTGAAGGAAGGAGCCCGAGTGGGCGCGGACCGCCACGACCAGCTCTGCGCTGCTCCGGGACTCCACATCGCGGACGGCATCGGCCAGTGCCTGTTTCGCCGCGTTGGTGAGGAAGGGCTGTGCCATGGATCCACAAAGGAGTCTACCGCAGATAGGATCTCCGCCATGGACGTTCCCCGCTGGCAAGCACGCCCCCTCTCAGGCGGTCAGGCCTGGGAGGAGGTTCCGCCGCTGCCGCCCCTCGTCCGGGCCGAGGACGGGTCTCCCGCCGAGCAGCCGACCCTGGTCCGCGTGCTCTGGGAGGAAGCCGCGCTCCACGTGCGGTTCGATTGCGTCGACCGCCACGCCTGGGGGACCTTCACGCAGAGAGACGATCCCCTCTGGCAGGAGGAGGCGGTCGAGGTCTTCCTCGCCCCCGGGGAGGCGGACCCGGTCGACTACTTCGAATTCGAGGTGAGCCCGCGCGGCACCCTCTTCGACGCGCGGATCCACAACCCGACCTCGCAGCGCGCCGATCTGCGGGCCGACGTGGCCTGGAACTGCCCGGGCATCCGCTGGCAGGCGGGAGCGGACACCGAGCGGCAGGACTGGTGGGCGGTCCTCGTGCTCCCGTGGCGCGAGCTGATCGATCTTTCCGGAGGTCCGCTGCCGCCGGTCTGGCGGGCCAACTTCAATCGGATCGAACGGCCGGCGGACGGGCCGGTGGAGCACAGCGCCTGGTCGCCGACGCTGGTCCGGCCGGCCGACTTCCACAAGCCGGCCCGGTTCGGCGTGCTCGAGCTGGGCAGGATGCGGTAGACCCGCGCCCCGGGCGAGCTCCAGACGATCTCGACCTCGCGCGCCGGTCCGCCGGCGGTCTCCCGCTCGAAGCGGGCGAGGAGCCGTGACGATCTCTGTCCCTGCATCTCCCGGGGATGGATCACCAGATGGGTGACGCCGAGCCGGCGGAGGAGCGCGATCCCCGCGCGGTCGGGCACCACGCGCATCCGACGGGCGATTTCCTCGTAGAGCGGCGGGAGGAAGCCGCTGTAGCCGTTGACGATGGGCTTCCAGTGGAGAGTCGACGCGTACATCGCCTCCGTCTCCGTGATCCCTGGCCGGACCGGTAGCTCGATCAGGGCGCGGATCTCGTCCCTCCCGGCGATCCAGGGATAGACGGCGGGGAGCTCCTCCTGCCGCAGCAGGGGGACCCAGCGGACCCGCCGCGGCGCGAGCTCCACGGTGAGGAGGAGGGCCAGAGCGGCGGCCACTGCCGCGCGGGCCCGCCGGTCGCGCAGGCGTTCCAGGAGGCGGTCCGTCCCCAGCGCGGCGAAGGCGACCAGCGTGAAGGAGACGAACGCCGCGAAGCGGGCGGGCACGCGCATCCCGTCGAGCCCCGGCACCACCCGCATCAGCGGGACGTAGGCGATCGGATAGGCCAGGGCGAAGCAGAGGAGCGCGCCGAGCGCGATCCCGCGCTCCCAGGATGTGCCGTCCACCGGCTGCAGGAGAGGGCCTGCCCAGAAACGGCGGAGGATGGACCAGGCGCCGAGGGCCAGAACGAGCAGCAGGGCTGGAGCACCCCAGCCGAAGCGGCCGAGGCCTCCGAGCACCTGGCTGCGCTCCGCGGGCCGTGCCAGCGTCAGCAGGTCCCCCCAGATCCACGCAACCAGAGACAGGGCGAGGAGCGCGCCCAGAATGGCCCGCCGCCCGGCGCCCAGCGGAATGGACGGCGCCCGCTGCTCGCGCCACCAGAGCGCCAGCCCGGCGAGAGCGAGGAGCGTGGGCAAAAAGCCGGGAAACAGCGAATTCTCGATGCGGAAAAACGGCACGGCGGCCCGTCCGATCCGCTCGCGCAGGGCATTCTTGAGCCAGGTGCCCCCCCAGTAGACGCTACGGTGCTCCGGACTGAGCCAGCTCGCGGTCGTGGCGGCATATTCGACGGCTTCCTCGGGGCTGCGCGACAGCCCCAGGCGGTGGGAGACCTGGATGTAGGGGAGGAACAGGGCCGCCAGAGCCGCCGCGGCCACGAAGCCGGTGGGGAGGAGGACGCGCAGCGATCGGGGTGCCAAGAGGGTCCGGCCGTGCTCCCGCAGACGGACGGCCAGGAGCGCCGCCATCGGCACGTGGATCATGTAGGCGAGATAGCAGCCGCCGCTCACGTGGAGGAGATAGAAGACGAGGAAGAGGGCGGCGGCCTTCGCCGTGCGCTCGGCGAGCAGGCGGTCCCAGAACCAGAGCGTCAGCGGCAGCCACTGCGCGATCAGGATCTGGATGTGGTTCAGGTGCATCAGCCGGAACGGCGAGAACGCGAACATCCACCCGGCCAGGAGCGCCGCCGTCCAGCTACGGCCGGCGCGGCGGAGCACCCAGGCGGTGGCGAAGGCGCTGGCCACGAACGAGGTGAAGAACAGGAGGTTGTAGCCGGCGATGGGGTTCGGCACCAGCGTCTGGAAGGCGGCGAGCTGGACGGCCGGACCGAAGAGATGATCGGAGAAGGTCAGGGCGCCGCGGGTGGGATAGAAGATGTTGGCGTCCCAGAAGTCGGGCAGCCCCTCGCGCACCTGGTGCGCCCCCCAGGAGAGCACCCAGAGGTTGAAGACCGGATCGCCGGGCGCGGGAGCGATGTGGTCCCCGCCCACGCGCCAGATCGGGCGCAGGTAGGCGAGGGTGAGGAGGGTGTAGGCGGCGAGCCCGAGCAGGGCGGGCATCCATCTCCGGGCAGCACGCTTCCTCTCCATGGCAGGGCGCAGTATCCTTCCGCGTCGACTCGGGTCTCGAATCCGTTGATGAGTGCCCCCATCCTATCGGAGTTCCTGGACTTCAGATCCAGGCGCGGTGCCGCGCGGATCGTCGGATCTCTCTTCGTCCTCGGCCTGGCGGTCTCCGCGGTCCTGCTCGCCCGCAGCCTGCCGGCGGGTGACCAGCTCAACCTGCTCGCCCGCGGCTGGCTGCTGGCCGCGAAGGGCGTCTTCATCTCCTACGGCAACCCGATGTCGACCGGCGGCAAGGCGCCCGGCGGGATCACGACGGTCCTGGTGGGGCTGCCGCTCATGGTCTGGCGGGACCACCGGGCGCCGGTGGTGGTCATCCTGCTCTGCCACGTGCTGGCGTACTGGCTCCTCGACCGCACCTTGCGGCGGATCTTCAGCCCGGGCGAGCGGGTGCTCTTCGCGGTCCTCTACTGGCTCAATCCGTGGCGGCTCTATTTCTCGGGCTTCCTGTGGAATCCCAACTATCTCTTCCTGTTCGGCGCCGTCCACCTCTGGACCTGCCTGGGACAGCGCGAGCGGCCGCGCTTCTGGTTGTCGTTCCTGCACGCGGCCGGGCTGGTGTTGGCCTTCCAGATCCACGCGTCGTTCCTGCTCCTCGCCATGGCGTCGTTCCTGCTCTGGCTGCGTGGCTATTTCAAGGTCCATTGGCCGGCGGCCATCCTCGGTGGGTTGCTCGCCGCTCTGCCGCTGATCCCCTGGCTGCAGGACCTGCACGCCCATCCGGAGATCGTCACCGAAGCGGACCGCGGGTTCCTCGGGCGCGGGCTGGCCCTGGTGCTCCCCGGGCTGCGAGGCGTCATCTACTGGCTGCGCTACGCCTCTCTCGGGCTCCCCGGAAAAGTGGCCCGCTTCGATTTCGGACCCGCGCTGGGCGGCTCCGACCCTTGGTTCGGCCCGGCGCTGTCGCTGCTCGTCGCGACCGTCCTTTCGCTCACCATGGTGTTTCCCCTGCTCGCCGGGCTCTGGCTCTGGCGCCGCAACCGGCACCGCTGGCGGAAGCGGATCCCGGCGGAGGCCTCCGACCGGGTCTGGCTGCACGGCTATGTGATCTGGTGCTTCGCGGCATCGGTGATCGTCTTCGCTCTCTCGCCGACGACGATCATGTACTGGCAGGTGGTCGCCCTGTTCCATACCGCGGTCCTGCCGCTCGCCCTCTGGGCGGGAGCGCTCTGGCGGAGCCGGCGTGGGCCGCTGGTGACGCGGGTGGTCGCGGTCTACGCCGCCGCCGGGATCCTCCTGGCGCTGGCCGTCGCCTTCGGCAGCCCGCAATTCCGCTGCGGCGGGCGCTACGACGTGCGCTTCCTGCTCTCCTCGGATTCGCCGATGTTCGACGACCTCGGCATCCGGCGCGACTGCCCCTGGCCGATGAACCGGCCAGGGGGCTGGTGGCCGGACGTGCTGCCCAAGGGTGGAGGATAGGTTCTCGTTCGGCTATTTCAGGGGAAGGTACTCGACCCGGAACTTCTACTCCGTCTCCGTGACAGCAACCTTCGCGCGGCGTGCCAACAGACGCTTGCGCAACCCCTCCGAGCTTCCCTGACGTGCCTCGATTAAGGCCCGAAGCGCGTTGGCGGCCCGCTCCCGTTCTTGCAGATACCTGTCCACTTCCTCCCGATGCCGGAAGTAGTATCCGATGGTCGAATACACATCAGGCAGGCTGAGAGAGGGAAAGCGGTCGACGATCTCTTCCGGTGAGCAGCCAGCGAGAAAATAATGAACGACGGTGTCGATCGGGATTCGGGTGTTCCCGACGCGGACGACGCCGGGTTCATCCGTGCGCAGCGGCACAGCCTCGTGAGCGATGGTCAGAGTGGGTTGCTCAATCATCAAGGATGATTATACGGCGGAAGACGACGGGACCGCCAGAGGCAGTCCCGTTCCAGGCGACTGCGTGCTGTGCTGCCTACCGCTTCCGCTCCCGCTCCTCGAACAGCCCCCGGTACAGCAGGCCGGCGATGACGCCGCCGGCGACCGGCCCGGCGATGTAGACCCAGATGTTCGAGAAATCGCCGAGCACCAGCGCGGGACCGATGCTCCGGGCCGGGTTGAGGCTGGCGCCGGTCAGCGGGCCGCCCATCAGGATGCAGAAGGTCAGCGTCAGACCGATCGCCAGGCCGGCGACGTGCGTCGCCTTGCCGCTGATCCCAGCGTTCAACACCGCATTGGCCAGGAAGAAGGTGAGGATCGCCTCGAGCACGAAGCCGATCACCGGTGTGATCGTGATCGTGGTCCCACCGGCATCGAGGCCGGAGGCCAGCTTGGTGGCGCCCAGCCCGGTGGCCGTGCCGCCCAGCGCCCAGGCCAGCATCAGAGCGCCCGCGATGCCGCCGAGGATCTGGAAGACGATATAGGAGATGGCACGGCCGGAATCGATCTTGCCCGCCGCCCAGACGCCGGCCGTCACCGCGGGGTTGATGTGCGTCCCCGAGATGTGTCCGTAGGCATAGGCAAAGCCGGCCACGACCAGGCCGTGGGCGAAGGCGACGCCGACCACTCCGCCCAGACCCAGCGCGCCGGCCCCCGCACCGATGAAGATCAGCGCAAAGGTGCCGATGAACTCCGCGACGAGAGACGTCGAAAGCTTCCCGTACATCGATAAACCCTCCCTCGAGATAGGAACAACCTGTGGTGCCGGGAAGGATACCAGGAAGCGCTCAATCTCAACCGAAGGGGTTCACCCCCTCTTTCGGAAGCTCGCGGAGGAAGGGCAGCGGCTGGGCCCGCCCTACACAGGAGGTGTCCAGACCGCGCACCGACCCGCTCTGCAGGAAGGCCGCCTCGATCTCATCCGGGCAGGAGCCGTTGCCGTAGTGGCCGCCGTACGGGATCACCACGTGGAGCGCGTTGGTGAAGTTGCGGATCGCGCGCTCGCCGAAGTCCGGCGGCGTCACCGGATCGCGCTCGCCGTTGACCACCAGGACCGGGACGTCCGAGCGGACCGGATCGCGGTGGTTGGGCTCCGGCGTGCCGTGCGGCCAGGCGGCGCAGGCCGCGGCCTGCGCGCGGACCCGGTCGTCTCCGAGGAAGCTGCCGGCGGTCCGCTGTGGGATCGTTGCGGGATCGAGGAACGGCAGGTCCTCGGAGCAGGTCACCGAGAAGAACAGGCCGCCGGCCAGGAGGTCGAGGATCCCGGTCCGCGCGTTGACACTGGCCTGCGCCAGAGGCGCCCAGTTGCCGCGCGCCGCCTCGTGGGCCAGCAGCGGGATGGCCGCGGCGGTCTGCGGAGAGTAGAGAAGCCAGCGGATGCCGTCGGCGAGAGTGCTGCGGTTGAGGCGGATCTCGACCGACCGGCCGGTCTTCGGCTCCTGGACGGTCGCGCGGACCGGCTCGCGGCCCACCTGGTCGAGCGCCTGCTGCAGCTCCTCGCGCGCCTGCGGGAACGCCTGGTGGCACTCCGCGTCCTTGCCGCAGCTGGCGAGGACGAGGTCGAGGGCGCGCTGGCCGTTGGCGGCATGGGAGATCGGCAGGGTCTCGTCCATGGGGACCGAGCCGTCGAGCACCACGGCACGCACGTGCTCAGGGTGACGCCGCAGGTAGACCTGGGCCATGCGGGTGCCGTAGGAGCCGCCCCACAGATTGATCTTGTCGTAGCCGAGCCATGCCCGGGCGTCGTCGAGGTCGTCCGCGCCCCAGGCGGTGGTGTAGAGGGAGAGGTCGAACTTCTTCTCCAATTCCGTCCGGCAGCGGCGGACGGCGTCGAGTGGGAATTGGGCATCCAGATAACTCTGGAGATCGCCCGGATGGCCGAGCTCACAGTCGAGGCGGTCCGGCTCGCCGGTTCCCCGCTGGTCCACGAAGACCAGATCCCGCTCGCGCCGCAGATCGCTGTCGAGATTGCCCGCCTGGGTGGAGACCGCTTCGCCCGGTCCGCCGCCGAGCAAGAAGACCGGATCGGGCTGCCGCGCCGGTCCGAGGGCGGGCAGGACCACGACCTTCAGATGGAGCTTGCGGCCGGTGTGAGTGGTGCGGTTCTCCCAGACTTCGACGGCGCCGCAGCGGGCGTCGATCTGCTTGTCCTGCGGGCCAGCCACCTTGCAGGGAGCGAGGTGGCCGATGGTCCGAGGGGCGGGCGCCGTCTGCTGCGCGCACTGCATGGCAGCGGAGGGGAAGGCGAGGACGAGCATCAGGGCGAGAGCGGTACGGCTGGATCTCATGAAGCCTCCTTCGGTTCTTCCCCTGCTACGCACGGGAGTGGCGCGAGTTTACCGATGGGAAGTAGAAGCATCCGCGGGAGGACGGAAAAAGGGGCGTGCCGGAGCACGCCCCTGGTGGACCGGTTACTCGTTGGGAATCGAGGGAGCGGGTTTCGGCTGGGTGGGTTTGAGCACCGGCTCCTCCGGGCTCGGTTTCGCGGGTCTTCGGCAGAATCTGTGGGTAATAAAACATTTCTGAAAGCAGAGATGTGACGGATCTCGACATGGCCGATCGTGGCCGTCCGAGTTTCCCCCATCCCGCCGGGCAAGGTAGGAAGGCGGCTCCCGCGCAGGTCCG